>Ga0265300_10004667_pt1 | contig 10825 bp, 6 predicted proteins | sample AusTroGonzalo_MG_FD_193482 | JGI IMG/M metagenome (GOLD analysis project Ga0265300, IMG submission 193482) | Bovine rumen microbial communities from tropical cattle in Woodstock, Queensland, Australia - Gonzalo_03 | ecosystem: Host-associated > Mammals > Digestive system > Stomach > Rumen ... | reverse complement strand
GCTCGAAGCTATTACATTGGAGTAGAGGAACGAAGAAACGTCAACCGACCTGAACGACGGCGGGCGAAGCCGCTCGCCAGGAAAATCGGGCGCAGTCCTGTACTCCGGCTGCAAGCGCCCGCTCTCCGCGTCTTTCAGGAGTTCCGGCCAATGCCCTTCTGCGGGACCAATGCACAGCGCGTCAAATACGCCGCGCGCACGCTCGGGATCGGTAGAAACTCCTATGCCGCCGCCAACTACCAAGATTCCCATCTTGCGGTATTCGCGAGCGATTTCCTCCGCTCGCGGTAGGACATCCACGGTAGTCGAAATTCCAACGAGGTCAGTGTCTGGCGAAGGAACATGTGGTGACATGTTCTCGTTCACGACCTCGGCGGAATGCCCTGCGTCCTCAACAATGCCGGCAATCGTCAAAAGCCCAAGATGCGGCGCCATCCTCGCCTTTAGCGAGGTGTCCATCGGTCTTTTCGAGGCCTTGGGCTGTATAAGCCGTACGCGCAACTCTAAGCATCCTATATATCCGCTTCCGTGAAGATTTCGGTATCATAGGTTCCGTCGGGGCGGACAGTAAACGCGCGAACGCCGGGATTGTTGTCGTGATACGTCCAGAGCGAGCAGCACTTCGTCATTCCTAGGCAAATGCCGTTTGCGTCTTTCCCGCAGAACGTGTTCATGTGGTCGTGCCCGAAAAACGCGCCCTTCATGTTGCCCATCTTGCGCCAGCTGTCGTATAGCGTGCGGCCTTCGTAGACGTGATTCGCATCGCGGTAGACCGACCAGTTTGGCGGGCAGGTGCGCTCCTTCAGAACTCCCTTTACACCCGGCGCGAGAAGCATGCGCTTCTTTCCATCCGGCCACATCATCGTATAGCCCGCCTCGGGCCCGTCCTTCGCCTTCGGGTCGTCGACCGGCGGCGCCTCGACAAACAGCCCGTGGACATTCACGTCGGGAACGATGATATGCTGGAACCAGAGACACGGCGTCTTGCCTGACACGCGCTCGTACCATGCGATCTGATCGGCATAGCATCCGTCGTATCCGGAGTTGTGGTAGCTTCCCGAAGGATAGTCGCCGGAATCCATCACGAAGATGTTGAATGCCGCGGCAGATTTGCCGCGACGGCACAGCGAGACAAAGCCGCTGCCGACGCCGTGCAGTTCCGGAACGTCGTGGTCGACGAAGAACTCTCCGCCCTTCGCCTTGTAGTAGTCGTACTGCTCCTGGCGGGAGAAGCGGTCCGCGCCCTTCTTCTCCGAGTCGTGATTGCCGAATGTCACGCAGAAGGGAATGCGGTGTTCGCGGAAAAGCCGGATCATCGGATCGACCGTCGTCTCAAAGCTGCCGCGCGCGTTCACGTCGCCGTCCTGCCCGCTGACATTGTCGCCCGTGAGAACGAGAAGCGACGGACGGAACTTTGCGAAGGCGGCGCGGAGCGTCTTCTCGACGCGCGGATGGAGCTGGCCGCCAGCAGGCTTCAGATGGAGATCTGCAAGCTGCAGGAAACGAAACTCCCCGTCATCTCCAAACTCAAAGCGTGGAGCCACGAAGCCCTCTGGCTTTTGCTCGCTCGAAGAAATGCATCCGCCCAATGCGGCAAAGGCCATCGCGTTGCCGATGAACCCTCTTCTGCAAACCATATTAACGCCTCCTTGTTTTTAAATCCACTCTTACGCCTTGCGGACAATGCCTGCGCCGAGCCGCGAAAGCTCCGTCTCGACGGCGACATAGCCGCGGTCGACGGTCTCTGCGCCGAGGATCGTCGACTCGCCCTTCGCGGCGAGCGCGGCAATCACGAGAGAGATGCCGGCGCGTATGTCGGGCGAAGTCACCGTTCCGCCGCAAAGCTGCGAAGGACCCGTCACGACAACGCGATGCGGGTCGCACTGCACGATCTTCGCGCCCATCTGCCGCAGGTGGTCGACGAAGTAAAGCCGCGACTCGAACATCTTCTCGAAGAAAAGGCAAGTGCCGCGTGTCTGCGTCGCAAGCACTATCAGAATAGACATGAGGTCCGACGGGAACGCAGGCCAGGTGCCGTCCGCCACGGACGGAATCGCGTCGCCGAGATCGTATTTCATCTTGAGGCGTTTCTTCGGCACGTAGCGGAGCGTTCGCTCCTTCGCGTCTATCGTCCACGTCACGCCAAACCGCGCAAACGCTCCTTCGAGGATCTCGAACGGAGCGGGGTCGACGCCGGTAAGCGTGAGCTCGCCGCCAGTCACAGCCGCGGCGACGATGTAGCTCCCCGCCTCGATGTAGTCGCACCCGACCGCCGCCTCGCAGCCGTGCAGCGACTCCACACCCTCGACCTCGATGCGATTCGTTCCAGCGCCAGCGATCTTCGCGCCCATGGCATTGAGCATCGTCGCGAGGTCGACGATATGCGGCTCGCACGCCGCGTTGAAGATTATCGTGCGTCCGCGCGCGAGGACGGACGCCATGAGGATGTTCTCGGTCGCAGTGACCGACGCCTCGTCAAGAAGGATCTTCGCGCCCTTGAGCTCGCCCTTGAAGCGGAGAGTCTTCCTGCCCGCAACCGTCTTCGCGCCAAGCGAGCGGAAGCCGGCAAAATGGGTGTCGAGACGGCGGTGTCCGATCTGGTCGCCCCCGGGCGGCGGCAGCGACGCACGGCCGACGCGGGCGAGAAGCGGCCCCGCGAAAAGGAAGCTCGTCCTGATCTTCGCAGCGAGCGCGGCGTCGATCTTCGCCGTCTTGACCTTGGGAGTGCAAAGCGTCACCGTGCCCGCCTTCGCGTCACGCGTCACCTTCGCGCCAAAGGACTTCGCCGCATCGAGCATGGCCGCGACGTCGGCTATGTCGGGGACGTTGCAGATCGTCACTGGCTCAGGGGTGAGAAGCGAGGCGGCAATCATCGGAAGCGCCGCATTCTTGTTGCCGGACACGCGGTGCGTTCCGGAAATCGTCCTCCTGCCCTGTATGACGAAGCGACTCACGACAGCGCGTCTATCTTGCGCGTCTCGCCGAACACTACGAGCTTGTCGTCCGGCTCGAGCTTGTCGGTCGGCTGGGGAATCACGACATTGCGCGGCTTGTTGGAGTCGGCACCGGCGCGACGTATGCAAAGGACGGTTATCCCCGACTTTTTGCGGAGATCGGCTTCGGCGAGCGTCTTCCCGCGGGAATCGTCGGGCACGTCAATCTCAGCGATGGAGTAGCCCTCGGTAACCTCGAGGAAGTCAACGACGTCATGGTTCGAAATCGCGCGCGCGAGACGATGGGCGCTGTCGCGGTCGGGATACACGACGCTGTCGGCGCCGATTCGCCGCAGGATCTTTCCGTGGAGCTCGCTCGTCGCCTTTGAGACGACATTGGGAACGCCCAGCTCCTTGCAGTTCGCCGTAGCCATCATCGACGCCTCGATGTTGGAGCCGATAGCGACGACCACTACGTCGCATTCGCCGAAACCGGCTTCCGCGAGGACATGCGGCTGGGTCGCGTCGCCCTGGAGGGCCGTCGCGAACTCCGACGCGCTCTGCATCGCCGGACGATTGCGGTCGATGAGGATCACTTCCGCGCCCGCATTTGCGAGCGTTTCCGCCAGGCTCATGCCAAATCGCCCGGCACCGATGATTCCAATGCGTTTCATGCCGTGTATTTTACCATAAATTCCACGGCATGAGGGCGACTACCGTATCGTCGAGTGGTACTCCTGCAGCGACTTGACCTCGCCCTTGCCGCCCATTGCGGCGGCAATACCCTCGACTGCGGCCTGCGCGGCGGCAAGCGTCGTGAGGTACGGGACCTTGTACTTGATCGCGGCCTGGCGGATGCGGCAATCGTCCGCGCGGGCGTCGCGACGGCCCGAAGGCGTGTTGATGATGAGCTTGACCTCGCGGTTCTTGATTACGTCGAGGACATCTGGACGGCCCTCGCCAATCTTGGCGATGACCTCGGCCTTGACGCCGTGTTCGACGAGCCACTTCGCGGTGCCCTCGGTCGCAACGACCTCAAAGCCCAGCTGCTCGAAGCGCCTCACCGCGGAGACCGCGTCGGCATGTTTTTCGGAAAGCGAGACGAGCATCTTCCCGGGCGTCGTCGGGAGCGTCAGTCCCGCCGCTTCCTGCGACTTGAAATAGGCAAGCCCGAAACCGTCAGCAAGACCGAGCACCTCGCCGGTAGAGCGCATCTCAGGCCCAAGCACCGGGTCGACCTCCGGGAACTTCTCGAACGGCAGCACGGCTTCCTTGACGCCGAAGTAAGGAACGACGTGCCTCTTGTCGAGGCCGAGCGACTTCACGGTATCGCCGAGCATGAGCTGAGTCGCGATGCCGGCCATCTGGACGCCGCCAACCTTGGAGACGAGCGGAACCGTGCGGCTGGCGCGCGGGTTCGCCTCGATGACATAGACCTTGCCGTCCTCGATCGCGAACTGCATGTTCATGAGGCCGACGACCTTGAGCTCCGCGGCAATCCTGCGCGTGTAGTCGAGAATCGTCGCCTTCGCGTCCTCGGGAATCGTGACAGGCGGCAGCACGCAGGCCGAGTCGCCGGAGTGGATGCCCGCGAGCTCGATATGCTGCATGATCGCCGGAATGAAGATGTCCTTGCCGTCGGAAAGCGCGTCGGCCTCGCACTCCATCGCGTGGCAGAGGAAGCGGTCGAGGTAGAGCGGACGGTCGGGCGTGACGCCAACCGCCTTGTCGACGTACTCGCGGAGCATGATCTCGTCAAAAATGACCTCCATGCCGCGGCCGCCGAGAACGAACGACGGGCGGATGATGAGCGGGTAGCCAAGTTTCGCCGCGCACTTGAGCGCGCCGTCAATGTCGCTCGCCATCATCGACTCGGGCATCGGGATGCCGAGCTTGTCCATCGTCGCATGGAAGAGATCGCGGTCCTCCGCGTCGTCGATCGAGTCGACGGACGTGCCGAGGATCTTGCAGCCGGCCTCCTGAAGCTGGCGCGCGATGTTGAGCGGCGTCTGACCGCCGAACTGGACGATGACGCCCATCGGCTTCTCGGCCTCGTAGATCTGGAGGACGTCTTCAACCGTCACCGGCTCGAAGTAGAGCTTGTCGGAAGTGTCGTAGTCGGTCGAAACCGTCTCGGGGTTGCAGTTGACGATGATCGTCTCGTAGCCCATCTTGCGCATCGCCATCGCCGCATGGCAGCAGCAGTAGTCGAACTCGATGCCCTGGCCGATGCGGTTCGGGCCGCCGCCAAGGATCATCACCTTCTTCGGGTTGTTCGTGACAGCCGCCTCGCCAAACGCCTTCGCGCGCTTCGGGTCTTCGCTCGGCTTGACGTCGTTGTAGGTCGAGTAGTAGTATGCCTTGTCCTCGACGCCAGAAACCGGCACGGCGAACCAACGCTCGCGGCAGCCGATCTTGTTGCGCTGCGCGCGGATGTCCTTCTCGGGAACGCCGAGGATCTGCGCGAGGTACTTGTCGGAGAAGCCGTCCTTCTTCGCCTGCACGAGCAGGTCGTCGGGAAGCGCCTTGCCCTTGTAGCCGAGGATCTTCTCCTCTTCCTCGACAAGTTCGCGCATCTGCTGCACGAAGTACGCCTTGACGCCGGTTCGCTCGAAGATCTGCTCGTCGGTCGCTCCCTTCCTGATCGCCTCGTACATCTGGAAATGGCGCTCGGAGTTTGGAACGGCTAGAAGCTTCAGAAGCTCGTCGAGCGACTTCTCGTGGAAGTCCTTCGCAAAGCCGAGACCGGCACGCCCGCGCTCGAGCGCGCGGATCGCCTTCTGGAAAGTCTCCTTGTAGGTCTTGCCGATCGACATGACCTCGCCGACGGCCTTCATCTGCGTGCCGAGCTTGTCCTCGACGGCACGGAACTTCTCGAACGCCCAGCGGGCGAACTTGAGAACGACGTAGTCGCCGTCCGGCGTGTACTTCTCGAGCGTTCCGTCGCGCCAGTAGGGAATCTCGTCCATCGTCATGCCCGCGGCGAGCTTCGCCGAGACAAGCGCGATCGGGAAACCGGTCGCCTTCGAGGCGAGCGCCGACGAGCGCGAAGTGCGGGGGTTGATCTCGATGATGACGACGCGCCCTGTCTTCGGGTCGTGCGCGAACTGGACGTTCGTGCCGCCGATGACGCCGATGGACTCGACGATCTTGAACGCGTCGCGCTGGAGGCGCTCCTCGAGTTTCTTGTCGATCGTGAGGAAGGGAGCCGCGCAGTAGCTGTCGCCCGTATGGACGCCGACCGCGTCGATGTTCTCGATGAAGCAGACGGCGATCATCTGGTTCTTCGCGTCGCGCACGACTTCGACTTCGAGCTCCTCCCAGTTGAGGATCGACTCCTCGATAAGGCACTGGTGGGTGAGCGAGGCGTCGAGGCCGCGGGCGCAGATCGTCCTCAGTTCCTCGACGTTGTAGCAGAAACCGCCGCCGGCGCCGCCCATCGTGTAGGCGGGACGGACGACGACGGGATAGCCGATCTGCTCCTCGACGAGCTTGACCGCCTCCTCGACCGAGTGGACGATGCCAGAGCGAGGCGTCTCGATGCCGAGCTTCTGCATCGTCGCCTTGAAGACCTCGCGGTCCTCGCCGCGCTCGATCGCGTCGAGGTTGACGCCGATAACCTTAACGCCGTACTTGTCGAGGATGCCCTTCTTCGCAAGCTCCATTGAAAGGTTGAGGCCCGTCTGCCCGCCGAGGTTCGGCAAAATGGCATCGGGCCTCTCCTTCTCGATGATCTGCTCGAGACGCGCTTCGTTCAGCGGCTCGATATAGGTCGCGTCCGCCATAACGGGGTCCGTCATGATCGTCGCGGGGTTCGAGTTCACGAGGACGACCTTGTATCCGCAAGCCCTCAGCGCCTTGCACGCCTGTGTGCCGGAATAGTCAAATTCACATGCCTGGCCAATGACAATGGGGCCCGAGCCGATGATCAAAACCTTGTCGACGTCTGTGCGTTTCATAACCAACTGCCTTTCAAAATGAAATAGTTCGCAATCGGGAGAATATTATACCAAATCCGAGGCAAGCGCGGATAGAAAAGTTCAACGCTCGCAGCGACCGAAGGTCAGTCGTTGTCAATGCGGAGAAAGAGGCAGACAAGGATAAGCACGGCAAAGACGCCGAGCGCAAGCGAAAGACACGTCGCATGCGCGATATGGCCGATCATCGGCGGCCACACGAAATAGCCGAGGAAGCCCATCGAGCCGACGAAAGTTATCGCAGAGCCCGCCGGCATCGACTTCGTACGGTTGGCCTTCGAGTAGAGAATCGGCACAAGCGCGGAGATTCCGTAGCCCGCGATTGCATACCCAGCCGTCGCGAGGACATGAAGCGGAAGCCCCGAAAGCCCGGTGAACGGCGACGAAAGCGCGATACCGAGGCCAACCGCTACAAGCGCGCTGTAGACACGCAGGACGCGAACGGGGCCAAAGCGGTTCACGAAACGGTCCGTAACGAGGCGCCCAAGCGTCATCGTCGCGGAAACGGCGCAGAAGCCCCACTTGACGCGCCCATCCACGGCGTTCAGCGAGTCACGGTAGAACACGCCAACCCAGTCGCTGATCGATCCCTCGCAACCCATGATGACAAGCGCCGCGACGCCGATGAGGAAAAGCGGCATGTCGGGACGGCGAAAGCCCTCGCCCTTCTCCTTCTTCGCGACGTCGTTTTCCTTCGGCAACTGCGAGAAGAACACCAGGTGCGCTACGACGGCGACGACGAGAACGGCGAAGAACCGATATTCCACGGGAACGCCGAACGCCGTGGCGAAAAGCGCGAGCAGCCCGCCAGTGAGACACAGCATGCTGAACATCGCATGGAACGAGTTCATGATCGTGCGACCCGACTTCTTCTCGACGAGGCCGCCCTGGGTGTTCACGGAGATGTTGAAGATGTTGCCGGCTCCGCCAAGAGTGGCGATCGCCACGCACCAGAACGGAACGGGCGCGCGGAAGAAGAAGCACGCCGCGACGCCAAGCGCCGCGCAGAGGTAGGCCGAGGTCGCGAGGACAAGGCTGCGGCGGCTGCCAAGCCGCGTCACAAGCGCGCTCGCGAACGTGAAGCTGACGAGGTTGCCGACGGGCCCCGAAAGAAGAAGCCACCCCTGCTGGGCGTCATTCAGCCCGAGGAGCAGCTTCATGTCGTCTATCGACGACCCCCAGGTCGCGCAGACGAGCCCAAGAACCGCGAAGTACGCGGCGACTGAAACCCGTTCGCGCGACCAGGACATTTAGCGGCAGAGCGTGTAGAGAACGCCTGCGACGACGGCAGAGCCGATTACGCCCGAAACGTTCGGACCCATCGCCTGCATGAGGATGAAATTCGTCGGATCGTTCTGGAGTGAAACCTTGTTGGAGACGCGCGCGGCCATCGGAACGGCCGAGACGCCGGCGGAACCGATAAGCGGATTCACCTTCTCCTTCGAGACGAGGTTCATGATCTTCGCCATGATGACGCCCGCAGCCGTGCCGACGCAGAACGCGACGAGACCGAGCGCAAGGATGCCGAGGGTCGTTCCGGAGAGGAACTTCTCGCAGGCGAGCTTCGAACCGACGGAGAGTCCGAGCATGATCGTCACGATGTTGATGAGCGCGTTGGACATCGTATCCGCGATACGGGCGACCGAGGGACCGACTTCCTTCGCGAGGTTGCCGAGCATGAGCGCGCCGATAAGCGGCACGGCGTCCTTGAGGAGGAACGCGCAAAGGAGCAACACGATGAGCGGGAAGCAGACCTTCTCGATCTTCGTGACGGGGCGGAGCGGCGGCATCTTGATGGCGCGCTCGGCCTTCGTCGTGAGAGCGTTCATGATCGGCGGCTGGATGATCGGGACGAGCGCCATGTAGGAATACGCCGCGACCGCGATTGCACCGAGTAGGTCTGGCGCGAGGCGGCTCGTGAGCCAGATCGCCGTCGGGCCGTCGGCGCCGCCGATGATACCGATCGAAGCCGCCGCCTTCACGGGGGCGACGCCGCCGAAGAAGTCAGCACCAAAGACGGCCGCGAGACCGAGCGCACCGAAGAGCGCGAAGAAAATGCCGAACTGCGCGGCACCGCCGAGGAGCGCCATCTTGGGGTTGGCGATCAGTGGGCCAAAGTCGGTCATCGCGCCGACGCCCATGAAGATCATGATCGGGAAGACGCCCGTGTCGATGCCGAACTTGAAGAAGTAGTGGAGGAACCCGCCGGGCTCGACGATTCCGCCGGCCATCACCGGGATGCCCGAAGACAGCACCGATATTACGCCGTCGTGCATCATCGCGGGAGCGGTCACGCCCGCGAGCGGGCAGTTGGCGAGAAGTCCGCCGAAGCCAATCGGGAGGAGGAGCAGCGGCTCAAAGCCCTTCACGATCGCAAGGTACATCATGATGAGGCAGAGCGGAATCATGATAAGCTGTCCGACGCCATAGGGCATGCCGAAGAGCGTCTTGACTTCGTGACCCTTGACAAACGTGCCAAGGTCATCGAAGTAGCCGCCGATCCACTTGCCCTTCGCGTCATAGTAGCCGTTTGGCGTCTTGTAGCCGCTGTTCGGGTCGTGAGGATCCTTGCCAGCCATCGCCTTCGCGTCGATTCGATCGGCCTCGGCGTAGTTGCCGGTGATATAGGCGGGCGCCTCCTTCTTCATGAAGCCGGCGATACCGGTTTCGGCGGGAAGGTTCTTCACCTTGGCGAGCATCGTCTTCCACGCGGGGACGTCGTCCGTAGCGGCCGACGCACCAAGCGCACCTGCTACAACCAGTAGAGCCACAAAGAGGTTTTTCATTGTCTATGTTCCACTCTTCACTTTACACTTTACACTTTCAACTTTACACTCTCGCGGACATCGGCCTCAGCCGATGGTCGCGAGCACATCGCCGGTCGCAACCTTGTCGGTCGCGTTGACGACTACGGTGATCGTACCGTCGCACGGAGCGGTGACGGGCGTTTCCATCTTCATGACATCCATGACGAGGATTTCGTCACCCTTCGAGACCTTCGTGCCGCTCGACGCGGTGACGCGGAGAATCGTTCCGGGAACGGGTGCCTTAACCTCTTGTCCGCCCGCGGGCGCAGCCGCTGCGCTCGGCGCGGCGGCCTTGAGGCCCGCCTCGGCCTTGAAGTCGACCGGCTTGCCGTTGACGACCGCCTTGCCATCGCCCTTGATCTCGACGCCGTAGGCCTTGCCGTTGATCGTGACCGTGACCGCGCCACCCTTGGCGGCGGGCTTGGCTTCCTCGGCAAAGCGGCAGCCCATCGGGGCCTTCGACGGATCCTTGAGGAAGAGGATGCCCTTCTCCTTGCAGGACGCGGCAATGAAGATGTTCTCGTCGGTGATGGGAAGCCCGGCGTCCTCGAGCATCTTCTTCGCAACCGCGCCGCCCTTCTTGGGGTCGGCGTCGTTCATCTCGAGCACCGTCTTCGTGGTGGGCTCGCTGTAGGCCTTGTTGAGGTCGCTAGACGCCATGAACTCGCTCGCCTTCTTGACGATTTCGGGATCCGGCGGAACGGGCGTCTTGCCGAAGTAGCCGAGCACCATCTTGGCATAGCCAGGCGCGAACTTCTTGAACTTGCCGAACATGACGTTCTGGATCGCCTGCTGCGCGTAGAACTGCGAGACGGGCGTGACAGACGTGCCGAAGCCGCCGAGACGGACGCAGTCGTACATCTCCGCGATCATGTCGTCGTACTTGTCCATCATGTTGTTGTCGCGGAGCATCTGAGTGTTCGCCGTGAGCGCGCCGCCCGGCATCGGGCTCCACACGATCTGCGGATTGACGCTCATCGCCTCCGGCGGGAGGAAGTACTTCTGCATCGCGTTCTTGAAGGAATCCTCGGCCTTCTTGATCTTGTTGATGTCGAAGTCAAAGCCGAAGTCGGGATCGCCGTCGAGGCAGTGCCACATCGTGATGATG
>Ga0265300_10004662_pt1 | contig 10833 bp, 8 predicted proteins | sample AusTroGonzalo_MG_FD_193482 | JGI IMG/M metagenome (GOLD analysis project Ga0265300, IMG submission 193482) | Bovine rumen microbial communities from tropical cattle in Woodstock, Queensland, Australia - Gonzalo_03 | ecosystem: Host-associated > Mammals > Digestive system > Stomach > Rumen ... | reverse complement strand
TGGGGTGAAGTTTACCCCTGCAACGGTTTGGAACCGCGATATTGGCAGGAAAGCATGGGCAATATCCACACCGCCAAGAATTTTGAGGAAATCTGGTTCAGCGAACAGGCGCAGAAGGTGCGAGAAATGGTTCGTACCTGCCCCAAGAATTGCTGGATGGTGGGTACCGCTGCTCCGGTGATGAAGAAGTATATTGCGCATGTAGCTCCGTGGGTGCTTAAGGCTAAGCTCAAGAGCTTATTCGGCAAGAAAGTGGATTGCTCCTGTTTCCCGACGTTCGATGTAGGTCAGGATCCGCGTCAGGGTGATTTGAGGATTGAAGGGTGATGTGACCTTCGCTCTTGATTCAGGAATCACCTTTAACCCTATAGCGAGAATTTACATATGGTCAAAACAGATGATCTAATCCATTTCAACGTACCACCATTTATTGAGAAATCTTTCGATTACATGAGAGATGCCGTGAATTCCCATAAGATTTGTGGTGATGGGAAATACACGAAGTTGTGCAACCAATGGATGGAAGAAACTTTTAGAGCGACGAAGGCTCTTTTGACTACATCTGGATCTTCTGCACTTGATATGGCTGCACTTCTTTGTGATGTCAAACCTGGTGATGAAGTGATTTTGCCGTCTTTTACCTTTTCGTCAACAGCGAATGCCTTTGCTTTAAGGGGGGCTAAGCTTGTCTTTGTTGATGTTCGTCCTGACACGATGAATATTGACGAAAAGAAAATTGAACAAGCAATAACGGATAAGACGAAGGTTATAGTTCCTGTTCACTATGCTGGTGTTGCTTGTGAGATGGATGAGATTATGACTATTGCCCGTAAGTATAATCTCTTTGTTGTAGAGGATGCTGCGCAGGCAGTCACGAGTACTTACAAAGAAAAGTTTTGTGGTACAATTGGTGATTTTGGATGTTTCTCGTTCCATGAAACAAAAAACTTCTCCATGGGAGAAGGTGGTGCTATTTTAATCAATAATGAAAAATTTGTAAGATTAGCTGAGATATACAGAGAAAAAGGAACTAACCGCTCTGCGTTTTTCAGAGGGGAAGTGGCGAAGTATAACTGGGTTGAATATGGGGATAGCTACCTGCAGTCCGATCTCAATGCCGCGTATCTTTGGGCGCAATTCGAAGTGTCCGAGAAAATTCAGAAGAACAGGATGGAAACATGGCGCGCATATAGGGATGCGTTTGAACCCCGTAAGGATAAATGGGGCATAGAGCTCCAGGCTATACCAGAGGGCTGTACGCATAACGCCCACATGTTTTACATAAAGTGCAGGAATCTTGAACAGAGAAGCAGATTCATTTCCTTCATGAAGATGAACAAGATCCTTTGCGTCTTTCATTATGTCCCGTTGCATTCGGCTCCCGCGGGATTGAAATACGGACGTTTCGATGGCGAAGATGTTTATACCACATCCGAGAGCGATAAACTCGTAAGATTCCCCCTGTATTATGACATCCTCCCGGAAGATCGGGACGCCGTAATCAGGAAGACCATTGAATTCTTTGAAAACGATCCGGTTGAATAGCCATGGTCTACCTGTCTCTTTGCATTCCGACTAATGGTGTTTCCGAATGGGTGTTCCCTGTTCTCGAAGCCATTTACGCACAGGATGTGGACCGAAGTCTTTTTGAAGTCGTTGTTACCGACAATGGGGACAACGGGGATTTCAAGGAAAAAATGAAAGCTTTTGTCGGTAAATACGACAATCTCGTTTACAAGGAAACGAGAGCTTTCCTTTTTGAAAACCAGATCGAGGCCCTCAGACTTGCCCGTGGGGAGTTCCTCAAGTTCCTTAACCATCGGTCGTTGCTTGAAGACGGTGCGCTTGAATGGATGATAGGGCTCGTAAAAGAGTTCATGGCCGAAAAACCGGTGGTGTATTTGTCCGACGGGGCTCTTGGATTGGCAAAAAGAGCCGAGTACGGGACCTTTGACGGCTTCGTGGCGGGTTTAAAGCGTTATGCTTCCTGGACCACGGGTGTTGGCGTGTGGAAGGAAGATTTCGAAAAGATTCCCGCCAATTGGGTGTACAACAAGATCTCCCCGCATTCTGACGTGCTCTTTTTTGAAAGGAAAAGAAGCAAGTATGTCATTGATGACAAAAAGTGGTGCCACGACATAGACCATAGCCATAAAAACAAGGGAAAGTATGATTTGTACAAGGCCTTTGCGGTGGAAGAAATTTCAATCACGTTGAGTCTTTATCTCAATGGGGATATATCGCTAAAGACTTTAAAGAAGGTCATTAGTGACTATAAGAAATTTGTGTCATGGTGTTATTCTGAATTTAACATCCTTCATAGGCCCTGCTCCTACAATATAAATGGATTTGATGAGGCTATGGGTGTTTTTATGCGAAAAGGGGATGTGCTTTTTAATGCTTATGTTCGGATAATAAAAGATGCTATAAAGGCTCCTTTTAAATGGATGAAAAAGTTAATGTTGGGGTAAAGAATGAATCCTAAGGTAAGTGTTGTTGTCCCGGTTTATAATGTTGAAAAATACCTAGAAGCATGTGTACATAGTATATTGGACCAGTCTATTCAAGATTTTGAAATAATACTTGTTGACGACGGATCTACTGATAATAGTGGAAAAATTTGCGATGCTTTAAAAGAAAAGAACGGTAACATACGTGTACTTCATAAGGATAATGCGGGCCTTTCGCATACTCGTAATACGGGGATGGATATGGCGCAGGGGGATTACATAACATTTATCGATAGTGATGACACGATCCATCCTGATTACCTTCGAATCCTTTTGTCCTTGATTGAGGACTATAAAGCGGACATGTCTTCTTGCGGCTTTTTGTTCTGTAACGAGGGCGAAGAACCTTGTTACAACGATAATCAGTATTCAAAAGGGGCTCTTCCTGGCAAGGACGCGCTGAAATTGATGCTGAGTGGAAAACTGCATGGAACGAGCGCTTGCGCCCTTTTGATCAAAAGAGAACTGGCGAAGCGTTTCTTGTTCCCGATAGGGAAGTTCCACGAGGATGACTTGACCACGTACAAGTATTTCCTTAATGCGGCAACCGTTGCGTATACGAAAGCACCCCTCTATACATATTTCCAGAGGAAAAATAGTATTATGCACAAGCCATTTAGCAAAATAGATGTCGACGAGTTGGATGCCGGGGATAAGATATACGATGAATGCAAACTTCTCGGGCGAGATTTTGCCGAAGCAGCGCTTGCGAAAAAATTAGAAAATTATTGTCAGGTGATGTTCAAGTATCCGACATTGAAAAAAATAAGTCTTGAAACTTACAGCCGAATCGACAAGTTTATAAAGTCCCAGTGGAAAGACATTCTAAGGAATCGGTATGTGGGCAAAAAATGCAAGGTCAAGATACTCCTTTTTGAAATGAAACTTTTGAATTATGTTAGCTTGTAGAAACTGGTTCGGAATGATTTTTTGAATGTAATCTTATGAAAAACCGTGTTACTCTTCTTAACATCTCCTTATCATTGCTGTTACAGGTTGTTAGTGTAATAAGCGCTCTAATTGTTCCTAGGTTGATTTTGTCGACTTTTGGATCAAGTGTCAATGGGCTTACGGCTTCAATTACGCAATTTTTGAATTATATTGCATTGGTAGAAGGTGGTATTACTGGGGTAATTGCCGCAAATTTGTATAAGCCTCTGGTTGATAAGGACTGGAGTAAGCTGAGCTCGGTGGTTTCAACGGCTCGTTCGTTTTATCAAAAAATTGGATGGATTTTTGTTGGGTACACAATTGTAATAGGTCTTGTGTATCCTCATGTAGTCGACACTGGGTTTGACTCGCTTTATGTCTTTGTTTTGACCTGTGTGTTGTCTATAGGGCTTTTGTTGCAGTATATGTTCTCTTTGACAATGACTACATTGTTGAATGCCGATAAGAAAGGATATGTTGTTTCGCTTCTTTCTATCTTTGTGACAATTGGGAATATCGGGCTTATTGTATTAGTAGTAAAACTTTATCCAGATATTATTCTTTTGAAGGCGGTGGGTGCGGCTCTTTTTGTATTAAAACCGGTTGTTTTTGGAATATACATAAGAAAGCATTATGCTATAGATTGGCGGGCTCCGACGGATAATACATTGATAAAGCAAAGATGGAACGGCTTTGCGATTAATTTTGCCTTTTTTATTCATACTAGTACAGATGTCACGATTTTGACGTTGATGAGCGATTTGAAAACGGTGTCGGTTTATACGGTGTATTTTCTTATAGTCAGCAAAATAAGTGTCCTGGTACATTCTGTTGCGTCGGGAATCGAACCGACGATAGGTCAGGCTTATGCGAAGAATGATGCACGGGAACTTCACGAAAAACTTGATTTGTACGAATATATCACATTCTTTTCTGTTGGAACGCTTTTTTCCCTTATGGCGTTGCTTATTACACCTTTTGTCCTAATTTATACGGACGGCATAAATGATGCTGATTATAATCAGCCTATTTTTGGTCCGCTAATTGTGCTTGCGGAAGCGTTGTATTTGTTGAAATATCCGCACGTTACATTATCATATGTCGCGAATAAATTTAAAGAAATTACTGTTTCGGCGTATGTTGAAGTATTCATTAATATTGTTGTTTCGGTTGCTTTGATAAAACCGTTTGGTTTAGTGGGTCTGGCCATAGGAACCGCTTCTGGAATGTTGTATAGAATGATTTTCCATATTTTCTTTACTCGAAAAATGATACCGGATCGTCGGCAAAGTATCTTTTATAGAAAATTGTTGATATTGCTGGTTGCATCGGCTTTGGGAATGCTCTTATGCCAATTTGTGTTCCCGTTCAGTTCTTTAACGGTATATTCATGGATTATTCATGGTCTTGTTTATGGGCTTGTATTTGTGGGAATATACGCTGTTGTAAGTGGATTATTCTTTAGAAAAGAAATTAACTATTTTATAAAGTATATTAAGAAAAGGTAGGCATGTTTCGGCGTTGCTAAAAGAGAATTGTTATGGAAAACGAATATATAGAAATAACGAAGTTGGAAGAAAGACAGAAACTTCTTGTGGCCTTGCTAGAACGGTTCCATGCCATTTGTCAAGAAAATGGTTTGGTGTACAATATTTTTGGAGGAACGTTGCTTGGCGCAGTGAGACATCAGGGAATTATTCCGTGGGATGATGATGTTGATGTAACTATGCCTAGAGCTGATTATAACAAATTTATTGAGGTTGTTAGAAAAAAATATTCGGATCAGTTTGTTGCTCATGCGTATCCAGATGATTATTATATATATCCTTTTGTTAAGTTTGGAATGCGTGGTACTGTATTGTATGAATCCCTTGTAAAGGCCCCTTTTAACAAACTTACTTTAAATATGGATGTCTTCCCAAATGACAGCTATCCTGTAGATGAATCTGTTATTGATGTATGTGAAAAATGTGAACGTTCTATTATTTCGCTAACTTATAATTTCCCTAAAAGGAGAAACCCAATTATAAGACTTCGTAATGAAATCAAAAACTTTGTTGGCAGATGTCGAGGTGTTAAGCATTACTTGAAAAAACAGATAGATTTGTTGTCTGCGCTAAATGACGAGTCTAGTGATTTTATGGTATGTCCATCGTCCGGTTTTGGACGTAAAGGAAGATTGAAACGATGCATTTATTACGATAGGATCCTTTATCGTTTTAGCGAAATTGAAGTATGGGGCATTCGGAATTATCATGATCATTTAACGAATTTGTATGGCGATTATATGACCCCTCCGCCACCAGAAAAAAGACAATGTCCGCATAGTTCTAGACTTTTGGTGAGTGACGATATATTCAAAAGATACTTGGCTCCTTAATGTGTTTCTACTAAGATAAATTTTCTAATCAATCCTTTTTGCTATATTTGTTTTTAAAAATGGAGTAATTCACTATATGGCAACAGTCTATTGTGGCATGAGCGCCGACTTGATTCACCACGGACATTTGAACATTATCCACGAGGCCATGAAACTTGGCGAAGTGACTGTCGGTGTCTTGACCGACGAGGCCATCGCAAGCTACAAGCGCTTGCCGTATTTGACATATGAACAGCGCGCAGAAATCGTTTCCAATATCAAGGGCGTCGCGCGGGTCGTGCCACAGACGACATTGGATTATGTCCCGAATCTTGAAAAGTTGAAGCCGGACTATGTGGTGCACGGCGACGACTGGAAGAACGGCGTGCAGCAGGAAACCCGCCAGCGCGTTATCGACTGTATCGCCAAGTGGGGCGGCAAGGTTATTGATATCCCGTACACTCCGGGAATCTCTTCCACGGTGCTTAATGCCGAAATGCGCGAAATCGGTACCACGCCCGCCGTACGCCAGAAGATGCTCCGCCGACTTATCGCGGCAAAGCCGATTGTCCGCATCATGGAAAGCCACTCCGGCCTGACAGGTCTCATCATCGAGAAGACCAAGGTCAAGGTGAACAACAAGACCGAGGAATTCGACGGCATGTGGGCGAGTTCGCTGACCGATTCCACAAGCAAGGGCAAGCCGGACATCGAGGCCGTGGACCTTACGACCCGTCTGCACGGGCTGAACGACGCCCTGGAATGCACCACCAAGCCCGTCATCTATGATGGTGACACGGGCGGAAAGATCGAGCACTTCGTGTTCACGGTACGTACGCTGGAACGTCTCGGCGTCTCTGCGGTGATCATCGAGGACAAGGTAGGCCTCAAGAAGAACTCCCTGTTCGGAACAGACGCCATCCAGACGCAGGATACCATCGAGGGCTTCTGCGAAAAGATCCGCACGGGTAAGCGGGCCCAGATTGCCCAAGATTTCATGATTATAGCCCGCTGCGAGAGCCTCATCGCAGGCAAGCCCGTCGAGGACGCCCTCGAACGTTGTTTTGCCTATGTCGAGGCCGGTGCTGACGGCATCATGATCCACAGCAAGGACAAGTCCGGCGAGGACATCAAGGAGTTCTGCAAGCGCTTCCGCGAGAAGCATGCCTCAGTCCCGTTGGTCGTTGTGCCCACAACCTACAACCATGTTACGGAAGAAGAGCTGGCCAGCTGGGGTGTGAACGTAGTCATCTACGCGAACCACATGCTCCGCAGCGCCTACCCGGCCATGGTGAACACGGCGAAGTCCATCCTGACGCATCACCGCTCCCTTGAAGCGAATGACCTGTGCATGAGTATCAAGGAAATCCTCGAACTCATTCCGGGGACGAAGTAATAGAGATGCAGACTGTCATTTCGACAGAACGGGGGTATGACGGGTTCCTCGGATACCTGCGCGCGACCGGAATGAATAAAATTCTGGTTGTTTGTGGCAATTCGTGTAGCAGACTTGATATCGGCAAGTATCTTGACGAACAGATTCGTCTGGGCAAGATTGATGCCGTGTACTTCAGGGATTTCGCCCCGAACCCAGACTATTCCTCAGTTGTGAAGGGTGTAGATGTCTATCGTGCAAACGGATGCGATTCGATTCTCGCTATCGGTGGCGGGAGCGCCATGGATGTCGCCAAGTGCATAAAGCTCTATGCCACGATGCCCGAAGGCAGCGACTACCTACACGAACCCGTGGTTCCTAATGCAATCCCGTTTGTAGCCGTGCCGACTACGGCAGGGACCGGCAGCGAGGCAACACGTTTTGCTGTAGTGTACTACAAGGGTGAAAAACAATCCGTGACTGACACGAGTTGCATTCCTCAGGCGGTTCTGTTCGACCCGTCAGTCCTAGAATCCCTTCCTCCGTACCAGCGCAAGTCCACGATGATGGACGCCTTCTGCCACGCAGTGGAATCGTTCTGGTCAGTGAACTCGACTGACGAGAGCAAGGCGCTCGCAATGTCCGCCATCCGTTTGATTCTTGAAAACAGCGACTCTTACCTGGCCAACATTCCCGCAGGCAACACGAAGATGCTCGAGGCGGCAAACCTTGCCGGCAAGGCGATAAACATCTCGCAGACGACGGCGGGCCACGCCATGTGCTACAAGCTGACTGGCCTGTACAAGATTGCGCACGGTCATGCTGCTGCGCTTTGCGTTTCCGCCCTGTGGCCTTACATGATAGCACACAAGGAAGACTGCGCTGATTCCCGTGGCGTTGGATACCTTTCGCAGATGTTCAAGGAACTTGCCGGATGCATGGGGACGGAGACCCCCGAGACTGCGGCCGGGAAGTTCGGGGACTTTGTAGACGGCCTTGCGCTCGATAAGCCGTCTGCCCAAGGTGACATGGACTTTGAAATCCTGAAGAAGTCAGTCAACCCCGTCAGACTCAAGAACAATCCCGTCCGCCTTGACGCGGATGCCATAGATACAATCTACCACCAGATATTGGGAGCATAAGATGAAAGTTGAGAAATTGATGGAAATTATCGGTGCCGATTTCTACACCGGCGTGCCGGACTCCCAGCTGAAGGCCCTTTGCAACTGCCTGATGAATACGTACGGGATCGACCCGAAACATCACGTGATTGCGGCGAACGAGGGCAACTGCACCGCTCTTGCCGCCGGCTACCACCTCGCTACAGGCAAGGTCCCCGTGGTCTACATGCAGAACTCGGGCGAAGGCAACATCATCAATCCTGTGGCATCCCTTCTGAACGACAAGGTCTATGCAATCCCGATGGTGTTCGTTGTCGGCTGGCGCGGCGAACCCGGTGTCCATGATGAACCCCAGCATATCTATCAGGGCGAGGTGACCGTAAAACTTCTCGAGGACATGGATATATCCACGTTTATCATCGGCAAGGAAACGACAGACGAAGAAGTCGAATCTGCGATGGAAAATTTCAGGAAGGTACTTGCGCAGGGCAAAGACGTAGCCTTTGTTGTGCGCAAGGGCGCCCTTTCCTATGACGGCAAGGTTGTATACAAGAATGACAACGTGATGGTCCGCGAAGACATCATCCGCCATATCGTGGCTGCGTCGGGCGAGGACCCGATTGTCTCTACTACGGGCAAGGCTAGCCGCGAGCTCTTCGAGATTCGCGAAGCAAACGGGCAGAGCCATAAGTATGATTTCCTGACGGTGGGTTCCATGGGGCACAGCTCCTCTATTGCGTTGGGTGTCGCCTTAAATAGGCCCGAAAGAAAAGTGTGGTGTGTCGATGGCGATGGAGCCGCGCTTATGCATATGGGCGCCATGGCAGTTGTTGGTGCAAACGCCCCCAAGAATCTGGTTCATATTGTCATCAACAACGGTGCACACGAAACAGTGGGCGGCATGCCCACGGTGGCCTCCCAAATGGACCTTGTAGCAATCGCCAAGGCGTGCGGGTATCCCAAGGCTGTGTCTGTGGATACTTTTGAAGCCTTGGATAGGGAATTGAAATCTGCAAAGGCCGCCGAGAAACTGACCTTTATTGAGGTCAAGTGTTCCATTGGTGCCCGCGAAAACCTAGGCAGGCCTACAACAACTGCTTTGGAAAACAAGCAGAATTTTATGGATTTTTTGTCTAGATCGTGTTGAAATTGAACAAGAACTGCTTGGCGGACGACATTGAGAATTTTATTGTTTTTATGTTTCAATAAATAGTAAAATGAGTTTTTATGCTTGTATTGCAATTGATTGTGTCGGGATGGATGTGTTTAATCTTGTTAATGTCTTTTGCCAAGATTAAATATGGTGTTGCTCTTTTTCTTGTGTACATGATTCTTGTTCCTGCCGTGATGATAACGATTGGCGATAAAATGTGGGGGGCCAATGTTGTCAATACTGCCTTTTTGCTGTCTTATATAGTTTACGTTATTAGAAATAAACGTCCTGTTGAATGGAAACCTTTTATTCCGTTTATTTTTTATTTTGTAATAACTTTGGTTATTATGCCTTTTCAAACGGGCATGCCAACTATAGAAATGTTTGATCAGTGGCGAAAAGATGTAATGTTGTATTTGTTTTTGCCTTTTGTGATGTGGAATATAATGAAGGATGATCCGACATCGGTAAGGCTTTTTAGAAATTCTGTGCTTTTGGGAATAGTGGTTGCTGTTGGTTATGGTTTTTATCTTACGACTATGCCAGGAGAAAATCCTTATCAAATGGTTATGCTGTTGCTGTCTGGCGTAGGTGGTGACATAGATTGGTATTCTTATTACGGGGCATTTGGTGAGGGGCGTTTATTTGGTCGAATCTCTTCTGTGTTTCAGCATCCAATGCAGTTTGCTCTGTTTTTAGGGCTTTCTGCTGTTTATGTATTTGGTGTACGCAATAAGATTCCCAAAAAATTTTTTGTGGTAATCATGTTGGGGTTAATCGTGATGTCAATGATTTGTGGTGTTCGTTCTGTTTTGGGAGGTTTGGCGGTTGCTGTTGCGTATTACCTTATCGTGGGCAGAAATGCAAAGGTCTTTGGTGCTCTTTTAGTTTTAGGATCTATAGCGGTTGTTATTATCTCTCAGATTCCAGAACTTTCTGTTTATTTGGGGTCTATTGCTGATGTCAATAATAAGACTGGGGCTGTTTCGGGGTCTTCTTTTGAGATGCGTTTGGATCAGCTATATGGAGCTGTAGAAGAAGCCGAGGCAAACCCCATTTGGGGGCTGGGGTACAGTTGGACAACATATTATCAATCTTTGTATGGCGATCATCCTATATGCTATGCTTTTGAAAGTCTGCTTTATGTGATTATTTGTAATTTTGGAATAGCGGGTTTTGTTATTTGGGGTGCGTTGGCAGTGCTCATTATTTGGAATAATTTTAGATTTAATCTTAAGGAAAAAGTTGTTGTCGACGCCTTGTTTGTTTTCTATATGGCCTATTCGGCGATTACAGGTGAATATGGCTATATGAAATTGTTCCTGATATTTTATGTGTTGCTTCTTGGTGAATCTCTAGAAAATGAAGAATCAGATGAAAGTGGA
>Ga0265300_10004661_pt1 | contig 10834 bp, 9 predicted proteins | sample AusTroGonzalo_MG_FD_193482 | JGI IMG/M metagenome (GOLD analysis project Ga0265300, IMG submission 193482) | Bovine rumen microbial communities from tropical cattle in Woodstock, Queensland, Australia - Gonzalo_03 | ecosystem: Host-associated > Mammals > Digestive system > Stomach > Rumen ... | reverse complement strand
AGTTCCTCCCTGGGCTCGGCCCTCACCCTGGCTGCCGGCACCAAGTTCATCTATCGGCACAACTCCTCCGACCAGACCGACTATCTGTGGGACGGCACCCAGTTTGTACTGAATCCGAATTCCAGCCTGAAGTACGACTTCTACAACCGCATCGGCGCCGCCTACACGGAACTCTCCGGTACCTTTGGCAACTTCGGCGTAAAGGCCGGTGCCCGCTACGAGCACACCTGGCAGACCTATTCCTCCATTCCGCCGCTCGCTACCACCGCCGATGGACGGTTTGACGTGAACTACGGCGCCCTGGTGCCTACCGCCAGCGTACAGTACAATTTCTCCATGACCCAGAATATCGGCCTCAGCTACAACATGCGCATCAGCCGTCCGGGCATCACCTACCTGAACCCCTACGTGGACACCTCCGACCCTACCGCCCTTACTTACGGTAACACAGACCTGGATGTGGAGCGCGGTCACAACCTTTCCCTGGTGTACAGCCTCTATACCCCCAAAGTAATGCTGAACGCCACCCTCCGCCAGAGCTACACCGGCAACGGCATCTCCTCCTACAGCTTCTTTGACAGCAACAATATCCTGAATACCACCTACGGCAACATTGTTACCACCAGCAGCACCGGCCTCAACGCCTTCCTCATGATCAACCCCACCAACAAGACCCGCATCATGATTAACGGCGGCCTCACCTATAGCGACATCTCCAGCGCCCAGCTGAACCAGCACAACAACGGCTGGAGCTACAATGTGATGCTGGGTGCCCAGCAGACCCTTCCCTGGGACTTCCGCCTGAGCGCCAATGTAATTGCCATGGGCAGTCAGGTAACCCTGCAGGGCAATTCCACCGGTATGTCCATGGCCACCCTGGGCCTCACCAAGACCTTCTTTGACGACCGTCTGAGCCTTTCCGTGAACGGCATGCTGCCGCTGGCCAAGGGCCTGGAGATGAACATGAGCTCCACCACCGTGGGCGACGGTTTCACCACCAACATGAGCACCACCATCCCCATGCGTCAGATCACCTTCCAGGTAAGCTGGACCTTCGGCAAGCAGGGCAACTACACCACCAAGAAGGCCCGCCGCGGCATCGAGAACGAAAGCCAGCTGAACAGCACGACCACAGCCGAAAGCATGGGCACGATCATGATGCAATAGCGCAAGGCTCTCGCTCGATAATATTGCCTTACTTTTGGTATTGTTGAATTGAGCATTATTGGTTAACTTTGCATAATAGCATAAGGTAATGGCACAAGAAACAAATAGACGGAACTATGTTTTGGACACAGCCCAGGTTATTGTCTGGGTCTGTGTCTTTTTCTTGCCGGCCCTCATTAATTTCAGTATGACCGGCAATGTAAAGGGCGCCATGCATATTTTCAGGAGCTCCCTGCAGTCGCTGCTTCCCATTTTTATCCTTTACTGCCTCAATTACTATTTCCTGGTGCCGCAGTTCCTGTTCGGCTCCCGGAAATATGTTTTCTGGGTGGTGAATGCCTTGCTGCTGCTGGGGTGGAACCTGTTCAAGTTCATTCCCCGGGGACAGATTCCGCAGGAGGTGATGAATGCTTTCGGGCGGGGAAACATGGTTTCCTTCTATGTGCTTGGCGTGGGTGCATCCCTGTTCCTGGAATCCCTGGTGGTATTCCTGGCGGTGGGCCTGCGCTGGGTAATGCGGATGAACGACAAGGAAAAGCAGATGCAGGAAGAGCGTCGCAAGACGGCCGAGGCGGAGCTTACCTGGCTCAAGCATCAGCTGAACCCGCATTTCCTCTTCAATACGCTCAATAACATTTCCTCCCTTACGCAGATAGATCCCGACAAGGCGCAGGAGAGCATCGGCCAGCTGAGCGACCTGCTGCGTTATGCTCTTTATGACAGCGAAGCCGACAAAGTGCCGCTGTCGGCCGAAATGGAGTTTATGAGCAATTACATTGACCTCATGGCCCTCCGCTGCAACGAACTCACCAAAGTAGAGAAGGAATTCGAGGTGCCCCAGGAGCACGTGGAAGTGGCGCCGCTGCTGTTCATCTCCCTGATAGAGAACGCCTTCAAGCATGGGGTGAACGCCCGCTATCCGTCCTCTGTCAAGGTAATAATGTATTATCGGAACGGGGAAGTGGTTTTCCACTGTTTCAACACCGTCTTCTATAACAATAAACCCATAGAGATCATTAAAAAGAGTGACCACGTGGGCTCCGGCATTGGCCTGGAAAATATGAAGCGCCGGCTGGAACTCCTCTATCCGGGACGCTACACCTACGATGTTGTGGAGGAACATGGTTCCTATATGGTGACTGTTACACTGAAAGTATGAAATCATTGCGCTGCATAGTGGTAGACGATGAGCCCCTGGCCGTTAAAATGCTGGAGGGCTTTGTGGAGCGTACGCCGTTCCTGGAGCTGGAAGCTTCGTTCAACGACCCTGTGGAGGCGCTCTCGGCCATCAAAACCCGGAAGCCGGAACTGGCTTTCCTGGACATTCAGATGCCGGATCTGGACGGCATGGAGCTTTCGCGGATGGTGCCGCCGGAAACCCGCATCATCTTTACCACCGCCTTCAAGCAATATGCCTTTGAAAGCTACGAGGTAAGTGCCCTGGACTTTCTGCTGAAGCCTATCCGGTACCAGAAATTCCTGGAAGCGGCCGAAAAGGCCCGGGAATGGTTCGCCCTCAAGGAGGCGGCGGAATCGGCCCCGGCGCAGGAAAAAAGCACGGCCTTTATCAAGGTGGACGGCGCGCTCCGCAAGGTGGAGCTGGCCGATATCCTGTACGTGGAAGGCATGAAGGACTATGTGATGTTCCATCTGGCATCGGTCCGGGGACCGCTGGTTACGCACATGACCATGAAGGCGGCCGGGGAAATGCTTCCTGCAGGCCAGTTTATGCGCATCCACCGTTCCTATATCGTGTCCCTGCAGCAGATATCTTCCTTTACCGCCGCAGGAGACCTCAAGGTGGGCGATGCCCTGCTGCATGTGTCGGACGCCTATCGGCCCGCCTTTGACGCCTATCTCAAAGACCATTCGCTAATTCAATAATCAAGCAATATGAAAAAGTTAACCTTCCTTCTTGCCGCCCTGCTTTGCGCGGCAACGCTTCAAGCCAAAATTACCCTGCCGCCGCAGATGGCCGACAATATGGTGCTGCAGCAAAACGCCAAGGCCACGCTTTGGGGTTGGGCCAATCCCGGTGAAACCGTTACCGTGGCCACTTCCTGGGGCGATGAAGTATACAAGGCCAAAGCCGGTGCCGACGGTGCCTGGAAAGTGGCCGTGGAAACCCCGCAGGGCAGTTACGAGGAACATATTGTAGAGATTGCCGCCGGGAAGGAGAAGGTGGAGTTTAAGCATGTGCTCATCGGCGAGGTATGGCTGGCCAGCGGGCAAAGCAATATGGAAATGCCGCTTCGCGGATTCGACGGCTGCCCGGTAGAAGGCGCCCTGCAGGAAATTGCCACCGCCGGCCGTTACAAGGGTCGCATCCGCTTTGTGATGCTTCCCAAAACGGAAGCCTATGAGCCCCAGACCCTGATTGATGCCAGCTGGAAGGAGAGCTGTGCCGATAATGCTGCCGAATTCAGCGCCGCCGCCTGGTTCTTTGCCAAGAACCTCACGGAAGTGCTGGATGTGCCGGTGGGCATTATCTGCAACGCATGGGGCGGCAGCGCCGTGGAAGGCTGGCTCCCGCGCGAGATTGTGAAGGATTACGCCGATGTGGTGTCGGATCCCGAGGAAGTGAAGAAGATCTGGAACCCCATGGCCCGGCCCACCATCATGTACTACGGCCAGTGGTGCCCTGTTCGCAATTACACCTATAAGGGCGTTATCTGGTACCAGGGTGAAAGCAATATCGGCCATCCCGACTATGCCCTGCGCATGGGTGCGCTCATCCAGCTGTGGCGAGAGGAGTCCGGTATAGCGGAACTGCCTGTGTATCAGGTGGAAATTGCGCCTTACATCTCCGGTGGCGGCGTGGATGGCCTGGAATCGGCCCTTCTGCGTGAGCAGCAGCGGATTGCCGCCCGCGATGTGGAAAACTGCTGGTGTGTAAGTACGGCGGACCTGATGTATCCTTACGAAGGAACCCAGATTCACCCGGCCCGGAAGAAGGAAGTAGGCGAGCGCCTTAGCTACATGGCCCTGCATCACACTTACGGGAAGCATCAGTTCCCGGGTGTGGCGCCCAGCTATAAATCGATGGAAATTAAAGACGGCGAGGCAGTGCTCACTTTCGACCACGTGCGCGAGGCCGGCGGCTTCAACCGTTCCGAGGGCCTGGAAGGCTTTGAGATTTGCGGTGCCGACAAGGTGTGGCATCCGGCCGAAGTCAGGATACAGCCCTTCTTCAACCGGGTAATCGTGAAGAGCGGGGAAGTGCCGGAACCGGTTGCCGTCCGCTACTGCTTCAAGAACTGGCAGCGCGGCAACCTGGCCGGTGCCAACGGCCTGGCCGTGGAACCTTTCCATACGGATGAAATAGAATAAAAGAAATGTCTGCCTGCTGCCACGAGTGCGGTAGCAGGCACGTAAAAAACAGGATCATGTCCGATAAGAATCCTACCTCCAACGACCTTCCCCAGTACCAGGGGAATTATTCCGAATCCGAGTTTTGGGAGAAGCTCAGGAAAATAGCCTCCAAGGCCGGAGCCAAGGTGGTTTATTATGCCCTTGTGCTGTATTACACCCTTACCGATGAAAACACGCCGGCCAAATACAAGGCTGTAATAGCCGGTGCCCTGGGGTATATGATCCTGCCCATGGACCTGATCCCGGATTTCCTGCCTTTTGCCGGCCTGGCCGATGACTGGGCAGCCCTGATTGCGGCCGTGGCCTATGTGGCATCGGCCATTACTCCGGACATCAAGGCCCGCGCCCGCGTAAAGCTGCACCAGTGGTTCCCCAATGCCCAGGACAGCGATCTGGGAGATTTAGTGTAAATTGCATTTGATATGATGAGTCTTTGGGAAGTTATCTTAATTGCGGTGGCCCTGGCCATGGACTGCTTCACGGTTTCGGTGGTCAGCGGGGTCATTACCAGACAGAACCGGTGGGGGAAAGTGCTGCGCATGGCCTTCCTGTTCGGCTTTTTCCAGGCCCTGATGCCTTTTATCGGCTGGCTGGCCATTCATTATTTCCAGTCCAGCGTAGAGGCCTTCGACCACTGGATTGCCTTCGGCCTGCTGGCTTTCATCGGCATCAAGATGGTCAGGGACGCCTTTGCTCCGGAAGATGAGCCGCACATGGATCCTACGCAGCTGCGCACCCAGTTGCTGCTGGCCCTGGCCACCAGCATCGATGCGTTGGCCGTGGGCATTTCCCTTTCCTGCACGGGTTATGAAACCATGGGGCAGCTCTGGCTGCCGCTGGCGGTTATCGGCCTGGTTTCCTTTGTGTTCAGCGTGGCCGGACATATGCTGGGCGTACGCTTCGGAGAGGTGGTGGCACGGCGGTGGAAACCGGAGCTGGTGGGCGGTATCATCCTCATCGGCATGGGCATCAAGATTCTGCTGGAACACCTGCTTGGATAAATTTTATAACCGTATAATTATGAAGAAACTGATGTTCACTGCAGCGGCTGTTTTTGCCGCTTTGTCCCTCCAGGCACAGCCTGCGGGCGGTTTTGGCGGATGGCAGATGCCCAAGATTGACGTGCACTGCTCGGAGAAGTTCGCCGACATAGACTATGCCGGCGACGACCAGGTGTATCACAAGCTGGATGTATATCTGCCCCAGGAAGAAAAGGCCTCCTATCCCGTTGTAATCCACATTTACGGCAGCGCCTGGTTCTCCAACAGTTCCAAGGGCATGGCCGACCTGGGCACCATCGTGAACGCCCTGCTGGATGCCGGTTACGCCGTGATAACCCCCAACCACCGTTCCTCCCAGGACGCCAAATTCCCGGCCCAGATCCAGGATATCAAGGGCGTAGTGCGCTGGGTGCGTGCCAATGCGGAGAAGTATCACTTCGATACTTCCTTCGTGGCCACTTCCGGCTTCTCTTCCGGCGGTCATCTCTCTTCCCTCGCCGCTACCAGCGCCGATGTTCCGGAACTGGAAGGCGAGGTGGGCGGCAACCTGGCCTTCTCCAGCCGCGTAGATGCGGCCTGTGACTGGTCGGGTCCCGTGGATCTTAATTACATGAGCTGCGGCACCCCCGAAGATACCTGGAACCATGGCCCCGAAGAGGCTGTGATGGGCTTTTCCTTCAAGGGCAACGAAGAGCGCTTCAAGGCCCTGAACGCCACAAATTATATCGACCCTTCTGATCCGCCGGTGATCATCTTCCATGGCACGGCCGACAATGTGGTTCCTCCCTGTGAGGCTCCTTATTTCTTCGGCCTGCTGCAGGAAGCCGGTGTAGAAAGCGAACTGCACATGATTGCGGGCGGCGGCCACGGCATGGGCATGTATGCTCCGGAAAACCTGGCCGTGATGGTACACTTCCTGAATAGCGTTCGCGCCAAATAATCGGCCATGAAAAAAATTATGTCATCCCTTGCGCTGCTCCTGTCCATGACGGGGGCAGTCTTTGCTCAGCTGCCTTCTCCCACCAACCTGGGCCGGAATCCTTATCCGCAGGTGGGGCCGGATATGCGGGTTACCTTCCGCGTGAATGCACCCCAGGCCACCAGCCTTTCCGTTTCCCTGGGTAAAGACTATCCCATGGTGAAGGACGAGAACGGGTTTTGGACCGTTACCTCCGACCCGCAGGTGGAGGGCTTCCACTATTATTCCCTGAAGACGGGCGGACTTACTTTCAACGACCCTTCCGTGCACTCCTACTTCGGCACCGGACGTGACTGCAGCGCCATTGAGGTGCCGGGTGCCCCGGACGAGGATTTCTACACGCCGCATCAGGGCGTTCCGCAGGGTGCCGTGCGTTCCATCCGTTACTATTCCAAGGTTTGCGGCCAGTACCGGCGGATGTATGTCTATACCCCGGCCGAATACGAGCAGAACCCGTCTAAACGCTACCCGGTGCTGTACCTGCAGCACGGCGGCGGCGAGGACGAGACGGGCTGGATTTACCAGGGCTTTGCCGATGTAATCCTGGACAACCTGGTGGCCGAAGGCAAGGCCGTTCCCATGATTATTGTGATGGTGAGCGGCGTGGCCCAGAAGGCCGACGGTTCCGGCGACGGCTTTGAAGCCATGGTAACCGAAGACGTAATTCCGCTGATAGACCAGCGTTTCCGCACGCTGGCCGACCGTGACCACCGCGCTGTGGCCGGCCTTTCCTGGGGCGCCAAGCAGGCCTACGACCTGGGCCTCGGCTACCGCAACCTCTTCTCCTGGATTGGCGGTTTCAGCGGCATCATCGTTATCGGCGAATTCCGCGTACGCCCGGCCGGTTACGAGGATCCCGAACAGTTTGCTGCGGCCTACAACGGCATTTTCAAGGATGCCACCTGGTTCAATGCGAATTACCACCTGCTGTTCATTGCCAACGGAGAGGCCGAAGGTGCCCACCTGAAAGGTATGTCCGACCTTCTGACAGAGCGCGGTTTCAACAATGTGTTCTACCAGTCGCCCCGCACGGCGCATGAGTGGCTCACCTGGCGCCGCTGTCTCAAAGAATTCGCCCAAAGACTCTTTAAATGATGCTGACTATGAAAAGATATCTGATTCCTTTCGTCCTTCTGGGCGTTCTGGCAGCGGGCTGCAGGCAGCCTGCAGCTCCTGTGGGCATCATTACCGAACCCACATCGGCCTCTACCAATACCCCCGGCCGTGAGTATCCCAAGATTAATCCGGACCTGAGCGTGGAATTCCAGGTGCAGGCCCCCGAGGCGCAGGAGGTAGCTGTGGATATCTGCAGCAAGGTGTATCCCATGCAGCGGGAAGGCGACGGTCCCTGGACCGTTACCACCGAACCCTTGGAGCCCGGCTTCCACTACTATTTCCTGGTGGTGGACGGCATGCGGCTTTCGGACCCTTCCAGCCAGCTTTTCTTCGGCTGCGGAGTGGACGCCAGCGCCATCGAGATTCCGGAGGCGGGTGTGGACTTTTACCTGGACAAGGACGTACCGCGCGGCGAGGTGCGCATGCAGCGCTACTGGTCGCCTTCCATGAACGCCTGGCGCACCTGCTACGTGTATGTGCCTGCCGAATATGAGCAGAACCCTTCCAATCGCTATCCGGTGCTGTACCTGCAGCACGGCGGCGGCGAGGACGAGACCGGCTGGATGCGACAGGGCCATGCCGACATCATCATGGACAATCTCCTCGCGGAGAAAAAGGCCGCCCCGATGCTGATCGTCTGCGACTATGGCCAGGCGGGCGACTTTGCACAAATTCTTTTGAATGAGACCATTCCGATGATCGACGCGACCTATCGCACGATTCCCGATGCCAAGCACCGCGCCATGGCGGGCCTGTCTTTCGGCGGCGGCCAGTCCTGGTCCATCGGCCTGAAGCATCCGGAGGTGTTCTCCTCCATCGGCGTATTCTCTTCCGGTATGTTCGGCGGGGTAGGGCCCGGCGCTTATGCTCCCTTCTCCGTGGAAAGCCTGCTTCCCGAACTCCTGGCCAGTCCGGATGCGTTCAATCAGGTTCACGACGTGTTCTACATGTCCTGCGGCGAGGGTGATCCGCGCATCGAGTACACCCGCGCGGCCGCCGAGGCCCTGCAGGCCGCCGGTGCCAAGGTTCATTTTACCGCCTGGCCCGGTGCCCACGAATGGCAGCCCTGGCGCAAGTCCCTCCACGAATTCTGTCAATTGATTTTCAAATAGTTACTGTTTTCTCCCTGTGACTGAAATCACAGGGAGAAACAATTAAAGCAATGATTATGAGGCAATTACGTTTTGCTGTTATGCTGGCTGCTGCGCTGTTCGTTTGCGCGTGCGCCAAACAGGTCCCCGGCCAGGTGAAGGTTACCGGCGGAACCATCCAGGGTACAGTCCTGGAGCATGTTACCATATATAAGGGCATTCCATTTGCCGCTCCGCCTGTGGGTGAGCTGCGCTGGAAGGCTCCCCAGCCTGTGGTGGCCTGGGAGGGCGTTTTGGAATGCAACGAGTTTGGCCCCAACCCTATGCAGGGCAATGGGGAAGGCTGCAGCGAGGACTGCCTGTACCTGAATGTATGGACTCCGGCCAAGAGCCCCAAGGAGAAGCTTCCGGTAATGGTGTGGATCTACGGCGGCGGTTTCGCCGGCGGCGCCACCTCTTATTACGACGGAGAACTGCTTTCCCAGAAGGGTGTAGTTGTGGTGAGCGTAGCCTACCGGGTAGGTAAGCTGGGCTTCCTGTCCCTGCCGGAGCTTTCGGCCGAAGACCCCAACGGCGTTAGCGGCAACTACGGTCTGCTGGACCAGATTGCCGGTCTGCAGTGGGTGAAGGACAATATCGCCAAATTCGGCGGCAACCCGGGGAATGTGACCATCTTCGGCGAATCGGCCGGCGGCATCTCTGTGAGCATGCTGTGCGCCTCTCCGCTGGCCAAGGGTCTGTTCCAAAGGGCCATATCCCAGAGCGGCGGCTCCTTCGGCCCCACCAATCCCCAGTCTTATCCCGGCGAGAACATGCAGACGCTGGCCGTTGCCCAGGAGGCCAATGCTGCTTGGGCAAAGGGCGCTTTTGGCCCGGATTATACGCTGGAGCAGCTGCGCGCGGCCGATGCCAAGGCTGTGATGGGCGGCTTCGGCGGTTCCGGCGGCTGGCCCGTGACGGACGGCTATGTGATTCCGGACGACCAGTACAAGCTCTATGAGGCAGGGAAGTACAACGACGTGGACGTGCTCATCGGCTACAACTCCGACGAAGGCCTCAGCTTCGGCTTCTCCTTCGGCGGCGGCAGCCATCAGGACCAGGTCCGTGCCCGTTACGAGGACTATGCCGATGCCCTTCTGGCCGCCTATCCCGTTGAGGCCGACGGAAAAGTGGGCAAGACGGCCCGTGATCTTACCCGTGACGCCGCCTTCGGCTGGCAGACCTGGGCCTGGGCCCGTCTGCAGGAAAAGACCGGACAGGGCAAGGTGTGGCTGTACTATTTTGACCAGCATCCGGAGTATCCGGAGGACAGCCCCCGTTACGGCCAGGGTTCCCCGCATGGCCAGGATGTAGCCTACATCTTTGGCAATCCGGAAGAGGTGCAGCCCACGGACATGACGCTCTCCGGCTGGATGATGTCTTACTGGACCAACTTTGCCAAGACGGGTGATCCCAACGGCGAAGGCCTGCCCGAATGGCCGCGTTTCCGCAACGATACCCCACAGAGCATGGTGCTCACCGGCGATGGCTGCCATGCCGCTCCCGTTCCCTCCGAGGCGGCCCTGTGGGTTCTGGACGAATACTTCGCCTGGCGCCGCAGTCAGGAGTAGCCATGAGACGCGTTTTTACCATCGGCCTGACCCTGCTGGCCGTTCTGGCGCTGCGGGCCCAGAATCCGGTTATCGGCACTTCCTACACACCGGATCCGGCACCTTACGTGTATGGGGATACGGTTTATCTCTTTGCCGACCATGATGAAGACGACGCCACGTACTTCAAAATGAAGGACTGGCTTTTGTACAGCACGCAGGACATGGTGAACTGGACCTACCTGGGGGCGCCGGTTTCCACAGCCACCTTCCCCTGGGCCTTCCAGGGCGACCGCGCCTGGGCTTCCCAGGCCGTGGAGCATAACGGGAAATGGTACTGGTACGTTTGTCTCACCGAGGCGGCTACCCGTGCCGACGCCCTGGCAGTTGCCGTGGCCGATAACCCACAGGGACCCTATGTGGATGCCATCGGCGGGCCCCTGGCAACGGGATTCGCTTTCATCGACCCCACTGTTTTCATTGACGATGACGGCACCCCCTGGCTCTTCTGGGGCAACA
>Ga0265300_10004660_pt1 | contig 10835 bp, 6 predicted proteins | sample AusTroGonzalo_MG_FD_193482 | JGI IMG/M metagenome (GOLD analysis project Ga0265300, IMG submission 193482) | Bovine rumen microbial communities from tropical cattle in Woodstock, Queensland, Australia - Gonzalo_03 | ecosystem: Host-associated > Mammals > Digestive system > Stomach > Rumen ... | reverse complement strand
GTACGGCGTCCATTTCTCGTTCATACGGCCGCCGCGGTAAATCTTGCGGTATTTTACCTTCTTGCCGTCCAGGCCGGTCCAGCCGCCCAGGTCACGGGCATTGCGGCAACCGCTGCCCTTGGCTTCCACACCCTTCTTCTTGGTGGTGGGGCCGGTGAAGAACACCTGATGCAGGCTGCCGGTGGTGGTGAAGCTGCCCTCGGCCATAATCTTACCGGTCTCAGAGGTTACTTTGTAGTTGTAGGTGTCGTTCGGAACCAGGTTCGTGATGTTCACGAACAGGGAGCCGGCATCAATCGGCATGGCACCGCTCCAACCAAGAGCGTCGGAGAGCTGCAGGTTCATCTTCTTGCCGGCTTCCACATCGGAGGCCTTCCAACGGATACTGTAAGCGCAGGGCTTGTCGCCGTCGGGCCATTCCGTCTCCCAGTTGGCCCAGGTGAGATTGGTGCCGTCGAAACCGCCGGGATAGTCAAAGATCTTGGTCTTTCTGGGGAGCTCCTCGTCCGGCCAGTCGGGATAGTCCACCTCGGTGAGGAACTTCTCTACCAGCGGGTTGGTAGCCAGCACCTGGTCTCCGTTTTTCACTTCAGGAGCGGCACCGGCCATGGGATCGCCGGTCTGCTCCACCTTCACGGGAACGCGGGTGTTGCCGGAAACCAGCAGAATATACATGTCGCGGTCGGTGGATTTGGGGTTCTGGGCGCAGGTAAGGGTTACCTGAAGGGCCGCTCCGGCCTTTCCCTCCGAGGGATTGGCAGCCACCCAGTCTTCCTCGATGGAGACCGTCCAGTCGTGGTCGCAGTTGAATTTTACAGTAGCGGTACCGCCTTCGCAGTTCCAGCTGAACTCGCTGGCGCCGTCAATGGTGAGCACGGGGTCCTTTTCGGGGTCCGGTACGGGATTATCCTTGTTCCCGCAGCAGATGGCGAGAAAAGGCAGGAAGAGCATTACTGCCCAGAGTCTAGTTTTCATGGCTTATCGGTTTTATTGTGTTAACTTCAATTAAATAGTTAGCCTGGAACGTGGGCGTAATCACGGGATTGGCGCCGTTCAGGGTATAGGTGACCGGATGGTCGGCCGTGTATTCGGTTACCGTGTAGTTGCAGGCAGGGTCCAGGCCGCGGAGCGTAATGGGCTCCCCGTTCCAGGACGGAGCGTAAAAGGCATAATACATGGCGCCGTCTTTCTCAATGACGTGCGCCTCCGGCTTGTCAATGCCGTAAGTGTACAGGTTCAGGTACGTGCCCTTGGAGAGCATCTTTTCCTTGTAAATGGGCACCCACTTGCGAAGGAGCGCCTCCTTTTCGGGGGTTAACAGGCTGCCGCCGTTCTCCGTGGCGTCGGGGTTGGCCTTCGGCCAGGTGAATTTGGTGCCGATAACACCGCCCACGCCAATCTGCGAGGCAAAGTCCAGCCCGCCGTCGGAGAGCTCCACATGGTCTGCGTAATAGGCCAGCGAAGGAGCCATGGCGGCGTAGGCCATGCGCTTCATGCGGATCTGTGCGCTGGAGGTAGGGTCCGACGCCACCGCCTGGTTCATATAAGGCAGGTTGAAGAAGTTGATGGCGCAGCCGCAGGGGCAGATCTGCACCACCGAGCCGGGTTTGTCGGCCTGGGCGCGGCCATAGAGCTGCGCAAAGAATTCAGGAAAACGCTCGGGGGCCTCTTCCGGACGGGAAAGGCCGCTGGCGGGGTTATAGTCAGGTTCGCAGAGGTTTAGGTGCTGGCCGTCCAGCTTGAAGCCGTCGAAGCCCCAGTCTACCAGGAACATATCTACGAGGTCCTTCGTGTACTGCCAGGTATGCGGGTTCACGGGAGACAGGTACCAGCTGTCCCACCAGGAAATGTCTTCGTGGTATCCATCGGCCTTCCTCAGGAGCATCTCCGGATGGGCCGATGCCAGCGCGCTGCCAGGGTCGGCCGCCATGGGCGCCCACCAGATTTTGGCCTTGAGGCCCGCCTTATGCACGGCTTCCGTCATGCGGCGCATGCCATCGGCCCCAATCCTTTCGTTCGCCGTCCAGTCTCCCTCGCAGATCTGGTAGCCGTCGTCGATGTCTACCCACGAGAAGCCCAGATCTACCACTTTGGGCAGCGTGCCAATTACTTCGTCGGCCGTGAACGTGCGTTCATAGCCCCAGGCGCACCAGACGGGCTCGTAGGCATCGGCCGGAGAGACCGGCGCCTGCCAGCCGTAGGCGTTGTGCATATAGGTGGCGAAACTGCGCAGCGGCTGGAAGAAGTCCCCTTCCCCGCGCGCGGCGAATTGCTTCAGCGCGAAAAGCGTGTCCCCGGGGGCCAGCTTGATGGGATCGGCGAACGCTTGCCGGATGCAGGCGCGCGTGACATTCCCCCTGCGGGAAACGGGCAGCGACGCCTGGCGCGTCACAGGTTCTGCAAGGCCGATACTGTAAGACCCGTCCTTGGTCCAAAGGCTCACCATGGGAATGCCGCCGCCGTAGTCCGGGTCGTTCATGCCCATAAAGTTCTGCTGGGAGAAGCCTTTCTCTACGGGAAGCACCCAGTCCTTGCGCTCGGCGGTGGAGGAAGGCTGGAAGGACCACACTTCCCCGCCCTGCACTTTGAGGGCCGATGTCTCAATGGCGTCGACCATCACACTTTTGCCACCGCAGTTCACAAAGGCAATGTGGCGGAGCAGGAGGTCTCCGGATTCTTCCTCGGTGATGAGGGCAGTCACGTCCTTTACGGGCTTACCTTTATAGAAAGCGCAGTCCACGGGCTCGGGCTGGTTGCAGGCCGATGCGAGGATTAACAGGCTAAGCAGACGGGCGGCGTTTCTCATAAGGCAATGTCTTCACCAAATTTCTCACGGCAGATGCGCTTGACGGCATCCAGGGAAGAGAAAGCACCGGTACCGCCGGCGGCCGTGGTGTTCACCGCGCCGGTGAGGTTGCCGGTTTTCTGGCATTCCTCCAGCGGGAGACCTTTTACGAAGGCGCTCACAAAGCCGGAGTTGAAGCTGTCACCTGCACCGATGCAGTCTACCACTTCCTTGTTCAGGAAAGCGGGCAGGAAGTTGCGGGTGCCGTCCTTCTTTACAAGGAGCGAACCCTTGGCGCCGCATTTGACCACCATGGCTTCTCCGAGGTACGGAAGGACTTTCTGGATGGCACTCTCCAGGTCGCTTGTACCGGTGAGTGCCTGCAGTTCTTTTTCATTGGGAAGGAACACCGTCACTTTGGGAAGGACGGTGGTATAATCCAGGTTCCAGGTTTCCATCGGGTCCCACTGGGTGTCCAGGGAAACCGTGATGCCCTTTTCTTTTGCAATGTCCAGCACCTTGTGGATGTCCTTTAACAGGCCGGACTGCATGAAAAGCGAGGAAAGATGGATGTGGGAGGAGGTTTCGAATACTTCCGGATGGATGTCGTGGAAATCCATCACGTCCATGGCACCCTGATAAGTGAGGTTGGCGCGGTCCTCTCCGTAGTTCATGCAGATGGTGGCGCCGGTGGGCGTGTGACCCTTCTTGATGAAGCGGGTATCTACACCCTTTGCCTCCAGGGAGGAGCAGACCAGATCGCCAAAAGAATCCTGGCCTACAAGGCCTACAAAACATACTTTACTGTCCAGAGCGGCCGCATTGGCGGCGAAGATGGCAGTGGACGAACCCAGGGTGACAGTCATGTCCTTTGCGAACTTCTCCTTGCCGATTTCCGGCTCCGATTCAATGCGGTTCAGGATGATGTCTACGTTGAGTTCTCCGATGGCGGCGATGTGGTACTGTTTCATTTGGCTTTCGTTTTGCGATGCGAATATGACGAATTCTGAGCATATTTCATAGGATTCTGCCAAAATTTTATCAAAAAAAACGTTTCGATTGGTTTCGTTTCCGAAATATTAGTATCTTTGTATCGGAAAATTCTTTACAAAACCTATACACTTTTATTATGATTGTCTACGATTCTACCCAAGGTCGTCGCTCCGCCATTTTACAACGTCTCAAAGAAGACTCTTCCGTCAATGTTGCAGAACTGAGCAGGGAGTTTGGCGTCTCCGAGGTAACAATCCGTAAAGACCTGCAGGTCCTCAAAGAACGCAGGCTCCTCATCCGTGTACACGGGGGGGCCATCATAGACACCAATGTGTCGGCCGACGAAATTGAAGAGCGAAACTTCCACTTTAAACAATTAGTGAACGCGCGCGCGAAAGAAGCCATCGGCGCTGCTGCCGCCGCGCACATCAAGAACGGGGATACCATTATGGTAGACTCCGGCACCACGGCTCTTCAGGTTATTCACAACCTGCACAAATTCAAGGATTTGACAATTATAACCAATTCTGTTCCCGCCATGCTGGAAGCCATCAAGTACAAGCGCTTCCGCGTCATTCTGCTGGGCGGTACAGTGCGTGAATCCAGCAACTCCATCGTGGGTCCCCTGGCCGAATCCAACCTCAAACTCTTCTACTGCGACAAACTCTTTCTGGGCGTAGACAGCATCTCGGTAGAGGCCGGTCTGTCCACCCCCAGCATGGAGGAAGCCAGCACCAATCAGGTAATGATTTCCCGTGCCCGGGAGGTCATCGCTGTCTTCGATTCTTCCAAAGTAAACAAGCGCTCCCTGGCTTTCATTGCCAACCTGGACAAGATCAATACGGTTATCACCGACTGTCATCTGCCGGCCGGTTTCCGCAGCTCCTTACGTTCGATGAAGATCAATGTAGAGACGGTTTCTGTTTAATCGAAACGAAACCTATCGAAATATTTTCGTAACGCGCGTTAATTGGCTATACAATAATTAGTTAAGCTGGTTTTCGCGCTTTTTTCAAGGCCTTTCGTAAAAATTTGGTGCTTCGAAACGAAATATTTAGTTTGCTTTCTTTTATATTTGCACTCGGTAAAAACAAACCACTGCAGATATGACACAAGAATTCCACACATACAGGGAGATACGGCAGCAGCCCGCGGTTTGGGGCAAGGCGTATGATATTATATGCGCGCGTAAAGCTGAAATCCAAGCCTTCCTGGATGCGAATTTCGACAAAGATTACTCCATCGTTTTAACAGGAGCCGGCACGTCGGCTTACATCGGAGACGCCCTTGAACTGGCGCTTTCCAAAATCAACCGGGGCATTCGCGCCATTGCCACCACGGATATCATTACGGATCCGGGGGTTTATTTCGACAAGAGCAGCAAGGTCCTCCTGGTTTCCTTCGCCCGTTCCGGCAACAGCCCGGAGAGCGTAGGCACCGTGAAGGCCGTGGAGAAGGCTGCGGGCCAGGTGGCCCACATCTTCATCACCTGCAACGAGAACGGTGAGCTGGCCCAGATGAAGGGTTCCAACATCCTCACCATCCTCCTCCCTCCGGAGACCAATGACCTCTCTCTGGCCATGACCAGCAGCTACTCTACCATGCTGCTGGTGTGCTCCATGATTGCCCGCATCGGCCACATCGAGGAAGACAAGGCTTCCATCGCCCAGCTTTCCGCCCGCGTGCAGGCCGCCATGGACAAGTATGAATCGGCCATCAAAGAGATCGCCGGCCGCGATTTCACCCGCGCTATCTTCCTGGGTTCCGGTCCCCTCAAGGGTGTGGCCGAAGAGTCCCGCCTCAAGCTCCAGGAACTCACCGACGGCGCCGTCATGTGCACCTTCGACTCTTTCCTGGGCTTCCGCCACGGCCCCAAGGCCCTGGTGAACCCGGATTCCCTGCTCGTTTACCTGCTCTCTTCCAAGCCGGAAGTGCAGCGCTATGAGCTGGATCTCATCCGCCAGATCAAATCCAACAACAATGTAAAGGCCAGCGTCATCATCTGCCAGCAGAAACCTGCCCTGGAGGAAAGCTGCTACGACCTTTGCGTGGAAATTGGCCTGGAAAACGTACAAGACTATTACGCATGCGTGTCCTATATCTTTGTGGGACAGCTGCTGGGCTACTTCAAATCCATCGCAACGGGTCTTTGCCCGGACTCCCCTTCGGTTTCCGGCAACATTTCCCGCGTTGTTGAAGGAGTCAAGCTTTATGTTTAAGAGAACCTTAATTATGCCTAAAACAGAAAACCTGTTACACCGGATTGATGAGCTGGAGAAGGAAACCGGCGTGCGTCGCACCATCTTTGCGGCGTGCCCTAACTCCCCTGCTGTCATCAGCGCTTCCATTCGCGCTGCCAAACGTAACAATGCCCCTATCTATTTTGCTGCCACGCTCAACCAGATTGACTGCGACGGCGGTTATACGGGCATGACGCAGGCCGAATTCACCCGTCTCATTCAGTTTGAGGTAGAACGCAACCATTTCACCGGTCCCGTCATCGTGGCCATCGACCACGGCGGCCCCTGGCTCAAAGACCGTCAGCGCACGGAGAAATGGTCTGTCAAGGACGCCATGGACGGCGTTAAGAAGTCCTTCGAGGCTGCTGTCCTGGCCGGATACGATCTCATTCACGTGGATCCTACCGTAGATATCAATGTTCCCAAGGGCCAGATCATCGACATCCATGTCGTGGCCGAGAGAACCGTGGAACTGATTGCCCACGTGGAGAAATTCCGTAAGGAGAAGGGCCTTCCCGCCATCTCCTACGAGGTAGGAACCGAAGAGGTCCACGGTGGCCTCGCCGACGAAAAGACTTTTGATACGTTCATTGAAGAACTTAAAAAAGGATTGGTTAATGTTGGATTGGCCGACGTATGGCCCTGCTTCATCGTCGGCAAGGTGGGCACGGACCTGGATACTACAGTGTTCGATCCCGTGGTCGCAAAGACGCTCACCTCAAAGGTACGCCCTCTGGGTAGCTACATCAAGGGACATTACACCGACGATGTGGCTAACCCGGAGGAGTATCCTTTGTGCGGCATGGGCGCCGCCAACGTTGGCCCCGAATTCACCATCAGCGAATACCGTGCGCTCTGCGAACTGGAAGAGCTGGAAGCCAAGTATGAAAAAGAAGGCCGCGTAGCCGTCCTTTCCCACATGAAGGAAGTGCTGTGCAAGGCCGTACACGAATCCCACCGCTGGGAAAAGTGGCTGCACGAGGACGAACAGGGCAAGGACCTGAACGAACTCACCGAAGCCCGCCAGGACTGGATTGTGGCAACCTGCTGCCGTTACATCTGGCAACAGCCCGCTCCCCTGGCCGCCCGCGGTTTCCTCTACGCCAATCTCACCCGTGTGGGCGTCGACCCTGAACAGATCGTGCTCAGCCGCATCGAGCGGGATATGGACAAGTACTTCCGCGCGTTCAACCTAATCGGCCTGAACGACCTGCTGTAAGCAATTATTCAACAATTCATTCAAATAATAACCAATCAACTAGCCATGAGAAAAAGTATTTTCTACGTGCTCGCAGTCATAGCCGCCTTCATGCTGGCTATCCCTGCCACGGCCCAACAGATTACCGTATCGGGCCAGGTGACTGACGCCACGGACGGCCAGCCCCTCGTGGGTGTGGGCGTTCTGCTTCCCGGCGGTACTGGAACCACGACCGACTACGATGGCAAATACGTGATCAAGGTGGAAAAGAACGCCAAGATTACGTACTCTTCCCTGGGCTACAACAGCGTAACGGAGGCCGTGAACGGCCGCACCGTCATCAATGTAGTCCTGAGTCCCGACACCGAATCCCTGGAGGAAGTGGTTGTCCTGGGTTACACCACGCAGAAGAAAGCCGAGCTTTCCAGCGCCGTGGTATCCATTAGCGGGGAGAAACTGCGCGACGTGAGTACCTCCGACGTAGGTAACATGCTGCAGGGTAAAGTGGCCGGTGTCGTTGTTATGAACGGTTCCGGTCAGCCTGGTGACAATGCCGACATCCGCGTGCGCGGTACCGGTTCCATTACGGCCGGTGCCGGTCCGCTTTATGTGGTGGACGGCGTTGCCGGCGGTTCTTTCAACCCGAACGATATCGAGACCATTACGGTTCTGAAGGATGCTTCCGCTACCGCTCTGTACGGTGCTGCAGCATCCGGCGGTGTTATTGTCGTTACCACCAAGAGCGGTACCGAGGATAAGACCCACGTGGAATTCAAGGCCAGCGCCGGTCTGAAGAAAGCGCTGATGGGCACTTTCCATCCCATGAATTCCGCCGAACTGTATGATTACACCCGTTCCATGTATTCCGCAGCCCTGTTCAACCTCCGTTATCCGGAGACTCTGCTCCAGCAGGACTTCGACTGGGTGAACAACTGCTTCAAGCTGGGTATGGTGCAGGATTATTACGCTTCCGCTTCCGGTAAGTCCGGTAAGGTGAGCTACTTCGTGAGCGCCGACCATTACAACGAGAAGGGTACCCTCATCAACACCAACTTCAAAAAGACGTCGGCCCGCCTGAATCTCTCCATTCCCATTACGGACCGTCTCACCATGTCCATGCGACTGAACTATGCCAAGTCCTACGACCAGGGTACTTCTTCCTGGCGTACGCTTGAGTATTCCTACTATGCCATGCCTTGGGATGTCCCTTACAAGATGGCCCAGGACGAAAATGGCAACTGGTATTCCACCGGTGAATACATCTACATGGACGGCAAGGTCCGCTCCGACAACTACGGCGGCGGTTCCTGGTGGACCCAGAACCCCTCCAACGTGCTGCACAGCGAAAGCTACAACTACTCCAAGGGTCATGGCGACAGCCTTACCGGTGACCTCCAGCTGGTCTGGAACGTGACCGACTGGCTCACCCTCACTTCCATGAACCGCTACGACTCCTCCAACTCCTTCTACGAGTACTACTGCGATCCCCGCACCTACGACGGTCTGAGCACCGGCGGTACCCTGGAGAACAGTGACGGTGAATGGAACGGTTGGGGCACCACCAACCTGGCCAAGTTCCACAAGACCTTCGGCGACCACGACGTGAACGCAACCCTGGGTTGGGAGTACGGCGAAGGCTATTCCCGCAGCATGGGCGCTTCAGGTGACCACTTCCCCGTGGGCCAGCGTTCCCTCTCCAACACGGTGATGAAGAGCGTTTCCGGCGCCGACTATCAGTCCCGCTCCTGGGCCTGGCTTGCGCAGGCACAGTACTCTTATCTGGGCAAATATATCGTGACGGCTTCCATCCGCTACGACGAAAGCTATAAGTTCGGTCCCCTGAACCGCGGCGGTTACTTCCCGGGCGCTTCCGCTGCCTGGATTGTTTCCAAGGAAGATTTCATGAAGAACAACACGGTTCTGAGCTTCCTGAAGGTCCGCGCCGGCTACGGTAAGACGGGTAACGACAACATCCCTGCCTTCCAGTATCAGGACACCTTCTCCCTCAGCGGCCAGTACAATGGCGTGAAGACCGCCATCCTGGAGCGCATGGCTAACCCCAGCCTGGGTTGGGAAGAGGCCTACATGACCAGTTTCGGTGTGGATGCTACCCTCCTGAAGAACTGGAATGTGACGGTTGACCTGTATCACACCATCAACAGCAAGATTCTGCTTGAGTCTCCGAAGTCCCCCTCCACCGGCTTCTTCGCTATGATGGACAACGTGGGTAAGGTGCGCAACATGGGTGTTGAATTCGCCATCGACGGCAACATCATCAACAAGCAGAACTTCGGCTGGAATATCGGCTTCAACGTTGGTTTCAACCAGAACCGCGTGCTGGAACTCCCCGGTCACAACGACATCGTGATGAACCGCGGCGACGTGAACCAGATCATCAAGGAAGGTGAAGACATCTATACCTGGTACATGCCCAAATGGCTGGGTGTAGATCCCGCCAACGGTCTCCCGATGTGGGAAACCTTCGTACCCGACCTGGACGAAGCCGGTAACCCCATCTACTACATCGACGCCGAAGGCAATTCCCAGGTGAAGATGAAGAGCGGTGTTACCAACATGTACAACGAAGCTCCTCAGCAGATGGTGGGCAAGGCCTCCCCTGCATTCAGCGGCGGTATCACCACTTCCCTGCGCTACGGCAACTTCACCCTCAGCGCCAACGGCAACTTCGTTGTGGGTAACAAGATCTACAACAAGAACCGTGAGCAGATGGACTCCGACGGTGCCTACACCGGCCTGAACCAGATGTCCATCAACAATGGCCTGGGCTGGACCCGCTGGCAGCAGGAAGGCGACATCGCCACCCATCCTGCCCTCCTGGCCGGTCGTGCCGATGGTTCCAACGGTACTTCTTCCCGTTACCTGGAAGACGGCAGTTTCTTCCGTCTGCGTAACGTGACCCTGTCCTACAACGTGCCCCAGACCTTCCTCCAGAAGATCAACCTCGCCGGCGCCCGTGTGTATGTATCGGCCGACAATGTGCTCACCATTACCAAGTTCTCCGGTATGGACCCTGAGGTTCGTCTGGACGGTGACACCTATCATCACGCCGGTCTCTATGCCAGCAACTACCCTGTTCCGCTGTCTGTCGTACTCGGTATTGACCTGAAATTCTAAAAAGTGACTGCAATTATGAAAAAGATATTCGTAATCGTTCTTGCTGCCCTTTCCCTGGCGTCCTGCAAAATGGATTTCTATTCATCCGATTCCATGACATCGGCCCAGCTGGCAGCCAACCCTTCCTCTGCTGTCTATACCACCGACGGTATCTATTCCCTGTTCAAGGATAAGATTGCCTACAAGGGTCAGAGCAGCGGCGAAAGCGGCAACTACTACATTCGCCACTTCTTCCAGCTGGCCGAACTCCGCGGTGACAACGTAACCGTCTCCGGTAAGTCCGAGGACCCGTTCACCCTGGCCAACATGTACAGCGACAACCCTACTGAAAAGAACATCTACTACACCTGGTGGATTGCCTACAAGATCATCAACGCCGCCAACTCCAACATCGACGCCATCGTGCCCGGTGCATCGGCCCTCAGTGATCACCTCCTGGGCGAGAACTACTTCTTCCGCGCCTGCCTTCACTTCCAACTGGTGA
>Ga0265300_10004642_pt1 | contig 10873 bp, 9 predicted proteins | sample AusTroGonzalo_MG_FD_193482 | JGI IMG/M metagenome (GOLD analysis project Ga0265300, IMG submission 193482) | Bovine rumen microbial communities from tropical cattle in Woodstock, Queensland, Australia - Gonzalo_03 | ecosystem: Host-associated > Mammals > Digestive system > Stomach > Rumen ... | reverse complement strand
GAGCCCATTGGATCCCATGGTTTTAAAACAATTGGGTCAGCATTATATGCTTCAAGTTCTTCTTTGGTGAGATATTTCTTATCCACAACAGCTTGATAAGTGAATTGATCAAACCAAGAAGCTGACATAATAAAGAATCCTTCTTTGCCACGATCGTTGCCCCAAGAATTTTTAATTTTCCATTTGGTTGGTTTGCCGTTTTCATCAAACGCAACGCCTGTGATGCACATCGCGTGATTCATCGCGGATGAGCGAAAATCTAATGATTCGCCCTTATCCATCTTGATATCCAAATCTAGTAGAGATTTGAAATCGAATTCACGGTCATCCCAAACACCACGCATTCTGTCTCCATAGGAGGAAACATCGCTACCGAACCAAACGATCTTGCCGTCTTTAAGTTGAGCAAGAATAACTTCTTTAAGTCTTTCCATAGGAAGATTGAGGTGTTTAACAATTTTTCCACCAGCAACATTGCCTAAGTATTCGACTGTATATGATTTGTAGAATGGTTTTGTTTTTGTAGGTGCATTGATGCAGCTAATAAAATCATCTAAACGTTTACCAACATATTTTTCAAAGAATGATTTTGGAGTGAATCCACGAACAATTTGGAATTGTCCTTTATCATCTGTGTATTTAAGATCAAAGGTTTTTGGTGGCACTCCATAGCAACTTACTAAAGCGCGATAGAATCTTCTCATATATGATTCTTTAAGTTCTTCGACGGCTTTAATGCCGCTTTTTGCTTTCACAACGCGCGCTTCGGAAGCAAATTTTCTAATTTCACCATTAAGGAGAGAATTCAAAATTCTGGTGTTGTTAGAAGTATAAGTTTCAACATACGCGTTCTTTGGGCAAATACCATATTTCTCAACCACATTGACAAGCATATCCCATTGACCACCATCGCCAATTCCATTTTGAACGAGGAATTGAACGGTGCGATCATCATAATCCTTGTCGATAGTTTCAATTAAAGCTTCCAAGGTATAGTTGAGTTTTTCTAATTTGTCATAAAAAGCGATATAGCTTTGTGACAATTTGAATGAACCGACATTAATCTTTTTGCCAATTAAATCTCTGATGCCGTTGCAGGCTGCAAAGATCCAACATCTGCCAGAGGCCTTTTGGTTATTAACTGATGCTGTTTTGATATCAATATCAAAGTTAAAGTCCATTTGAGAAACAATATCTTTTGATGCTGCCGCGACAGCAATGTCTTGATTTGATAAAGCATGACGTGCGACTGTGCAGACTTTATCTTGCTCGTATTCTTTAAGCAATTCATCTAAATGTTCTTTTTTAATTTCTTGCATTGTAAATCTCCTTTAGCAATAAGTATTTTAATATAAAATAATTATTTTTCCACATATATGCTAAAAATATTTATAATGTTTATATATGAAATACGAAAAATACGCTATCGCAGATATCCATCTTCATTTAGATGGATCATTGTCTCCAAAAGCCGTTATCGATGTGGCGAAGAAAGAAAATATCGAACTCCCAACTTATGATGAGAAAGAATTAACTTCTTATCTACAAGCACCAGAAAACTGTGAATCATTAAACGAATTATTAAAAAGATTCGACATACCAAATTTGGTTTTACAAGGTAAGTATGGATTAAAATACTGCACTTTAGATTTGCTTAAACGCATTTCCGATGATGGAGTGAAGTACGCAGAAATCAGAATGGCGCCACAACTTTCAACTGCCAAGGGTTTAAGCCAAGAAGATGTCGTTAAAACCATGATCGAATCTTTAAAAGAAGGTGAAGAAAAATACGGAATCAAATCTAATTTAATCGTCTGTATGATGAGAGGAAAAGATAATTTTGAAAAGAATAAAGAAACTATTGAACTCGCTAAGAAATATCGTGACCAAAAAGTATGTGCTGTCGATATCGCTGGAGCGGAAGCAATATTCCCAAACGACATGTTCATTATGGAATTTGCTTTAGTAAAAAAATACGGACTTAATCTCACTATTCACGCCGGGGAAGCTGCTGGTGCAAATTCAGTAAAAACTGCCCTCTTTTATGGAGCAGATCGCATCGGTCATGGAGTCCATGCTATCCAAGATAAATCAGTGTGCAAAGAACTTAAAAAAACCGCAATTTGCCTTGAAATTTGTCCAAAATCTAATTTAGACACCAAGGCAATTAGAAGCTATGATGAGCTTCCAATTAAGGACTTTTTAAAGATGGGAATAAAAGTCTCAATCAACTCTGATGATATGACAGTTTGCAATACTTCAGTTAAGAAAGAATATGAGACACTTTCTAAGCTTGGTTTTAAAGAAAACGAACTTCGAAAGTTCGCTCTTAATACAATCGACGCAGCCTTTTGTGATCAACAAACAAAAGACTATCTCAAACAATTCATTTTATAAATTTTCTAATCTCATCTAAGGCGATTTCTGGTTCTTCAGCATAGCCAATATGATGAGATTTTTCTAATAAGACCCATTTAGAGTTTTTAATCTCTTTATTCATAAGTTCGTTTATTGCAATTGTCGATTCATCGAACTTACCCGAAATAATCAAAGTTTTATTATCAATATTTTTAAGATTAGGAATTGTGTTCCAATCTTTTAAAGTGCCTGTGCCAAAGAGTTCAGACTTGCCCCACATCTTCTCGTAGATTTCTTTATTTGTTTTTGGAAATCTTTTGCGAGTGAAGACATACTTTTTGTCTTTCTTTTTCGCCACATGTTCACGGTAAAATCTTTTGATACCTTTACGCAACGCTTTCTTATCTACTTCGATGAAGTAATAATCATTTGTTAAGGCTAATTTTTCATCCTCTGGATAAGATTCAATCATCTTAAAATGTTCATCATTCCAAATCTTCGTAGAAGGCAAAGTTGAGAACAAAATAAGTTTATCTAACCCATCGTGTTTTCTAGTTGTGACCCACTCCAAAGCAAGCATACCGCCCCAGGAGTGACCAAGGATGTTGAACTTCTTTAAACCAAAATACTTAATAACGTTTTCGAGTTCATCTAAATAAAGTTTGAAATTCCAGAGACATTCGTTTCCCTTTGGAACTTTTGAATAACCACAGCCTAATTGATCATAAAAGATTAAAGGCGTCCCGTCTTTGGCAAGTTCTTCAATTGGCTCATAACGTTCATCGCATCCGCCTGGACCACCATGAAGAATGATTAAAGGAGTGCCTTTTTTAACGTCTCCAAAAGTCCAGCAGAATGTACTGTATCCTTTAAACGGAATATGATGAACAACTCTTTTCATAGAAAATATAATAACAAAAAGAGTCCCATAATGAGACTCTTAATTTGTATTTCGATTTAATTATTTACGAAATTTGAAGGCATTTAAGCCAGCATATTTGGCTTTGGCACCGAGCTCTTCTTCGATACGGAGAAGTTGATTGTATTTGTTGACTCTTTCGCCACGGCATGGAGCACCAGTTTTGATTTGACCAGTTGCTAAGCCAACGCATAAGTCGGCGATAAATGTGTCTTCGGTTTCACCTGAACGGTGGGAAGTAACCGCTGTATAACCAGCATCATGAGCCATCTTAATAGCGGCTTTGGTTTCTTTAACTGAACCGATTTGGTTGAGCTTGATGAGAATAGAATTGGCTGCGCCAACTTTGATACCATTAGCAAGTCTTTCAACGTTTGTAACGAATAAGTCATCGCCAACGAGTTGGACTTTGCCACCGATCTTAGCGGTGAGTTTCTTCCAACCTTCCCAGTCTTCTTCGTCAAGGATGTCTTCGTAAGAAACGATTGGGAATTCTTCAAGAAGTTTTGCCCAGTGTTCGATTAATTCGTCGCTGGTCATATGTTTCTTTTGTTTTGGTAAGTAGTAGTAACCAACACCTTTTTCTGAATCTTTCCATTCGGAAGCAGCAGCATCCATCGCTAACATAAAGTCTTTACCTGGGACATAGCCAGCATCTTTAATAGCTTTGACGATTTCTGCTAAAACTTCTTCATCAGAAGCAAGGTTTGGAGCGAAGCCACCTTCGTCACCGACTGAAACTGCTAAGCCTTTAGCTTTTAAGTTTTTAGCGAGGACGTGATAGACTTCTGAACACCAACGTAAACATTCTCTGAAGTTAGGAGCACCAACTGGCATAATCATGAACTCTTGTGAGTCGACGGTATTGCTAGCGTGGCAGCCACCATTAAGGATGTTCATCATTGGAACTGGTAAGACAACATCCTTGCCATTTGCTAAATATTTGTATAATGGGACACCTTTGATTTGAGCGGCTAATTTGTTAACTGCTAAGGAAACTGCAAGGATTGCGTTAGCACCTAATTTGGTTTTACCTTTGGTGCCATCAATCTTGAGCATCTTTTCGTCGATTGCATCTGGATCAGAGGCATCTAAGCCTTTTAATTCTTTTGCAAGGATGTCATTAACGTTAGCAACTGCTTTTAAGGTTCCTTTTCCAAGGTAACGTTTTTTGTCACCATCGCGAAGCTCTAATGCTTCATAGATACCTGTTGAAGCGCCACTTGGGACTTCGGCTCTCGCCATCATGCCGTTTTCTAAGACGACATCAACTTCAACGGTAGGATTTCCACGGGAGTCGAGAATTTCACGGCCGTGGATGGATTTGATTTTAGTATTTTCCATTAATTTTTCCTTCTTTGCGAATAAGATAATAAATTATCTAGATAAGAAAAGTCAAGAATGCGCAAAAGAAAAACGCTTACATTGAAGCGTCTTCATAATAAAACTTGAGTTAGAAATACAATTTGATTGAGTAAATAAATACTCTATGTTGACCATCCGCAATCAAATCGCCATTGTCGTTAGTGAGATATATAGATGTCGAAGGAGTGGAATATATGTGAGTAGCAATTTCCTTTGGTTCTGGCATTGTCTCAGTAATTGTGGGTTCATATTTTTCATCTTCGATATAGAGAACCGCTTCTTCATCATATGGGGTACCAGTCGCAGTTACTTTAAAATAGGCAGAATACTCAACTTCAATTTTAGAAACTGCTTTAGTTAAATTCATTGTCATTTTACCTTCGTAACTTCCAGTACCAAGTGTGAGATTAACGTGTTCTTTACCGGTATTTCCGTCGGTATTGAAATAGACTTTATTAACAGGATTGAAAGATTCAACTAAGTCAAATTTAGCAATGCCATTAATATAATTCTTAAATTCAGTACGATTTGCACTATCGTCTAAAGCAACGCCTCCACTTTCTCCAGATCCACCATATAATTTGCTAGGTAGTGTTGAGCCCGTAGTTCCAATCGTGATGCTATTTTCCGCTGGAGTAGGGGTTGAGGAGCTAGTTGAATCGCTTGTTTTCTTTTTTTCTTCTTCAGACAAACTTGAAGATTGAGTAGTTCCACTAGTTTGACTTGTGGTTGTGGTCTCGCTTTTTTTCGATTTTTTAGAAGGTGAATTGGTGTTACAACTCACCAATGAAAAAGAGGCGAGAGACAATAATATTAATCGGACAGTCTTTCTCATAACTAAAACAATTATAATATAAATGAGGAAAAATCATATGAGAGGATTATTATTGCTTGCCGATGGATTTGAAGATACCGAGGCATTAACAACTAGAGATGTTTTAACTAGAGCAGGTATAGAAATCACAACTGCATCAATATCAGATAGACTGGAAGTTGAGTCTAGTTTTGGAGTACATGTTTTAGCAGATGCTCTTTTAAAACTGGTGTTCGATACAACTCCATATGACTTTCTAGTTTTACCAGGCGGAGGAAGAGGAACAAGAAACCTAGCCCAGTCCCAATTGGTGCCAATGTATATCGAAAAATTTGTAAAAGCAAATAGGCTAGTTTGTGCTATCTGTGCTGCCCCATCCATATTAGGCAAGCTGGGTTATCTTAAAAATGAAAAATATACATGTTTTGCCGGTTGTAATGAAGGAATTGAAGGATATTTCACCGGATCAGAAGTTGAGGCTTCTGGTCAATTTATTACCGCAAGAAGCATGAGATATTCTGTCGATTTTGCTCTCACAATTATTGAAAAATTATTAGGAAAAGAAGCAAGAGTAAAAGTTGAAATTGGTTTAAACGGACAAACCGCAAAATGAATCAAATAGAAGAACTTCAAAAACTAATTGATAACGCACATCGTATCGTTGTTTTAACTGGGGCGGGCATTTCAACTGCCTCAGGTATTCCAGATATTCGTTCCAAAGATGGAGCAATGAATAACAAAGATCTCATCAAGAAGTATAAATATAATTACGAGACAATTGTTTCGCACACTTTCTTTATGAGAAATACCGAAGAATTCTATCGTTACTATAAAGAACAAATGATTTTTAGAAAAGCTAAGCCAAGTATTGCCCATAAATATTTGGCCAAACTTGAAGATAGAAAACCATTAACCATCATTACTCAAAACATCGATGGACTTCACACTGTTGCGGGCTCAAAAAATGTTATTGAATTTCATGGATCCACCCAACGCAATTACTGTATGGATTGTCATGAGCCGTATTCTTTAGAATACATTCTTGATTCAAATGGCGTTCCAAGATGCAAAAGATGTAGCGGAATTATTAAACCAGACGTTGTATTGTTCGAAGAAGGAATCGACTACAATGCAATTCATGAATCGGTTGCTGCTACCGAAGCTGCTGATTTATTAATCGTCATCGGTTCTTCGTTGGTTGTTTATCCAGCCGCAGGTATTCCAAATTATTTCCACGGCAGCAATATTGTTATCATCAATAGAGATCCGACACCTTTAGATGCATACGCAAAAATTGTCATACACGATGACATCAATAAGGTATTTGAAAAATTATATTAACTAATCTTCTTTAAAATATAATCTACATACGCACCGGCAACATTGATTCCGGTCGTTTTTTCAATTCCTTCATAAAAAGCGTTGGAATTAACTTCAGAAAGAATTGGTTCGTTGTTAGGTCCGATAAGTAAATCAACACCACAATAATCTAAATCAAGAATTTCACTAGCTTTGATAGCGGCATCTAAATATGGTTTTGGAAGTTCAACGACGCTGGCTGTGCCACCTGTCGCAAGATTGGAAAGATAGGAATGTTTGTTCTCTCTTTTCATATATGCGACGACTTTATGACCAATCACAATTATGCGGTAATCGACGCCTTTTGAGGTCGAAATAAACTGTTGAAAAATGTGAGGAATATGAATCAATTTATCTTCAATTTCTCGGAGTTCTGCGGAGTTTTTAACAAAATATACCTGCCTTCCAAGCGATCCATAATTCTCCTTTACGATCATTGGAAAACCGAGCTTATTCTCAACGTCCTTTAAGTAATCTCTATTGCCATCATCGTGATAACAAAGTGTTGAAGAAATGGTTGTTGGCATCTTGATTCCAGAGTTCGCCAAAGTGATGTGAGTAAGCATCTTATCGTCGCAGCGGACAATTGATAAAGTTTTATTAAATAATCTCAAACCGCTTCTTTCTAACATATCTGCGACATAACGATCTTTATCCAAATATAAAGCAAATTTGTAACCTTTGATTTTTGAAACGATGTTTCCGCTTTCGATTAAAGCGAGTAATTCGTTATTCTTGATAATTTCTACTTCATAGCCACGTTTAAAAAATTCCTCTTTTAATCGATAAATTTGATGTTTAATTCCGTCAGCAATGGCGTAGCCATTAATGATTATCAAAGCTTTGTTCATTCTTATGTCTTTCTATAAACATATCAATGGCACTTTTCGCACTTGTAACGAAGAAGGCTATCGCGAAATAAATTAGATGTAAAGTCAATCCTTCTTTGGTGTGAACACAAAGGAGAATACCGACAACGATATCTCCGGTTGACACTAGGATTTCAACAATATCTGCATTGTTTTTATGTTTAATCATGTGTGGAAGCACATTTATGATCTCGGTTGCACCACGACAAATGTCGATAATACCCCAAATGATACAAATTTCTTCAACGCTGAAATATGGGCTTTCCCAAGTTACAAGGAACAAAATACCAAAAGCAAGGCCAACAAGACCAATGATTAGATAAGAAGTTTTTTTGCTATCGACAGAATATATTAGAAGATGTGGAACGCATCCTAATAAAATGAAAATTGGAAGAAGAATCTCTAAACCATTCAAATCTTTTGTCGTCAAAAGAATAATAATTGTTAGCCCGACAGCGAAATGATAAAAGATAGAAAAAATGTATACTATTTTTTTATACAATTTTTTGTGTGCTTCATTCATACTTTTCTATTATACAAAATTTCATTTTAGAATTGTTAATATAAATTATTCTATTTATAATAATTTCACGTCATAATTATGTGGAAAAAGATTAAATTAATTCTTGGAAGCGTTAGGGAATATAAAAAATATGCGATAATAACCCCTATTTTCATGATATTCGAAGCTCTCATCGAATGTGCCATGCCTTTCATGATGTCTGCTTTGATTGACTCAGTTAACAATGGAGTGTCCACTACATACAACGGACTTCCTAAGGAAAGAGAATTAAATACTATTGCTGATATCTTCAAACCAATTCCTTATACGAATGCTGGTTTGGGTTTCACAATTTACGTTACTGTTTTTGGATTGATGCTTACTTTAATCTTGATGGCAGGTCTTTCTTTAACCTGTGGAATCTTAGGTGGAAGAACCGCTGCTAAAGCATCCATTGGTATGGCAACTAACTTAAGAGGCGATTTGTATCGTAAGATTCAATCATTCTCTTTCGCTAACATAGATAAATTCTCAAGCGCTTCGCTCGTTACACGTATGACCACGGATGTTCAGAACGTGACGATGGCTTTCCAGATGTGCATTCGTATCGTCATTAGAGCACCGCTCATGATGATTTTCTCAGCCATCATGGCTTTCATCTCTGGTGGCATTATGGCGTGTATCTTTGTGGTACTCGTCCCAATCATTGCCTTTGGTTTGTTCTTAATCGTTAAAAACGCGATGGGAATTTTCATCCGCGTCTTCAAACGTTACGACAAACTCAACGAATCAGTCGAAGAAAACGTTTCGGGTATTCGCGTTGTTAAATCATATGTCCGTGAAGATTACGAAAAACAAAAATTCAACACCGCTTCCGATAATATGACTGGTGACTTTGTCAAAGCAGAAAAGATAGTCGCATTAAATAACCCATTACTAAACACCACAATCCATGTTTCCAATATCTTAGTTGTTTCAATCGGAACATACATTATTTATAGATCCACCATAGATGCAGACTTCTGGGCTCACTTAACCATTGGTCAAATGTCTTCTCTTCTCACATACGGCATTCAAATCTTGATGTCAGTCTTAATGATTTCAATGATTCTTGTCATGCTCGTCATGTCTTTGGAAGCTATTCGCCGTATTTCCGAAGTTCTTCAAGAAGAACCAACTATCGTTAATCCAAAACATCCAGTTGAGAATGTTAAAAACGGAGATATCTCTTTTGAAAATGTTTCCTTCAAATATAAAGAAACTGCCGAATCAAACGCACTCAGCAACATTAATGTTGATATAAAATCTGGACAATTCATTGGTATTATCGGTTCAACAGGATCTGGTAAAACCAGTTTAGTTAACCTTATCAGCCGTCTTTATGATGTCAGCGAAGGCTCTATCAAGGTCGGCGATGTTGATGTTAGAGACTACGACTTAAAAGTCTTAAGAGATAATGTCGCAGTCGTTCTTCAAAAGAATGTTTTATTCTCAGGAACAATTGCCTCTAATTTAAGATGGGGCAACAAAGAAGCTACCGAAGAAGAGATGAAACGCGCTTGTAAGATTTGCCAAGCGATGGAAATCGTTAACGCTAAACCGGAAGGATTTAATTCTCCAGTTGAACAAGGTGGAGCGAACTTCTCGGGTGGACAAAAACAAAGACTTTGTATTGCGCGTGCAATATTAAAGAAACCAAAAATTATGATTCTTGATGACTCAACCTCTGCAGTTGACACCAAGACCGACAAATTGATCCGTAAAGGATTAAAAGAAGATTTACCACATATGACCAAAATCGTCATCGCGCAACGTATTTCTTCTATTGAAGAAGCTGACAAGATTATTGTTTTAGACGATGGTCGTATTAACGCAGTTGGAACTCACGAAGAACTTCTAAGATCATGTCAGATTTATCAAGAAGTTTACTATTCGCAGAATAGGATTGGAGGAAAAAATGCCACCAATTAGGATTAAGGAACGCGCTAAAGCGAAAAAAGGAACTGTCAAGCGATTGCTTAAGACGCTTTTTAAGCTTTATCCAATTCGCTTGTCCTTTGCAATTTTCTGCATCATTTTCAACGTCTTCGCTAACCTATGCTCTTCAATATTCGCGAACTTCATTACAGTTTGTATTTCTGAATCAGTCTTCCCGACCACTCCGGGATTAGGACCTTCTAATCCATTTACTGGAAGTCACGATTTAGAAAACGTGATGAGTTTCATCACCATCAGAGACACAAACGTTACGAAGTTACTTATCGCCATGGGCATCATTTATATCTTTGGTATTTTTGCTGCTTGGTGGTGGAACCGCACTATGGCGATTGTCACTCAGTTATATATGAATAGATTCCGTAAGGAAATGTTCAACCACTTACAAGATTTACCAATCAAATATTTTGATACACATAAACATGGTGAAATCATGTCCTTGTTCACAAACGACATTGACACCATTCGTCAATTTATTTCTCAAGCAATGCCAACGATGTTACAAGCTGGTTTAGCTGTTGCTTTCTGTTTCACCGCAATGATGCTTAACTCAATATGGTTAACATTAGTGACTATCGTATGCACTATCGGTATGTTCTACTCCATCAAGATCATTGGTGGACGTGCTGCTAAATACTTCATTAAGCAACAAGCACAAGTCGCTACCGTTGAAGGAAATATCCAAGAATCAA
>Ga0265300_10004632_pt1 | contig 10883 bp, 7 predicted proteins | sample AusTroGonzalo_MG_FD_193482 | JGI IMG/M metagenome (GOLD analysis project Ga0265300, IMG submission 193482) | Bovine rumen microbial communities from tropical cattle in Woodstock, Queensland, Australia - Gonzalo_03 | ecosystem: Host-associated > Mammals > Digestive system > Stomach > Rumen ... | reverse complement strand
ACAGCGTCAGGCAGAACGCAGGTCTTCAAGCTTGTGCAGCCTTTGAAGAGTTCTGACCACAAGTGATCAACACTCTCCGACATCTTGACAGAAGAAAGGTTAGTACAATCCTCGAAGGCGCCATCGGACAACCACGTAACACTATTGGGGATGACTATTGACGTCAATCCCGTACAGCCAAAAAATGCCTCTTCTCCTATCGTCTCCAGCTTATCAGGCAACTCGACGGAAGTAAGGCTTCTGCATCTCCAGAACGCTTTGGCATCTATCGTCTTTACGCTCTGAGGAATATTGACACTCTTCAACTCTTCATCGTTGAGGAAACAGGCAGAACCTATCAGTGTCACATTACCTAATAGTTTGACAGTTTCCAATGCACCACAAAGGTTAAAGACACCACCACGGAGCTCGGTAATATTAGCAGGAACGGTGACGTTACGCATATTTCCGCACATCTGGAATATCGCATTAGGCAAGTAAGTCATTCCGTCCATGCGAGGAACGTCAGAAAGAGCGGTCATCACAAAGGCAGCATCACCAATCGTAGTAACACTGGCAGGAATCGAAACGGACGACAGTTTCCCACAATAGGAGAAAGCTTCTTCACCGATACTCGTAAGACCATTGGGCAATACAACTGAAGTGAGGTTTGTACTGGCAAAGGCTTCACGACCAATACTGACGATACCTGCAGGCAGATCAATGCTTTCCAGCATGGTGTATCCAAGGAAATAGTCGGGTATCAATGTCAGCTGATCGGAGAGCTTGAACGACTTCAAATCTTGACAGGCATAGAATGCTCCTCTGCCGACCTCCGTCACACTGTTTGGCAGTTCTACGCTGTTCAGGAAATTGCAATTATAAAAAGCCATATCACCTATACTTGTAATCGTATTAGGGAGAGAAACCCCTTTTAGATCAAAGTTGACTTGAAAAGCTGAATCGCCAATCTTCGTCACGATATATCCATTAGCTGAAGACGGAATGGTAACAAAACCATTGCTATTTGAACCCCATGACACACCTTCTTCGTCTAACTCTCCAATACCCACCTGACAGGTCTTAGCCTGTTCGCTAATGACCTTCATTTTAAGGGTGACACCTTCAATAGTCTTAACTTTAAAGACATCGCCATCAGCACTATATGCCACAAATGGCAGCACCACCAGGATTGTAAAAAGTACTAGTTTTTTCATATTGATATGGTTTAGTTGTTAATATTTCATTTGCAAATATACATTGTTTCTACGAAACCTCCAAATAAAACACGGAAAAATGTAAAAAAGTGTGAAATTATGACATAAAAAAAGGTATAGCATGCTACACCTTATATAATCCACCAGATCTACACTACTCTAATCCTCCTGCTCGTAGTAATATGAATAGTCGATGCCCTTCATGAAGATTTCGCGATCATCGATGCGATCGGTTAGAGCTTGTCTCAATAACTCTCGAATCTTACTGCTATCCATCTCGCTTTCTATCATCGCTTGCAAATAGTCGCGCTTACCTATCTTGCTCCAATCTACGCATAAACCAAGTTGTTTCTTCAGGATGAGGTCGAGCCAGATACGCGTAGATCGGCCGTTGCCTTCCATGAATGGGTGCGCCATGTTCATCTCTATATATTTATCAACAATCTCATCGAAATTTGTTTGTGGCATCTGCTCTACATTTTGGAGAAACGAGTGCAGGTGTTCTGCCAGACAGAAAATGGTATTGCCCTTTGAGATGGTTTTGGTTCGTATTTTACCGGCGAAGTCATACAGACCACCAAAGAGAAAAGCATGAATCTGTTGCAGACACTTGATGGTTCCCGGTCTCATTGTTTCGAGAACCCCACTCTCCATCAATGTATACGCCTTCTTCTTGCTCTGCCCGTCGATGGTATTGTCGCTATAGATGAACCAGTCAAGGAACTCTGACGTCTTAGGACTGGGGATGACCCTTATCAGTTTGATGATGTCATCCTGCGCAAAGCAGTCAGTGGCATATCGTTTACCATCGGATGCTGTCATCTTCAGTTGACTACAGCGCGTAGTCAACTCATTACCAGCCTTCTTTAGCCTGGTTTTCAGGACGCTCCAATACTTGCGCGGATTGGGACTTTCCGTAACGGCTGCCACAATATCAACAATGGAGAACCACCACTGAGACTGTTCTTCATCCCAAATGGCCCTGACCTCATGGTCCCGATAGAAGCGGATTGATTTCTTATTCATCTCCATTATTGGTTTCTATTGCATTTGCAAAGATACAACAATAATAGATACCTTCCAAATAAAACAGGGAAAAATTGATAGATATAACGGTTAAAGGTTATTGGTTATAGGTTAAAGAGGTCTAAGGGAGGTACAGCTGTCAACGATATCAGGAAGACTGTCAACTTATTCAGGAAAAAGGCTGTCAACCAAATCAGGAAAGAATAAAGCCACACTATACTGGAAAGGCAGTCAAGATAGTCAAGATAGTCAAAGTCAAAGTAGTCAAACTCAATTCTGAACAGGGATTTGAGCTCACTATAAAATATAATTCTTAATTATATTATTATAGTGAACGATTTTTGTGTTTTCCAAACGACTTTGACTACTTTGACTTTGACTACCTTGACTGCCCCGAAAAAAAAAATTCCATTTTAAGTAAAAAAGTTAACGAATTATTCGTAGACCGCAATGTCAATGTTGTATCTTTGCCGTTGAATTCGAATTCAACGGCCAAGTCTGGCGGCGCCTCGGCAAAGAACAAGCTCTCTGCGCTCGACTTGCACAGACTTTGTCACCAGTCGAAATCAAGAGTGATTTTATCACATTTTTTGCAGCCCCTAGGGGAAATTTTTGTAACCCTTAAGGGTAACAAAAAAATGAGTTGAAAGTTGAAAGTTGAAAGTGAGAATGGCCAACTCCTAACTAAAACTCTCAAAACAACTTATTAAACTATTAACTCGCTTGCGAGTGGCAAAAGGCAAAAGACGAAAGGCAAAAGACCCCTTAGCCATTAGCCCTTAGCCCTTAGCCAACGAAGTAAATTAATCTATTAACCAATCAAAACTTAACTAACTATGGCAATCAAAGTAAATGCATGCAGGAACACAGCAGGCGAAGTGATCAAGGTTAACTTGAAAGGCTTCCCCTGTAAATTCAGAGGAAGCCTTTATTTTGTCACTAAAGTCACTAAAGTCACTCGTCACTTCACCCAAATCTTTTTGCCATCAATGATATTCAAACCCCGAGGCAATTGACCATTTGACCATTTACCATTTACCATTTTCCCTTGCAGGTCGTAAACAGCACCTGAAGCTTGAAACCTGGAACCTGAATCTGTTGGGGTGAGGTCTTCCACTCCTGCCGGAACACCTCCAATATAGATATGGAAGATGAGTTTGGCTGTCGCTACATTTCCATCGGCGTCCTTATAGCGGAATCCTTGGCCCAACTGATAGACATCGCCGTTCTTGCAATGGTTGGGATACTGACCGATGGTGAAGGTGAGGGTGCTTGCATCGAGTTCGGAATAGACATACGAATCGTTTCCATATGCGCATACGGTTCCGGTCTTCGAGAACCAATGTCCGTATCCGTTGGCTGTAGAGCCGCTGCTGACTACTGCATTGGTCTTGGGGTTGAGGGCCACGAAATGGATGGTGTTCTTGGCCTGACTGGCACTATAGGTAGTCAGTTTCTTACTGATGTCGGTAGGCTGAATCCGCAATGCACGTCCGATTTCTGCGAGTTGGGTTGTCGTAAGGGTATAGGTGGTTCCAGGATACACGGAACTGGAGGCATTGAATCCTACATAGATGTCGAACGTGACATCGCTGGGCTTGATGGAGGTATCGCTCAGGTCAACATAGGGGATGTGACCTACCACATCGGTATTCTCGAATCTCAGCTGATAGGGCCATTGATCGTCGTTCGTGATGTTCTCGTCCCATTTATGTACGATGTAGGTGGTTGGTGCAGGACTAACCACAAACCACAGACGTTCGGTGTTCTCGGGAACGGTGAAGGTGGTCGTATCGCTCACGGATGAGGTGGAGTGCCCCTTTGCATAGACGGAATCGATGGATTCATAGACGCGTGTGCCGTCCTTCAATAGCGCCACATATCCATGACGGAAGCCGCGACGGTTCTTCTCGGAGAACGTGTTGTATTTCGTTACGTTGGCTGCTACATACTTGTCGCCGTTGTTATACTGAGCAGGATCGTTTGCAGCCAACGCTGTACCTGCAGGCAGAGCGGTAAAGATGGTCTTGATCTCAGTTCCTGCTGCTGGCACCTCCAACGGAACGACATTGAAGCCTGTGCTCTGGGGGCAGCTGGAATAGGCCACCTGAATGGCTCCGTCGCCGGTATCTACATAATTATAGGTGTACTTGCCGATTGAACTCTTTCCATACGAACGGATGGCATCGAGGTCGTAGGTCACCATCTTGCTGGCATAGTCGTAGATCTCACGGTAGAAGTCTTTCACGGACACGCCGAACACGCGCATATATACCTGACAAGGGTCCTCGCCCGACACCTTGCCGCCTCGCCATATACGGCCAATCGCATCAAGTCCCCATTTGTCGGTCCAATAGTAATGCAGCCAATAGCTCTGATAACGTTGCCACTCATGGGTGAAGGCATAGTTGTGGTTGGGTTGCCACAAACCGAGGCTCTGCGAAATCATCAGTTCGGGATATGCCTGTACGGACTGCCACTGAGCGGTCTGTTCCCAGAAGGTAGAACCATTACCTACCGACTGACGGAAACCGGTATAGCCTCCCAAGTCGCAATAGACCTGATACTGGAACGAGTGACCTATCTCGTGAGCGATGGTCTGCCCTACCGGGTGACAGGTGCTGGGAGTGACCCACAAGGCACCTATCTGGTTGTCGTAGCCCGAACCGGTTGCCGTCCAACCCGTATCGTGCAGCAGACAGATAATCATCTTGTACTGATTCAACTTCGTGGTAGAACTCAAGTCGGCAAATTTCAGCTGATTGATATACAGGTCGAAGAACGTCTCTGCCTTCTCGAGCAAGTCCGTCACGTCCACATACAAGGCGTTCGAACTGGCCAACTTGTCGGGAGGAGTCTTTCCATAACCTGTGCCGTAATAGACATCGAAGTGATCGCTGCTCTTTTCGTGCTTATACAACGTGAGTCCGTCACCCTGACGGTAAACTGTGCCGTTCGCGTCAGTCGACGTCGACCAGCTGTTTGGAACAAAAGAAGACTGAGCCAGCATCGTCGTGCTGACCATCATCATTAAAATGGTGTAAATAGCTCTCATGGTTTGGTAAAAAATTAATCTGTGAGACACATTCATTGTTTTGGTGCTGCAAAGATACAAAAATTCGGTTTAGTGAGCACAATAAAAACTTGTTTATATTGTCGAACGTGAGGATTTTATGAAAATAATTTACTATTTGACAATTTACAATCTACTATTTTTATCTATTTAAGCCTTTTTCCTATAAACCATTCGTCTTTTGTGCGTCACAGAGAAATATAGCACCGCAGCAAGTCGCTGCGATGCTATCTACATTCTTGGAAAACGAATCAAAGTCTTTGATTCTACGGATTCACACGCGTCATGCTGAAATTGGCTGTATAGGTAGAGCCATCATCATTCTGGCGAAGGGCCGTCCAATTCATCTTACCATTTTCGATGGATTCTATCTCCCAGCTCTCACGCTTTTCCGTGTCGTCACCCACATTCTTCCAGCGCGAACATAGCAGCGTACCATCAACGAAGTATTCTGCCATCGTGTTCACATCAGCTACCCATTCACCCTTGTCGTTCTGACGATAATAGACGAAGGTACCGTCGGTCTTGTATTCCCAACGATGCAACTGGTCGTCGCTATACGCATCCTGTTGGCTGGTGAGACGTCCTTCCCAAGTACCTATGATGTCATCGCTGTAGTCGTGGGTCACGCGTACCTTCCGTTCCATCAGGTCTTTCGTAATTCTGTAAGACTTGCCATCGACAAAGGTCTCATTGTTGGTGATGAGCTGAATTTCGTCGTCAGTGATGGAAATGATGTTGAGCTGCTGCAAAAACTTGATATTGTCATCAAGCAGTTGTACAGACTGTGCTAATGTGGTGCCGTTGACATAGAAACGACCCTCGCAGTGGTTCACCCACACATTCAAGTCGCTGATGGCACTGATAGATAGGCTATAATTGAATTTCGTTGCCGATTCGTATGTCAGCACTTGCTTAGAGTTTGTCACTACAGGCTGACCGTTGACCTCAGCCATCATCCACTTACCTTGGATTTTCTCTGCGAGGTTGTCGATATGGTTGCTTTTCTTTTCAAGTTCTGCAATCAGTGCAACATCAGCCGGCGTAAGAGCATGATAGGTCGAGATGAATTCTTCTTCATCATCTTCCGTTCCCAGCGTAAGTGTATTGCCGCTGATTTCCCACCAATAAAATTCCGACTGCATATAATCGCTCATGTTATGAATCTCCAACACCTGTTCGTCTTCATCTTCATCGTCCTCATTATAATACTGGGTATATTCCGTGCGAATACACTTGTCACCGTTCACAGAATAACGTATGGTTTTTAAACCACTATCTTCTGTAAAATCAAGCAAGACGTAGGTATATTGCCCATTCTCTTCTTGAACGCTAAACCATTTACCCACATAGTCATTGCCCCATAAAGAGAGGTCGTACATAGAAAGAAGAGCCTTTTCGGCCTCAGTGGGACGATGGAAGGTAAGTGTTATGCTCTCCCCTTCGCCATCAACAGTGAGAGTCAACAAACCATCAGTTAAACTGTATTTAATGGTGGTGGGATCGCTTGAGAGCATCTCGCTGACGATTGTTTTGGTCGTTTCATCCACGGTATAAATGCCATGACGTTGCATGCGCTCCCAATACCTGAGAGGCTCTGTAGTATTACCCACGTAAACATTTCGGACTACGACACCATTTTCTTCAAAGGTGAACAGCACGTACTCAACATCGTTTTCGTCGTTGTATTCGGCATCACGATTCACTGTAACAAGCCAATCACCCGTCAAAGTCTCTTGAATGTCTGGTATAACAGGATTGTCGTCTTCTGAGCACGAAGTCATTGTGCTCACTGCAAAGCCGCAGGTCAGGATGGCGGCAAACATCCACAATAGGTTCTTTTTCATAGGTATGCTTTTTATATTAGTTATGATATTTCTTGATTCTCTTAATTATTCATTTAGGATTCAGCAGACGTCCATAGGACTTATTTCTTCATTGTTTGATTCGTTAAAAGATTGATACGCTTCATTCTTGTTAGTTATCCACTGAATGGATTTCAACTGCAAATATACATCATTTTTTTGAGTTCACCAAAGAATTATGCAAATTTTCAGTGATTTGTGCCTATTTTGTCTCCCTTATCCACCTGCAAAAGTAGCATCACTTGTAAAACCCCGTGTGCAGATTTAGTTTTTCCCAGTCCCGTCGGGGCGGAACAATATGCTCACAAGCAAGGCAGGAACCGCACCGTCGCAGTTCCTGCCCTGTATCATTCCGCCAGAGCGGACTTCCGTTTCCTGGTTTTTCTTTAAAACAGATCAGAGAACCGTCCCGTGATCCAGATAATTTCAATGACAACGAAATATTATCTAATTGTTGAACTGCGAGGTGACGGTGATTAGAAATCTCTGCCTGGGACAGACGAAAAACGACTCTCAATGGAGTTCCAACCCTCCTCGACTCTTATCTTCGATGGCTTTTGGAGTTTGGCAACATGCCTGACAGCCTTTTGCAACCGTTTATTGAACTTATTGACAACTTGCGTGCCACCCTCTCGCAGGTCGTACTCAATGCCTCCGTCACACATGCTGACTTTAACAAACTGACGATGAGAAAATTCGTCGAGGTCGGGAATCACATACGAAAGGGTGGTCATGTATGTTGCCCTCCTTGCAGGAAGCGGGTTACCTGTAGCACTTCCACTGCTACCACTATTCCAGGTAGACCCAACGATTGGAGGCCCGAAACTTTCGCTCGTCTGTGTCACAACTACAGGAGTCATGGGGTCGCACCTCAACGAAACGATATTTCCTTCAGCATCCTCGAATTGTGCGATTGGGTGCTGGGTGATATCCGTGACATACACTCCTTTTGAACTGAACAGGTCAACGCGGAGCAAATACCGGTCGACTTCTCTTATCAACGAAAGGTTCGGTTGTGTGAGACGCTTGTCCGTCCACAGATTCCCAATCTCATACCCGCCCCAGATGTCTCGACCCTGCCATTCTTTTACCTCCTCTTGGATGGCATGGTCAGGCTTATACATCTGCAAATCAAATCGCTGAGCGAAAGCTGTCTGTGCCAGTAGCAGACAAAAAATTACGAATAAATGTTTCATATTCATATAGATTAAGTGATTTCGTTTGCAATTTTACACATTTTTATTGTATCTCCAAAGATTTGTGCCAAGAAATCTCATGACATTCTATCTATATAACGCAAAAGGTTACGAAATGTCAAGTGCAATTGTACTTTTTCTTTAAAAAGCTGTGCCTCCTACACCGCTGTACAGGAGGACAACAGCAAAAAACAATTACTACTTTAATATAACGCACAAAGGCGTGTAATGTCAAATAAGAATACGATAATTCCACTATTTTTCTGTTGTTAGCCAAGCGCCAGACCTTGAAAAGACTGGCCAAGATGGCATACAATCTATTCTTTCCTCTTTCGTCAACGTCCAAATTTGGGGGCGTTCCGACGTGCCAGCCGTTCTTCCTGGTCTCGCTGATAGAGTTCAGGCTCAAGTTTAGAAATCCAGCCCATAGGAGGTGCGGGAAATATCTCGATGCCCTTATAATCGTGCAGGTTCTCTAAATCCAGCAACAGCAACTTTCCGTCACATACAACAAGCTCAATCATTCGGTCGCCGACACGATGCTCAGCAGTGAACAAATACAAGCAAAGCTGCTGTGGCTGTAAGGCCTCATCGTTGCTTTCGCGTACATAGTCAATGGCTATCATCGGGCGGTCCTCATACCAGTAGTTTTGAATCGCATATTGGCTCAGCACCTGTAACACACTATCGGCATTGCAGGTAATGACGTACTTCTCCCCCTTCAACGTCGGTAACCAATCACTTGGAAACTTCACCTTCTGATGAGTTGACGGATACTTTGACTTCACATCCGCCAGCAGCGACTCAAATCCTGCTATATCGTAGTGGTCTTTTAGTTCTTTTTTCCGATACAAGCACAACGACAGGAGAATAGAATCGTTGTAATTGTCGAAACACACCTCCGTCTTATAATTTATGAGAACGTTTTCAGAGGCATACTCTGCTGTAGTAGGCAGATAATGATGATCTATCGAAAGTTGCAACGCGGTCCGATTCGGCTCTATTTTGTCCCAAGTAAGTGTATAGCAGACGGTATCTTCGTCGATATACTTATCGCCGCACTTCATCACACTGGCGTATGTGGCAGTCGGAACCGCTTCGGCTAATGCCGCATTCAGACTGTCAAGCAACGAAGGACGGAACCGCTCTTTCGGCACTTTAGTTGCATACTCAAACCTATTCAAGTCTCCCATATCGAAGATACCACATTCCGTAGGGAAACACTTCCACACTTCCTTTGCCATATCCATCAAGCGCTGTTGCGCTTCGACTTGTCTTTGTTTGTCCTGTGCAGCCAACGAACTGACTGCCATCATCAGTATTGATATAAAGATTGTTCGTATCATATAATACACTCTATTGATACCATTTATATGTTGTTTGCTTATAAGTAAATGCTTCGCTTCCTAATGCTTCCTCAAAAACCTTAGCCTGTATGTAGTCATCTCTTCGCAGTCGGGTGTTGGAGTCTTTAACTGTAGTTGGTACTGGAACGTCTAACACCATCAACTTACCATCCTCCACCCAAATTGCAATTTCCCGGTCTTTGTCAGAGTCCCATTTCTTATCATCATTATAATTATAATTTATCGTCTTCATGTGAATAAAGTCCCGATTGGGAAAATGACGCACAACAATTTGACCATTATATTGCAACACATATTCCTTAAAGATTAAGTCATAGAGTTCGTTGAACACACGATTTGCATCACATGCTATCGCATACTTACTTGCTTCTATTTTCCCCTTATAAGTTGACCATTTCTTGTCATTGCCTTTCCACTTCAATCGCTTTGCTTTTGTAGGATATTGTTTACGCAACTGCAACAACTTATCATCTAATGCGGATATGTCATACCAAACCTCTTCAAATGTAGAACTAAAATATTTTCCAACCCCTCCATGCAAATAGTTACATTGGAAATAAAATGTATCATCAAGAGTATCAAACAAAGCATAGCGTAATCCGCCTCCGATAATATGGTGCCCTTCTTGCCAATGTTCAGTTTCATATGGGCAAAAATACAAAGAATAATTCAAGGAATCTATATCACCATTTCTTTTGTTAACAACGCTAACCAGGTCAGCAGTTGGTATAAGTTCCGTCATAACAGCCTCAACACTGTCAATCAACGAAGGACGGACTTTACTTAACGGCACTTCAAGGTCTTCTATTTCAATGTCATAACCCACTTTCGCTGCGAAGCATTCTTTTGGAAATTCTTTCCACAACACCTTCGCCAAATCGGCAATCCGAGAACTAATATCCTGCCCATATCCCATGATGGAAGGCAATAGCAATATAACAATTAATACGATTCGTTTCATAGTCCTTGTTATTTATTTAGGGATTGAGAATCGGTTGAAGGCTTTTTGGTGTTGAGAAAAACATCTTTGCCGATGTCCTTCACACTTGCTGGGAGTATAAAGGGTTCTAATTTTTCGCAGTTGAAGAATGCAAAGTTACCAATACTCATCAATTTCGAACCCTCGGCAATTTGAACAGATTCCAAGCTCCGGCAAGCCC
>Ga0265300_10004631_pt1 | contig 10884 bp, 9 predicted proteins | sample AusTroGonzalo_MG_FD_193482 | JGI IMG/M metagenome (GOLD analysis project Ga0265300, IMG submission 193482) | Bovine rumen microbial communities from tropical cattle in Woodstock, Queensland, Australia - Gonzalo_03 | ecosystem: Host-associated > Mammals > Digestive system > Stomach > Rumen ... | reverse complement strand
GGCAATAACGGCCAGAGCAGGCTCCTCGTATTGGATGTCTTCTTTCTCAGCGACAGCCTTCAGATGGTCGATGGTGTTGCGAACGGTCATCCGTTCAAAGTCGTAGATTTGGCAACGGCTGAGGATGGTAGGCAGGATCTTATGCTTCTCGGTGGTGGCGAGGATGAAGATGACATGTGCGGGTGGTTCCTCGAGTGTTTTCAGGAATGCGTTGAAGGCCGCTGTGGAGAGCATGTGTACCTCATCGATGATAAAGACTTTGTATCGGCCGAGTTGCGGTGGGATGCGCGTTTGCTCCATCAGCGTCTTGATGTGTTCCACACTATTGTTCGAGGCAGCGTCGAGCTCGAAGATGTTTAGCGAACGCTGCTCATTGAACGACTGACAACTCTCGCACTCGTTGCAGGCCTCGCCATCGGCTGTGGGATTCTGGCAGTTGATGGCTTTGGCGAAGATACGGGCACAAGTCGTTTTTCCCACGCCACGAGGTCCGCAGAAGAGGTAGGCATGGGCCAGTTTCCCGCTCTTCACAGCATTCTTCAGGGTGGTGGTGAGTGCCGCCTGCCCAACGACGGTGTCGAAGGTTATAGGTCGGTACTTACGTGCTGAAACGATATATTCCATAAGTTTTAATAAAATTTTGGTGCAAAGATACAAAATAATTCATAATTCATAATTCATAATTCATAATTATTTTGTAATTTTGCAGACGAATATGAAAGTATTAAGTAACATTAAGGTTTTTGCCCAAAAGGTGTTGCGTGCGCAGGCTACGAAATATACAATCGTCTGTCTGCTGGGTGTGCTGATTGTGGGCTTTCTGGATGAGAACAGTGTCTGGAGCCACATTAAGAACAAACAGCGCATCAGCGATTTGGAGGAGGAGATTGCGAAGTACAACGCCGATTATGAGCGCGATCAGGCCCAGATTCGTGAATTGAATCGCAATCCAAAAGCGATGGAGAAGATAGCCCGTGAGCGTTATTTCATGAAGGCTGACGACGAAGACATCTTCGTTCTCAGCGATGACGACCGCGAAGCCAAACCACTTGTTAGCAATGCGACAGCTGAGTAGGGTAGAGAGCATGATTTTCCTGATGGGTGGCCTGTTAATGGTCATCGGTGCCGGCACCAGTTTGCTGGCATGGAGTGGTGCACCCTATGTGTTTGCCCTGGGTGCCCTCTGTTTTACCGCCATGCAGATGAAACAGCGCTATGATGGCCCAAATGTCACTATCCGTCGTCTTCGCAGAATGATGCTGATTAGCGATGTGCTGTTTTTGGTATCTGCCTTGTTGATGTTTGCCAGTCAGCGTAACATCTTCGGGCTCGACCATATTACCTATCTTCAATATGTATATAACAAGTGGGTGGTAACGTTGTTGATTGCTGCTATTTTGCAACTTTATTCCTTCCATCGGATAGGTCAGGAATTGGCAAAAGAATGAAAAAACTATAAAAGATTGCGCATTTGTTTTAAAATGCGCAAATTTTTTTTCCCAATTCAATATATCATTGTACATTTGCAGCGAAAACGAAGAGATAATGAATAAGTTCGTATATACAATTATCGCCATTGTCGCTCTGACATCGTGCGCCGAGTCCTATAATATTCAGGGGTCGTCGACCGTGTCATCGCTTGACGGCAGTAAGCTTTACCTGAAGGCCATCAAGGATCAGGAACTGAAGAGTATCGATTCCTGCGATGTGGTTCATGGTAAATTCCGATTTGCCGGACTGCTCGATACCATCCGTATGGCCAGTCTCTATATGGATGAGGAGAGCATCCTGCCAATTGTCGTGGAGAAGGGAGAGATAGAAATCAAGATCGATGTAGCCAGTCAGCGTGTGAGTGGTTCGCCTCTGAATGAGAAACTTTATGATTTCATCACTCTGCACAATCAGCTGAACAATGAGATGAACGAACTGTCGCACAAGCAGAGTCAGATGTTGCTTGATGGTATCGATGAAGATGAGATTAATCAGCAGCTCACCGTTGAGGCGGCTGTGATTGCTCAGAAGGAAGATAGTCTGGTGACTAACTTCATCGTCGAGAATTTCGACAATGTGTTGGGGCCTGGTGTCTTTATGATGATGACCAGTGGTTATCCTTATCCCGTGCTGACGCCTCAGATTGAGGATATCATGAGTAAGGCGACGCAGAAGTTTAAGACAGATCCCTATGTGAGCGAGTATTATAGGACTGCCAATGAGATTCAGGCCCGTGAGAACGGTCTGGTAGACGATACGCCTCAAGTCGCTCCTGCCGAGGCCGCATCCATCCAGCCGCCCCATACCTTGCCTGACTCCATGCATGTGCCTCTGACCAATCTTCCCCAGAAATGAGAACCGTTGTCCAAGGTGGAACCATTGTCAATGAAGGCAAGACGTTCGATGGTACCATCGTCATCGAAGACGGTAAAATATCGCAGATTATTCAAGGAAAGGTATATCCCGAAGCATCATCTGATGAGGTCATTGATGCTTTGGGATGTTTCGTATTGCCTGGTATCATCGATGATCATGTCCATTTCCGTGAGCCGGGGTTGACGGAGAAAGCCGACATCGATACAGAGAGCCGTGCGGCAGCGGCAGGTGGCGTGACTACCTATTTTGATATGCCGAACACGGTGCCTCAGACCACTTCGCTTGAGACTTTGGAAAGCAAATTTACGTTGGCGGCTGAGAAAAGTCACGTGAATTATAGTTTCTTCTTTGGTGCTACCAACGACAATATATCTCTCTTTGAGCAACTTGATCCCCATCGTATTCCTGGTATTAAACTGTTCATGGGCAGTTCGACGGGCAATATGCTGGTTGACCGTCGTGAGTCGCTGGAACAGATATTCTCCTCAGCCAAGCTCCCTATCATGGCACATTGCGAGGATACGGCTATCATCAACCGTAATATGGCGGAGGCGAAGGAAAAGTATGGCGACGATCCTAAAGTAATCCATCATCCTGGGATTCGCAGCGAGGAGGCTTGTTATGAGAGTACCCGCTTAGCTATAGAACTGGCAAAAAAACACAATGCCCGTCTGCATGTTGCCCACCTCTCTACAGCTCGGGAACTCGACTTACTGCCATCCACCAACACCGATTACCTATCATCCATCACTTTTGAAGCTACCGTGAGCCATCTCTATTTCTGTGATCGCGACTATGCCAGTCTGGGTACTCGCATCAAGTGTAACCCTGCCATCAAGACCGAACGAGACCGTGAGGCCCTGCAACGAGGGCTCACCGATGGACGTATCACGGTGATAGGCACAGATCATGCTCCTCATCTGTTGTCCCAGAAAGAAGGTGGCTGTGCAAAGGCTGTCAGTGGCATGCCGATGATTCAGTTCTCGCTGGTGACAATGTTGGAGTTGGTTGACAATGGCATCCTTTCTTTAGAGCGGCTTGTGGAATTGATGTGTCACAACCCGGCTCGTCTCTTCGAAGTTCGCCATCGTGGCTTTATTCGTGAAGGTTATCAAGCCGATCTGGTGCTGGTGCGTCCCAATACGGCTTGGGTCTGCACGAAAAGTCTGATTCAAAGCAAATGTGGCTGGAGTCCGATGGAGGGCCACATGTTCCTTTGGCGTGTGGAACGCACCCTCTGCAACGGTCATACGGTCTACGCAGACGGCAAGGTTGACGCCTCCTATATTGGCCAACCCGTCACCTTTCGATAACTATTCACTTTTCACTATTCACTTTTCACTTTGAAAATAACCTACGATATTCATGAGTTAGTGCCCTATATCAACTGGGCCTATTTTTTCTTTGCCTGGCAAGTGAAGGGCGAGGAAGAGAAAGAGCGTCTGCGTCAGGAAGCAGAAATGTTTTTGACCCAGCAAGAAGGATGCTATCATGCTTATGGCCTTTTTAAACTTTCTGAGGCGAATGCTGATGGCGATGATATTGTGGTCGGTGAGAGACGCATTCCTCTGCTTCGACAACAACAAGGACAGCCGCCTTACCTCTGTTTGTCGGATTTCTTGTGTCCTCTGTCTTCTTGTGTGAAAGATCGGATGGGAATCTTCGCTACTTCCGTGGACATCGGCCTTGAAACTGATTTTGATGCCGATCCTTATCAGAAGATGATGTCACAGTTGTTGGCAGACCGTCTGGCTGAGGCCGCAGCCGAGCGGTTGCATGAGCAGGTAAGGAAAGCATACTGGGGCTATGCTAAGGATGAGCAATTGACGATTCCCGAAATGCTTATTGAGCAGTTTCAAGGCATTCGTCCTGCCGTAGGTTATCCCTCACTGCCTGACACGAGTCTGAACTTTGTGCTTGATGAACTGATCGACATGAAACAAATCGGTATTCGTCTGACGGAGAGCGGCGCAATGAAGCCTCATGCCAGTGTGAGTGGTCTGATGATGGCTCATCCTCTGGCCCGCTATTTCAATTTGGGGAAAATCGGAGAAGACCAGCTACAGGATTATGCCCGTCGTCGTGGACTGCCTGTTGAGGTCTGTCGTAAATTTCTTGCAGCTAATCTTTAGTTGATTGCGCTTTTAGGGTGATGAGAACAATCTCACCTGGAGCACCGAAGCGGAACGGAATCAATCCGCCTATGCCCGCAGTAACGAAAAGTGACTTTTGCCTTTCAATATACCAATCATTGAAATCTGCGCTAGTGAGTGACAGCGGACACCAGTCGAAGAGGGCGAACTGCATCTTATGGGTGTGACCGCTGAGAGTGAGTTGTGCTCGTCCGTCAGGTAAAATCTTACGACGCCAGGAAGAGGGATCGTGTTCAAGCATGATGACAAAATCCTGGTCACCTATGCCTTTCAGGGTCTTGTTGATATCGCCCTTCTGTGGAAAACGCTTGCCATCGCCGTCGTTCTCCATACCCGCAATGACCATCCGACTCTTTCCTCTTTCTATAAAACGGTGCTCATTCAATAATAGTGTCCATCCTAATTGCTTTTCCAAACTGACGGTCTCACGACAGTTGGCTTCTTTCTCTGCCTCGCTACAACCCACGTATTCTGCATAGTCATGATTGCCGAGTATAGAATAGACTCCATCCTTAGCCTTCAGTTGTGAGAGGATGTCCATCTGTTGGTACAACTCTTGTGGTTTGATGTTCTGGATATCGCCCGTAAAGACAATCATGTCGGGATGCAGGGCGTTGATGCTGTCAACGGTGCGCTGTAGCAAACATTGCCGTTTGCCGGTATAGGTGCCGACATGCGCATCGGAGAATAGCAAGATGCGATAGCCATTGAAAGCCTTGGGGATATCGGGAGAGGTAAAGGTTTGACGGTTAATCTCCAGTTTTTGGAAACCCACAAACGAGCCATAAATAAGGATAAACCAAAGTATAGGCACGAAGATCAGTCCAATCAGATTGCCGTAATTCTTGTGTGGGTGGGCACTCTTTTTCCGATGAAACAGATGACTGAATAAAAGACCACATAAAGAAAAGAGCATATACACCACCTTGGGGATGGCAATGAATCCTAACAAGAAGAGGTATAAGTATAAGATGTTTGCATTGTCGGGTATGAAGTTCTTTTCATACATCAGATAGATGGTGTAAGCTATCATTCCGATGGTGGGGAGCCAACGGGTAATACGTTGGCCGATAGAATACTTATGACGCCAATAGTGCAGGTCGAAATACAGATCCGGAATAATGATCAGCAGGAAAAAGAGGTAGGGGGCACGTGCAATCATTGGTCTGGGTTCTCTACAAATCCTTGGTACTTCGGGTTAAGCGACGACATGACTGAGTCGTATGCTTGTCGTAGGGTGGCGTCTATATTCTCAGGGCCTTGGCCGATAGGATAGATGGCTTGGTGGATGGTCAACTTCAGTGGATGCCAGTTGATAAAGTTGAAGCCTTTCATACGTGGCAGAATGTCGAAACTGCCGTTGATGGTCAGGGGAACAACAGGCAACTGAAGCTCGTCAGCCAGGGCGAAGGCGCCTTTCTTGAAGTGGGCCATGTGGCCTGTGAAAGTACGGGCACCCTCAGGGAATACAGTCACACTATAACCCTCCTTTAATATATCGCGGGCATCTTCATAGGTCTTGCGGATTTTGCTGGGACCTCGTTTGTCGACGAATATCTGGTGTGACTTCTCACAGGCATAGCCCACGAAGGGAATCTTCCGCAACTGCTGTTTCATCATCCACTTGAAGTTGCGATTTAAGTGACCATAAATGAGGAAGATGTCGAACGACCCTTGATGGTTGGCGACAAATACATAACTCTGACCTTTTTCCAGATGTTCGCGACCTTCTACCTTCACGGGAATCAGAAATAGTTTCAGAATCAATTTGCCCCACCAGTGTCCTGGGTAATAACCCCAGAAGTGGCCGTTGCCGATGGTCGTACCAATGCCAACCTCCAATGCCGTTACAATAGTCAGAATCACCAACAATGGTAATCCTATTACTAACTGATAAATCCTATATAGCAGAGTAATCATCTGTAAACCGTAAACTGTTAACTGTAAACTATACACCTTCAACAGGCTTCGGGTACTTCCTCGTCCATCCGTCCCACCTGAGTTGCATCACGCCAAAGAAAGCCTCACCGAAGATGCCCCCTGACATTTTACTCGTTCCTTCACAACGATTGACGAAGATGACGCTGACTTCCTTGATTTTAAAGCCGATCTTATAGGCGGTGTATTTCATCTCAATCTGGAAACCATATCCCTTGAAACGGATTTTGTCGAGTTCAATGGTCTGCAATACCCGACGTTTGTAACACTTGAAACCAGCTGTCGTGTCGTGAACCTTGAAACCCGTCACCAAACGGACGTATTTCGAGGCAAAATAACTCATCAGCACACGTCCGATAGGCCAGTTGACCACATTTACCCCAGTCACATAGCGACTGCCGATAGCCAGGTCGTAGCCCTCATCGTGACAGGCACTGTAGAGGCGAGGCAGGTCGTTGGGATCGTGACTGAAATCAGCATCCATCTCAAAAATATATTCATAGTCACGCTCCAAGGCCCACTTAAAGCCTGTGATATACGCCGTACCGAGACCGAGCTTTCCACTACGCTCCAGAATAAACAAACGGTCGCCGAATTCCTCGCTGATCAGTTTCTTCACAATAGCAGCTGTGCCATCGGGGGAACCATCGTCAATCACAAGTATATGAAAGCATTTTTCCAAACCAAATACGGCCCGGATAATCTTCTCGATGTTCTCCTTCTCGTTATACGTCGGAATGATAACAATACTGTCGCTACTATGCATATTCTGAGCTATTACGCTGCAAAATTACTAAAAAACTCTGATAAGAATGCGCTAATCGCGGATTTTTTAGTAATTTTGCACCAATTTCTAATGAATATACAGGAATTAGAGAAAGTTTATGCCAAGTTGCCGCAGGTGTCGGCTTTGGCACAAGCGATGGGAAAATCGTCTGCAAAGACGATTTTCCTCGAAGGTTTATTGGGCTCCAGCGCCCCGATGCTCTTTGGCAGCCTGTCAGCGAAGTGTAAGAATCCCTTGCTGTTTATCTTGCAGGATGCTGAGGAGGCTGGCTATTTCTACCACGATCTGACACAATTGATGGGGGATAGGAGAGTGCTTTTCTTTCCATCGAGTTACCGTCGTGCTATCAAGTATGCCCAGCGTGATGCTGCCAGCGAGATCCTTCGTACAGAAGTGATGGCAAGGATGGGGGAGTCGCTTTATATCGTGACTTATCCTGAAGCTGTGGCCGAGTTGGTGGTGTCGAAGCAAAGCCTCGATGACCGTACGTTGGTTTTGAAGAAAGACCAGACGATAGCCGTTGCAGATATTGAGAAAACCTTGCGGGAGTTCGGTTTCCGCGAGGTGGATTATGTCTACGAGCCAGGCCAGTTTGCCCTGCGTGGTTCCATCCTCGATGTCTATTCCTTTAGTTGTGAATATCCCTATCGTATTGATTTCTTCGGCGAGGACATCGATAGCATCCGAACCTTTGAGGTGGAGGATCAGTTGTCGAAGGAGCAAAGGGAGCAGATAGAGATTGTGCCGGAGTTGATGACCATCGACGATAAAGTGCCTTTCCTCTCGTTCGTGCCAACGAATACGATCTTGGTGACGAAGGATTATCATTACGTTCGCGACGCCATCGATCGTGTCTATCAAGAGGGCTTTTCCAATCAGGCCCGTATGGAACAATTGGAGCAAGCTACAGAGATGGGAAGGAGCGAGATAGAACGCCAGATGCACAAGGAGTCGCAGCTCATTACGGGTGCACAGTTCATGGCTGATGCCGATACGTTCCGCCGCATCGAATTTGGCCATCGTCCCTCTTCACAACCCAATGCCACACTTCACTTCAACATCACTGTCCAACCGCTTTTCCATAAGAACTTCGACCTGCTGAAGCAAGCTTTCGAGGATTACCAGCTGAAAGGTTATCAGATATATATCCTTGCCGATAGTCAGAAGCAGAATGAGCGCTTGAAAGATATTCTTGCTGAATCGGCAAAGATATCTTTCAACCCCGTAGAAAAGACTCTTCACGAAGGCTTTGCCGATGACGATCTGCGCATCTGCGTCTTCACCGACCACCAGATATTCGACCGTTTCCATAAATATAACCTGAAGAGCGATAAGGCCCGCAGTGGCAAGATGGCCCTCACTCTGAAGGAGATCCAGCAGTTTGAGATTGGTGATTTCGTGGTGCATGTCGATCATGGTGTGGGTAAATTCGGCGGCCTCGTGCGCATGCCGCAAGGGGATGGCTATCAAGAGATGATTAAGATTATCTACAATGGTGGCGGTAGCATCTATGTCTCCATCCACTCCCTTTATAAAGTTTCGAAATACAAGTCTCAGGAGAATGGCGAACCACCTCGTCTCTCGACATTAGGTACAGGTCAATGGGAACGGCTCAAGGAGCGCACCAAGAAGCATATCAAGGATATCGCCCGTGACCTGATCAAACTCTATGCCAAGCGTCGCCGTGAGAAAGGCTTTGCCTTTAGTGCCGACTCCTATCTGCAGCATGAACTCGAGGCCAGCTTTATCTACGAGGATACGCCCGATCAGTTGAAGGCGACGCTCGATGTGAAGCAGGATATGGAGCGTGCCCGTCCGATGGACCGCCTCGTCTGTGGCGATGTGGGCTTCGGCAAGACCGAGGTGGCTGTGCGTGCGGCCTTCAAGGCGGCCTGCGATGGCAAACAGGTGGCTGTCTTAGTGCCTACGACGGTGCTCGCCTATCAGCATTTCCGTACCTTCTCCTCCCGTCTGAAGGATATGCCCGTCAGGGTGGATTATCTTACGCGGGCCAAGAGTGGCAAGCAGACCACCCAGGTGCTTAAAGACTTGGCTGAAGGAAAGATAGATATTATAATAGGTACGCACAAACTTATCGGTAAGACAGTGAAATTCAAGGATTTAGGATTGCTTATTATCGATGAGGAACAGAAATTCGGTGTTTCGACGAAGGAAAAACTCCGTCAGATGAAGTCGAATGTCGACACCCTTACCATGTCGGCCACGCCGATTCCCCGCACGCTCCAGTTCTCACTCGTTGGCGCTCGCGACCTGAGTGTCATCCAGACGCCGCCCCCCAATCGCTATCCCATCCAGACGGAGATACACACCTTTGGTGCGGAGATTATCACCGATGCCATCAACTTCGAGATGTCGCGCAACGGACAGGTTTACTTCGTCAACAACCGCATCAGCGACCTGACGCATATTGCTGAGATGATTCATAAGTACATTCCCGATGCTCGTATTGCCATCGGACATGGCCAGATGAAGCCAGAGGACCTGGAAAAGATTGTGCTCGACTTCTCTAACTACGATTATGATGTGCTGCTCTCTACCACCATTGTCGAGAATGGCATAGATATCCCCAATGCCAACACCATTATCATTAACGGCGCTCATAACTTCGGCCTTTCCGACCTTCATCAGATGCGTGGCCGTGTGGGGCGTGGCAATCGTAAGGCTTTTTGTTATCTTCTGGCTCCCCCGTTGGCTGCTCTCAATCCAGAGTCCCGTCGCCGTTTGGAAGCCCTTGAAAACTTCTCCGACCTCGGCTCTGGCATCAACATCGCCATGCAGGATCTCGATATCCGTGGTGCCGGCAATCTCCTTGGTTCTGAACAGAGCGGTTTCATCTCCGACCTCGGTTATGAGACCTATCAGAAGATTCTCAACCAGGCGATGGCCGAACTGCGTAACGAAGAGCCTGAGTTCGCAGCGACAGAATCTGTTAATCCTAAGAAGTCCAGTTTATCTGGAGAATCAAGATTGTCTAAAATATCCAGTATTCCTAACAACATCGCTTTTGTCGACGATTGTGCCCTCGAATGCGATATCGAGATGTACTTCCCCGATCAGTATGTCCCCAACGACTCCGAGCGTATGCTCCTCTACCGCGAGCTTGACAACCTTGCCAATCGCCACGACCTCGATGCTGCCTTGGCAGCCTATCGCAGCCGCCTGAAAGACCGTTTTGGCGAGATTCCTGAAGTGGCTGAGGAATTAATCCGAGTTGTGCCTCTCCGTGCATATGGCAAGCAGCTTGGCATAGAGAAGATCATGCTCAAGCAGCAGAAGATGTTCCTCTATTTCGTCAGCAATGCCGATAGTCCTTATTACCAAAGCGAGGCCTTTGGCAAGGTGCTTAACTATGTCTCGCGCAATCCCCGCCAGTGCAACTTCCGCGAGACCAGCGGCAAGCGTTCTATCGTCATTGCGCCGGTGACTTCCGTTGATAAGGCTCTGACAATCTGTCGTACAATTCTGACAGATTGACACAGTTCGTTACTTTGGCATTTTTCTTGCCTTATTCTTTGTGAGCGATGCTTTTGATAAGCTAAACTCACAACGAATAGTATTAACATTTTAAAATATAATTAGGAGGTAAAGATTATGATGCCAGTTATGAGAACAAACAGT
>Ga0265300_10004630_pt1 | contig 10885 bp, 7 predicted proteins | sample AusTroGonzalo_MG_FD_193482 | JGI IMG/M metagenome (GOLD analysis project Ga0265300, IMG submission 193482) | Bovine rumen microbial communities from tropical cattle in Woodstock, Queensland, Australia - Gonzalo_03 | ecosystem: Host-associated > Mammals > Digestive system > Stomach > Rumen ... | reverse complement strand
ACAGCCGCACGCCCATCGAGCGCAACTTCAGAACTGTTGTGGTAGGGTTGACCTACAACCTTTAATAATAATAAAGACCGGGTCTTCGAAAAGATCCGGTCTTTTTTGTACACTCGCCGTCGTTACGGCTTGAGGATGGTCTTCCGGATAAACGGAAGGCGCAGCATCTGCCGGAAAATGAGAGGCTGGAGACTGTAGGTGATAAGGATGGTGGACCCCATGCCTATGAGGGAACACCAGCCTATGGACCGGATGGCCGGGTGGAGGGCCAGCAGCAGGGACAGGATGACCACCAGCAGCACGAAGGCCGAGAAGAAGATGGCCGTCTTGTGATACTGCAAAAGCCGGTCGTCCTTGCCCAGGGCGCCCGCCAGCAGGCCCTGCATCACAAAGATGCTGTAATCTACTCCTATGCCAAAGACAAAGGTGGAAATCACGATGTTGAGAAGGTTGAATTCCAGGCCGAAAATGGCCATCCAGCCTTGTACCACGTACCAGCTGAGTCCCATGGGCAGGAAGGCCAGCAGGGCCACCCACACATTGCGGAAACTCACCAGGAGGACCAGCAGCACGAAAAGGGAGCTCAGCAGCAGGGCGGCGTTGAAGTCCCTGTGCGTGAGTTCTACCAGGCTGCCGGTATAAAACATGGGATCCACCACCAGCGCCACCTGTGCCAGCGCATTGTCCACCTTCGCCTGCTGTTCCTCTTCCAGAAGTACCGGACTGAACACCAGGTAACGGTCGGCCGAATGCTCGATGAAATTGCAGAGAAGCCCTTCCGGGATGACGCCGGCCCCGTAAAGGGATGCGGGCTCAAACTCCACGTCCAGGAGGGAGAAGAAGGGGTCGAAAAGCGCTGGATCCAAGCTGTTCCGGCGGGCGGAACGGTCTATGGCGTTCCGGGCTTCGGAACGTTTGTCGGGGGTCCAGTAAGCCTCCCAGGCAGCTATGCGGGCCTTTTGCTCAGCCTCGGGGATGAACAGCAGGGAAACCAGGTCCTGGGCACGGCCGATGCAACCATCGGCCTTTAAGGAATCGATGACCCGGCGGACGGCTTTGTGCTGCTGAAGAGCCTCGTCCAGGGTGGCGCCGGTGGCGGCGTAGTACCGCTGGATCTTGCCTCCCTGGTTCTCCTGGTTGTAACGCGCCATCGCCGCCTGGAACTGCTCGGATTCATAGCCGATGTTGCGCAGGTCGCTGTCGAAGCGGACCCGCCCGGAGAAGACCAGGCCCACGGCGATTACCAGCACAAGGGCTCCGATAAACCAGGGCGTCCGGTCGTAAGGCGCGTTGTTGATGCGGTCCACCACCCGGAGGACTGCGGTATTGCGCCGCATATCGCCTTCTTTAAGCAGATGCGGAAGGAAGACCAGGGTGAAGAAGGTGCTTCCCACCAGCGCCAGCGTGGCAAAGAGGCCGAAGTCCCTGAGCAGTTCGCTCTTGGTGAACAGCAGGCCCATAAAGGCGCCCACCGTAGTGAGGCAGCCCAGGAAGACGGGTTTGGACTCGTCCCGGAGCAACTGCTCGATATCCCCTACAAAACGGTGATGGATGATGATATGCAGACAGTAACTGATGGCCACGCCCAGCACGACGGCGCAGATGCCGAAGGCCATCAGGGACATGCTTCCCTTGATCCAGTACATCACGGCCAGGGCGAAGGCCGTTCCGTATCCCACCGGCAGGACATTCTGCCAAACGATATTGACGCTCTTGAAGCTGAGGCAAAGGAACAGCAGGATAATCAGGAAGGACAGGCCGATGGTGGTGGTCAGGTCCTTCTTGATGGTACGGGCGTTGCCTACGCTGCGCACTGGGGTTCCGTGAACCAGCACCTCGATCCCGCTCTCCTCAATCTGTGCTTCGATGTGCTTGTACAGAGCTTCGCTGGCCTTGGAATTCTGGTAGGAGAAGTCCGGCGAAAGAAAAGCCAGGAGTGTATTCCCCTCCGCGCTGTAAAGATGGCCGTCCTTGAAGGTGAAACCCGAACCCAGGCCTTCCAAGGGCAGGATGTGCTCCCGGAGCGCCAACGGATCCATGGTAATCATCTGCGTGTTCCGGCCCGTCTCGTCCTCCATGAGCTGCCCGTAGTTCCGCGCCATGGTGGCATCGGCCTGCAGGATAGCCTGGTCGAAGGCCGGATAGGCGTCCGGGGAGACGAAGGAGGGAAGGTGCTCCAGGGCAAAGTCCAGGGCTTCCAGCGCTACGCTGCTTTCTACCTTGTACAGGACGTTGGCGATGGTGCTGTCTTTTTGCAGAAGTCCTTCCATGAAAGCGTCCACCTCATCGGGCGTGGCAGACGGGAATTGGAAGAAGATTTTATCCTTGACTTTCAGGGAGTTGAAAGCGAGGCCGCTCTCCCCTTTTCCGGGATTGGGCACCAGGGAAGAAACATCTTCCAAGTACTCCATCCGGAGCCCGAAACACAAAAAGAATACGCTGCTGGCAATGAGCAGCGTCCAAAGCAGGGCTTTGTGCCGGGAGAAATAGCGGTAGAGCCTGACGGTCATAAACTAGAGGCCCAGGTAATCATACAAAGCCTGGAAGGTCAGCAACTTGACGGCTTCCGTGCCACTGAGTTTGACACCGGTTTCCTTTTCTACTACGGCTACCAGGTCCAGAAGGCTCAGGCTGTCCAGATCCAGGGTTTCTTTGATGCGGGCTTCGGGGGTAATGTCGGTTACTTCAATTTCAAATTCTTCTGCGATAGCGAGGTTAAGATGTTCTCTATTCATTTTTTATAAAATATTTTTAGTCAATGGGTTAAATGCCTGCTGGCGAAGCTCCTGCAGCTTGGTGGTATCTGTATTCAGGAAGCGGATATCCCGGACGGTCTGCCTCAGGAGCTTCACGTAATACCACTCAAAAATGCACAGGAAAGGAAGGGACAGGGCATGCAAGAGGCCGATAACCCATCCTGCGGCGAGGCCGGTGAAGATCCACGTGAGGACGAACTCCAGTGGAAGCAAGACCAGGGTGTTGATGGCCAGCTGGAAGGTTGTCAGGAACATTCCGTCATTGTCCTTGAAGCGGTCGTTCACATATTGGGGGATCCCCCAGTTGGGCAGGGCCGGCCAGAGGCAGAAAATGGCAAACGGCAGGGTCAGGATGAGCAGGAGGACGCTCAGGATGGTCTGGATCCAGAACGGGCGGGAAACCAGCTGCCCGTCGTTGAAACGGGCCTCTTCCAGGGCTTCCCGGAAGGTTTGCACCGCGGCGTAATCCGGTTCCCCGGCGGCCAGGCGTCTGACCAGTTCCTTATCGGCCTCCAGTTTTTCCGGAAGCACGTCCGGATTCTTGCCCAGCGACCGGGCAAAGTCTTTTCCGAAGTCACTGTTGCGGATGAAATCGATCTCCTTGTAATGGTCCAAATCCGTGATGTCCAGCATCATGGACAGGATCTGCTCCCGGACCAGCCGGTTCACTTCCCGCTGGCAGGTACGGGGCTTGTCCTTGTACCGGCTGTACCAGGGCTGGAGCGAAATGGGCGTGCCAAAGCGAATCCAGGTCTGCTCCCTCAGGCCCGTGTAGTTGGAATAGTGGTTCGCGGCCGGCAGGATGAAGATCTCTTTTTCAAAGTTGGCCGATTCCGCCGCCTCGAAGGCCATGCGCAGGTAGCCAAGGGAGAAAAACCCCAGCCAATGCTTGTCCTGGTGGCCGGCTTCGGGGAAGATGAGGACGGTATGCCCGTCCAGCAGGTTCTGTTCCGTGATGCGGAACGTCTCATGGTTGTTGGACAGCGCCTCTTCCCCCTGATACTGCATGCGGAAAGCCGGCAGCACCCCCGCCCAAAACAGGAATTTGCGGAAGAGCGGGTGGATCTCGAAGGCATCGGCCCTCGCGATGAAATGCATCTTGCGGTCATACTTGGCGAAAAGGACGCCCAGGATGTCGTGGAAGGTGTTTTGGTGGTTCATGGCCACCAGAACGGGGGTTCCCTCCGCGGGAATATGGTCGGCATCCACTATATAACGCTTCCGGTAAAAAATTCCGTCCGTGGTAAAGCGGAAGTAGGCTTTGGTAAGCCTGTATCCCAACGTGAGTTTATCCATCTCTTCTCTCAATCAAAATTTCCATTTGGCTCCCAGCACATAAATGCGCCGGTTGCTGCGCACCTCCTCAACCCAGAACTCCTGCAGTTCTTCCGATTCAAAACTGGTTTCGCGGGGCTGGTCCAGCAGGTCACGACCCTGCAAATATAGCGTGAATTTTTTAAAGTCTTTCTGAATACGGACGTTGAGTTCGCAGTATTCCTTGAAAATGGTGAAAAATGTGGCCACTTTGCTCTGGTAGCGGGCATCGGCCCCGATGCTCCAGCCCTTGCCCAGGAAGGCCGTCACGTCGGCATTGAGTCTCCAGTCGAAGGAATTCTTGACCTTGTCGCTGTCCTTGGCCCTGCGGCGTGACTGGTTGTAAGTTACTCCAGCGTTGGCCACGATCACCTTGCCGCGCCAGCCCAGCTTTTGTGTAAGGCCCACGGAGCGGCTGTTGGACGAATTGAGCCAATGGAAAACCTTGTATTGGCGACCGTCAATCTCTTCATTGGTCCAGGTCTGGTCTATTTCATTGACCACCCGCTTGTAGGACACGGCGAACTGGGACAGGAAGCGCTTATACTTGAATTCGTATTCCAGGCCGTAGAGGCGGGTCGTGGGCGAAAGCAGCTGCTCGTTTCCCCGGTACAGCTGGTCCAGATAGCCGGCGGTGCGGTCGTACCAGCAGATCTTGAGATAGTCCGGATGGCTGACACTCAGCTGGTTGGTCAGATTGAAGGAATGCATGGGAGAAAGGGTCCAGCGGACGTTCGCCCTTCCCACCGGATAGAAGCCCTTGACCTTCAGCGGTTGCCAGTGGGTGTCGTCGTTGAGGCGGCGGGCATAAACCTGGCCGGCATAATTGGCATGGGCTTCGACGTTCTTCCACTTGAAATCGGCCGCCACATAAGGTTCGGCCCAGACGCTCAGATAGTCGAAGGTTTCCCGCAGGCGGGTGGAGTCTTTCCATACCTCCTCGTCATCGTACAGGGAAATCTGGGTGGCGCCGCTGTTCTGGTCCAGGGCATGTTTGGTGGAGACGCGCGCGCCGGGGGTGAGGGTCAGCTTGACGTCCTGGTCCAGGAGGGTCTGCTGCAGATGGATATCTCCGTCCAGGTTGAAATCCCGGCTGCCGGGGGTGATCCGGTATCTCCAGGCATAACCTTGCATATCCTCGTCTTCAACGACCGTCCCGCCATCCCCCGGGTCTGTCTTGAACACGGTCCAGGTGTTGACCCGCTGGCTGCCGGAAGACTGGAATACAACGGAGCCGTGCAGGATGCTGCGACCGTCGTTGAAACTGTGGGAGATCCGGGCCCCGGTCTCCACCTTGTGCTCATCCATGACCGGCTCTTCATAATAGTAGGAAAAGCGTTGCAGCTCCTCCACGTCCCCGTCAAAATTCATGGAATGGTTGAAGGCACGGTCGTTCTTATACTGGTACAGGATCCAGGCGGAGTAGTTCCTGTCCGGAGAGGGTGTCCACACAAAGTCCGACCGGATGCTGGTGGAAAGGGGCCTGGTGGTAGCGGCTTTATACACAAGCCCTAACCTTTCGTTCTTATAGGCAAGGCGGGTATTGTCGGTGGTCTTGGGCTCCCATTTCCCGTCCAACCGGGTGATCCAGCGGAAATGGTCCGTCTTGTAGTTCAATTGGAAGACCCCCTGGGTCAGGCCGTGGAACATGGGCTTGTCATCGGAAACGATGCTGCCTTCCATGCCCCCCAGGCCGGCCGACAAGTCCACATTGCCAGACCACTGCGCCCTCAACGGAAGGGAGCACAGCAGCAGGGCCAGGCCCAGGAACAGACAGGGAATCCTACGCATCCTTATTTCTCATCGGCAATCATATGCACATCGCGCTGCGGGAACGGGATTGTGATGCCGTTCTCTGCCAGAATCTTGTAAATGAGCTCCTTGCAGCGATATACATATTCGATTTGCTCCGGAACCAGCACGTACTGCCGCACGGCCACATTCACGGAACTGTCTCCAAAATCGTCAAAGCGGATATAAATGCCGTATCCGGGTTCTACGACGTCGCGCCCATAGGCGTCTTTCGTCTTCAGGACTTCCAGACCCTTTTCCAGGGCTTCCCTTACCTGCTGGAAATTGGTACCGTAAGCCACACCCACTTTCACGATGGTCAGCTCGTATGCATGGTTGCGGGTGAGGTTGGTGAAACTCTTTCCGAACAGGGAGGCGTTCAGGAAGGACATCTGGGTGCCACGGAGGGTCTCCACCAGGGTGGTCTGGTAATTGATGTCCGTAACCTTACCCCGGATGCCGTCGCACTCAATCCAGTCGCCAACCCGCAGGCGGCCGCCCATGAGCTGGATACCGTAAATGAAGTTGTTGATGATATCCTTGAGGGCCAGACCGATACCGGCCGACAGACCACCGGCGATGAGCCCCAGCGATCCGGTAGGGATTCTCAACACGGAAACCACTACCACGGCATAAGTCATCCACACCAGGACGGTGATGATGCTGTTGCCCAGGGCCAGGTTGATTTCGTTGGCCCGGATGGTTGTCCGGTTGTGCTTGCGCATGAAGGTGGCATAGCGGACAAACTGCCAGATGGCATGGATGGCCCGGTTGAAATAGCGGAGGACCAGGAAGAGGACGACCAGGCCGATGATGCTCCGCCCCGAAATCCGGAGCGTTTCGAAGCCGTCCTTATCCGTCAGCAGGACGAAAGGACGGTAGAAGATGGTGTCGTACAGGTCTGTAAAGTCGAATATGTTCAGCGCCATATGGACGCAAAGCGGCAGGGAAAGCAGCAGCATAACAGGAATGGCCACATCCCTCACAAAGTCGTGGAACCAGGTAGCACCGAAGAGCAGGGACTCGCGGTCTGCGCCTTTCACATAGGTGATACGGTTGCGCAAGGCATCGACCCGCTTGTCCAGCCAGCGATCCCTGTACCGGCGCAGGAGGTCCGCAATGCAGAAAATGGACAGGAGAGCCGCCAGCTGGAAATACCACCACACCAGGATGAGCAGGGCCACGAAGGTGTAGCCCATGAACGAGATGGCGAAGGTTATGATGTAAATGGCCAGCGAGACCCAACCCAGGGCGCTGTCAATGGGCGTTGCTTTCCCGCTTTCGCCGATGCTGAAAACCAGTTGCCGCACTACGGCGAAGGCCAGGATGGGCGGAAGTATGAAATTGATGAAGGAGTCCGGCACAAAACTGATGCGGCACACAATGATGATGAGCGCAATGAGGAAGGTGGGAATGTAGAGCCGGAGGCTGTGGTGGATTTTTGCCGGTTCCACCCGCAGCAGCATGGATCCCGTAATGGCAATGAGCAGCCAGAGGAAGGTGTTGATATGCCGGGCGCTCAGTTCGATGTACTCGTTGCCGTGCACGCCGAAACCCAGCACCAGGAAGTACACGATAGTTCCAACCAGGACAGAGAACAGGGGCAGCTGCTTCATGGGAAGGTGGCGTTTGATCTTCTCCACACGGCTCAGGAGCCACAGGAGAAGGAAGGCCAACACCCAGAAAATGACAAGGGCGACCAGCTGTATGGCGCTGATGAGCACCAGCGTGGAGTTGGCCCCCTTGCTGGAAAGGCCGGCGAACAAGTCTCCCTCCTCTTCCGGTTCACCGACGTCCGCCGCGGGCGAATCCGCGAGAACGGCCAGCGTATCGGCCTGCTGGGGCTCGTCGCCGGAGAGCTCCGAGAAATCATATTGCTCGCTCAGGTCCACCTTGACCTTCCCCCAATAATAACGGGGATTGGACAGGATGGTCATGAAAGACGTCTGTCCATCAACAAAAACGTATTTTTCCAGTTCGCGGTAGCGGGACTGGGCATAGTCGTAAGCTTCCTGCATGCGCCAGTAAGCTGCCTGGTAGTGCGTACTGTCCGCCACCATGAGGGCGCGGTTGTTGGCCTGCATCTTCAACAGTTCGGAAGCATAGCGGATACAACTGTCCCTATGCACCTCGCCTTCCTCGTCCAGGACAAAGGGAGAAGAGAGCGAGTCCTTGATGGCAATGCGGATCACCTCCCTTTCCAGAGTCGATGCTATATCAAAGATGTGCTCGTCCAGGGAATCGTTGTGATACAGAAGGCTGTCCGGCACAATCTCGATCTCAATCTCCGTCATCACCGGAGGCAGCCGGCGCAGGGCTTCGATGAGGCGGGCATAACGGTCAATCTCCAGATCCAGATCGTGGACGAAGCGGTCGTACGGCCTCCTGTCCTTGCTGAAATCCTTATAGGCCGATGACACCTTGTTCAAGGCAAAAGCCAGGTCGAAGGTCATATGCGGCTCCTGCGTATAGAGCAGGATGGAGAGTTCATTGGAGGCGGTGATGATATCCACCATCCGCTTATGCTCCCGGGCATAACTCTTTTCAAACTGCTCCTGCTCTTCGGTACGCTGCTCAAAAACCATCTTAAGTTCAGAGCGCAGATCCTTAAGCACGTCGCTCAGGGCCTGGCCGTTCACCACCGACAAGAGCGGAATGGAAAACACCAGGAGGGCAAATGCTATCGTCAGAAGTTTCTTTTTCATGCGAAAAAACCTTACTATGGGTGGTAAAGTTACATAATTTTTAACAATTCTATAACGCCCTTCCGAAAAACGCTCTGCGGGTTTTGTGAAAAAATAGTTTCAGTTTTCATCATTTCTTCCTATCTTTGTGAAAATTGAGGTTTTATGAAATTGAACGATCCCTTTGTTATTACTATCAGCCGCGAAATCGGCACCGGCGGTGGTTCCGTGGGCCGGAAGCTGGCAGAGAAACTCAATGTCAACTACATCAACAAGCAGCTCATGCAGGCCCTGGAAGAGAAATTCAACCTGACCAGCAGCGGCATCGAGCATCTGAAGAACAAGAAGAAACACTGGTTCACCGATCTGTTCGAGCAAGTTGCCCCCGCGCCCAAGGCTACCATAGAGGTGGGCGGATACAAATTCTCCAAGGATTTCCAGGAAGCGGTAACCGTAGAGGACATCTACCAGGCCGAAAAGGAAATCCTCAACGCCATTGCCGACGAGGGTTCCTGCGTCATCACCGGCCGCTCCGCCTTCTTTGTGCTGAAAGACCGTCCCAACAAAGTGGATATCTTTATCACCGCCTCCAAGGCAGCACGCGTCGCGCGGGTCGTGGCCAAGCAGAACCTGTCTGAGGAAGAGGCTGTCAAGCTGATTGACAAGGTTGACCAGGGCCGTGACAACTATGTCAAGCGCTACACCGGCCTCAGCCGCTACGATATGCGCAACTATGACCTCATCCTGGATATGGACTATCTGACCGAGGACGAGGCTGTAGAAAAAATCCTTTCCTATTTACAAGGATAATTTGATCCGGAAGCCGCGGGAGGTGGGCTCTTCCGTCACTGCTTTACACAGGGATTGCAACTTTTCCAGGAACTCGGGGGAAACGCCGGGTGCCCGGAGAGGCGAGGTGTCCAGGTTTTCCACCATGAAGTCCAGCGCCGTCTCGTCGGAAAGTTCGCTGTGGGTGATGCGGAGGGTCATGGGAAGATAGGCCCACATAACCTCCTCCAGCATCAGCCGGCCAATCTCCAGGGCCGGTTCGCTCTTGCCGGCGATGTTGTATTTGATACAGAACTGCCGGATTCGGCTTTCTATTCCCAGAAAGTCATAATCCGCGCTGTCAATCTCGAACACTTCTTTGCGGATGCGCTGCACAAAGGCCTTGGTGGCACTGCGGCGGGGATGCTCGAAGATTTGCTGCGGAGTGCCGTCTTCGTGAATATACCCGTCGTACATGAAGAAGATGCGGGTGCTCACGTCGCGGGCGAACTTCATCTCGTGCGTCACGATGAGCATGGTCATCCCTTCCGCCGCCAGCTGCCGGATGACACTCAGCACCTCGCCCACCATGGTGGGATCCAGGGCCGATGTGGGCTCGTCAAAGAGGATGACCTCCGGTTTCATGGCCAGGCAGCGGGCGATGGCCACACGCTGCTTCTGCCCGCCGGAGAGGCTGGACGGATAGACATCGGCCTTTTCTGCCAGGCCGACTTTCCGAAGAAGGGCCAGGCCTTCCTCGCGGGCTTTTTCCACACTCTCCTTCCGGATTTTGCAGGGCGCGTACATCACGTTTTCCAGCACCGTCATGTGGTCGAAGAGGTTGAAGCTCTGGAAGACCATCCCCATCTTCTGGCGCATCTTGTGCACCGGATACCCTTTCGCCAGGATGTTTTCCCCATCCAGGAGGATGGTGCCGCCGGTGGGGGGATCCAGCAAGTTGAGCGCCCGCAGCAAGGTGCTCTTTCCCGTCCCGGAAGGGCCGATAAGGCTGATGACCTCGCCGGGATGGATCTCGCAGTTGATATCTTTGAGAACCTGAAGCGAGCTCCCGTCGGGATTATAATAGGTTTTGCTGAGATGCGAAACGGTAATCATAACACAACAAAGATACTACTTTTTTCACTGCGAAAGTCCGCCCAAGTATCAAAAATTCTGCAGGTTAAACAATTATTTTGCATATATTTGTAAAATAACTCCGTATGAAGTTCTCAACCTACGTTATATTCTTCCTGCTGTTCGGGCTTCTGCCCGATCTGTATATTGTGATGGGTACGGGGTCTGCCTCTGTTTGGAAATGCGTCCTGCTGCTACCAACCCTGGCGGCATTCGCAAGTCTGGTGTTCATTGGCATGGGGAAATGGTACACAGACGCTTTAAGGGTTTTTTCCTACCTTATCTTCATCTTTGAACTGCCCAAATTCGTATATATGCTCCTTTCGCCGTTAGGGCCGGTAAGCATAGCGGCAGGCATAGCGGCGGCTCTGTCTTTTTCCACTCTGATCCTTTATTCTTCCCGGCACCTGAAGGTCAATACGGAGACCCTGTATTTCC
>Ga0265300_10004626_pt1 | contig 10888 bp, 21 predicted proteins | sample AusTroGonzalo_MG_FD_193482 | JGI IMG/M metagenome (GOLD analysis project Ga0265300, IMG submission 193482) | Bovine rumen microbial communities from tropical cattle in Woodstock, Queensland, Australia - Gonzalo_03 | ecosystem: Host-associated > Mammals > Digestive system > Stomach > Rumen ... | reverse complement strand
GCAAATACCGCTGTAGAAGTAGCAGCTCCAGAAGAGTGAGGTACACCAGAGGCATTATTCGCATGACCATAACTAATGGTAGGAGTTACAGACTAATTAGTTTCTGTACCATCTGGTACCACAGTATTACTAATAGCAAGTACACCATTAGAATTAAAGCTTAATTCACCTTGTACACCCTTTTCTGGAACATTAATAGTAATAGCTCCAGCACTAGAGCTTTCAATCTTGGCCCAACCGCTACCATTAATATTAACTTTTTGAACTGTTAAAGTTTGATCTCCTAAAGTTGGTGTTAATGTAATAACACCCTTATTTTCACTAGAAGTATGGGCCTCAGTACCCATAGTATAAGTATGATCATCTACAGTATTAACAGAAGAGATTTCAATGCTATTACCGCTGCGAGTAATGGTAACATTATCGCCACCAATAATTGAAAAACTGCCAGATGATTCATGGCCATGTGAATCTTCTACTAATGAACTAATTGATACGCCAGAGGTAACGCCACTAACTGTAATAGCAGAATTGCTATCAAGTAAATAAGTATCTGGATTTAATTGTGTCCATCCATTATGAGTACCAGAAGAATCAGTATCATTATCATAGATGGCTAAAATATTGCCCTGACGAATATAATAAATATCACCAACAGCCATACCAGAAGTAGGTAATGCTGAAGTAGTATCAATAAAACGAATATACTGATTTAATTTTAATAAACCAGATCTTTCAGTAGAATTAGCATAATATAAACGACCAGTATCTGTGGTTAAATAAAATGAACCCTATTGAAATGCAGTTAAGCCATCTAAACGAGACTGTGTACCTTGTTTAAAGGCTACATTTAAATTATTAGGCATCTCTTGTTTCTCCTTTCATTATTCTTCATCTAATTCATGCCATTTAAGTCTTTCATTAATAGTTGTAATGCTTTGTTCAATACTATCAATATCATCTGATAAAGTACCGATTTCAGCATAAAATGTTGTACTAGTAACATAATCGTTAAAACGACTTTCTAAAGAGCCAACGGTAGAATTAAAAGTAGAAGTAGTAACATAATTACTTAAATTGGCGCCGAAAGCACCTAATTTTTCTTTTTCCCCATTAACGACCATATATTCATCATACAGATCGCCAATAGTATTGTCTGAATTACGTACTAAAAATACTGTACGATTAATATCTACTGGATTTAAATCAATAGCATCATCAACATCGTCTAAACTCTATACAACTTGATAAGTTAAATGGTTAGCACTAGCAATTGCATTTGCAATTCTAGTATCCATGGCTAACATATCATCTTCAAGAGAACCTACTTGAGTTTCTAAAGTAGAAAGACGAGTAGAAATATCACGAGAAGTTAAACTTTGCCAGCCTTGAGGTGAACTACTGCGGTAGATATATGGCTCACCATTAATAATAACTACATCACCAGCTTTTGGTGAAGGAATTAAACGCTATTGAGCCTATGCTACCGTTTCATTGGTATTTAAAGTGCCTACTTTTACCTAAGTACTGCTAATGCTACTTACACTAACAGCTTCCCAAGTATCGGTTAAATCATTATATTGTAATATCGCACCATCAGAAACACTTGTTACATCTACATCAGTTAAATTTGCTAAAGTAGTAGAACCAGCAACACCTGTACCACCAATTAGTGTATCCCCTAAATATAATAAACCGCCGGCGCTTGGATTATTTTTATCATAAATAAAATATAACGCATCTTGTTCTTTAGTTTGTAATGCTGCATAGGCAGCTGCAGAACCGCGTTGAAATTTTACGAAACTAGGACTAGGCATATATTTTCTCCTTTCTTCAGAAAATTTCTCTATTTTATTATAAAAATTAAATATATAATTTTAAGCTTAATTGTCCTTTAAGATTATTGTGTACCAATAGTAAAATATAATGTTTCAGTTTCAGCATTATAATCTGGAAATTCTATCTAAAAAGGATTATAAGAAATAGAATAATAGTATGTATATAGTGTTGTTCCTCCAGATGTCTAAGAACCCTCAGCATGATGGAAAGTCGCTGTTGGTTCAAGTTTAATCTTATATATAAAGTCTTGATACGTTGAAGATTTACGATAGCAAGTAATAAGGTATGTAGGAGCAGCAGTAGCAGGTGTTATGGTTGTTGCGGTAGGCGTTGGTGAAGTTCCCATGCTACCATATGGAACAGGTGATCCATTAAGATGGCGTATTCTACTCACGCTCACTTTGCCATTACTTGAAGTACTATGTGCAATGATGGTATTACTATACAATGCCGTAAAACTATTTGTATCATTTAAAACTATATCATCAAATACTGTCTAATACTACATAACATTATCTAAGTTATGATCTAATATAATATTTGTACCATCTAATTGAAAACCATTACAATATTTTATTTCTGAACATGTATCGGCTATAGTTGGCATATTACTACCATCATATGTAATAGAAGAACAAGCGCTACTTAGTTGAGCTAAAAATGAATTTGGTACGTCAGAAGATCGAGATATTGAATATGTATATTCAGAAGTAACATGTGTATCGTAATAATAACTTTCTAAATCGGGAATAGATACTTGAGTTATTCCTTCTTCATTTTCTGGTATTCCATCTTCATATATAGCTTGTAAAAGCACAGTATTATTCACATTATTTGATTCTAGTGTGTTTGATATAAGGCTATTAACGCTATAAGTAGTATTTTCATCGTATCTCCATCCAGTTAAAAACTAAGGTGTTGCCATACCTACAGTAACTACAACTGGATCATCATTAGCATTAATGCCACCATTTTTATTAATTGGTATATCAAATGTTTCACCATTGGTAATTTTTGTGTATTCAAAATTGGATATAACTGGAAAATAAGATACTCCAGCTTTATAAGGTTGTATTTTTTCTACAGTTGTACTACTTGTTTCATTATTAATATCCTATATCTATATAGCTCTATATATAATTTTATTCCAATCTTGCCATTCTGCATAATATTCATCAGTTTCATTGGCAGGGATAACATTGTTTATTGTATATGTTTCACTATTATCTGTCCAACCAATTAAATCCTTTGGTAAAAAGTTTGCTGATGTTTCATCATCAGAATATCCTAAATTATTTTTATTTGGAAAAATTTCCTGCGTAGAATTATATGAAGGGGAACTATAATTCATATATATAGCTGTTGTATCATTTGTAATGTTTAACGAAGTAGAACTGTTAAGGCTCCAGGGTTCATTTTGCCAATTTGTTTTATCAGCTGTATATCGTGTTTTTAATGTTTTATGAATAATATTATTTGTATAATCATTATCTAATATATTACTATTAAAAAGAACTGTCTAATCCTAATCTGTATAAATATTTTCTTCAATTTCACATTGTGGTAATTGATAAGAAAAAGATGTAATCATAGACCAGTTAGGAGTTAAAGTGGTATTATTCTATACTAAAATAACACTACCTACATCATAACTATTTGAATTAATAGTATAATCTTCTAAAGTATAAACCTTTTGTAAGGTTTTATTACCATTTGTTATACCATAATTTGTTGCCACACTGGTTTTCGTACCATTATTTAAAGTATAACTATTTTCTGACAATAAACCGGCCATAGTAGCAGTCGTAACTTCTGCTATATTATCAATAGATTTAATAGTATACTATCCATTAGTCGGTATACCACTATCTAAACTACCTGAATACTAAGGATTAGATGTTGAACTAGCATAAGTGACAGTATATAAATTACTATCATTTATTTTAGTATTACTTGCAGCAATAATATTATTATTTTCCAATTCAACTGAAACTTCAATATCGTCAACGCCAGGTTGCTAAGAGGTCATAGTAAATTTAGTATTAGCTACATTATCCATTTTATCTAAAGGAACCCAAATAATATATTGATTATTTTCCAATACTTCTGTTTGTAAATCACTATTTTCTACAAATTCAATAGATATTGTAGTATCATTACTATCTGCTGAGTCAATTTGAATTCCTACCCAGCAATGGCTTTCATCATCATCTTGGCGATAATAATAATTAATTAAATCTTCATTTTCACATTTAATTTGTACTTTATGTGTATCGCTTCTATAAGTAATAATAGCTTTTTCTTGATTCTATTCAGCCATATTTTTATTATAATCATAATTAATGGTTGTACCATTAATTTCAGTACTATCTTTAGCTCCATTAACAGCCAAAGAAGCTGCTGTTTTTATAATAGAAGTTATCATTTGTTTAAAAATAGTAGCTAATTCCCAGTTATAAAATTCTATCTAATATTGACCATTATAAGCAGATGTAATTGATTTATCATTACCACTTAATACCACTTTTGGTTTATTAATAATACCAGGAGTATTAGAATTATTCTACATATTTTTAGCTAACCAATCAGCAGCTACCCAAAACTTTGTTTCGCCAGGCACTGATCTATCGCTAAATAATAAACTTAAAATACCAGCTAAACCTTCGCTATTATTACTTAATAAATCATTAAATACATCTTGAACATTCGCCACATCAGAATAATCTGTATTTTCATTTGGTTCAATACCACGATTCCTAAAGAAAGGACGTAACTCTCCATTAGAACCAGTACCAAATAAAGTATCATATAATAAGCCTAAAATATCACCAAAAGCTGGTAAATACATATTTAAACTATACTATGAAAAATCTACACGTTCTGTTAAATTATTATTGCTATCAACGCCATGGTCAAGAACTGGCTTCCATCCAATAAAGTTTTTGCCTCTATTTTCTGAGCCATCTAGATCTCCACTAGAATAAGTATGATAAATATCAAATTTCTTTTCATGAAAATGAATATCATCATCTACTTTTAATTCCATTGGCTTTGGCATATGTAAAAGATAATTTAATTCTGTGTCACGTGTCATGTCAAAATGTGGCTCAATATTTTTTATTTCTTTTACTTTATGTAATTTTTTATTTTCGTTGCCATAAAACAAGCCAGATAATTCAGTTTCTGAAGTTAAATTACTATCTGGAATTAATGTAGCATTTTCTTCTGGTATTAAACTTAGTTGCGGCACTAGCGCATTAAGTTCTGCTACCATAATATATTTTTCGCCATAAGTGCGGGTTATACCATCACTTGTCTATACGGGCGTATAGTTTGTATAAATCTTTTGCCATACAGTTGAGTCATATACGTTACCATAAGCAAGTAAATCGGTTTCTCTATTGTTTTTATATTCATCAGTTTCTGTTAAATTAGATACTAAAGTAAAGTATGTAATACCATCTACAAAAGCAGTAATATTAGCGCGTACATATTCATTATTGTTATTTTTAGTATAATATATTTGCTAAGCATCAAACTCTTCAGAAGATGGAACCTCTATATAGCTTACATCATTAGTATAACGCTCACCATATTCTACTAATACATAACGCCCGGCATAAACTCCATCTGCAGCGCATGCTTTATCCATTTCATCTCGTGTAGAATAAACACGATCAAATTGGAAAGTACTTGATCCAATTCGTTTTATATTGCCATATAAACTCATAATCAATTACCTCCACTATATACCATATCTATAATTAAAAATCCATTTGGATTCTTAGCTATATTAATCATACTATTTTTATCAAAACGTAATGAAGATAAAATTGCTGTAGTATTACGCAAATCCAACTCAAATATGCCAGTACCACCAATAATAATTGGGTCCATGCTTTGATTTAAATAAAACTTGGTACCTGGAAGTGTCTAGATACCAAGTTGTTGAATTGGAGCGAACTAAGCAAAAGAGACTTCATTACAATAAAAATTATAATTAACAGCTGGAGCATTTTGAGTAGTAACTATCTAATGCCCTTCGTTATCATAAGTAACTGTAGGTTCATTATAATAACGCAACTGTTTAATTTTCATCTCAGATGCCATTATCCTTTTCCTCCTTAATAAATACGTTCTGGAACTTTAATTGCTGTAATGGAAGTAGTACCATTATAAGTTAATGGAATTGTGATTTTATTCATAATATAATAACCATTAACAACACGTTGTTCATCTTTTGCTGAAATAATTGTATTAGGTTCCAAATAATAAATAGGAACAGTATTAATTGTTACTGTTTCATTACAATAACTGTAATTATATAAAGCATCATCTATTTCTTCTTGAGCTGTAATACTACGAGCACTACGCGATAACAAATAAAAGCTCTATTGTGTAGTTGTAGTATTTTCGCGTGTAAAATATCTAACGCCTGGAGCGAATTCTGTAATTGATACTGCTATATAAGTTTTTTCATTTGTATCTAAAATATAATACGTTGTATTTGGTGTAGGTTCAGCTTGATCAACAACCTCAACGTATCTATAAGACGTATCAATACCAGACTATAAAACAGTATGTTGTTTAACATAAGTTACTAAGCCTGGTTCGCCATTTTTACGTGTTCCTAGCTAAAAATGCTCATAGCCAGGAAAGTTATGTTCAGCGTCAATATATTCAGCTTCATTTGCAGAAAATATTATATTTGGAATCCCTTTATATATAATAGCTTTTACCTTATCGTTATTAATCACTTTTGGCCGTGTCCCAATTGCCGGTACAGAGAATGGACCCAAGCCTAAAGCTTCAGCATTAAAAAAGTCAAACCAAAAGTATAATGTAGCTGGATCAGTAAATACTTTTTTATTCCAATATAAATAAACAGAAGGTGCTACTTTACCATTACGCACATTATCTATAAGTTGAACGCTTTCACTTGTATAATACTCATTAAAATCTCTTACATCAAATGCATACTAATTCTAAAAAATACGACTACTAGTATCATTAAATTCTTCTAAAAATTCTGGAAAATATAAACTACGCCAAAAGGCTTCGATATCATGATAATACTATTCATATCCTGTTTTTCCATAAGGAAACAAATCTATATTTTGAGAAGGAATATAATTATTGCGACGTAATTTAATAGCATAATCATCTTCTAAATGATGTTTATAATAATCTTTAGCCATCTAATAAATAATTTCACGCCAATCTACTTTACGAGCCGTTCCATTAATTAAATCACGACTAATATCTTTCTTATTAGCATCTGGAATAAAAGGTTCATACATATAACTATCAATGCCCTCTTCGGCCTTCTATAAAAACCAAGCCAAAGAATGGCCACAAATTCCAAAACGATGCATAAATGCCTCAGTACTTGATTCATAATGATAAGGATAATCGCCTAACATATCAAAAATAAAAATTGGTTTTCCGGTTAAATATGTAACATTTGGCTACATTTCTTCTGGACTCGGCTTTTCACTTACAACCTCTACTATATACTTAGGATCTGTAGTATTGGGAAATAATAATCGACCAGTAAAACCCTTTGCAGTTTCAGCCTAATAATGTTGTAAAGATAGATTAGGAAATTCCCCTGTAATATCATAATAATAATCATACCAATCTTTAATATGCCACCATGCATTAGGATTTTGCTATTGTAAAGTTTCTGGTAAGCTATGTTTACGATATGGCGCCTAAAAATTTGCTACTTCACTATTCCAAAGCTTTTCTCCCTCTTCAGTAATATAAACATCACCATTAAAATTACGATAAAAAGCAGGCTTTAAATCAATTGCATAACGCATATGAATTGGTACTTCATGAGATGTAGCATTTTTCTTTTTACCCCATACGGTATAATCATTTTTGATGTTTCCCATTTGTGGAGAATTTTGATAAGCTGTAGTTAATCTACTGCCTTCAAAATTATACTATACGTATTTATTAACCTATGAAGGATCTATAAAGGTTTCGTCATCACGCTTAACAATAGCGTTCCAAGCTGTATTAACATATGTTTCTTTAGCTTGAAAAACAAAACGTCCATCTATATCATAAAAATATTCGTATACACCAAAAGCTTTAACAATTTTATCTAGAATAGAAACAACTGTTTCTCCAGGAGCTGCAATTAATTCGTCTGGATATACTATATTTAAAGTTTTATATCCTATATCTTCTTGCGGCTCAATACGTATAACAATACAGCTATGCATAATACTATTATTATCTAAATAATAAATTTTAGATGCTTTTTCGTAAGGATCTCCTAAAACCAATCCAATATCATCTTCATTAGTAGTTGTTTTAAAAATAAAATCTTTTACCTAATCTAAAATATTAAAATCAACTTCGGTATTGGCTTTTAAGATAATCTCTTCATCATTCTCATTAATATAACTATACTCTTCATCTAAAGTATCTGGATCACCAAAATAATATGTTCTATCTTCAATAAAATCATATTCACCATTGGTATTTTTGATAATAGTATGCTAAATATATGATTCTTGAAACGATTCATCTTCTATTTCATCAGCTAAAGTAGTACCAGAAGTAGAACTAGTGTCTAAACTCTCTTTATAAAAAATACTTAAATACTAACGTGTTTCTATATCTTCTATAATATAAATATTATTTTTAGAATTGTTGCGTAAAATTTCTAAACCTTTTTCAATATCTTTTATAATAATATTATTATCTGGTTCTTGCGCATACTCACGAACTAAACTATAAATAACTTGAGGAATTGGCAATGGATCTTTTAAATGCCACACTCCATCTTCATCTTGCCAATCTATTGTCCCACAATCTGTTTCGGCATTAAAATTACCGCCAACATCACCATTTAATAAACACATTTTATCTTTACCAGATAATGTAATAGTATAATTATTAACTTGGTTAGAAGTTTTAAAGTCTGTAATAATAAAAACACCCTGTGGAAACCAAATAATTTCTGGATATTCCGGATATTCAATTAAATTATTCTGCAACCCTACTTCCACTTTAACACGAGTAGTAAGACCCCAATAAATATTATTCATATTTAAATTTTTAGTGGTCATAGTAAGATTACAAATGCGGCGTACCGCAGAGGAGCCATCAATAGTGATTGACCCCCCTGTGAATACACCCTCAATTTGTTCTACTGGCAAATTATCAAGAGTTAAAGAGGTAATACGAGCATAAGTTACACGATTACGCTTTGCATCTAACGCGCGCAAAAAAGTAGTATCTAATAATGGATTTTTCACACGTCATATCTCCTCTCTACTTCTTCTGTATAATAATGCTATAAATATAACAAATAGATTGTTAACTTTATCCAAACTTCCATGTCATCAAATTCAGTAGCATTATCAATCTGTGCTGCTTTATACTATTTAATATAATTTAAATAACGTAATGCCGCTTCTTGTATTGCTATTTGAGCTTCTTCCTATAGCTTTTCATAATTTTCTTTAATTCTATCCAATATAGCTAAAAACGAACCGCGTGTTAAATAAATTTTTTCTAATCTGTTTATTTCTTCTAAAAATGATGTGACATGTGTAATCATATCATCGTAAGCCTAATGATATATTTCCATATATGAATCATATGTATTTAAATCAAAATCATCACGCATATTATTTAACAGTGGCATAATTTTTTGATCTAATACGATACAACCAAATTTACTAGTAAAAATATTATCTTCATTAAAACAAAAATCAGGTATTTCATAGTACAATTGACTATTATCCATAGCATCTTTTAATAAAGTTTGTAATTGTTCTTTTGTATATTCCGCGGTTATTTTATCAGATTGTGAAGAATATAATAAATCCATCGCTAAAAGCCAATAAGTTGTATAGTTCGCTGACGCTTTATTAAATAGATCTAAAGTCCCAGTTTTATTATTATTGGTAATATAATCTTTTTCATATTGTAATTTTAAAGTTTTAATAGTATCAGTAATATCTTTCATTTTTTTATATAATAAATACTGTGAATTGTTATTTTCAAATTCTTTTTTATCTGTTATAGCTTTTTCTAAAGCTTCTTCTTCCATTGGAATAGAAAAATAAGCGCTATCACGTAATTTTATCATATCTGCGTCTGTTGGATTAATTGCTAAAATTTTATTAGCTTCTTCTAGCGCAACACGCCAAGCCTTTAAATTATTTTCATGTTCTGTAATATCTGCTTGTAATACATCTTTTAAATATTCATTTACAGTATAAGTAATACCATCAATAGTTACAGAAATAGCGTTTTGTTCAGTTTCATTAAGTGTTGATAATAAATCAAGAATTTTCCAATGGAATAAATTATCACTTATTAAATTAGAAGTTGCCAACACTATATCATCTCTAGCCTCAACCAAAGCTCCTGTTGCTTCGCGCCAACTATATTCATTAGCAATACTAGTTAAAATATAATCTTGTAAGATTTCTCCTACTGATACTCCACTTATACTTGTATTTTCACCAAAATTAATATCAATAGTAATCTTATTATTTTGTATATTATTACTTAAAGCAATCGGAACCTTATATACTCTTTCACGTTCATTTACATTGGCAGAAGGAATAATATAAGCAATCTATTGTGTATATAAAGCATATGTAGTATCTATATTTTCGTTGGTTTCACTATCAAAATGGGTTTCAGTAAAACACCATTGAGAACCTTGTTGCATTATTTGCTAAGTATATTGATTGTCTGCATAATAAAAACCCTCTTTTTCATATAAGGTCTATTTTGTATAAACAATATTAGTTGAATCATTGGGTAAGGGTAAAGCAACTTTATAGTAAATATGAGCCGTATTAAGTGAATTTTCTATGTAAGGAAAATACCTAAAACCAAAATGCTTATTTAACTATTCCTCTACATCAGTATGTAAATTACAATCTGTAAGAAAATTTAAATATTGAGGCTTCTTTTGATAAATTGGTCGCTCCTCTGTGCTTAAAATATTATTTTTTATTGCGTCATAATCAGAAGCCTTTGCCATTGGATGATGAATTAAAAAGTATAA
>Ga0265300_10004621_pt1 | contig 10902 bp, 10 predicted proteins | sample AusTroGonzalo_MG_FD_193482 | JGI IMG/M metagenome (GOLD analysis project Ga0265300, IMG submission 193482) | Bovine rumen microbial communities from tropical cattle in Woodstock, Queensland, Australia - Gonzalo_03 | ecosystem: Host-associated > Mammals > Digestive system > Stomach > Rumen ... | reverse complement strand
GAGACCTTCAGATTCAATTTGAAAAAAGGCGGGGTTTTCCACCCTAATGAAATCATATCTCCCCGTAAATCTTTCTAACCTGCTTCTCTTCACCCGTAAAAATAAGCCTGATATTCTTTCCTTTCTTCTCGCACCTGAACTCTACATTTTCCACATCGTTCATCAGATTACAGACCTTGCTGATCAACGGCTCAAAGTCACTGTCAGCCAGGCATCTGTCGATGACAAGACATATTGTGCTGTCTGTTTTCCTGTCCGCCTTTAGAAAATCAAACACCGGTGCATAGTTCTTTGCCTTAATCGCCGGTGCAATATACGGGTTTTCCAACATTGCCAGAAATTCCTTCTCAGAAAATACCCACTTTCCATCTATTTTTGATGCAGTAGCTATCCCATCATACAGATAATTCCGTATACTCCTGGTTGTTAGCCCTGTCATTTTTGAAACTTCGTTTAAAGAATAAGTTGCCTTCAGCATATATTTTTCTCCGTAAGCCCTTCTGCTCTTGCAACAAATGCGATCAGTTCTCTTCCCAACTTCCTATCAAAATATCCCGGAAGCAGTTTGGTCAGGATATTCCCAGAAGCCACCCTTATGAAAGTTCTCATTTCCCAATGGTTTTGCCGTCAATTTGAACATTACGCAACCATCCGGACATACTATGGTTTTTGTATATTTGCTGTCTCCCCCAAGATTCTCCAAATCGCCGCCGCTTCTTACCGCTTCCATAAGGGGATATAACATCATCATGGTCTTTGAACAAATCCCGTATCCATCCTTATTAACCGGACATCCGTAGGTACAGGTGTATTTATCTCCGACCTCTTCACCGTTTCGGCAATAGCGTTCCGTGTGATCTCCATGCAGAAAACCTGTTACCTCTACCGTGAATTCGTATTCCTCGTCATACCATTTTTTCATGTTTTTCTCCTCATAAACTTTATTTTCTGTTCTAACATAGACTGATACCATTCATCGTTAAACTTGATATTCTCTGTATTTGTCTTTATGAAATCAAATAATCTGCTTAAAATGTGTCCTCGCGCGCCTCCGTCTCCACCCACGCGGGTTCGAAACCGCTTGAAAGCGCCGTCTTCCAGGACGCGAGGTTAGAAAGACTAGTTCCGTAATACGGGATTGCTCCTCTGCGGAATGCCTCGTCACGAAGAAGCGTCACGAGTGTGCGCGCTACGCCATGTCCCCTGTACTCCGGCAAAACGTCGATTCCGATCTGCCACAAGTCCGGGACATCCGCCGAACAGCCTGCCATTCCCATGATCTTCTCTCCGTCAAGCGCAACGACTGCGAGCACATCGGGCCGTTCCGGACGGAAACGATCGCATATTGCATTCGGAAACTCATCCTTCCCATAGAATTTCATTATGTCATCCTGCTCGAGCCAGCGGATATTGAGGTTCGTTTTAATGTTCATCAGTTCCGCTTTCGGCAGGAACATATGATGTGTCAGAGCCATCTTGTATCCGTGCTTTCGAAGTTCGCACTCGAGTTCGTAAAAGTTGTGCTGCTCAAAGAGCCATATTCCTTTCTTCCCGTTGGCCCATTTGCGAAGCCACGGATGAAACTCAGCATCCGCCGAGATCACCGTGCCGCGACCTAAGGTCGCCATCTGCAGAAAGAACAGTTTGTCAGAGAACTTCCTCCTTCTTTCATCCAAAACGGAGCAAGTGATCGTATTCTCCTCCCGGTCGAACACGTCCGGAGCACAATTAAACTCCCAACCTAGCTGCTGCCGGAACCGCGTCCAAATATCTTCCCTTGTTATCATAGATAACCTCCGCTCCTTTTTACCTTACTACTCTACTTCCCTGGTAAGATTTTTCACCCAGATATACTTGTTGTAATGCCATTTTAAAAACGGAACCTTAACTATTTCATCCAGGCACATGATCACGTAAACAATAAGCACCGGCCATTTCAGCACGAAACAGGCAACGAGTGAAGCCGGGATTGCGAAACACCAGGTTGCAAAAAATACGCTTACTGCGTCATATTTTGCATCTCCTCCGGCAGGGAATACGCCGCAGGTGAAGATGGTATTAAATGAAAATGCAAACATGTATAAGCAGCTGAATACCAGCATCCATAAAAGATATCCCTTTGCCGTGTCGGACAGTTCATAGAAGAAATAAATCGGCGGGCCTACCAGTGCGATCAGCAGAACGTTATTCAGACCATTCCAAAATGCGATCTTGAAAAACCGGTCACCATACCTTTTCGCCTCGTCCAGTTTCCCGGCTCCGAGTATCTCTCCGATCATGATACCCGAGCCTCCTGCGATCCCCCAGGTTATAAAGGCTATCAGCTGTTGTGCAACACTCGTAACGGAAGCTGCTGCCGTCGCATCCGATCCCAATCGTCCCATTATCACATTGTGTACCGTAATACTTATACCCCAGGAAAAGCCACTGGCAAAAATCGGGATAAATACCTTCCAAAAGTCCTTCTCAAAAACTTTGGAAAAATAAGCAAGGTTCTTAACCGGCAGATGGATGGTCTCCTTTTTCTTTGCCCATATAAGAACTATCACCAAAGACATAGCTTCCACAACTACCGTGGAATAAGCTGAACCGTTTGCACCAAGTGCAGGAACGCCGCATTTTCCGTATATCAGGAAATAATCGGCCACCATATCCACGACCACCACTAAAGCCGATATAATGACACTTAGTTTCGCATCTCCTGCGATCTTCATGTTCATAAGAAAGCACTGTGCCACCGCTGAGAAAAGATAAGAAAAACCAACGATACGCAGATATCCCGCGCCGATGGTTATCAGGTTACTGTCGGTGGTATATATCCGCATCACCTGTTCCGAAAATCCGGACGCCGCAACAAAAAAGACAAGACTTACCAGGATTGAAGATCTTATAGCCATCGCCAGAAAACGTCCGGCGTTTTTGTAATCCTTCTTTCCCCAATACTGTGCTACAAGGATTCCCGCGGCACTTTTAATAGATCCGGTAAACAGTGTCATAACGAAAAACAGCTGGTTTGCCAGCGAAACCGCTGAAATGGAATCCTGATTAAGCCTACCAAGCATTAGTGCATCAGATGCACCGACCAATGAATTTAGTAGGCTTTGAAGTGCGAGCGGTATTGCAAGAGTTTTTAGTTTATCAAATAAGACCTTTTTTTCATCCTGCTCCATTTACAGTTTCTCCTATCCTTTAGGACTGCTTTTTATGACTGAGTTCAGAGAGTTCTCCAAGTCGTATGCCCATGGTTTTCTCGAGCTTATCATGCATACCGGGTACGGAAGCAGTAAGCTCTAAGAAGCGTGACCGCTTTAGAGATATAAGCAGTGTGGGATTGACCGTGCGCACCGTGGCCGTACGGGGAACGTTTGACAAAAGAGCGATCTCGCCGAAAAAGTCGCCGTCCTCAAGTACTTTAACACGGGTATCCCTGTCATCGATCCTCTTTAATACCTCTACACGTCCGCGCACTATGATATAGAACAGGTCGCCCTCGTCTCCCTCGGTAATGATCGTGCTTGAGGCAGGGTAATAGGCCGAGCTGAAACTCTTACAAAGCTCTGATAGTGAGCTAACAGGGAATTCGCTGAAAAGATCGATCTTGGAAAGCCTCTCCGGCGTAATTGTGGCACTGGACATATCATCCGTAACAGTGAAACCGCTCTGCTTTTCAAAAAGCTTGGCATAGATCCCCTTACGCTCCATAAGAGATTCATGTGTTCCGCTCTCAGCGATACGCCCTCCGGAAAGAACATATACGCAGTCATAACCGGAGATGTCCGAAAGCCTGTGCGTGATGTTGACAATTGCGGTGCCCTGACCCGGAAGTCTGGATATGGCATCATTTACGGCTCGCTCGGCAGCCGGATCAAGGGAAGCAGTTGCTTCATCAATGATTAGAAAACGCGGGTTTCGGAGTAAGGTTCTGGCAAGAGATATACGTTGCCTTTGTCCGCCGGATAAAGATTTTCCTCCATTCTGCACCTGACATGAAAATCCTCCGGGAAGGCTCAAAATAAAGTCCGCTGAGGCAGCCTTTACGGCATCGACAATTTCATCAAACTTTGCATCCGGGTTTGCCACCCGAAGGTTACCCTCTATGGTATCGTTAAACAGAACCGTATCCTGTGGCACGATGCCGACAGCCTTGTGAAGAGAGCGCAGATCAAGATGCCTGTAATCCTTATCGTCTGCCATGACCGTTCCTTCATCAGGATCGTAAAAGCGCATGAGAAGGTTTGCGATCGTGCTTTTTCCGCTGCCGCTCGGTCCGACGATGGCAACTGATTTTCCGACAGGAACCTTTAAAAGGATGTCCTTCAAAACCGGTTTTTCCGGGTCGTAACCAAAGGTTAGGTGATCCATGGATAGCTCTGTCAAGGGATCCGGAACCTCTTCAGCATTCTTGTCAACGCTGACACCCGGTTTTTTATCAAAAAACAACTCGAGATTATGAATACATACTTTACATTCCACGAACGAGGGGATGATCGCAATAAGTGCAATGACCGCCGAGGAAAGAGTGGCAAAGAGACTGTTAAAGGAAACAAGTGTACCGACCGTCATTGTTTTAGAGAAAACCCAAAAGGCACCTATGCAGATGATCAGAATACTGAATACCTCGATCAAACCACCGGAGGCAACGGTCAGGCACCCATTGATAAACATAGAACGAAGTGAGAGCTTTTCATGCTTTTTGTTTTCACGTTCATAGTCGGTCGTAGATTTATCCTGCAGGTCGAATGCTTTTACGGAGGGCTGGTTATCAACGTTCTCCATGAGCATATTGGTGAGCAGGCCTGCCTGATCCTTGAGTGCTTTGACTGCAGTTCTGGATTTCTTTCCCAGGATGAGAAGCACTACAGTACTTAAGATCAAAGCGCCGATACTGATGAGAGCAAGACGGAAATCCAAAATAAAGATGAGGATAAAGCTGATCACGATCTTGGCGATCCCGGTCACAAAGGAAGGGATCGTAACGCTGGTCAGAGTCTGAACGGCGCTCATGTCCGTGGCAAATCTACCGATGAGATAACCTACCTGCAGGTCAGAAAAATCCCGAAGTGAAAGCTCCTGAAGATGCATAAAGCAACGACGGCGTGATTCCGCCACTGTTCTTGAAGAAAAAATGGCAGTCAGATAGCGCCGGAAAACGTCGCTGCATTTTGCAAGTAAGATCCCCAAAAGCATGAACAGGATCACTTTGATAAGCAGATCTTCATCTCCGCGTTCGATGGCATTATCCAGGATATATTTCATACCCAGGGCCATAATGCTTGTAAAAGCGATGTCGATCATGCCAAAAACGTATGAAGCATAGGCATAGCCCTTATTATGAAGATGAAATTTTTTGATCGCGGATATTAGTTCTTTCAATTCTTTCATGTCTGGCTGTGACTCCTTTGGATATCATTGATCATATCCTGCGTATTCCTTGATCTGTAAAGTTCCGTACAGTGCATACTTAGGGTTTAACCCCGAATCATAAAGCTGTGGGCTGTATTCACGTCTCCACGAGATCCCGTCGGAGAATCCCCAGAAAGTGACAGCGTCCATATTTATCTTTCCGGCATCTGCACGTTCGAACAGTCCGTTTATGAGTTCATACAGGTATCTGCCCTGCTCCTTCAGGTTTTCATCGGTAGCCGACATAGGGCTTTCGTATTTGCCGAGCCCCACATCAAGTTCTGTTATTTCAAGCTTCAGTCCCGTCTCCGCCAGGATATCCACACCGTTTAAGTAGTTAGTTAGGTCATCCGCAGTGAAAAGGTGTGCCTGAAGTCCGATACCGTCTATAAGATATCTTCCGTCGTTATCCTTAAGTGTTTCCACAAATTCAGCTATACTGTCAGCCTTATACTGCTCATTATAGTCATTGTAGTAGAGGTCAACCGTTTCGGGAGCATACTGGTCCGCATAATAAAATGCAAACCAGAGGTAATCATCTCCTATTATCTCGGTCCAATGGTTTTGTCTCAGGTTTCCGTCTTCCATTATGGCTTCGTTTATCACATCGTATGCATAGAAAAGATCCAGGTATCCCAGCCTTTTAAGCTCTGCAAACACTCCGCTTATAAGTGCTTCCATACGGGTAAGCATTTCCTCACGGCTTACAAATACGCCTTTAGAGTCAAACCCATCACGGAATATCCATTCCGGAGTCTGGCTGTACCATATTAATGTGTGTCCTCTCATGGAAAAGTTATTTTCTTTCGCCCATGCAAGTACAGACCGTGCCTCCTGGTTAAACTCCACTGTCAGTTCGCCTGAAGCTATACTTTTTTCCTGATTCAGGATATAATCCGGCTTCATGGCATTTTCCATGGTAAGACTGTTGAACTGCTCCTTGACAAGCGAAGCCATATCTTTATTGTTTATCACATTTGACGAAATGCATGTACCTATCTTCATGTTGTGAGCAGCAAATACGTCCTTCAAAGTCTTATCGGTTACTTCCTTCTGTGCGGGAAGTGTAACCTTCGGTGTACCGCATCCCGTAAGGAGCATCGTTAATATGCATATAAGGCATATCACAGGTTTTACTGTTTGTTTTCTAGTGGTTTTCATATTCATTCGCGATCATTTCTCCTAACCTAATCCCTGCTCCGATACACAATCCTACTTTTTAAAATCCCCTGCCTATAGACAGGGGATATAAATCACCTAATATCAAAATTATTAATCTCTCGGTCTGTACCTCGGATCGTTTTCTTTTTGATAATACAGCTGCTTGTACTTATACATGTCTTCATCGGCATCCATTAAGGCCTGTCTGACATTGCGGCTGTCCTCGATATAGCTGGTGCCGTACGCAAAGCTTATACCGTTTTCTTTAAGTTCTATGACTTTGTCCAGTTTAGACACCAGGTCTTCAAAACTGTCTTTTTCTATATTATCCACCAGCACCACAAATTCATCTCCGCCGGCACGGAATACGTCACTGCCGATAAAGACATTCTGCAGCTTCATCGCAGCATTTTTAAGCATCAGATCTCCTACCAGATGTCCTTCACTGTCATTAATATATTTTAATCCGTTAAGATCGGCGAACACCACACCCAAAGGCTTTCCTTCTTCATCATCCACCAGATCTTCGATCCTGTTGTTCATCTCATTTCTGTTATAGATGCCCGTAAGCAGATCGATGGAGCTTAAATATTTCAGTCTGTCAAACATCTGGCGGTTAGCAAGATCGGATGAAACGAAATAAGAAGTAAGCTCAAGTATCTCCTTGATCCTGGTCGCTCTGTTTGTCTCAAAATTGGTAGCCCAAATGTATCCCAAAAGCTCACGTTCGTTTTTCAAAGGTACCACTACCATGCTCTCTACCGATGCAGCCCTGATAGACTCATACCATATGGGATTTTTCTCTTTTACGAACTGCATATCCTGTTCGTTTGCCAATATCAGACAGTTACTGCCGGCTAAGATATCCGACCATGTCACAGCTATGTCATAAAAGTTATCAAACCAGTTGTCATTTGTAACCAGCCCTGTATTCTCAGCTTTATCCTCACATAAAAGCTCACAGCTCTTATTCACGAAATCCATGGTCAGTATGCAGCAATAACTTGCCTTACATACTTCACGTATATCCTTTATTATGGAATTGATTGTCTCGTTATAGTCTTTTACTCCGTGAAGCTTGATGCAGGTATTTAATACTCTGACAGCGGTATCTTTGGATACATTTGCCATTATCTCCGCATTCGGCTCGTTTGATACTTCATGTGTATACAGACAGTAATTAAATCTGTCATCCTCAAAATCAAGCGGGATAGCGAACATATTAAACCAATAATCATATCTCTCCGGAGTGATATAGTTATGGTTATGGTGCTTTAATACCGCTGTATTATATACAAAGTGCTCAAAATTAAGGTCCTTATAAATATACCTCTGATATTCGCTGTTGGGAACAAAGGTCGTCTTCTTATGAATGCCGAGAGTGTTTGATTCTATAGATTCTATATATGCCTTATTTCCTGTTACTATACGTATTGTTCCGTACGAGTCGCCGGTTATCTTTTCAACAGATATCACACACGCCATACCCGAAATGGAATCAACCAACTTTTGAAAATCCATATGTTTTCCCCAATTATTTAAATTCCCGTTTTTTATATGTTGAATACTCTTTATTTAAAAACACTTATCTCCAAGCTATATGATACATGGTTCTCAGTCTGTTTCTGATCGCATCGGGCTCAAACGGTTTGCAGATAAAATCCCTGATGCAGTAAGGAACAGTCTTCTGCAGGTTTTCTCCCGTACTCTCTGCAGTAATTATAATGACGGGTATATCAAGAAGTTTTTTCTCCTTCATTATCTCCAGAACATGGAATCCGTCCAGGATCGGCATATGAAGGTCAAGCAGCACACCGTCAAGCTCCTTATGCTTTTCGATCATCATTTCAAGTCCTTTATAGCCGTTTTCGGCTTCATAAATATAAAAATCAAACTTGAGGATATTTTTGAGTATCTCTCTGTCTATCTCAGAATCATCTATGATCAATAATTTCTTGTACTCCATATGATCTCCTTTTCACTTGCCCGGACTCTCAATCCTTTTTATAACTCCTTCAATTTAGCGAACTGCGCCTGAGCCTCATTTATCAGTGCCGAATAATCCACGTCGCTCCTGTTACGCAAGAGTTCCGTCATCTCTACCACAGGTTTTGTTATAGGATCAAGTGAAAGGTTTGCATACATACCCTTTAATGCGTGCGCGATCTCAAAAGCTTCATCAAGATTTTTATTGTTAATCGCCTGCTCCAGCTGATCGATCTTATTGTCGGATAAAACTTTATTAACAAGCATGAGATAAAAACTCTCGTTGTTCATACAACGGGTAAGACCCTCTTCAACATTAGCCCCATAATTCTTCAATGTCTCTATTGAAATCATAATCTTCTGTCTCCTCCTAGTGTTTTATGCCTGAATGTATTTCTCAAACTCCTCCGGCGGTACGGGCTTTGAAAAATAATAGCCCTGTATTATTTCACAACCGATACCTTTTAACAGCTCCATCTGTTCCCTTGTTTCAACGCCCTCTGCTATGATAGGTACCTCGAGTAGGTCTGCGATCTTTATCATTATCTCTACCAGACCGCAGTCTTTTTTGTTGTTGCAGATGTTACGGATGAACTTCATATCGAGCTTCAGTGCGTCTATGGGAAGCGATGTCAGCATGTTAAGTGAGGAATATCCGCTTCCGAAGTCATCCATCTCTATCTTAAAGCCCCTGTTACGCAACGCCATTACTGTATCCACTATCTGCTGGGAATTATCGGTATATGCCGATTCGGTGATCTCAAGTAGCAGATCCTTAGCTTCAAGCCCGTTATTGGTTACAATTTCCTGCATCGTATCGCCAAGCAGCGGATCGAACACGTCAACTCTTGATACGTTTACCGATACAGGGACCGATACTCCGTATTTATCCTTCCAGGCCTTTATCTGAGCTGCTGCCTCATTCCACACATATCTGTCCAGCTTATGGATAAGACCTTTATCCTCAAACAGGGATATAAACTCTCCGGGACTGACCATACCGTATGTGGGATGGAACCAGCGGATAAGCGCCTCCGCACTGCAGAGTCTCGGTGTATCGCCTTCTATGTTGTACTTCGGCTGATAATATACCTTAAACTGCTTTTCAGCCAAAGCTCTATCCATATCGTTTATAAGATGCTCACTGTGCAGTTCGATATCATGCAGTTCGGCACTGTAAAAACCGTAGCTTGTTTCGTAGGCTTTGCTAAGTCTTCCGCAGGCAAGTCTTGCGCAATCAAAACGTTGCTCAATATTCACAAAACTGCCATCGTCCGAATAAGCTCCGACTCTTATGTGTATCTTGGGTTCTGTAAAAGTACTGTCTATTTTTTCTATCTGAGCACTTAAGACCTCGTTCAGGTTTTCCTGATGAGGGATGTACACATAGAAACAGTTGCTGTCACTCCTACATGCAAGTCCACCGGTTGCATTAACGAATTCATGTATGCTCTTCCCGAGTGTCTTAAGTACCTGGTCTCCGAAGTCTCTTCCGTATAGTTCATTTACCAGATGGAAACGGTTGATATCGATAACCATGGCGTCCATCGGCATGTTCTCATTCCGGTCGTCAAGTATCCTGCCGTACTCAAAGAAGAACTCCTTATGGAAAAGTCCGGTAAGTTCATCTCTTTCCGTCTCATGGATGATAACGCTGTTTTCGGCAAGTTCTATGGAATGAAGTACTCTCGCCTGTACCACCTCAGGTACTTCATAAGGTTTTGTGATAAAGTCGGCAGCTCCGAGCTGCAGGCTCTTTACTTCCGCTTCTTTTTCCGCAGTAAGTACTATTACGGGGATGCGCCTTAACTCCGGATCGGAATGCAGTATCTCAAGCAGACTGTATCCGTCAAGATTAGGCATATGCAGATCGAGGATGACTAGCGAAAGCTTAGTTTTTTCCTGCTTAATGGTATCAAGTGCTTTTTCACCGTCCTCAGCGTATTCAATCTCATACAGACTGTTAAGCATGTTTCCGAGCATCTCACGTTCTATAAACTCATCATCTACTATAAGTATTTTTCTGTGAAGACCTTTTTTTCTTTCAAGAAGTTCCTGCATATGATCCTCCTTATTTGTCGGGGTCTGTTACCTGATAAATTCCTATAATATTTTCCTGCTTTTTATATTGTTAAAAACACTTCTTGCTGTGCTCCTGCCCGCATTTAGCCACATCCGGGCACTTGTAGCACACTTCGTTTTTGCTGTAATCGTTCTCAAAGAACTCTTCCACGTTTTCCAGCGTGGTATCTGCTATATTAGAGAGGGCCTCCTCTGTGAGGAATGCCTGATGTGATGTAACTATAACGTTAGGCATGGAGATGAGTCTCGCCAGTGTATCATCATCCACGA
>Ga0265300_10004618_pt1 | contig 10908 bp, 11 predicted proteins | sample AusTroGonzalo_MG_FD_193482 | JGI IMG/M metagenome (GOLD analysis project Ga0265300, IMG submission 193482) | Bovine rumen microbial communities from tropical cattle in Woodstock, Queensland, Australia - Gonzalo_03 | ecosystem: Host-associated > Mammals > Digestive system > Stomach > Rumen ... | reverse complement strand
CGCCGTTACGCTTAGCGATGTCGGCAATGGTCTCTGTGGTAACGATGGTCTTCACCATGAATTCGTTGCCCTTGAGTTGACCGAGTTTCTTCTTGTTGGCAATGATGTAGTATGAGAGCATGAGTGCGGTCTGGTTACCATTGAGGATGCACCACTCGCCCTTTGGATCGCGGCATACAACAGCAAGGCGGTCGGCATCGGGATCGCTGGCCAACACGAGGTCGGCATTGAGACGAGTACCGAGTTTCATACCAAGCGTCATAGCCTCAGAGTTTTCTGGGTTAGGAGATACGACAGTTGGGAAGTTGCCGTCGATAACCATCTGTTCCTTCACCACGTTGATGTTCTGGAATCCCCAGCTACGCAGTGCAGCAGGGATGATGACACGACCTGTTCCGTGGAGTGGAGAATAGACGATGCAGAGGTCTTTCTGACGAAGGATGACATCCTGATCGACCATCGCTTCATGAACAGCGTTGAGGTAATCGATGTCCATCTCGCCTCCGATGATCTTGATGAGGTCTTCATTGGCATCGAACTTGACATCGTCGATGGTCACCTTGCTCACTTCGTCGATGATACCTGTATCATGTGGTGAAAGCACCTGTGCACCATCGTCCCAATAAGCCTTATAGCCGTTATATTCGCGTGGGTTGTGGCTGGCTGTGATGTTCACACCTGCCTGAGCACCCAACTGACGGATGGCGAACGAGATTTCAGGAGTAGGACGCAGACCTTCGAAGAGGAATACCTTGATGCCATTTGCCGAGAAGATGTCGGCCACGGTCTCAGCAAACAAACGTGAGTTGTTGCGGCAGTCGTGACCTACGACCACAGCTGGATTCTTGCCTGCAAACGCCTTGTTGATGTAGTTAGCAAAACCTTGGGTAGCCATACCCACGATGTACTTGTTCATGCGATTGGTACCAGCTCCCATGATACCGCGAAGTCCTCCGGTACCGAATTCCAGGTTCTGATAGAACGCATCGATGAGCGCACTCTTGTCGTCGGCATCGAGCATAGCCTGCACCTCTGCACGGGTGTCGGCATCGAACGAAGGCGATAACCACTTGCGGGCCTCAGCCTCACACTGTCTCAATAATTCCTGATCCATATTGCTACGTTTTTTAGATGATTAGTTCATTTGTACTTTCGAAATGCAAAGATAATGCAAATCAATTAAAATACAAAAAAAAATGTTATTTTTAGGGTATTTTATTTGTAGGATAAATAGGAATACTTTATATTTGCAACGTAAAAATCAACTTTAACAATAAATATGAGCATGAAAAAACTAATATTTGCATTGTGTCTGCTGACATTCTCCATAGGAATGATGGCACAGGAAGAAAAGCCGAAATCGAACTGGGTTACTGGCGAACAAGAAAGCAGTTTCCCTGGACAGATGATAAAGTATGCAGTATGTCTATCGCCAACAGTCATCAAAGGACAGAAAGGTGACATTACTGTATCACTCAACATCATGGAGTTCCGTGACAACACGAACTATTTCCTCAAATCAACAGGCGAGGACTTCAAGGTTGATTACAACGTGACCCAACGTGTATTGCTGCAATTTGATGATGACAGCGAGAATTTCTATGCACTCGAAGGCTCGAACAACCATACGTCGAACACACTGAAATTCCCTGGTTCGTACAAGAATAAATTCATGAAGTTGCTGAAGAAAGGCAAGAAACTGAAAGTGGAAGTTGAGTTTGCCGATGCTGGCACACACACCATCGAATTCAATGTTGAAGGTCTCGATCCTTCTTATATAAAATAATAATAAGGTATTACCCTATAACAACGAAAAATGCCGCTCCTTCAGGAGTGGCATTTTATTGTTTGAGGGTTTCTTGTTCTTTTTTGTCGCTCACAAAACCATAAACTGCATATGCGATGAGCGCGACACCGATGATGGAGGCATAGATCCAAATCTCGGGCCCTTCTATAGAGCCACATGCTGACACCAGAAAGACGGCAGCAAGGATGAACGACAGGATAGTCTTGACATACTTCTTAAGCATAGGCAGCAATTCTTCTACGTATATAATTCTTTGAATAGACAACAATCAGCGTAATACCTACGGCAGCAGCGTAGCATACGAAATCCATCATATCAGCTGTACCCGTCAATCCCCACCACACCTGTGCCAATTCGGAGCCGAAAGCAACAGCAGGCATGATAAGATACCACACGCATGACATCCTATCAAACTTGTTCCAGATGGCATCAACCAACAGCAGATAGGACAACAGCCAAAGACCATCGGGCAAGCTATAGCGTACCCATTGAGGCAAGCTTAACTCCCTTCCCCACTCTCTCAAGCTGTCAACCCATGGACCAGCATGTTCATATAGACGAAACATATTAAGTTCCGTCGATCTGAACGTAAGGTAAAGAAACCCTTCCGTCAAGAAGAGCACCAATGCCAATACCAGTTCTATTCGCCTCGCCTTGCTTTTCAGCAACTCACGCATTTATTATCAAAATATTGGTTTTGTACAAAAACATGGCAAAGATAGTAATTTTCCGTGAAATACTGTCATGTTTAAAGTGTAAAGTTTCATGAAAACTGCTTTTTTCCTTTTTCGTACTACTGTTTTCACTTATTTTTTGTAACTTTGCAATTGAATTTGCACATATACTACGATTAATAATAAGAAAATACATATATGATAACAGAATTAAACGAACAAGAGATTCAGCGTAGACAAAATATGCAGGCAATGAAAGATATGGGAATCAACCCCTATCCTGCCGCTGAATATCCAACCAACGCATTCTCAACCGACATTGTTGAACGATTCAGCGACGAAGCCGAAGAGGTACGACAAGTATGCATCGCTGGCCGTATGATGAGCCGCCGCATTATGGGCAAGGCATCATTCATCGAACTGAAAGACTCCAAAGGGCGTATTCAGGTATATGTAACGCGTGACGACATCTGTCCTGACGAGAACAAAGACATGTACAACGTGGTATTCAAGAAACTGCTCGATTTGGGAGACTTCATCGGCGTGAAAGGCTTTGTTTTCCGCACTCAGACAGGGCAGATCAGTGTGCATGCACAGGAAATCACCGTGCTATCTAAGAGCTTGCGTCCGCTACCTATCGTCAAATACAAGGACGGTGTGGCCTATGATGCTTTCGAAGACCCAGAGTTGCGTTATCGTCAACGTTATGTAGATTTAATCGTAAACGAAGGAGTGAAGGAAACATTTGAGAAGCGTACCAAGGTAATTTCAACCCTGAGGAAAGTGCTCGACGAAGCTGGCTACACTGAGGTGGAAACCCCTATTTTGCAATCAATTGCTGGAGGTGCCACAGCTCGTCCGTTCATCACTCACCACAACAGTCTCGACATCGACCTCTACATGCGTATCGCTACCGAGTTGTACCTGAAGCGTCTCATCGTGGGTGGTTTCGAGGGTGTATACGAAATCGGCAAGAACTTCCGCAACGAAGGTATGGACCGCACGCACAACCCTGAGTTCACTTGTGTAGAGCTATATGTTCAGTACAAGGATTACAACTGGATGATGTCGTTCACAGAGAAACTGCTTGAGACCATCTGTATGGCAGTCAACGGAACGACGGAGAGCGTGGTAGATGGCAAGACCATCTCTTTCAAGGCGCCTTATCGTCGTCTACCTATTCTTGAAGCCATCAAGGAAAAGACAGGATATGACCTCGAAGGTAAGAGCGAGGACGAGATTCGCAAGATCTGCAAGGAACTGAAATTAGAGATTGATGACTCGATGGGAAAAGGCAAGTTGATTGACGAGATTTTTGGAGAATTCTGCGAAGGTACTTACATCCAACCAACCTTCATCATTGACTACCCAGTAGAGATGTCGCCACTGACTAAGATGCACCGATCGAAGCCAGGCCTGACGGAACGTTTCGAACTGATGGTAAATGGCAAGGAGTTGGCTAACGCCTACTCTGAATTGAATGACCCCATCGATCAGGAGGAACGATTCAAGGAGCAGATGCGACTGGCCGACAAAGGTGACGACGAGGCGATGATTATTGACCAAGACTTCTTGTGTGCACTTCAATATGGTATGCCTCCAACAAGTGGTATCGGAATCGGCATCGACCGTCTCACTATGCTCATGACGGGCAAGATGACCATTCAGGAAGTGCTCTTCTTTCCCCAGATGAAACCACGAAAGGTGCAGACATCTGACAATGCTGACGAGACAAAAACTCCTAATGCGGAGTAATGTCCTGATGAATCAGAAGACAATACACAACATTAATCATTGAAAGAATGCAGTTTAATAGTTGCGGAAAAGTAGCAATCATCGGCGGCGGCAGTTGGGCGACAGCTATGGCAAAGATTGTTCTTCACCATGAGGAACAGATTAACTGGTACATGCGTCGTGATGACAGAATCGAGGAGTTCATTCGATTAGGTCATAACCCAGCCTACCTCACGGGCTTACATTTCGATGTGAGCCGCATCAACTTCTCGTCCGACCTGAATAAGGTGGTGCAAGATTCGGATACCCTGATACTAGTGACCCCTTCGCCATACCTTAAAAGTCACCTAAAAAAACTCAAGGTGAGCATTCGAGAGAAACTGATTGCTATCGCCATTAAAGGATTGGTACCTGACGACAATATAACCATTTCGCAGTACTTCCAACAGGCATTCAATGTGCCAGAAGACAATATTACTACCATCGGAGGACCTTCGCATGCAGAAGAAGTAGCGATGGACCGATTGTGTTATCTCACTGTAGGCTGTCATAACATTGACAATGCAAAGACAGTAGCTGAGTTGCTGACAAACAGATATGTAAAGACATCAGTAAGCACAGATATCGAAGGCATCGAATATAGTTCGGTATTGAAGAACGTGTATGCAATTGCCGCAGGTATTTGCAACGGATTGAAATATGGTGATAACTTCCATGCCGTACTTGTAGCAAATGCCGTGCAAGAAATGGACCGTTTCCTCCAAAGTGTGGAACAGCGTGATGACCGTAAAGTAACGAACACCGCCTATTTGGGCGACTTGTTGGTAACGATGTACTCTAACTTCTCACGTAACCGTACATTCGGAACAATGATTGGACGAGGCTACTCAGTAAAAACTGCACAGTTGGAGATGGAGATGATTGCCGAGGGCTACTACGGCACATATTGTATGAAGCAAATCAATAAGCGGTTTCACGTGAACATGCCAATCCTCGATGCTATGTACAATATTCTCTACGAGCGCATATCGCCATCCGTAGAAATCAAGATATTAAGTGATTCTTTCAGATAACTCCTAAACCCCTAATCAATTATGAAACTAGAAATAAACAAAGCAACGACATTCCTTGCTGCAGGCAAGGTAGAGTCATATACCGCTGATGTAATGGCTGCACAGAAAGCACTTGAAGATGGTACTTGCGCAGGCAACGACTTCCTTGGATGGCTTCATTTGCCACTGAGCATCACAGCCGAATTCATTGCAGAAATCAACGAGACTGCAAACATTCTAAAAGCCAACTGTGACACAGTCGTTGTAGCTGGTATTGGAGGCAGTTACCTCGGTGCCAAGGCTGTAATCGCAGCCCTCGACGATAACTTCACCTGGCTAAAGCCATCGAACGCCCCACGCATCCTATTTGCAGGTAACAACATCAGCGAAGACTATCTCACAGAACTGATTGACTACCTCAAGAGCGTGAAGTTCGGTGTCATCAACATCAGCAAGTCTGGTACCACAACAGAAACTGCAATCACTTTCCGTTTGCTCAAGAAACTTTGTGAGGAGCAGATGGGGAAGGAGACAGCAAAGAAAGTCATCGTAGCCATCACAGATGCAAAGAAAGGTGCTGCACGTAGTTGTGCTGACAAAGAGGGTTATAAGACCTTCGTGATTCCGGACAATGTAGGAGGACGTTTTTCTGTGCTCACTCCTGTAGGTCTGCTACCAATCGCCTGTGCAGGTTATGATATCGCACAACTTGTGAAAGGTGCACAGGACATGGAACGCCAATGTGACATCAACGTACCCTTCGACGAAAATCCATGTGCCGTATATGCTGCAACACGTAATGCACTCTACGCAAGCGGCAAGAAGATTGAAATTCTTGTTAATTACCAACCGAAGCTTCACTATGTTTCAGAATGGTGGAAACAGCTTTATGGCGAGAGCGAGGGTAAGGATAAGAAAGGTATCTTCCCAGCAAGCGTAGACTTTTCAACCGACCTACACTCCATGGGGCAATGGATTCAAGATGGCGAACGCACCATCTTCGAAACGGTAATTTCGATTGACAAACCTAACAGCAGCCTTGTCGTTCCTGCAGACGAAGAGAACCTCGACGGGTTGAACTTTCTGGTAGGCAAACATATCGATGAAGTGAACCACAAAGCAGAGTTGGGCACCCAACTGGCACATATTGATGGCGGTGTGCCAAACATCCGTATCTCGATACCTAAACTCGATGAGTACAACCTCGGACAGCTTATCTATTTTTTCGAGAAAGGTTGTGGAGTAAGCGGTCTGCTTTTGAAAGTCAATCCTTTCAATCAACCAGGTGTAGAAGCATACAAGAAGAATATGTTTGCACTGCTTAACAAACCTGGTTACGAAGCTGAGAGCAAGGCCATCCAAGAAAGACTGTAATCATGCATATCGCCGTCGCAGGAAATATCGGTAGTGGAAAAACCACACTGACCACGATGCTTGCCAAGCATTATGGTTGGAAACCTCAGTTTGAGTCGGTTATCAACAACCCTTACCTCGAAGATTATTACAAGGACATTCAACGATGGTCACTCAATCTTGAAATTTATTTCCTCAAAGAGCGGTTTAAGGATATGCTGGAACTCAAAAAGAGTGATGAGGATATCATTCAAGACCGTAGCATCTTCGAAGGTGTTTACGTGTTTGCTTACAACAATAAAGAACAGGGAAACATGTCGGAGATAGACTTTAAAATCTACATGGATCTTTTCCACTTAATGATGTCATTTACAAAGGAACCCGATCTCATGATCTATCTCCGTGCTTCTGTTCCTCATCTCGTTTCGCACATACAAATGCGAGGCAGGGACTATGAGCAGAGCATCTCGCTCGACTACCTACAGGGACTGAACGAACGATACGATGACTTTATCTATCACCATTATAAAGGAAGAGTGCTGACGATTGAAGTTGACAATCTTGACTTCCTGCATCGACCCGCTGATTTCGAGTCAATCACCAACCGCATCGATAGCCTCCTCTTCGGATTATTTCAATAAACCTCATAACTATGCACATAGCAATCGCAGGAAATATAGGCTGCGGCAAAACCACGCTCACCCGCATGCTTGCCAAGCGGTACGGATGGATTCCGAAGTTCGAATCCGTTGACGTCAATCCCTATCTTGAAGACTTCTATGCCGACATGAAACGATGGTCGTTCAACCTTCAAATTTACTTCCTCAACACCCGCTTCAAGGACGTCGTTGAGATATCAAAGAGCAAGGAAACCATTGTGCAGGACCGCACCATCTATGAAGACGCATGTATCTTTGCACCAAATATTCATGCGATGGGCAACATGAGTGACCGCGATTTCAAGACTTATCAGGATTTGTTTGCACTCATGATGTCACTTGTCCATGAGCCAGACCTCATGATTTACCTTCGCAGCTCAATCCCCCACCTCATCGGCAAAATACAGAAACGAGGACGAGAATACGAACAAACGATTCAGATTGACTACCTCAAAGGTCTTAACGACAGATACGAAGAATGGATTGCGGGTTACAAAGGAGAATTGTTGATCATCGATGCCGACGAAATCGACTTCGAGAACAATCCACAGGATTTCCAATCAATCACCAATCAGATTGATGCACGTCTCTTCGGCCTTTTCTCTTTCTTTGATCAAAAAGGATAACCGGGGACAAATGAAAAAGAAGCTACTTCCGATGCTGTTCCTGTGTTGTCTGTTATGGGGATGTGACAAACTGGAAGATGGCGATGCCGATGTGATATGCGACATCCTGCTAGGTACGTGGGCCTTCTCGTATGAATTGCAAAGTGAGGAAGAAACCGGATTGACATTTGAATATGACCATGTCATTTTCAGAACTGACGGAACGGTCAGCATTACGTACCCTGGTGGTTCATTAGAAGGAACCTATCAAGCAGGCAATGCAGTTATCCGCATTGAAGGAAAGACAAATGGCGAGGAAACGCGTCAGATGCTATGGAGAATCATCAGTTTCTCGTCACAGACGCTGACAGCCGATTACTCGTTTGACTTCAACGGCCAAAGCATCACTGCATTGGTAATGCTGGAAAAAGTTTAGTCTTCTTCCTCGATTTCGTCACGCTTAAAAACAAAATTGAGTGTCTGCACGTGGAAGGCAGAAAAATAACCAAGACAACCACCAGAGAAGTTCACCACAGGATTACTTCCCATATTATCCATTACTTGCATTGAATAGAAATAGTCGTAGGTTCGACGATCGATAGAACGTATCTCGAGTTGAATGCGGTCGCCATCATGAAGCGCATCTGCTTTATTCTTATCAAGTTCACGTTCTGTTGTGCAATTGAACAATTGCTGCAATTCCTCCCCAGGATTATTGGCATCATTCATCACAGCCCATCTATAGCCAATACCATTGTGATAGAGATGCATAAAGTAAAAGTTGTTTTCGCCGGGGATGTCATGCAGTTTCAGTTCGGCAAAGAGCATGCGTTCCGTCAAGACTTTTTTCCACACAAATCGGAAAGAGTTGACCTGCGGAGCCTGTTGCATTGTCGATGTCGATGAAAAATGGCGGCCATTCACATAGATGTCAAGAGTATAGGTAAAAGAATAGATTCCTTTGCAATTTGATGTATAAAGTCCTCGCCCTGCATAACGCAACGTATCAAGCACCATATCTTCATCACTGATAACAACAACTGCTCCTTCCACATTATGAGCATTGGTCTGGTTATCAGTCATATCCTGTGTAGTTGTCAGGCGCACAGTAGTTTTTTCCTGTGTCATACACCCCTCTGCCACATAGATTGCATCAACACTACGATAATCAAGGTCGATCTCTTTTTCGCAGGCTGTCATCACCAACATCACGAAGATATAGAATATGGAATATTTCTTCATGCCTCTTACCATTTATAGTTAAACGAAACAGAAGGCACGATACCAAACAGGCTATACTGTGTAGCCTTCGTGCGCCTTCCACTTGTGCTATCCTCAAACCGTATGAGGTATGGGTTGTAGCGATTATACATATTATAGATACCGAACACCCATTCGCGTGTTCTTCCCTTGGTTGTACGTTTAGTCCACGTAGCACTCACATCCAATCGATGATAGTCGGGAGCACGATAACCATTCCGCTCGGCATAATAATAAATATAATTGTCGATTATCTCGTATTTTGCACTTGGAGCCGTAAATGCCTGTCCGGAATTGAACACCCACACGCCGTTCAACATCCACGATGGTGTAAGGCGATAATTTATAACCACGTTGATATCATGTCGTCGGTCATTATTGGCATCGTACCATCGTCCTCGGTTGATTCCGTCAATGCGAGTATGACTCCATGCCAGCGTATAGGATAACCATCCTTTCAACCGTCCATTGTTTTTGTGAATCGAAAGTTCAAGACCGTAACCACGTCCTTCACCTGCAAGTACCAACCGCTCAATCTCGATGGCTGAGCCAAAGCTGATACCATCACGATAATCCAGCACATTGTTGACATGACGATAATAGCCCTCTATAGAGAAATCATACATCCCAGATGGCACCATATAGAACACTCCCATACTCATATGATCGGCAAGTTCTGGCTTGATTATATTACTGCTGATAGCATAACGATCAAACGGGGTCGATGTACTTTGATTGCGTAATGCATGTATGTTCTGTGATGTGCGGCTATAACCAGCTTTCAGGCTTAACAACTCAGATGCTTTCCACACCATACTAATACGTGGTTCCACTGTCAAGTACGTTTTCACGGGTCTGTTTTTCTTGCGACGATACAGCCAGGTGATGTTACCTCGTTCATCAATTTCATAATAATAGGGACCACCCAAAGCCGAAAACGCAGTGAAACGCATACCAACCGAAAATGCCAGCGAAGAAGAAAACTCGGTCTGCCAATTTACCCATGCTGCGTTATCCCAAGCCTTTCGTTGCTCTTTTTCATGACGGGCGACACGCGTCCATTCCGCAGATTTCACATCCGTCAGCATCGTCTGAGCACCTATATTGAATTCTTGACGATTAGCAAAGAAGCGGAAGTTCTGTTGTAAACCCATGTGACGGATATGCCCTTTATATGAAATATTCATACCCAACAAGTCAACACCATTGTCTGTTTCGTAGGATGATGCAAGTAGTGTTGTCTGTGATGTAGAACGTCCGCCAAGACGATGCAACCACGCCAAACTGCCTGCTGTGTTTGTCCATCGCATATCCACCAAGTCCTTCACTCCCGTCTTGTCGTGACTCAAAAAAAGAGACATGTTCAGTTCATTTCGTTCGTCGGCCCTGAAGTCCACCTTCAAGTTCGTATCATAGAAATAAAGAGAATTGCCACGAAAGTCGTCACTCAACTTCAAAAACAAATCAGCATAGGAACGGCGAGCATTCAGCAACACCCCCAACTTCCCTTGAGCAGCAGGCACATCTAATGATACCTTCGTTGACAACAACCCTACGCTCAGGCTTCCATGATTTTCACGACGAGCCACACGTCCCACAACATCCAGAACTGCCGATGAAGCCCCACCAAATTGAGCCGGAACAAAACCCTTATAAAGAGTTGCAGTAGCCAATGCATCAGCATTAAAAGCAGAGAATAGTCCTGCCAAATGTCCCACGTTGTATACAGGCACATCATCATAGAGAATTGAATTTTGAGCCGAT
>Ga0265300_10004616_pt1 | contig 10913 bp, 12 predicted proteins | sample AusTroGonzalo_MG_FD_193482 | JGI IMG/M metagenome (GOLD analysis project Ga0265300, IMG submission 193482) | Bovine rumen microbial communities from tropical cattle in Woodstock, Queensland, Australia - Gonzalo_03 | ecosystem: Host-associated > Mammals > Digestive system > Stomach > Rumen ... | reverse complement strand
AGACCGGCCGTGATGTGTTGGTCGTTGATATGTCAGAGCTCAAAAGCAAATGGGTCGGTGATTCAGAGAAGATAGTAAAGTCTCTGTTCAACAACTATAACCATATCTGCAATGAGAGAGAGAAAGCACCTATCTTACTGTTCAATGAGGCCGATGCAATTTTCAACAAGCGTATTGCCAACCCTGGTCATAGTGCCGATGTCATGCTCAATACCGTTCAGAACATCTGCCTTGAGGAAATGGAAAACCTAAATGGCATACTGATAGCCACAACTAACCTTGCTGACAACTTCTGTGATGAGGCCTTCTCGCGTCGTTTCATCTACAAGGTGAAGTTTAACGTACCAGATGCTTCCACAAGAACCCTGATCTGGAAATCCATGATCAAGGACTTGAGTGATGCTGATGCCAGTTATCTGGCTCAGAGGTACAACATATCCGGAGGCATAATAGAGAACGTAGCCCGCAAAGCAACTGTGGATTACGTACTGTATGGCCGTAAGGCAGGCATCCAAGAACTGATGAAATATTGTGATGAAGAGTCCGCCTTGAAATCATCAACCAGTGTGATTGGATTTGGTGTGTAAGATTATCATTGTAATAAGTAATAACATAAATAACCAGGTATGAATCAGATAAATGATGAGCGCCACAATTGGTGTGAGCAGAAAGCACGTGAGTATTTTGCCAGTAAGAAACGTGAAAAGTGGTATCACACTTATTACAAGGACTATGACTGTGATGCTGAATTTGATTGGTTTGAGATACTTCCAGACTCATTTGTCATGGATCTTAAGGCTGGCTTTAACAGTTTCGTCTCAGAGAACAACTTAAGCAGCGTCAAGGATATAGAACCTGATTGGCGTGAGGAAATAATCTATCAGATAGATCCGTACAAATATGGTGTAGGCAACGATGATCCATACTACGGTAACTTGACATTGGTAGATGTTGATTTTGATGATTTCAGGTATTTCTACAAGGTACGTGGTACAATAAAAGACACACGTATTGATAGGATTGTGCCTGATGGTGTATCATACATTAAAGTGGATGATGAGGACTATATACAAGTCCTCACGGAGTTGTTATATGCTCGCACAGAACTCTCCTTTGATGACCTATATGGCATTATACCCCAGACTTGTGAAGTGATAAAGCAGGCATGTGAGAACAGCAATGTCATAGATGATATTGTCTTTCAAGAGATAAATAACGACGCAAAAACCATATTCAAAACCATACAGCAATGAAAGTCATAACTGATGAATGGGGAGTAACCTATAGCGCCGATGGTCGTGTCCTGAAGAAGGTTGATCCGGAGTTGTTTACTTGTGAGGAATATACCATTCCTGAGGGCGTGGTAGAGATGGAAGGGGGCTTCTTTTTTAAAGACCTTAAACTGCGCATAGTTCATTTGCCCAGTACATTGAGAAAGATGGAAGCTAACGCTTTTATTCTTTGCCCTCTTGAGGAGATAGCATTACCTGAAGGTCTGACTGAGGTTCCTGAGTTTATGTGTGAATGCTGCAAGGAACTTAAAAAAGTGGACTTACCTTCTACTATAAACATCATAAGGGCTGGAGCTTTTAATTGCTGCAAAAGGTTATCTGAAATAAACTTGCCCGATACCATTGAATGGATAGAACAAGGCGCTTTCAGGTATTGTGATTCACTTGTGGGAGAATTCTTACTACCCCCCAAAATAAATGGTATTAGCCCGGAAATGTTCTATTGTAGTGGCATAGAGGCTATTGATATCCATAAGAATATTGCAGAAATAGGATATTATGCGTTCTGGGGATGCAAGCATCTGAAACGCTTAGTTATACCAGATTGGGTAAAAGACATTGATCATGGTCTTGTATCGGCACATGAAGGATTTGAAGGCGTAGAGTGTCACGCCAAAGGTTACCATGTGGAGAACGATGCCCTGATATGTGATAAGAACCATGTGCTGTTATGTTGCTGGACTCAGCAAAAGCATTATGTAGTTCCGGAGAGTGTAAAACGTATTGCCGATTTCAGCGGTAATGAATATGTGGAGACTATCACAGTAAAGCAGCCAGTTCAACTGACCACTTATGACACATTCGCCTCAAATTTAAATCTGCAACATGTGGATTTTCAAGGCGGAGTAACCGGAGTCAAAGAATATACCTTCTGGAACTGCCCCAAAATCTCAAAAGATTAAGGGAACTATATACCAGTTGTCCTATTTTGAAGAATCTTCCTTATAGCAGCTGGAGTCTCTTTTCAACCTCAGTGATGGGCGGGAGCAGGCTGATGTTGCAATTGTAGGTAAGGCGGTTAAAGCAACCTTTGTACGGTCTTCAAGTTGGAATCCCAGTTTACGGTAATGGTAGCACTCCACAACCAGATGACTGCGGTTGCTGCCTATACCGCAATGCACTATTACAGGAATGCCGGCTTTATCGGCTTCCTCAAGTATCCTTACACATTGCAGAATACTCTCCAGCCCTATGTCAGAGCCCTTCTCGGTTAGAGGAATATGCCATAGCCTGATATCCTTATATTGCTTAAAGGCTTGCTTGATTTCATCAGGATACGCTTTCTTGGATACGTTTATGACAACGCCCACGCGCCCATAGATATCGGGATCATTTATCTCCTTGATGCTGGGATACCGCCTGGCCTGGATGTCTGCAAACTGGTATTGTTTCATATTATTCGCTGACTGATGGTCTGGGCTATGTGGGCGTATTTGGGGTCGTTGAGGATGTGGCCTTTGGGGCCGATGTATGAGATTGCCAGAGCTGAGGCTTGCTGGGCGGTATTGAGTGCTGTGCGTACCTGGTCTGTTGTGAGGCGAGATACATCAAGAACCGGGAGGGCATTGATAAAGGCGGCGGTCATTGCATCGCCGGCACCTTCAGTATCTGCCACTTTCTGTACGGGTACCGCAGGGATTGTCACCCATTGCTGGCCGTGAAGGCTGAAACGTACTCCTGACGCTCCCATTGTCTGTATAAAGAGCTTATGTGGATAGGTGTGGACAAACTCATCGGCCTGCTGCGGGGTAACATGTGCATCACTCATCTTGATGATGTGGGCTACTTCCAATGATTCACGCAGGGCTTTGTTCATCTCAATCCTGTTCTGGATTTCATAATAGATCATTGAGCCGCGGTTACGGAGGCCTTGTGCCAGAAAGCGGTGACCGGCCTCGGGTGAGCCGAAAAAGAATACATCGGGCACAAAATCCAGCGATGCAAGCAGCGCAGGAGCCTCCTCTCTGACGGTCAGGTTGTGGCGCTTGGCGAACATCGATGTGGGGCCGCAGGTTCGGACTGCCATTCTCAGGACTCCTTCCCTGCTCAGTTTGTTGTGGGTGGCCTGAAATATGAATGTTCCGCCTTTGGGCGAGCAGCTTACAAATCGCGTATTACAACCGTACAGGGCCAGGTCGTCCATACACCAGTGTCCCTGACGGGAGTCATCAAACATGGCTACGGGATAGACATCCCAGCCCATAAGTGCCAACTGGGCCGATACATTTCCGGCATTGCCGCCTATCTCGCAGGTCACCCATCGGTCTACATACTTGCGGGGATGCTCTATTCCCTCAGGGTACTCGCGGTAACGGATCTCATCAAGGTTGAAGTTTCCGGTGGTGATTATGGTCTTTTTCATATCAGGTCATTAAATTGTGTGATATCGGGCGGGAGGTTGTAGTCCAGACGGCCGTTGTCACGGAGCTCCATAAGTAGGCGGCCCATCAGGTTGGGACCGGACCAGAGCGTACAGTCCGAGGAGAGTTTGGCTCCGTATGTATCGGCAGGTTTGCGGAATGTGGTCTGATCTTCTACGATGAACTTGTTTCCCGTAGCAATCAGTTCCTTTCTGAATTGCTCACTTTGCTCATATTTCTGCATCAGGCAATACTTGAGCACATCAACTATTATCTGTCCCCAGTCCGGGCGCACGCCTACCAGTTTCTCATACTTCTTGGCACACATCTTGAGTCCCTGTCCTGCTTTAGAGTATATCTCCCGCCTTGCCCCGGTATCGGCGAACTTCATTATCTGAAACAGACTCTCGGCACATCTAAATGTAACACCATCAACTTTAATTGGCGTAGAGGCAAAGTTTGATAGAATACCCCACGGAGCATCAACCTTGCAGAACGATACCGTCCTGCTGGCCGGATACTCATTCCACGAGTAGTACTCCGGATAAAACTCTTGTATGAACTGCCTAACGTGCATATCAGAATGTCTTGATTCTTTGCTCGGAGCCTGGGATCAGTTGCTTTTTATCATCTAGGTCAACCTTATCAATGCACTTGATTATTACCTTACGGTCATCAAGTACAGAATAGTTCTTATCTCCTTCCGGCTTAGCCCATGTAAAAGGCCACTCAATCAGTTCAACACCTATGCTGAGCAGAAACTGTGAGGCCAGTTTCTCGCCTTCTACCGTGGTTTTTGCGGTCATTTTGTTTGGCTTGTCATTCATTCCAAGAAGTTTGTTTGCAATGTACTTCCTAAAAGGAGTACCTTCAATCAATGCTTCTGCCGGGATTGAGAGTCCCAGTTTTTCCTCACACCTTTTTACAATGCTCTCATCAACAGAAACTCCTTTTAGTAGTGAGAGACAGTTCTGGGGAGTGCGCTCCGGTATTTCAAGAGTGTAAACGTAGTAGTCCTTGTTCTCAGGGCGTTTCTTGTTGAAGGCATAGTGCGCAGCTGATTTGTAACTGCTTGTAGCATACACTCCAAATCCAAACTTTGCCTTTCCGTCTCCTTCAAGGGCATGTTCCAGATCAAAACTGTCAAACAGAAGCGAACTGCCGTGATAACTCTTCATAATAATTACAATGATTAGCTTTCCCAAAGATAGCAATAATTTAAATGGGACGGCTTGAACTTTCTCCTTTGCTATCACAGTAGTAGTATTGTTACCTACACCTTGTTTTTTTTTTTTAAAAAGTATATTTTTGAGTTTGTAATAAGCAACTCCACTATGACTATCTACGACATCCCTTTCTTTTATCTTGTTTCTTGGGCAAAGAAAAACAAGTTACTACACCCTGAACTGTCATATTTGAACACTATTTCCAATAGACCAGGTGTGGCCACTTATGGGAAATGGAATAGCGTGTTTTCACAGATTCCAGCCAACAGATCTCTACAAAAACTTCAAGTTGCACTTAATAACTGTGAGCAGGTAATCATAAGAGATTATGAAAATGATAATAAGGTCTTAGTTCTCCCAGAGAACGCTTCCTCTTATAATAGTTTTTATGATAGGATAGTAGCGTTCATAAAAGAATATAGTGATGAGCTGATGAACAGGCAGTCGGGACTCTTCACGAAGCAAGAAAGTGAAACAAGAAGAAAACGTGCCACGGTTTTCAATGAGACGTTTGTGTACAGCAAAACACATTGCGCACCAACGGATAGGGGTGTAATAGCGAGTTCGCTGGGAGTCACAAGGGCAAGGGTGGATAATCTCGTGAACGCTGTTAAAAAAGAATGCAAATCTTGCATGGCTGGGAATAAGGTCGACAGGGTTAAAGCTGATCCCATGCTGGTATCTGAGTTAGCCGCATTAAAGCAAAAAGCGGGGAAAATGATATCGCGCAAGTCTTTCATAGAATATGTTGGCCTAAAGCCCGAGGATGAAAAAACTCTGGAGTTCCTTGCATCAATGCTTGATATGTACATTAAAGATTACGGTAAAATTCCAGTGATAACCCCAAAAGGCATCGTGAATGACTACAGCAGACAGTTCGGACGTGTCGTGGACTTTTTCAGGAATGAAGTAATTGGTATCAGGGTTGACTATGAGTTGAAGGATAGGCTCAACAAAATCGAGAACTCAAACCTTCGCGACTCGATTCGTTCTCTGATTTTAAATTCCGATGAGTTTGTCAAGTACCAGGATGGGAATGATGAGGCGGTAGCTCTCAGATGGGACCTCTTGAATTATAAAGCTCCCAGACTTTGCTGGATTCTGTTCGAGAAGAAGGCATTCAATTACGGTACGGCAATACATGAGTCAGATCTCATTAAGTCCTACAATAACTACGCAAAGCGCTACGGAGAAAAGGACAGAATTACAGAGACGAATTTTCCTACTGCGAATCAATCTCAGGATTGCTGGAAACTTATGCCCCTGGGCAAAACGGGGTACTGGAAGATACGTCAATCCCCAAGTGAAGTTTACGACATCGATGCCATTATTCGCGATTACATAAAAACGTACGGTGTTAATTCATATGATAGTTTTATCAAATACACAAAAAGCAGCGGACAGTATCGTTTCTTTGCTTCGGAGAACTCTTTGAGAGCAAGATTTACGGGGAACGGTGGAGTCATTCAAAGGCAAAAGAAAAGCAACGTAAAACCTGTCAGGCTTACCATCCAGCAAAGACAGTTCAGATATAATTTCATATTGAATTACCTGACCAAGAAGAATGCTACTTGCACAGGAAAGGAAGTATGTGAGGCCTTGTTGAAACAGTTTCCTGGAACCTCAGTCGGAACTGCGAATATGTTGATTAACGAATTGAAAGAGCAGAAAAAGATTAATTCGGCCGTTAAACGCAAAGTAAAATATATTTCCGCCCTGTCCGTGCCAATTACCTTCCCGGACACCGCTGCAGATGAAGTGGTGGATAAAGCCATCGATATAATATGGGCATCACCCAACCATGAGATTAAGATAAGAGATCTTACCCCACAGTTGAAACCACTCATTCCTTCAAGTGTTAATTCTCAGAGCGCGTTTATTAGCAATGCACTACATAGAGATGACAGGATAAAATTTACAGGACTTCAAGGTCATTATACAGTGACGCTATCGAAGGCCACGCTAGCTCAGATGGCACAAACTAAGCCTTTGATTCCCCCGGCCCCACCAGTTGCTGTGAACCCTACTGTTGTTGCTCCTACTGTTCAGCTCAAGCTTGACATCAATGAACTAAAAGCAAGCCTTAAGAAAGAATTCTCACCAGAATTACAGGGATATGGGATTGATGATGCAAAGGCCATAGACAATCTTATAATGGTTTTGGGAATGGGCAATGCTATCACAGATACGTTTTCTTTCTATGACGTCCTTACCTATGTGCCGGAGCATTATAAGGGCGTTTTGTCAATTGACAGGGAACGAACCTTGAAAAAAGACAGTTTAGCCCTTGTTGAACGATTCCTCAAGAACTATCACGAGCTTAAGTATAAGTCGGATGTTGTGAAAGATATTCAGGTTCAATGGAATATGAACAAAGGTGTGGGCTTAAGTACAATCATAAGCTATCTGGAGCAAACCTATGGTCTTCTCCCTTACAAGATGACGACATACATTACTATAGAGGAACGAAAAGTCAAGGCTATGGTAAAGGAGGTTGTAGATGCAAGGAATTGGCAGGTAGGACACCAAGGTCAATACATGGATGGCTCAAAGTATAATCTCGAGAAACTTATCCATGACAGTTTCTTCGTGATGCTATATGTTTCATCAAAGTATTGAGTGTTGAAACCTTCAGTACAAAAGGGGACAGTACAAAAGGGGACTGTCCCCTTTTGTACTACATAAGCCTGAGGCGTGGTTCGACTTCATTAAGAGGAGGAAGCAGGCCTATGTTGGAGTTGTATGCCAAGTGATTGAAGGCTCCGTGGTACTTGTCTTCAAGCTGGAATCCCATTTTGCGGTAGTGGTAGCACTCCGCTACAAGACGGCTCCGGTTAATGCCTATCCCGCAATGAACAATTGCGGGAATTCTGTTTTTATCAGCCTCCTCCAAAATACTCACGCAAAGCAGGATGCTTTCCAGCCCCATGTCGTTGCCCTTCTCAGTTAGGGGAATGTGCCAAAACTTGATGGTTTTGTATTGAGCAAACGCCAACTTGATTTCATCAGGGTAGGGCTTCTTGGATAAGATTAAAGAACATCCCTTTAAGTCGTGGTCTGATAATAAATTGCTTATTTTGCTCAGAAAAGGGAAAGGGTATAACAATCATGCAAACTTACCTGAAAATAGATGTCCCATTACTCAAAAATGCACGCTGGTTTGATGCATTAAAGAGAACTTTGAACGGCTATCCTGTTAAATGGCAAAATGGAGGTTATCACATAACGATGGTTTTTATAAATGAAAACCCTAACCACATTAACTTGATTCCTGTATTTGAAAAACACTTGTCATCAGCGGTGGCTCCAGTGTTGTTGTTTGACAAAGTTGATGTTTTCACAGCAAATAGTGGCAAAGAACATATCATTAATCTAACATCAACAACCGTACCAGACAGTTTCTTATCATTGGTTGAATCAATTAGGAATGACTTGAAAGAAGTAGGCTGTGTCTTGGAATCAGATTTTAAGTTACATGTAACTTTAGGGAGGCAGAATGTATCAAATATTGATCTTAAGACATTAAGTAGCCTTATTGAGCAAGTAGAATTTACGCCATTCAATCTAACTCTAACCAATGCTCACTTTTGTGTTCTTGGTAGTAAGCGTAATTCTTTATTCAGCATAAAGCTGAGAGCCACCAATCTTTAATATCAAGTTAGTTCCGTAACACCTTAAGATAGTTCTCTAGGGCTAAAAAATCGCATAAACAATTATTTTTGTTCACGTTTGCAGATCCCTTGCAAACGTGAACTCTATTTTCGTCCCAAAATTGAAATAGTTATGGCAGAAATTAGAGTTTTAAATGCATTTATTGACATGGAAAATGACTGGAGGGACATCTGCTCCTCTATCTCTTTTGATGCGCTCATTGCAGCATTTAATATGTTTATGGATATTTCAGACAGCACAGCTCATTTACATCTTCCCGATGGTAATGTTGCGGCGATAATATGCTTGAACAGAACCATGTTGATGGAAATATATCGCAAAGTGGGGGCCATGTCAGATAATGATTTTCAAAACTCCATTGATGATGATCTTCTGATAGAAGAAGAGATACCTACTCGCAGTCAGTTCCATACATTGTTAAGGGAACTCACCGTCTCCACTTCAGACCTCATCATCCTGCAGTACATTATTTAAAACAGACAGCTATGATAGTAAAGGACTTAAGAGAAATTGCCAAGGTAGTCCTTGGTTCCGGCCTGCCAGATAGCCTGTATAAAGAAGGTAGCCTCGTGTATGATAAGATACAGTCTGTAGGTAGTATTTTGGATATTACCCCCAGGCAGGTTGTTATGCTGTCTGTCGCCATTCACATTGGTACCAGGTCAGTAAACAGACGTACCATTGCCCGCTTCTGTGAGTGTACAGAGGACTTCATCATGTCCTATAAGTGGGATCTCATTTCATTGTGTCTCAAAGGATATCTCAATGTATCCAGCGTATATCCGGATCATAAAGTGTACAGCCTGCCATTCGGATTATTGGAGTGTTGGGAGAAAGGGAAAGCTTATCGCACTAATATGTGCTTTCCCAGTGAGGTCAAACTCAACCGGCAGTTGTTTGCTGACCAGGTATTCAACAATATCCTAAAGCCCTTCTGGACAGAGGATCGGCCGACCTTATATCTCGATGCCCAAAAGACATTGAAAACCATTCTGTATGAGTTCTCGGCTTACTCATTGTGCCGGCACGTGCAGATAGCCTGCAGTGAACAGTTCTGCCCAAGCCCTTCACTGGGGCAGCACATACTTCTGCTTATCATTGCAAATACAATGCATCCCATGCGCGGCAAGGACCTGGGCAAAGATGAGGTCCGCACAATCCTGTTTGGTGCCAACCCCACAGAACCGGAAGTGGCAGAGTTCTTCTGTACTATGGACTTCCTGATAAAAACAAACCGTCTTGAGTGGGACGGCAAGTCATTGAAACTGGCCGGTATGCTCCTGGACTGGATAGTCGGTGATCTTGATATGGACCTTGTAATACCCTATGAGAGTTTGTGAAAACAGAAAAGCATAAGCATATTTGGCTGGAAACTTTTATTTGTTTTTCTTTGTGTCAAACAACGATTAATTTGATTTTCAATTAAAAGACGCTTTAATATGGAACAAAAGTTATTTATTGTGAGGGCTTATGGTAGTAATGAGGAGATAAAAATACCAGAAGATCTTCAGAAGCTATTCGATGAAGGTTGGCAGATAAAGCAGATTTCAGCTTTTGCAGCTAGCCTGCAGCATTGTGTATTACTTTTAGAGCGTAACAAATAATATTGTAGTGACTATGAAAAAACCAATGAATGTCATGCCACGCTATTTGAGTTGCTTTATAACAACGGGAGACTGTGATTGGTTTAGTGACATACCCACTAAATGTGAACGTTGTGGGGCACCTCTGGATGAACACAATGGTGGATCTTATTCAATAGGGAGTGGCAAGGATTTACAAATACTACGTCTTTGTAATAAATGTGGTATTAAAGCGATTGAGCAGGAAAGTGCACGTGTCATTATAGAATAGTCTTTATAATTAATCAACATGAAATAATAGAGTGCCCACATAGTCTGGGCACTCTATTATAGTTTACCAAAGTTGGAATGAGATGGTTTTTCTATTAATCATAAAACTATTTTTGATATAGCTTCCGTCGTTGTTCCTCTTAACGCCGTTTTTGTTCCTGCTTTAACCGGAATTCTTCCTCATCGAACTCCAGGTTGTCAAACTCATCAAAATCAAACATAAAGGCACTACATTATTCTTTTTCTCTTTTAATTGTTTCATAGAGCCTTTTAAGCTCATCAACATCAAGCACTTCACGCTTCCTATGTACCATAGAATGGCAGTTGGAACAGAGTGCACAAAGTTCAGATTGTGGAATTACATGTTCGTCATCATATGTAGCTAAAGGTTTTGTATGGTGAACTTCTAAGAAACCTTTACCTATCTCACCATAAGCTTTTTCAAAATTGAAACCACAAACATAACAAGTGTATCCAGAATCTTCCAGACATTTCTGCCTGGCTAATCTA
>Ga0265300_10004609_pt1 | contig 10923 bp, 13 predicted proteins | sample AusTroGonzalo_MG_FD_193482 | JGI IMG/M metagenome (GOLD analysis project Ga0265300, IMG submission 193482) | Bovine rumen microbial communities from tropical cattle in Woodstock, Queensland, Australia - Gonzalo_03 | ecosystem: Host-associated > Mammals > Digestive system > Stomach > Rumen ... | reverse complement strand
GTCACAGCCGATGCCGTGCGACTGGCAGGTGATGCGCTTGCCTTTGTAGGTACCCGTAATGGTATGGAATTCGCGGCTGGACACTTCACACTCCTTGGTGTCGAAGTGGGCGGCGACGGTGTTGACACGAGCGGGGTCACCAACGAGGATGACCTTGTCGGCCAGCTGTTCGGGTTTCAGGTGAAGATGAAAACATGAGCCGTCATTATTGATAATGAGTTCGGACTCCGGAAATAACTTTTTCATAGGCTTAATGATTTATTTTTTGGTTTTCGGAATTTCTGATTCTTTTCTCCAGTTCGTGGATGTCCTTTCGCAGCTGCAGCAACTTGGCCTCGCTTTCAAGTATCTCGCCCTTCAGCCTGTTTCGCTTGACGGCCGTAGCATGCTCATATAAGGTGCGTGATGTCTGAAGCTCTTCCGACAGTTGCGTGTCCTGCTCCTGGAGGTCGAGTAATTGCTGATAGAGCTGGCGGTTCTCTGCCGACTGGAACTGCTTGGGGGAGGAGTATGTGACCTCGTCATTGATGACAAAGCTCATGACGGGTTCGGTGGCTGTCGGCTGAGGATGGTAGTCCTCCAACCGTTTCAGCGCCTTGTCACGTTCCTGTCCATCGCCCCAGGTGTCACGTATGCTATGAAGTGCAGCCAACTGCTTGAGTTGCTCAGGTGTCGTGTTGTCGTAGGTCTGACGTGTGCCTGACGGAACGAAACTGTAGATGCAGACATAGCCGTTGGGTTGGTTGCGGGTAGTGGCAAAGTAGCCGATGTTGAGTTCCTCGTCGATGATATAGAGCAGGTCGTCGGCCTTGGAATTGAAGGGCATGCCGATGTTCTCGGGTTTCAGGAACTGGCGTGCTTCCAGGTTGTAGCGACTGACAAAGATGTCGTAGCCGCCGATGCTCTCACTGCCTTTGGCTGCAAAGTACAGTGTCAGGCCATCGTTCATCAGGAATGGGCAGTCGAGCGTGTCGATGATTCCGGCATTGTAGAGTCCCTTCAGCTCCTGTGGCTCGTCAAAGGCTCCATTGACCAGTTCACTGGCACACAGCCGGTTGTTGACGACGCTGATACGGCGTGTTCCTATCTCGTTCTGATAGCTGTAGCCCTGCTGCTCCTGACGGATGATTCCCGTCTGGGGTGTCAGCTTGATATGGCTGAGCATGTCACTCCGTGGAACAAGCATGCTGTCAATGAAGACAATGCGCTGCGTGTTCATGGTCATGCGCTCCAGACGCGGGTCAACGGGTGGTGCCTCCACGGCGGGCTTTGAGGTGGCTGCACGTTTCTTCTTCTGTGCCGTTGCCATGAGGGGCAGGCAGAGGAGAAGGACTAAGACGAGATATCGGTACTGTGGTCTCATTTTCTGCATCGTTGGTTTTGTGATAGCAAAGATATAAAAATATAACGATGTAATGTGAATTATGATTTATGAATTAATGTTATTTAATACTCTATGAGTTTTCCTGCTTTCTCCAGTGCATTCCAAATGGAGTAGCGTGCTTCAGGGTTCAGCAGGGTCATACGGTGGCAGATGTCCTGTATGGCTGTGCGGTTGGTGTCGTGCTCGTAAGGACACTGCTTGATTTGCTTCTGGTACTGTTGCTGCTGGGCATAGGCACGGATGTCGTCTTCCTGACAGAGGCAGAGCGGACGGATAACCGTCAGCGGCATCTTCCTCATTCGCAACAGGGCAGGCATCGTGCTGAACTGGCCTTCAAAGGTAAGGTTCATCAGGGCCGTATGGATGATGTCGTCCTGATGGTGTCCCAGTGCAATCTTGTTGCAGCCCAGCTCCTGCGCCAGATTGAACATCTGCTTACGCCGCTGCCAGGAGCAGAGGAAACAGGCTGGCTTCTTGGTGCTGGGCTCAAAGCCTGTGGTGACGATATGAAGGGGAACGCCTAACGCATCGCAGAACTGCTGAAGATAACTGGCGTCGCTCTCGTAGTGAATGTTCTCCATGCGGACATGGATGGCTTCGACGGTGAACTGCGGGCGGGCGATACGTGAGCGCTTGGCCAAGAACTCAAGCAGGCATAGCGAGTCCTTGCCACCCGACAGTCCGACGAGGATTTTGTCACCATCGTCAATGAGGTGGTACTGGCCCATAGCCTTACCGAAACGGCGCCTGATTCTCTCTTCGACAGTCATGTTCTTGGTCTCATGGGATGCTTTTGCCTATCATTTCATGAAGACGAGATAGACGGCACAGATAATGAGCAGGAAGGCCAGGACGTGGTTCCAATGGAGTGTCTGTCCCTGGAACATGATGTTGGCAATGACGGCAAAGACGGTCAGCGAGATACACTCTTGTACCACCTTCAGCTGCACGAGGGTGAAGGGACCGCCATTGTCAATGAAGCCCAGACGGTTGGCTGGCACCTGACAGCAATACTCCAGGAAGGCGATGCCCCACGAAAAGATAATGACACCAAAGAGGGGCCATGAATTGCTGACCCCCGACTGCTGCAAACGAAGATGCCCATACCAGGCAAGCGTCATGAAGACGTTGCTCAGTATGAGCAGGATAATCGTATAAAGTCCATTCATAATCTATAAAATATGTGTGTGTTTATTCTCCGAAAATCTCCCCCAGCGTCGCGCCAAGCGCTTCCTCGCGCAAGTCACGGGCCACAATGATTCCATTGGGATTGACGAGGAAACTGGCAGGAATGCTTCTGATAGGATAGCTTTCCGAGGCTACCGTTTTCCAGCCCTTCAGGTCGGAAAGGTGAATCCACGGCATGTCAAGCTCCTCGATGGCGCTGAGCCATGCCTTTTTCTTGTTGTCGAACGAAAGGCCGACAATATCAAAGCCCTTGTCGTGGTATTTCTTGTATGCTGCAATGACGTTCGGCATTTCCTCGAGACAAGGTCCGCACCATGATGCCCAGAAGTCAATGAGCACCCATTTGCCCTTGCCGACAAATTCGCTCAGCTTATGCATCTGTCCATTGACATCAGGTAGCTCGATGTCCACGAACGGCTTGCCTATCAAGGAGTCCTTGGCCTCTTCCTCGGCACGCATGGCTTCTTCCTGTGCACGCATGACCTCTTCCTGTGCCTTGAAACGGGTAATCAGCATCTTGGCATAGGGGTGGTTGGCGTAGGCATGTTGCTCGTTGAAGAACTGGTAGAACTCTTCCGCGCCCAATACCTGTGCATACAGATCCGTGAAGACGGCCGGTATCAGATTGTCCTGGTTGTCCTTGACAATGCTCTTGAGGCTGTTCTTCAAGGCGTCAATGAGCGACATATAGGTGGCTTGGAACTCGTCTTTCATCTTCTGCCGTTCTTCCGGACTCTTGTCCATGTATTTCTTGGCCAAGTCGTTCAGGGTCACAATCTTATCGCCTATAGCCTGGTCGGCTTCCGCCAGGCGTGTGTTGAGTTCGGAACCTTTCAGCTGTTTCGTATTGAAATCCACCGTCACGGGCTTGCCGTCGTTGAAGAACGGGATGTCCCACGTGTCATTACTGCGCTGTAAATCGAGCAGCGCATCCTTTTCTGCAGTGCCGCTCAAGGAGAATTTTTCATTCTTGACCTGTGCCTTTGCAAGGGTGTCACCCGAGATCTTGTCGAGAACGAATACCGTCTTCGTGTCATTCGGGACCGAACCCTTGACCGAGAATTTTACCTGTTGTGCTGCTGCTGAAAGAACAGTCGTCACCAGCAGGGCGATTGCTAATATCTTCTTCATTATTTTTTGGAATTACTTGATTTTCACACTTGTTCTATTGTTGCTGATCAGCTTGTCCCTGAATTCATGGGCGTCAATCTGTACCTTGGTCTTGGTGAAGTCGGGCACATTGTAGGAATGCATCATTGCACGGTAGAACTCACGCGGATTGCGCTGTGGCAGCAGGAAAGGCTTCGTGACCTTTCCGTCGGCGTCGATGCTGGCCAGGTAGAGTTGGGCATACATCCCGTCTTCCCGCTTGCTGACATACACGAACCAGTGGCTGTTGTCGCTCCAGTTGTGAAAGCTCTCCGTCCAGCGGCTGTTCAGCTCCGTCAGTTCCCGGCATTCACCCGTCTGCAGGTTCATCAGCCAGAGGTCGGCATCGTCCTGGCAGATGGGGAAGTTTCCTCTGCTTGACTGTGTGTACATCAGCCAGCGGCCGTCGTAGCTGGGACGTACCAGGGTATAGCTCTTGCCCGTGGCAGGGCCGTTCAGTAGCGTATCGACCGTCTCGCCGTATCGACCGTTGTCGGCATCGAAGGCTATGCGGCAGAGCGAGCATTGCACCTTCTCGTATTCATAGGGCACGTTACATGGTTTCGACGTGCTGTAATAGATCCATTTTCCGTCGTGCGAGAAGGCTGGGAAGATTTCCAGGTCTTCCGTCATGAGCAATGGCGTGAGCAGCAACTGGTTGGTACGGATGTCGAGCACCTCCACGTCGCTGAAACTGTGGAACACCTCGATGCGCTGTCCTGTTCCCGTGAAGAATGCCTGATGCACCCTGTTTGCCGACATGGCGCAGTAGTTGCCGTCGGGATGCCAGTAGCTGTACGAGCCGGCCGCCTTGGTCCCTTCCGCCTTCGTGTCGAGCCATTCCTGCTGACCGTCTTTCAGCAGCATCGTGCCGCCTCCTTCTCCACGGACCTGCATGGTCACTCGGTCAGAGTTGGTGCGGTTGGCGGTGTGGCAGTTCATGCAGTAGCCCGGCACCAGCGTCTCGGTTACCATCGGATATTCGTCGAAGGAGCTGATGTCACGCTGGTACATCCCGATGTCGCCACCATTCTCATAGCCTGGCTTGATGAGTCTATAGGTCAGTCCCCACTCATCCAGCTTGTCTGTACTGACAAAGATGTCAAAGTCCTGGTATTGCGTCCATCGTCCGTCCTTCTTGGCGCAGACGGTGAACGTGATTTTTCCGCCCATGTTCTTTTCCGTCAGTTCGTGCCATTCGTCCATGTCGAAGTCCGCCCACTGGCCGTTGGCACTGATCTCTCCGCCCTTGCTGCCCTTGGCCACCACATCGATGCAGTCGATGTCTTCGTCGGCAAGGTTGAAGTTCAGCGGAGCGATGTCTGCCGGTATTGTCACCCCGATATAGTCCGGATAGATGTTCGGCTGGCTTCCTGCCTTTGTCACGTCCGACGGCCTGTCGCTGCACGACGCTACCAACAGTGCGACAACGAAAAGGCAGGAGCATGAAAGGGTGAGGAGGTTATACTTTTTCATATCAGTCATCATTTCTAATTAGGTAGTACTGGTTGTTTCGTTCTGGTCTGCAGCATCCTGTTCACATAGTCCACATAGGCAGAACCAAAGGCACGTCCACCGCTCTCAATGGCAGTTATGGCATCCTGGTATCCCCTGGGCATCTGGCCGTAGCCTCCATATTGTTGTACCAGCGGTATGCTCCGCCTGAACGGTCCTATCTTGCTTTCCAGCAGCAGTTGTCCCATGTAGTAGTCGAGGGCCATCTTGTTGTCCTTGTTCTCCGTGAAGAGCGTACAAAGCAAGTCGGCAATGTCCTTATAGCTATACAGGTGTTCCTCGCGGAATCTCAGTTTGCGCACCTTCCCATATACGGGGTGGGCGTCTATCAGCTGCTCGTTGTTGAGCATGGCCTCGGCCTCTTCTGCCCAGGCCTTGTAGAAGAGTGTGTTCTTCAGAATACGTATCTGCTTGGCTGCGGCAGGATACTGTCCGTTTACCAGCATGCACTCGGCAATGCGCTTCGTACACCGTCCGCTCAGCTTGCCGTTGAGGATGGACTCCTGGGTGTCGAACATATACCGCATGGCTGAGTTGACCATTCCCAAGCGCCAGAAAGCCTCGGCAGTAGGCAGCATCGTCGTGTTGTCCCTGAAGTAGGGCATGATGAGCGCATCCTCACCGTTCTGGTAGAACTCGAACATGCGTTCCGCTAACTGTCGCTTCTCGGCCAGTGCCAGGTTCACGCATACCGAGCTGAAGGCCGTGTTTACCTGATATTTCTCGGCACGCTTTATCAGGTCGTCCCAGCGCTCGTTCCTCACCAGGTAATCCTGGCGTATCAGCTCATACATGTCCTTGTCATAGCCTTTGCTGATGCCCACCCATGCCACGAGCACACACAGGGCGGCATAGGCATAGTGGTAATACGAAAGGCCCAGAAGGCGTCGGGGTCTGGACTCCATGAACTGTCGTACCGACGGCAGATGAGTGGCCAAGTGCTCTGCTACGGCCACCAGCGGAATCACCCACATGAGGCTGTTCGTCTCGAGCGATATGCGGTAGTATAATGTTGGTGTCAGCACCTTCTCCATGGGCAGCTGGTCGAGCATAAACCTGTAGGCCAGCAGCGCCACGGCCAACAGCGTGATGATGTGCAGCGCGCCCCACAGCCCCGTTCGTGTCATACGCAGCAAGACATAGAACCATGCCAATGGACCTGCCAGCCAATACAACAGCGGTACAACGGCCAAGTCCATGAGCAGCCCTTCCCGTCCCTTTGTCCTGTTCAGCTTGAAGGCACCCGCAGCCAGCATGATCGACATCACGTAGCCTTGTGTGACGGCAGGGTCGCCCAGCAGCCAGAACAGCAGCATGGCAGGAAGCCATCCCACCAATCGAGCAAAAGCCACGAAGACCACAGCCAATAGCAGGGCACCCATCCACGGCACGTAATAGAACTGCATCACCATCTCGCCCAACCAGTCGGCAAATCCGCCTGGTATGCTGATGCTATTGGCGAAGTAATCGCCCGTCCATAGGAAAAGCTGGTATTGCTCCTGATACGACAAGGCATGCGGGTAGGCAACATACCAGAACACGAATACCACGATGCCGAACAGCACCGATATCGCAAAGTCTTTGTATTTAATGGTCAGGTCTTTCATTTCATTTTGCGGCATATTCATCATCCTTCACCAGTATCTTCTCTATTTTCCCGACATACATGGTGTGGAAATCTCGTTGCGGATAGTTGGCGTCGATGGTGTCCTGGTACAGGAAGCCACTTTCCTGTAACTCTGACGCATAGACCTTTTTGCACACCAGGACCAGTTTTGCCTCGGCGAAATAAACGGTGTTATCCGCATAGACTGGCGTGAGCCCGGCCTTGGCAATCTTGTCCTCGTCACGTCCGGAGACACTGCCCAGATAGGCCATCTGCTTCTTGAACGACTTTTCCATCACACAGAGCGTGAAGTAGGGCTCTTCGTCCACGAACTTCTTCGTATAGCGTGACGGGCGCAGGTAGATCACCGCCGTCGGGTCATTGTGTCCCCACAGGCATCCGAGGTGCCCCCAAGAGGCCGTCATCGTATTGCAGCCACTCTGCTCATTGCCTGCGGCCACAAGCATCCATTCACCTCCAATCAGGTTAAACGGATTGAACTTCATTTCCTTGTAATTTATCTCTTTGAGCTGCGCTCCGGAGTTCGCACCAGCACAAGCAAACTCGCCCTGCTTTTCCTTGATCAAATCTTCCATTTTCCTTGAATTATTAATAATTGTGCAAAGTTACACATTTCCGACGAATTCTAAAGAAAAAAGTCTGATTTTTTAAAATCTGCGGGTATGTCGGCAGTAGGCGTCATACTCATCGCCAAAGTCGCGATGCAGGCGACGCTCCTCGCTAAGCACCTGGATGAACATGATGGCAAAGAAGAGTATCCATACTATCAAAGCCTGCCAGCTCCACAGCCACAAGGCGAACCCTGCCAGATAGACGAGCGTACCCGTCAGCATCGGGTTGCGATTCAGGCGATAGGGGCCATCAGTCATCAGGTGCTGTGTACGTGGAGCCACCTCATGGCCGAAGGCATCCATGGGATTGCCCTTGCCGCGCCGCTTCATATAGACGATGGTCCAGATGCTCAGCAGCAGTCCGCATAGCATCAGCCCCCAGGCAACCACAGTCCAGCCCGTAACTGCCGACCAGAAAGCGGGTCTTCCTGATGCCAGCCACATCAATGCAGGCATCAGCCCCACAAAGAGCACGAGGCCTGAAAGATAACCTAATAAATCTCTTAACAGTTTCATGGAAAAGGTTTTGTTATAACTTGTTGATGACGTCTTGCAGACACTCGAGGAAGCGTGCCGCATGACCGCCGTCCATTTGGGTGTGATGGAACTGGAGCGAGATGGGCAGCGTGGTCTTGAACAGCCCTTTATGATATTTCCCCCATGCAAGGAACGGATTGTTGTATCGGCCGGAATACTGGTTGACGATGCAGTCCAGTTCCGTTTGCGGCAATGCCGACGTGCCCACTATCATATAGTCCTCCAGGGCCGTGCTCCTGCATGTTCTCGCAACTTGACCCGTCAGTTCCAGATAGTCGGCGTTAAACTGCCCGATGTCGTCGGAAAAGGGGACGTCGCACAAACTGATGCCGCCCTTCACGTTCTGCACGACAACGTTGATGGCAAGTCTGTCGTAGCGGAACAGCCGGCCGTCCTCCGGTAGCATGTAGAACTCTTCAATGCTGCTGGCTACCTTGCCTATGCACCAGCACATCAGCATGGTAAATCTCATGCCTGTCCGCCTGCTGACTTTCACCAGACGGCTGACGTCAAACGTCTTCACCAGCGTCACCATCGGCATGGGTGACGACATCCACAGGCTGAATGCCTCCGCCCGGTTTGTTTCTTCTGGGTTGATTTCTGTCTTCATTTCTTACTATTACGTATTGTCATTCACCGAAGATTTCCGCGAGTTTCTTATCGATGTCATCACCACGAATGTCACGGGCAATGATTTTCCCGTCGGGGGCAAAGATGATGGCGTATGGAAGGCCAAGGATGCCGTATGCTTCTGAATACTGATTCCCTGTGTTCAGCAGTTGGGGATAGGTGATGTTGCGTTGCTTGATAACGCGGCGCGACTTTTCGGCATCATCACCGGCAGCTAAAGGCATCATCGCACAAAGTGGTGCCGCTAAGACGTGGGTATCTGCCATGTCTTCCGTCAATCTTCGTCGTACCACCGCCCAGGAAAATCGGGTACATGAAGAAGGTGCTGCTACTGATTACTCCATCAACGAGCAAATCGCCGACGAATCCTTCCAGACGGTAGTGTACTTGACCTTGTGCCTGCCCTGCCATCCAGACGAGGGCAAGCAATGCTGTGATGAACATTTTCTTGTTCATGTTATATACTCCTTTATATTTTGCAGAATTCCTCGGACCTTACTTCCGTTTCATTGACTGTAACGGCAACGTCCTCGATGCCGGTGTCGACATGATGACTTTGGTTAATCGATATACTTGATAATGAAATCGGCAATCTCGTCCTCAGTCTTGCCGTCCATGGAGATAACCAGGTCGTAATTGCGGGTGTCATAGCGCGAGGTACCCGTGTACTTGTTTACGTAGTTCTCACGCATCCTATCCACCTTCCTGATGGCCTTCTCGGCCTCTTCCCGATTCAAACCCTGCTTGCGCATGACACGCTCAATGCGGTATTCCATTGAGGCCTGGATGAGGATGCTCAGAAGGTTGGGGTGGTCCTTCAGGACAAAGAATGCCGTACGTCCGGCGATGACACATGATTCCTCCTGGGCAATACCCTTTAGGATTTCCTTCTCGATCTTGAATACCTCATCGGTAGTTGGTATGTCGATGCTGTTGTCCATCGACACCGGGCTTGAACCGATGACGTTCGTCATGCCATGCCCGATGGACACCACGCGTTTAAAGTCGCTCCACCAGTTATGGCTACGTCCCTTGAACTTTTCAATCTCCTCTGCCGTGAGGTGATACTTGTCTTCCAGAGCTTTGATAAGTGCCTTGTCATAGAAAGGAACGCCCAGTTTTGCTGCCAGTCTCTCACCGACGGTACGGCCGCCGCTACCCAACTCACGATTGATTGTGATGATGAATTTCTCGTTCTTCTTCATATTTTGTTTCTCGTTTCAGGTTTCTGACGACAAAGATAGGAAGAATAAACCAAACCACAAAATGTTTTTCACTTTTTCATCTGCAGGAATCTATTTTTGATTCAACAAATAGATGAGGACTATCTGGGCTAACAAGATGAACGGCAGACCATATTTGAATTTCTTGTGCATCGTCTTGTGATGCCAAATCTCCATGCCCAGTAGTGCACCGATGCTGCCACCAATGACTGCAAGTATGAGCAAGGTGGCCTCTGATATACGCCAATAGCCTTGTTTGGCCATCCACTTGTCTATGCCATAGACGAGGAAAGCCACAATATTGATGATTATCAGCAAATATAGTAAAGTTTGGTTCATCATCTTCAATACACTTAAAAGTCTGTGTTAACCGGTAATGCTATTTTCTTACTATTAATTTCTTCCAGCGTTTTAGCATTGGGAAGAAACCTTGCATCATCTGCTTGTACTCTTCTTTCGTCATAGGGTGGGGCATCTGCTTGTTGACCTCATCCACAAACTGTGCACAATGCTCAATCATTTCGTCCATCGTGCATTCCTGCAGGAATTGTCCGTCCTTGTAGCAGTACTGGCAGTAGTCAAAGTTTGAACTGCCATCGGCATTAGTTCCGCAGTCTTCCATTTTTGTGAGTGGCATGCCGCAGCTTTGGCAGAACTGAGGCAACTGTCCTGGTTGGAATGTCTTTTCTTTCATGGGGAAGGTTGCTTCGTAAGCCTCGAAAGCCTCAGGGTTCTCGTCAGCCACAAAGTATCCCTTGGGTGGGCAGTAAGTCCCCTCACGGTTGCCCCAGTAGCCAGGAACCAGTTCTTGGGCAAGGAAATACGGTACCTCTGACCCTCTCGGCTCGGCGTGATAGTGAATCTTCATCTTGCTGGCAAGGTCGAAGCCTGCGTGCTTGTAGAACTCGATGTTGCCTTCCATCTGCAAAAGGCCAATACCCATCTCCTTGGCTTTCTCCAATGCATATTGCAATAATTTCAGACCATATCCCTTACGTTTGTAGTCGGGATGGATGCTGATGGGACCGAAAGTCCAAGAAGGGTAGGGCGTTCCATCGT
>Ga0265300_10004607_pt1 | contig 10930 bp, 9 predicted proteins | sample AusTroGonzalo_MG_FD_193482 | JGI IMG/M metagenome (GOLD analysis project Ga0265300, IMG submission 193482) | Bovine rumen microbial communities from tropical cattle in Woodstock, Queensland, Australia - Gonzalo_03 | ecosystem: Host-associated > Mammals > Digestive system > Stomach > Rumen ... | reverse complement strand
GGAATAGGGTCAAGGGTCAAGGGAATAGGGAGTAGGGAATAGGGAACAGGCAATAGGAAGTAGGGAGTAGGGAGAATGTAGGGTGTTGAGAGTTGAGGGGATTGTGGGGATGTTAGATTATCTCTGCTGGGGTGACCATCCCTTGCAATGTGCCATCAGATTTGCCATTGTTGGTGATAAACAACACATCCAGACGTTTTTTTCGGGATTTTGAACGTTGGAACTTTTCATTGACATCTTCCATATTCGTATTGGAATCGATAAAACTATAGTGAGATTCTGATTCTTCTTTTAAACGAATAATGTCTGCTATATCACTGAATTTCAATGTTTCTGAAAAATTGACAGTGTTGGCGTTGGCTACTAACTGCATGATGGTCTTGGTGCTGAAAACTCCGACAATCCGATGGTTTTCCACAATGGGAATATAGGAATAGTCGTTGCGTTGCATCACTTTGACAGCGGCAAGGACGGAATCTTCAGGGGATGGGGCAAAAATCTGCCCTGCACGGATGGCCACGCGCATCAACGAAATAGGATTGAGCGAATAGTAGAGATTGTTGACCTGCCGAACCGCTTGTTCGGTCACAATGACCATGTCATTACCCGCTTTCGACCAATCGTAATGTGAGAGCAGGTTACGTAACACGCGGCAAAACGCCAAATTACTGCGGATACCCTTGTATTGTGGCATCTGCTCCAGTTCTCTCATCTCAGAAATATTCAGATTGTTGAGCACCCATTCCTCAATCTCGCGGTATCGTTCTAAAAATTGCGCAGCCTTATTTTCCATCTTTTTGACATTTTATGCGGCAAAAATACAAAAAAAGGGTTTAGGGTTTAAGGTTTAGGGTTTAGAGTTCACATAATTAGTCTGAGAAAAGTACAATTCCCCCATTAAGGGGGGGAGGGTAGTGTTAATAGACAAACCTTCCCTTTTCCACATCAAACCGCGCGGTATGGTCGTAGCCGCAACGTTGCAGTTCTGCAATGGCTTCAGGCACATATAGCATTAATTCCTCAGCTTTATGCGCATCGCTGCTAATCAACACAGGGATATCGGCTTTGCGAGCTTTCATCAGCAATTCCGTGGAAGGATAGAAATGGTCGCAACGCTTTTTGTATAAACCACGAGTGTTTACCTCAATAATGACATCGTGGCGTTTAATAAGCTGTATCGCTTTGTCTGCCAATACCTTATACCATGTTTCGTCCTCCGTGAAAAAGCGGTCGCGGTTGTGCATTTTGATTTTATCGAAATGCGCAATGATGTCCATTTGTTGCGTTTCCAACATCTCGAAAGTCTGCTCCCAAAAAGTGGTAACCGCCGCTTTGATGTTGTTGTCGAAGAGATCGCGCAAACCGTCATCGTAGGTTTCCTGTTTCGAACCGTCAATGAACCAAAGGCCGTCGCCATGCAGTGGACGCACAAGATGCACCCCGCCGATGATATAGTCGAGGCCGCAAACTTTCTGCCGTTCCGCAAAATCTACGGTCATGCCTGGAATGAAGTCGCACTCCAGCGATTTTAATAGCTTAACATCTGTTTTTTGCTGTAATTGGTCAATTTCTTGGATATATTCAGGTAGTTTTTCCTCCGAAATCGCAAAAGAGTTCTCAAACGGTACAGGCGAATGCGAGGAAAAACCAAGCTGCAAAAGTCCTTGCTTTTCAGCTTCGCGCACGTGCTCTTCCAACGTGCTTTTGCCATCACAATAGAGGCTGTGTGTGTGGTAATTTGCGGGGTAATGTGTCATAGTGGTTGTTGAAGGTTTAGGGTTGAGGGTTTAAGGTTTAGGGTCGAGGGTCAAGGGTCGAGGGTCAAGGGAATAGGGTTTAGAGGTTTAGAGTTTAATAGTCAAAGTCATTTGTCAATGTCATTCGTCAATGTCATTCGTCATCTGTTTCTCGCAAGTGAACGGTTAATAGCTAATAGCCAACCGCTATTCCAGTTCATCAACGGACTCATCATCAGTAATTCCATCGAAAATATTCAGCATTTCGTCGCTGCGGCCGGCGTGAGCACCATTGTATAGGTTGCTAAGAAAGATGATGACAACGTTGTCGGATGGACGGTAAAGGAAAAGGTTCTGGAAGCCGTTCCAAAGACCGCCATGATAGACGAGCTTTCCGTGTTCCGGACTCTCTTCAATACGCAATCCATAGCCGTAAATCCTTTTCGGTAAAGCACCATTGTTGAGCTGATTTTCCCGCTGTGTAGCAAGATCCACCCACTCTTTCGGAAGAATCTTGTAATCAATAAAATAGGCATTGGCCCAGCGCAACATATCCTCCATATTGGAATAAACTCCCTTATCTCCAAGAATGCCATCCAGTCGATCGTATTGCGCAACTTTAGCATCTCCTCTATGACCTCGCGCAATGGGTACATCCACCACTTCTCCCATAGGCAACGGCAATACTGGAACATATCCCGACTTCGGATCAACATTAGGGTAAGTTTTGCCATGTTTCGCATCAATACCCACTATCTCGGTGAAAAAGAAGGTATTCTCCATGCCTGCAGGCTTGAAAATATACTCATGCACATACTCCTCGAACTCCATTCCAGACACTTGCTCTACCAATAACGCCAAAATGGCATAATTGGTGTTCACATAATCGAACTTCGTGCCAGTTGGGAAAGTTTTTGCATACTTCTGTTTCTCCAAAACTCTGATTAGCAGTTGATTATCAACAAATGCAGCAGAATCATATACCGTGTATTTGAAATCAAAATACTCTGGAATACCTGAAGTATGTGTTAGCAAATGCTTGATAGTCACACCACTATAAGGTAAATTAGGAAAATAATTCGTTATAGGGTCACTCAAGTTTATTTTGCCCTGTTCGCACAACTGCAAAACGGCCGCAGCAGTAAACTGTTTGGAAATGGAAGCCAAATCAAAAAGAGTGGTTTTTGTGATACGGTTGTTGTCCCGCATAACCCTCCGGGGCGGCTTACCTGTCAGACATAACTCTCCGTATGAGCGCTCTACCAACACCGTGTCACGCACGGCAACTAACATTACTCCGTTGAGTTTTTGCGACATTTCATGAGCCACAAACTCCAATGCCTCAATATCATAGCGGTCCTCAAGAGTGTCTAATGATGTTTTATTGAGGCTATCTTGAATGCAAAAAGCCGTGCCTGTGTCCGCCTTAAGAAACAAAGTCAGACATAGAAACACGGCTGATATAATAACTGTCCGAATCATTATCCATTCATGGAATTAAGAAATTCTTCATTATTTTTAGTATCCTGCATATTATTGAGGATCAGATTCATAGCTTCAATTGTAGTCATATCGGCGATATGGTTGCGCAGGATCCATACTTTTTGTAACGTAGCAGCATCTTGTAGCAAATCGTCACGGCGCGTACTGGAAGCCACGATATCAACAGCAGGATAGATACGCTTGTTGGAGAGTTTGCGGTCGAGTTGCAACTCCATATTACCCGTACCCTTGAATTCCTCGAAAATCACTTCGTCCATACGGGAACCCGTGTCGATGAGAGCAGTGGAGATAATGGTCAATGAACCACCATTTTCCACATTACGTGCGGCACCGAAGAAGCGTTTCGGTTTCTGCAAAGCGTTGGCTTCCACACCGCCAGAGAGCACCTTACCGGATGCCGGTGCCATCGTGTTGAAGGCACGAGCCAAACGGGTGATGGAGTCGAGCAAAATGCAGACATCATGACCGCACTCCACCATACGTTTCGCCTTGTCCAACACCATGTTAGCAATCTTTACATGGCGTTCAGCAGGTTCATCGAATGTGGAGGAAATCACTTCTGCATTCACGCTGCGCTGCATGTCAGTCACCTCCTCAGGGCGCTCATCAATGAGCAGAATGATAAGGTATATTTCAGGGTGGTTATACGCAATAGCGTTAGCTATATCTTTAAGTAACACCGTTTTACCAGTTTTCGGCTGTGCCACAATCAAACCGCGCTGACCCTTTCCGATAGGAGCAAACAGGTCAATGATACGGGTAGAAAGTTTGCAACCAGGATGACCGGTGATGTTGATTTTCTCATCCGGGAACATCGGGGTGAGGTAATCAAACGGAATACGGTCGCGGATATCTTCGGGCAGACAGCCGTTGATTTTCTCAATTTTGGTAAGAGGGAAGTACTTTTCGCCCGGTTTCGGCGGACGAATCGCACCATAAACCGTGTCACCATTCTTCAAACCGAACAGCTTGATTTGAGACATGGAAACATAAATATCATCCGGTGAGGAGAGATAGTTGTAATCGGAGGAGCGCAGAAAACCGCAATTCTCGCTGGTAATTTCGAGCACGCCTTCTGCCATAACAGTTCCATCATACTGAGCGTCAGCCATATATGGAACTGGTCCCTCTTCTACTTTCTGAATTTCAGGTTCGGGTTCTTTATATTCGGCCTGTTTTTTCTTTTCTTGTTCAGAGGATTTTTCTTTTTTGAAATGAGTTTTTTCCTTTTTTTCTTCCGACTGTTTATCAGTATCCGCTTTCTTTTTTGGGCGGCCGCGACGTTTTGCCGGTTTCTCTTCAGATTTAACTTCTTGCTCTTCTGATACCTGTTCCTCTGGTTGATGCTTTGTTACTACATCCGCATCAATAATATATTGTGTAGCGTCATCTTCAGGTGCAACATCCGGATGCATTTCTTCTTCAGTAAACAATTGGTAATCAACCATTTGTTTTTCCTCATGTTTAGGCATCAACTCTTCCACCATCGTTTCAACAGGAGCTTCTTCCACCACGTGCTTTTTCGGGCGGCCTCTGCGTTTCTTTTCAGGAGCAGCTGCTGGAGCAGGCGTTTCGGAAACTACAGGTTCCTTTTTTTCAGTCTCTTTGGATTTTTTCGACTGCCGCGTGCGGGTCTGCTTTGGCTTTTCCGTCACAGGCAGCGGATTAGCGAATTGTACATAATCTTCGGAAACAGACTTGTTTTCTGGAATAACCTCGTTGGTCACAGGTTTTTCGATTGTCGGGGTGTTGAACAGCGGGGTGCTGACGACTTCTGCCACACGGGCTTTCCCCTTCATTTTAGTTTGGTTGGATGTAGCTAAAAGGGCTTCGCCACCTTTCACAACTCTTCTTCTTTTAGGTTTGTTCTCAATCTCTGACATGTTAATTGATTGTCTCTTAGTCTTTTAACTTATAAAACTTTTTAGGGATTTTACGCAACTGCCGTTGAGGCTATGGGATAGAACGCTTGAAACTCCCGTCGCGCAATAGCTTCTTGAAAAGCGGCGCAAAAATACAATATTTCTTGATACAACCAAATGTTTTTTAAGTTAATTCTGCCCTTTTTATACACTTTTTACACTCCGCAAAATATCAACAAAATCATGTTAAGATTTTTTAAGAAAAAAAAGTAGCCGAAGCAATGATAAAAACATTATTTTTGCAGCCTCGAATAATAGAAATATTTTTTACCAAAATTAGTAATAATCAAATTTATTAAAAAATGAAAAAAGTTTACACTTTAATCGCTGCTATGCTGATTGCTTCTATCAGCTTCGCACAAGTCGCTACAACCTCTCAACAAAAGGTTGTGAAAACTGATGGCATTACCTATCCTTTGAAAGGTAAACCCGCTGTTCAACAACAAAGAGCTTCTAACTCTTTCTGGTTCAACCTGATTGAAGATGCTATCGCTTATTATGGTATTGATGGCGATGACTATTCTCTTCCTATCATTCAATGTGACACCAACAACTTGGTTCACTACCAATCTGGTGATGCACACAACCAATTCTGCTCTCTGGGTCAAGTTTATGACTGGGAACATCATTCATGGGAAGACATGTACAACTACACTGGTGCTCCTGAAAACGTTCCTTACATGCCCGGTGCAACTTCTTACAGTATTGACTCCATTCAAATTGCATGGTACTACGGCCGCGGTACTAATGTTCCTGCTAGCGTAGTTGATACCGTTGCTATTTCTTACGTCATTGGTTTGCAAAAAACTGGTGATGATCGTGACATTTATGTGTTAGGTCACTACGAAGACACTAACTTCGTTGGTGCTTTCGCTGCTCCGTTGATTCCTTTCAACCACAGCACTTTCCTTGCTAGCACCACTTGTGATCCTTCACAATCTGGCCTTGCAAATGATCTTGAAGCTTCCACCGTTGTTTATGACAAGATTCCGTTGACAATTGATGATACCACTGGTTCTTATGTTCCTTATTTCAGAATTCCTGCTCCTGCTGCTCTCTCTAATTTGGATGCTAGCAAAAAGCAACTTGCCGTCATCGTCACCTTCATCCCTGGTATGGATAGAACTCCCGCTTCTGTCATTGGTGAAGATCTTAACAGATTCTCCATGTTGATGTACGACGATCCTCGCGATGGTTACACCACCAACGGTTCTGACGAACTCTTGCATGACTGCCAAGCTGGTCTTTTCCACGATGCTGATAACTTCCAACCCAGCCAAGCTTGGTATCCTATCTATCAACCGAACAACTTCTGGGTAGGCAACCCGAAACCTTCTATTGGTCTTCACGTGATTTGCAACGATTGCGGCGTTGTTAACGTTCCTGAAATCGAGAAAAACAATATCACTGTTTATCCTAACCCTGCTACCAACAACTTCACTGTGAACTTGGGTAACGACGAGAAGGCTAACATCCAACTCTTCAACATCGTTGGTCAATTAGTTTACAATGAGAACATCGTTGGCACCGCTCAAGTGAATGTTGCTAACCTTCACACCGGTGTTTACATGCTCAAAGTGAACCAAAACGGTAAAGTTTACACCACCAAAGTTGTCGTAAGATAATTTTGATTGATTCAATATTATAATAAAAGCGGGCGAATCTTCTTGGTTCGCCCGCTTTTAGCTTTTAGATATTGACCAAAACAACATCAAACATGTACAATTTCAACGGAAAACTCAATCCCACCACGCCCCTCATCATGGGTATCCTTAACGTCACAACGGATTCGTTCTATGACGGAGGAAAGTATGTTACAAAGGAATCTATTGTACGACGAGCAGAACAAATCCTCACGGAGGGCGGCGATATCATTGACATAGGGGCAATGTCCACGCGCCCGAACGCCATTGAAATACCTGAAAACGAAGAGATTGACAGAATTGTCAACGCCACGAAACTCGTCCGTGAGCGTTTTCCTGAAACGGTGATTTCCATCGACACCTACCGCGCATCCGTAGCCGACGCAGCTTTACAAGCGGGTGCCGACATGATTAACGACATCTCCGGCGGTACCTTCGACCCCGAAATGATTCCTACTATCGGGAAATGGCAAGTTCCTTACTGCTTGATGCATACGACCACGAAACCCGACACCATGCAGCAAAACACCCATTATGAGGACATTCTCGCCGACATATTGAAATTCTTCGGCACACAACTCGAAAAGTTACATGAACACTTTGTCCATGATATCATCATCGATCCTGGTTTCGGTTTTGGTAAAACACTGGAACAGAACTATTTCCTGATGAAAAACTTAGAAGTGTTTCATCAATTGGGGTATCCTTTATTGGTTGGTATTTCTCGCAAATCAATGATTTACAAACTTTTGGACACCACCCCGGATAATGCCCTCAACGGCACCACCGTCCTTAACACTATCGCCCTGATGAAAGGTACAGCCATTCTCCGCGTGCACGATGTGAAGGAAGCAGTAGAAACGAAAAGGATTTGGAACGGATTAATGAGTTAGACTATTGACTTTGACTTTGACCTTTGACCCTCGACCCTATTCACAAAAAATACTATCTTTGCGAAAATTTTCAAAATGAAACAAAACCATATAACCATTATCGTTTCCATCAGCTTGATTTTCTTGTTAACATGCTGTTTATCAAGAAAAAACAACGAAGAAGGCCCTGTTGAAGGAGAAGTGAATTACCCTGTGGATGTCATTCGGGACACGTTGATTGCGAATGTTCACAGTGAGACGACTTTATATCCTTTACAGGAAGAAGTACTCGAAAATTTCTTGCAAAAAGCTCAGGATTTTCAAGGTGAAAAATGGACTGCAAAAGTGGACTTCCCCGACAAATGGGGAGTGGAGTGCACCGAAAGATTGCCAGACGGTCGTGAAATCTGGCTTCTACAATCTGAAAATCACGAATGGATATATTTGGTCACCACCTCGGGCTACGGCACGCAACGCATTCTGGATGTGCTGCCCGTCGCCATCAATATTGCAAACCAAAACAACGAAAACCTGGAAACAGAAAAATGGCAAACGGTACGCCTTTCCGACGGACAATTCCGTACCACTAAGGAATACGAATGGATTCATTCCATCTCTAAAGCCACAAAACAAGATTTTATCAAAGATCCTGAAAAATATCATCGTAAAAACCACATAGTGGAACAGTTTCTCATCAACAAAGATGGTCGCTTCGAGAAAACGGAAGTTGATACATTACCCGACTACAATGCGGTGATTTTCTTCTTCAACCCAACTGAAAAACCGGAGATGTGGGATGAAACGGCCCCGAGATTACAAGCCTTCTGCGAAGAAAACGGCATTTTATTTGAGGAAGTTAGCGGCAATTTTGACCGTGTGACGGTGAGAGATTACGAACTCACCTTTTCCAAAGAAATCGACATTCTACCGTACATCAGCGGCACTGAATGCGGCATGGTTATGATGTGTAAGGATGAGACTCCTAAAACCGTCAATTTCGGATCTTTTGAATATATGCAGATGGAACTGCGTAGGTTTTTCAGAATCCGTTCCGATATTGATTCATAATCTTTTGTTAATCTGAATATTAAGCGTTTCGTATGTTGAATCGGTTTTTGCAGGAGTTACATCGCCTCGTGGGCGCGGACGCCAGCCAAAAGCACTATTTGGTGGCGGTAAGCGGCGGCGCGGATTCGATAGTTACCGCAACTCTGTTTCACGAAGCTGGACTGCGTTTCTCTGTGGCGCATTGTAATTTCCACCTTCGTGGCGCAGATTCCGATCGTGATATGCATTTTGTGCAAAAAATGGCCGCTATCTGGCAAGTTCCGCTTTTCCTCCGTGAATTCGATACACTTTCTGAACAAAAAAATTCCGGAAAGTCAGTAGAGATGGTCGCACGGGAATTGCGGTACCGCTGGTTCAACGAACTGTTACCAGATTTCGACTTCCTCGTGACCGCTCACCAGAGCAACGATGCCGCTGAAACCATATTGCTTAATCTCACCCGCGGCACTGGACTGAAAGGATTGTGCGGGGTTCCGCCTGTCAACGGTAAAATCATCCGACCAATGTTGGTTTTCACCGCAGAGGAAATTCGACAATATGCTGAGAATCACCATATTGAGTACGTTGAAGACTACACCAATCACGACGAAGAGATTGTTCGTAACCGCATACGTCACTCCGTAGTTCCCCAACTGGAAAGCATCAATCCGCAGTTTTTGCCAACCAACGCGCACACCCGACTCGTTTTGCAACGACAATATGCTTATTATCAGAAACATATAGAGGCTGACAAGAAAAAACTTTTATCTCTAAAAGAGGGGCAATATCAGATTGAGCGGAGTCAATTAGACCTTTGTGAAGATAAAGAACTTGTTTTGTATGAGATACTTAACGAATTTGGTTTTTCATCAGATGTAAGTGAGAAATTGGCTGAAAGCTCAAACTTTCAACCAGGCAAACAATTTTTCTCTGATGACTATATTTTACTGATTGATAGAGAGTTTATTATCATAAAACCGAAAGATAAGGCAGAAAACGATACTATCCATATCGACTCTTTAGAAACATTAAAACGCTATTTCTATATAGAAGAGTTTGAATATCAAAAAGATATGATATTCGACAAAAATCCCGATATCTTATATGTACCAAAAGAAAAGCTGACATTTCCGTTGCAGATACGTTCTTGGCAGCACGGCGACTTCTTTTATCCGCTTGGCGCTAAGGGCAAACAGAAACTCAGCGACTTCTTTACCGACCACAAAATCGACCGCTTTACGAAAGAAAACATTCGTCTATTATGCGCAGGGGAGGACATTCTTTGGGTTATTGGTTGGCGGTCCGATGAACGATATAAAGTGCAGAAAAACAAGACATTGTGCTATAAAATGTATAAAAAGAACGATTTGACATCCTATAATATGTAAACAATGGAAAAGAAACCACAAAGATCACCCATTTTATGGATTTTAGGCATCTTCACTATGATTGGTGCCATGTTTTCCGCCATCACCTATCTTTGTTGGGCGATTGCACCTGATTATATGCTACAATCCATGGGAATTATTAGGGAAATGAAGATGTTTTCTGCTGAGCAGGTAGATCAAATCCTTTCATTATACACCTCTATTTCCAATTGGCAATATCTACTGCTTACCGTAGTGGAAGTGATGTTGTTCACGGGTGCATTCCTGATGCTTGTCAAGCTGAACAAAGTTGGTTTTCACGTTTACACGATAGGCAAAATCGTCGAATTTTGTGTTCTCAACTTCATCATTGGCGGAATGGCGGCCATGAACATGAACGGAATCATTTCTTCCGTGCTGTGGGTGCTGATGTATGCCACTCAGTTACGGTTTATGAATCCCACTGATAATCAAGACAATAATACGATTAAACAACAGATAAATCCAGAAGATAACGATAATTCACAGTCTCATGAATAGAGCAGATTTTCCCATATTGAACGAGCTGGTTTACGGTAAACCGTTGGTCTATTTGGACAATGCCGCAACCACGCAAAAGCCTCAGGTTGTGATAGATGCGCTGAACGACTACTACCTGCATATCAACAGCAACATCCATCGTGGCGTGCACTGCCTCAGTCAGCTGGCCACCAACGAATTTGAGCGGGCGCGTGAAGCGGTACGGCAGTACATCAACGCGGCAACCACGCAGGAGGTCATCTTCACACGCGGAGCCACTGAATCCATTAACCTGGTGGCAGCCTCTTTTGGTCGTACTTA
>Ga0265300_10004605_pt1 | contig 10934 bp, 5 predicted proteins | sample AusTroGonzalo_MG_FD_193482 | JGI IMG/M metagenome (GOLD analysis project Ga0265300, IMG submission 193482) | Bovine rumen microbial communities from tropical cattle in Woodstock, Queensland, Australia - Gonzalo_03 | ecosystem: Host-associated > Mammals > Digestive system > Stomach > Rumen ... | reverse complement strand
CGGCCCCGGTTCTATCTGCACCACCCGCATCATCGCCGGTATCGGCGTGCCGCAGCTGACCGCCGTGATGAACACCGCCGAAGCCCTCAGGGGCAGCGGCATCCCGGTGATTGCTGACGGCGGCATCCGCTATTCGGGCGATATCGTCAAGGCCCTGGCGGCCGGCGCCAGCACCATCATGGCCGGCTCGCTCTTCGCAGGTGTTGAGGAAGCCCCCGGCGAAGCCATCATCCTCAACGGCCGCAAATTCAAGTCTTACCGCGGCATGGGTTCGCTCGAAGCCATGCAGAAAGGCTCGAAGGACCGCTACTTCCAGGACATGGAAGAAGACATCAAAAAACTCGTGCCCGAGGGCATCGTGGCCCAGGTGCCGTACAAGGGAACGCTCGCCGAGGTGATTTACCAGCTGGTGGGCGGCCTGCGCGCCGGCATGGGTTATTGCGGCGCGAAAGACCTGGCTGCGCTGCGTGAAGCCAAGTTCGTGAAAATCACGGCTGCCGGCATGGCTGAGAGCCATCCGCACGACGTGACCATCACGCGCGAGGCCCCGAACTACTCCACGCGCTAGGGTTTGGCGCGAGAGTTGCTCTACGTTTGACCCGTGAGAAAAAAAGCAATGATGAACAAGATATTTTGGGCCGTGACGGTCCTGCTCCTGAGCCTGGCACCGGCTGCCGCGCAGAAATACGACGGCGTGGTCGACAAGTCGGTGGCCCTGATCGGCAACGACATCGTGATGCTCTCGGACATCGAAGCGGAGGCACAGATGATGCGTGCCCGCGGCCTGGTGGTCGACAAGAGCGCCCGCTGCGAAATTCTCGAAAATTTCCTCGTTTCCAAGCTCTTCCTGACCCAGGCCAAGTTCGACTCCCTGACGGTCAACGAAGCGCAGGTGTCGGCCATGCTCGACCAGCGTGTCAATGAAGTCATGACGACCCTGGGCGGTGAGCAGAAAATGGAGGAATATTTCGGCAAACCGCTCTACAAGCTGCGCCAGGAATGGCGGAACGTGATGACCGACCAGTCACTCATCCAGGAGATGCAGCGCAACGTGGCCTCCAATACCCCGAAACTCACGCCTCGCGACATCAAGAAATATTGCGAAGAGACTCCGCCGGAAGACCTGCCGATGATCAGCACCAAGTACCGCATCCGCCAGATCGGCCTGTATCCCGACCGTGAAGCGGCGGAACTGGCTGTGAAAGAGCGCCTCGTGGGACTGCGCGAGCGTGTCGTCAACGGAGAGAAGTTCTCGACGCTGGCCCGCCTCTATTCGCAGGATCCCGGCAGCATGAACAAGGGCGGAGAGCTGGGCATGGCCTCGCGTTCCGTGTTCTGGCCCGCTTTTTCCGATGCCGCCATGTCACTCAAGGTGGGGCAGGTGTCGCAGGTCGTCGAGACCCCCGACGGATTCCATATCATCCAGCTCATCGAGCGTGACGGCGACAAGTTCAACGCCCGTCACATCCTCATCAAGCCCCAGTACACTTCCGAAGACCGGGAGCGGGCCTTCCACAAGCTCGACAGCATCCGCAACCTCGTGCTCGGCGACACGCTGACTTTCATGGATGCCGCCCGTATGTTCTCCGAGGAAACCCACAGTGCCACCAGCGGCGGTCTGATGGCCGATGAGTACACCGGCTCCTCCTATTTCGAGAAAGACCAGCTCAAGCCCAATGACTACAACGTCCTGCGCAACATGCAGGAGGGCGACATCTCCGAGCCCTTCGAGTCGCTCGACAACGAAGGTCGCAACGGCAATACCATCTACAAGATTCTTTATCTGGAGAAAATCCTGCCGGCCCATACGGCCAACTACCAGGAAGACTACAGCGCCCTGATCGACGAAGTCAACAACAAGAATGCGATGAAGGCCATCGAGGATTTCATCACCGAGAAACAGAAGAGCACCTACATCGTCATCGATCCATTGTTCCAGGGCTGCGATTTTGAACGGAAAGGCTGGGTGAAATAACGCATGAAGGCGGGACGACGGATGCTGTTGGCGGTGCTGCTGCTCATTTTGGGCGGCAGCGCGCCGCTTTTCGGCCAGAATGCGTCCCAGGACAGCGTTTTCCGCCTGCTTGAGGCCGAACGGGCCGAGCAGTATGAGAAGTACGGCGTGCAGTACCGCCTGGTGAAGGGCCATGCCCGTTTCCTCCACAACGACACCTATCTTCTGTGTGACTCCGCGTCCTGGAACGTGGACAGCCGCTTCATCGAGGCCTTCGGCAACGTGCAGATCATCCAGGACAAGACCATGCTCAAGAGCGAAGAGATGACCTACTGGATCGATGAGAGCCGGGCCCTGTTCCGCGGCACACTGGTGGAACTCTTCGACAAGGATGGCAACACCCTGCGCACGGAGCGCCTGTCCTACAACACCAAGGACAGTGTGGCGGTATTCGAATACGGCGGTTCGATGAAAGACAGGGACGGCAACGTGATCGAAAGCCGCAAAGGCACCTACGACGGCAAGGAGGGGCTGTTCATGTTCGAGGACCAGGTGGAACTCTACATGGATTCGATCGAGATCAAGACCAACCAGCTGCGCTATTTCAACGAAACGGAGCGCGCGCATTTCGGCCGCAATACCTACCTGTGGCGCGACAACGGCTTCCTCCGGGCCGATGCCGGCTGGTACGACCGTCCGACGCGGCTGGTCTATTTCACCGACCACGTTTTCATGTTCGACCCTTCCTATGATGCCTGGGCCGATGAATTGTATTATCACCAGCAGGATGGCGCCGTCGATCTGCTGCGCAATGCGCAAGTGCTGGATTCGACCAACAAGAGCGTGTATCTGGGCGATCACATGCAATACCTGCCGGCCAATGACTCCCTCTCGCAGCGGGGTCTGCTGACGGGCAATCCGGCTATCATCTATTACGGAGAGAACGAAGATCATGTGGTCGACACGCTCTTTGCGCGGGCCGATTCGTTCTACGTGTACACGGTCCCGCGTTACGCCATTCCCATGAATGAAGTCAAGGATGCAGAGACGCGGCTCGAGGACATGCTCTTCGATGCGTTGTCCAAGAAACGGACAGAGGAAGGCGCGAAGCGGGAAGAGGAGCGCATCGCGAAGTTGCGTGCCGTGGGCAAGCTTCCGCCGGAATGGTTGGAGCAACAGCAGCAGGCGGAGCGGGATTCGCTGGCGCGCTTAGATTCGTTGGCGAAGCTCCCTGAGATTCCGGGTCAAGCCCGGAATGACGAAGGCGATGGCCCTCAGTCGATGGTCGATAGCGTGGGTGTACAATCGGTAGTTGACAGCGTGGGTGTTCCGTCGATGGTCGGCGTGCAACTGATAGTTGATAGCGTAGGTGTTCCATCGATAGTTGACAGCGTGCGCGTGCAACCGATGGTCGATTCTTTAGGCGTCATGCCCGTGGTCGACACTACCGTCATGCCGGGCTTGACCCGGCATCTCGACAGTACAAACGTCGCAGTCCAGGATACCGTGGCCGTGCGGGATACGACGCCGATCCGGTATGTGAATGCCTGGAACAACGTAAAGATGTACCGCAGCGACATCCAGGCCGCCTGCGACTCCATGGTGTTCTGCGAACTCGACTCCATCGCCCGGCTCTTCGGGCGCCCCATCCTCTGGAACGAAGTCCGCAACCAGCTCACCGCCGAAGACATGCAGTTGTTGTTCCGCAACGGCAATTTCGACCGCGGCAGCATGATCACCGATGCCTGGATCATCTCCGAACAGGACAGCATCCACTACAACCAGATCAAAAGTACGGAAATGCTGGGCTGGTTCCGCGACAACAAGATCTACCGTTTCGATGCGCTGGGCGGCGTAACAGCCATTTTCTATATGGTGGACGAAGACGTGGTCACGACCATCAACCTCAAGGAAGCCAAGTCGATGACGGCCGCGCTGAAAGACGGCACGGCACAGCGGCTGCTCTACATGGAGACCATCAAGAGCGACGCTTATCCGGTGGGCGAACTTGAAATGTCGAAGCAGCGGCTCAAGGGCTTCGAATGGCGGGCCGACGAACGTCCGGTCCGGCGTGAAGCCATCACGGAGCGCCAGGTGCGTACATCGGAGCGCTCGAAATACGAAGGTTTGAAGAAACCGCTCTATCGTCAGACGAACAAGTTCTTCGACGGCTACATGTATGAGCTCTTCGAGCAGATCAATGCTCGCAGGCGCGCCGAGCTGGAGCGTCGCGAGCGCGAACGCGACTCGCTCGCCCGCACCGCAGCGTTGGATTCGCTCGCTGCGCTGGAAGAGATTCCGGATCAAGTCCGGAATGACGGGATGGTCCGGAATGACGGGGTGCTCCGACATGATGATGAGGAGGATGTACAGCCGATGGTTGACAGCGTTGGCATTCAGCCGAGGGTTGATACTATTGGCGTCAAGCCCGACACTACCGTCATGCCGGGCTTGACCCGGCATCTCGACACTACGGTCGTTGCTGTTACGGATACCTCAGATGCCCGGTCGGTGCCGGGCATGACAAAGAATGTCGTTGTTGATGACGGACATCGTACGGAGCCGGTCATCGACCGGGAAAAGCCGTCCGAAACAGTCGATGTGGCGTCGCCGGAGACCGTCGTGCGGAGCGAACAGCTCACGCGCGCCGAGAAGCGCGCCCTTCGCAAAGCCGAACGGAAGGCCCGCAAGGAAGCCCGCCGCGCCGCCCGTCTGGCCCGGCGCCAGGCCCGTGCCGCCGCCCGCGCCGCAGCCCGCGAGGCCCGCTCCCGGAAGTAATTCCGATGTAATCTTTTCTTCTTTTTCGTTGTATTTTTAGCAGAAATACAGAAAAAAGCCAGCCCTTTCTGGCTTTTTATGTAATTTTTGTGTAAATTTGTCTACATCTAACTGGTTGGCAACACACATCTATACCTAATACAACTGCTTATGAAGAAAGTTCTGATCATTGCGCTGATGGTGCTCTCATGCAGCACGCTGTTTGCGCAGACAAGGGTCACCGGACGGGTGACTTCTTCGCAGGACGGCTCGCCCATCCCCTTTGCCAGTGTTGTGGTGAAGGGTACCATGACGGGTGTCGCCTCCAATGAGAACGGTGCGTATGTCCTCGAGAGCGTACCGTCGAATGCAGTCCTCGTCTTCTCCTCCATCGGCTTCAACGACCTGGAGGTCGCCGTGAACGGACGTTCCGTGATCGATGCGGCCATGGCACCGAACGCCGAATCGCTGGATGAGACGATCGTCGTCGCCTATGGTACGGCGAAGAAAGGTACATTTACCGGCGCAGCCTCCGTCGTGAAACAAGAGGCCATCAAGGATGTGCCGACCGTGTCGTTCGAGCAGGCGCTCAACGGCAAGGTAGCGGGCATGCAGGTCACCAGCAGTTCCGGCCAGGCCGGTTCCGCTTCGCAGATCCGCATCCGTGGTATCGGCTCCATGAACGCATCCAACGAGCCGCTCTATGTCATTGACGGCGTGCCGGCACAGTCTGGTGACGCCGGACAGATGAGTGACTACATCTATTCGACCAACAACGTGATGAACTCCCTCAACCCGAGCGATATCGAGTCCATCACGGTCCTGAAGGACGCCGCGGCTTCCGCCCTTTACGGTTCTCGTGCCGCAAACGGTGTCATCCTGATCACGACGAAACGCGGCAAGGAAGGCCGTCCGACGGTCAGTTTCAAGGCTTCGGTGGGTATCACCCCCGATTGGGCCGTGAAGAACTTCGAGCCCGCTTCCGTGTATGACAACGTCAACGCCCTGTATACGATTTTCCACGATGCGGACACCCGCGTGGAAGGCTATTCCGACGCCGATGCATCGGCCGACGCCATCAGCATGCTGAACAGCCGCTGGCGCCGTTTCGGTTATGAACTCTCCGCCACAGGTACCGGTGCTTACGACCCGGTGAAGATCGACACCCGCAACGACGGTATCATCACCCGCCGCGACGCGAACGGCAACATCCAGTTCTTCGATTGGGCGAAGGCCTATTTCCGCACGGCCGTCTACCAGACCTACGACCTGAGCGTGAGCGGCGGTACGCAGAACAGCAACTACTACGCATCCTTCGCCTACACCAAGGACCAGGGCCGCGTCTACATCAACGGCTTTGACCGTCTCGCCGGCCGCGTGAACCTCAACCAGAAGGTGGGCAAGCACTTCGAACTGACTTCCAACGTGTCGGTCGCCCACACCGACCGTACGGGCTTCAACGATACCATCAACAACAGCGACAACTACTTCATGCAGTCGGTCAACCTGTTGTGGCCCCTCTACTGGCCGGATGACTACAAGACGGGCAATCCCTGGACGTCACGTTACCAGAGCTACGGTTACAACCTGCTCTACTACAACAACCTCTGGGAAAACCAGTCACGAAGCCTGAAACTCTCCGTCAATGAGACGGCTACCGTCAAGTTCACCGACTGGCTGAACCTGCGTACCGTGTTCTCATACGACGACACCCGCTATCGCGATCATCTGTACTACAGCCCCGAGCACTACAGCGGTGCTGCCGACAACGGCCGCGTCAACGAGATGACGACCGTCTATCAGAAACTCGTCTCGTCCACCACGCTCAACTTCAACAAGACCTTCGGTGACCACAACGTCGCCGCCCTGGTCGGCTTCGAGGCCGAGAAAAACATCACGGACTTCCACCGTTCCACCGGTAAGGACTTGCCGGTGAGCGCCCTCCATACCGTGGCTACCGCCGGTTCGCTCGACGCGAACGGCTACAGCTGGGGCAACTCCATGATGTCCATCCTCTCGCGTGTGGAATACAACTACGCCGGCAAGTACTACGCTTCGGCTTCCTACCGTCGTGACGGTTCCTCCCGCCTGGGTCCCAGCACCCGCTGGGGTAACTTCTGGTCCGTGGCCGGTTCCTGGCGTATCAGCGAGGAAGGCTTCATGCAGAACCAAGATGTGGTCAACAACCTGCGTCTCCGTGCTTCCTACGGTGTCAACGGTACGCTGCCTTCCAGCAACTACGGCTGGCGCTCGCTGGCCGGCTACAGCTACCAGTACATGTATTCTCCGGGCGGCGCGCTGATCAATGCAGCTGACGACAACCTCTCCTGGGAGACCAGCTACACCTACAACCTCGCCCTCGAGTTCGGTCTGTTCGACAGCCGCCTGACCGGTAGCGTCGAATACTTCAACCGCGACTCCAAGAACCTGTTGCAGGACGTGCCTATCTCCACGATCACGGGCTTCAGCTCCACGCTGCAGAACATCGGTGAGATCAACAACCACGGCTTCGAGGTGGAACTGGCCGGTGACATCATCCGCACCAACCGCTTCCGCTGGAGCGCCGGCATCAACGCTTCGTTCATCCGCTCCAAGGTGACCAAGCTGTATGACAACGCCGACATCATCTGGTATGACCCGACGGGCGGCGACGACAACACGCAGTTCCTCTATCGCGTGGGTGAATCGACCCTGGCCGTCTACGGCCGCGAATGGGCCGGCACCAACCCCGAGAACGGTGACAACCTCTGGTATTCGAACAACGAAAACTGCGACATGAAGCTCAACGGCCGCAATGTGGTGCTCGACTTCAACGACAGTGACGAGGTGATCCTGGGCGACGCCAACCCGTTCGCCTTCGGCGGTATCAACACCGACCTCGAATGGAACGGCCTGACCTTCGGCATGAACTTCGTCTACAAGTTGGGCGGCACGATCTACGACGGCGCCGTCTATCGTCTGGCTGATGACGGTTACTTCTGGAACCGTATCCGCGGCAAGCAGTACCTGGCCAATGTCTGGACGCCGAGCGACCATTCCGGTATCTACCCGCAGCTCCGCGGCTGCGACCTCGAGGATGCCATGGAATACAGCTCCCGCTGGCTGCACGACGGCACCTTCATCCGCCTGAAGACCCTCTCGCTGGGCTACAACCTCCCGCTCAGCCTCATCAAGAAGATCGGCCTGTCCAAGGCACGTGTCTACTTCAACGGCAACAACCTGCTGACCTTCTCCAAGTACAAATGGGCTGATCCGGAAGTCAACGCTTACGGAACGAGAGCCTTCGAGACTCCGCTTGGAAAGACTTATACATTCGGTATCGAACTCAGCTTCTAGGACCCTCAAAAATAAAGAGATATGAAAAAGATTACCAACATATTGCTTTCTCTGGCCTGTGTTCTGACGTTCGCCTCCTGCGAGGGTTTCCTCGACATGGCTCCGACCAACCAGGCTGACTCGTCGACCTGCCTGACCAGCGAGCACGACGCGCAGGTCATGCTGAACGGCCTGATCTACAAGTTGAGTTCCTCCAGCTACTACGGACGCAACTTCCTGCTTTATGGTGACGCAAAGGGTGGTGACATCACCATCTATACCGGTGGTAACCCGGGCGATGCGCTCTACTACTTCAACCATTCGGCATCCAGCGGTTCCTATTCGGGCTTCTGGTCCACGGGCTACAACTGCCTGCTGCAGGCCAACAACATCATTACCAATATCAAGAATATGCAGAATGAGGGGACGAACGAAGATTTCGACGATATCCTGGGCCAGGCACTGACCATCCGCGCCCTGATCCATTTCGACCTCGTCCGCCTCTATGGCAAGCCCTACAACATGGACAAGAGCAGCGACGGCATCGCGGTGGTCACCTCGCAGGTCGACGCTTCGGCCAAACTGCTCCGCGACCCGGTGGAGAAAGCCTATACGCAGATCGTGACCGACCTGATCGAAGCTGCCCCGCTGTTGTCGAAGAGCGTGTCCCGCGGTTACTTCAACTACTATGCGAACCAGATGCTGCTCGGCAAGGTTTACCAGTACATGGACAACCAGAGCTCCGCACTCACCTGCTTCGAGAACGTGATCAACAGCGGCAAGTACGTGCTCTATACGCCCGATAACTGGGTGGATTCCTGGAGCCACGAGTTCGGCAGCGAGTCCATCCTCGAGATTGCCATCTACCCGAGCGAGGGTGACCTTGGCACGGGATCCCTGGGCTGCTACTTCATGCGCAAGGGCCACATCAACGCTGCCAACGGCAACTTCAACGCCAGCAAGTACTGGATGGACATCATGGACGACGACGACGTCCGCTGGGGCATCATGGCCTACGGCCACTATTATGGTGATACCAGCCAGGATCCGCGCATTCAGGCCCGTGCCGCCTACGGCAAGGACTGGTGCTACAAGTATTCGGGCAGTACCAAGCTGGCCGGCGACAAGGGTTCCTCGAACTACACCGCCGTCAACATCAAGGTGTTCCGTCTCTCCGAGGCCTATCTGCTTGCTGCAGAAGCCAGCCTGGCTACGGGCGACAGGGCCAAGGCCGCTGAATACCTGAACGCCATCGCCCGGCGCGACCTGGACTACACGCCCTGGACCTCCGGTACAGTGACGGCCGACGCCATCTACAACGAGTACCGCCGCGAGTTCATCGGCGAGGGCAAGCTGTTCTTCGAAGCCTGCCGTCTGAACAAGACCATCACCTTCGAGGACAACGCTTACTACGGCTCGACCGTCTCGACCCGCCGTGGCGCGACCATCGACCGCAACAACAACCTCTGCCGTCTCCCGATCTCCATCGACGAGATCCACACGAACCCCGAGATCCAGCAGAACCCCGGCTACTCCGGCTCCGAATAGCCCATGAAGACATTTGCCACGCCCATGGGCGACCTTCGGGTCGAAGTCCTCGGACACGCCTCTGTACGCTTCGACATAGATGGCAGGACCATCTATGTCGACCCGTACAGCGAGGTCCACGACTATAAGGGCGACAAGCCCGCCGACCTGATCCTGGTCACCCACAACCACTACGATCACTACGACCCCAAGGCGTACAAGGAGATCGAGACGCCGCTGACCACTTACATCGTGAGCCAGAACGTCGGCCGTGTGGACAAGCGCTACACGGTGCTGGCCAACGACGAGATCTGTTCCTGGAAAGGCATCAGCATCTGCGCCGTCGAGGCCTACAACGTGAACCGTCGCAACCCGCAGGGTGACCTTTTCCATCCGCGCGGGGTAGGGAACGGCTACGTGCTCGATTTCGAAGGCTTCAAGGTCTATCTGGCCGGTGATACCGAGCCGATTCCCGAAATGCAGGACCTGCCGAAGATCGACCTGGCCTTCCTGCCGAAGAACCTGCCCTACACGATGACCGACGAGGAATTTATCAAGGTGGCGAACCTCCTCAAGCCGAAGTACCTCTACTGCTATCACTATTTCGAGATCGACGTCCCCGCCCTCCGGGCGAAACTGGATAAAGATATCGAATTGTTGAATTAGATTCCGGGTCAAGCCCGGAATGACGTAAAAAAGTGGACATCCCTTCGCCGGACGTCCACTTTCTTCGTTATGTCTCTTTCGTCATGCCGGACTTGATCCGGCATCTCTTTATTCGATAAAGCCGACGATCTGGCCTTTGACGACCTTCTCGCCCTGCTTGGCGTTGATCGAGACGATGCGGCCGCTCTTGAGGGCCTTGCATTCCTCGAGGCCGTAGTAGGCCTGGACCCAGCAGGCGGGCTTGCCTTCCTCGATCTTCGTGCCGATGGCCGGAGGTACAGACTCGCCGGCGGGATCGATCGTCCAGGTGAGGACGCCGGCCGCGGGGGCCTGGATCGGTTGGGCATTGGGATGCTCCTCGGTGTATTTCTCGATATCGAAGGCGGGGCGCTCCACGACCGGACGCTCGACGATGATCGGCGCACCGGCCTTGGCACGGGCAGCTTCGAGGTCGGCCTTGAAGCGCTTCTCGGCGGCTCCGCTCTTGTAGTCGCGATACTGCGTCGGGTGCATGGCCAGTTCGAAGAGTTCCTCGTCGTCGGGACCGAATTCCCAGCCGTTCTCCTTCATCTCCTTGCGGTATTCGTCCATGTCGTCGGGATAGAGGGCCTGGACGTCGCCTTCGAAGAATTCGAAGCCCTGGTTCTTGGCGATCTCCTTGATCTCGGGCGCCACGGGGCCGGGCAGCACGCCGCTCTTGCCGAGAATCATGCCC
>Ga0265300_10004604_pt1 | contig 10936 bp, 2 predicted proteins | sample AusTroGonzalo_MG_FD_193482 | JGI IMG/M metagenome (GOLD analysis project Ga0265300, IMG submission 193482) | Bovine rumen microbial communities from tropical cattle in Woodstock, Queensland, Australia - Gonzalo_03 | ecosystem: Host-associated > Mammals > Digestive system > Stomach > Rumen ... | reverse complement strand
ATATGTTCGATGGCTGTTCCAACTTAAAAACTATCTATGTTAGTAGTGAATGGAATACGGGAAAGGTTTCTTCTGGCGAAAATATGTTTAGAAACTGTACCAGCCTCGTTGGTGGCAAGGGTACAACTTACGATGCTGATCATACAGACTATACTTATGCTCGCATTGATGGCGGCCCCAATAGTGATACTCCAGGTTACTTCACTGATAAAAATGCGCCAGTGGTCGTAGCAGCACCGACATTCCGTTTTGAAGGTGACTCTTTGTTTATCGAAACCGCAACCGAGAACGCCAGCATCTTTTATCAGATGGCTGACCTACCCAATATGGATGAGGCAACGGTCCAGAAAATCAGTGAAAGTCTGACTGTAACGGCTGATGCACAGCAGTCCATCTACTACGAGCAACCTATAGAACTGAAGAAATCGGTGGTTCTGAAGGCTATTGCAGCAGGGGCTACCAACTCTGAGGTATCTACGTTGGTATATGATTACGATGCTTGGCAGAAACTGTTGGAAGCTCTTGGCTATGGTATGGATGTTTCCGGTCGTGCCAGCGACAATAGCAACGTGCCCGATGAAATGAAGGAGCAGTTGACTCACATGTTGGAAGAAGGCAAATGGGTATATTATGAGCGTATGTGGGACCGCAATGCCGTATATAACCTCACCAATGAGATTATGCAACTGGCCCATCAGATAGACGAAATGATGAATACCGAAACTGAGCCTGAGCCTTATGCTGTGCTGAGCGACAACAATACTGTACTGACGTTATATTATGATTCTCAGAAGGGTAACCGTCAAGGAGCTATGGCAATGAATCCAGATGGTACGAACGTACCTTGGGGCGAATATGCAGAAAGCATTATAAACGTAACAATTGATCCTTCGTTTGTCGACTTCCATGCGTGGACGATGGCCAACTGGTTTAGTGACTTTACTTCACTCACAACGATTAATGGTATAGAATATCTGAACACAGAGGGAACAACTAGTCTGCGTGCATTATTCCAACGGTGTACTTCATTGGAAAGTATTGATGTCAGCCATTTCAAGACAGAGAGTGTAGAGGATATGGCAGCTATGTTCAATGAATGTAATTCACTGCGTAGTATTGATTGCAGCAATTTCAATACTTCTAATGTGCTCTGGACTTATGGGATGTTTGGTAATTGTGCCCAATTAGAAACGATTAATGTAAGTGGCTTTGAGAATGTTGGCGAGTGCAGTAATATGTTTAGTCATTGTCCTAATCTGAGGACTATCTATTCTGATAGAGACTGGGATATTACTCTGCAGATTAATAGGGAGACGGTATTTGAGGATTGTAATAGCCTTATAGGTGGTAATGGTACGTCTTATTCCGCTACGCATGGCGATTGTACCTATGCTCGTCTAGACCGCGAAGGTGTTCCAGGTTACTTCACGCAGAATGATTCAGAGCCTTATGAACCGCAAAAGGGTGTCGTTGTCAATCTGATAAACAATGGCGATTTGGAGGGCGAGGAGTCTAGCAATTTCTTCTACAGGAATATGCAGAAGAGTTTGGATGTGATATCTGTTGGCATTACAGATGGTGTGGGTGTTAATGACAGTCGTGGCTTGAAGGTGGAGGCTACAGCTAAGCAGGACAATGTTTACGATAATGAGTTCTTGTTCCAGCTGAATCAGCCTGTCAGCGAGGGAACTAAGATTAAGTTGACGTTCGACTATCGTGCAGAGAAAGCGGCAAAAATATATATGGCAGCTCATGGTGACTACTTCGGTGACTTTATCTGGGATTGGCCAAACCCCTATATTTATGCTGATACCGAATGGCAGAGCTATACCTTTGAGGGGGTTGTCACCTCGAGTATTTCAACTGACCAGAAGCCACTTGGTCGTGTAGACTTCTCACTCAACGAATATCCTGATGCCAACATCTATTATTTCGATAATGTGAAGTTTGAGGTTTATGTGGAAGACCAATGCCCCAAGCCCACCTTTACAAAGACTGACAGCAAAGTGAAGATTCAGAGTCCGTTCGACGCAAAAATCTACTATACGCTGGATGGCTCGACACCTACTGAGAACAGCACTCTCTATACTGATGCGCTGACGCTCTCCGAGAATGCTACTATCAAAGCTATAGCCGTTGTCGATGGTTATGAGGTCTCTGATGTTGCAACGTATCTGTTCGAAGCCCCGACACCTCAAGGCGATGACAGCATCATCCAGTTTGCTGATGCTAATGTAAAAGCAATCTGTGTCAATAACTGGGATACGGATGGTGATGGTGAACTGAGTAAGGCAGAAGCTGCGAACGTGATCAGTTTGGATAATGCGTTTACAGGAAACAAAGATATTACATCATTTGATGAATTCCAATACTTTGTTGGTGTAATAGCTCTCGGTTCAAGAGAGTTTGGCGGCTGTTATAATCTTAGTTCCATTATATTGCCACCCAACTTAAAGAGCTTAGAAGCAGAATCACTCAATGGTAACAAAATAGATGAGCTTACGATTCCTGCAAGTGTCACGAGTATTGAACCTTCAGCTCTCTATGCTACTTACAAGAATATCTTCGTAGAAGAGGGGAATGCCTACTTCAGTTCTATAGATGGTGTGCTATTCAATAAGGATATAACAAAGATTGTGACTTATCCAGAAAGAAAAGAGGCTGAATCTTATGAGATTCCCAATACGGTGGTAACGATAGGTAGATGCGCATTCTATTCAAGTGAATTGAAGTCTGTGACTATTCCGTATGGCGTTAATACCATTGAAGGTTCTGCTTTCAGATACTGCGGAAATTTGGAATCTATCGATATTCCAGGTAGTGTGGAAACAATTGGATACGATAACTTCGAGTTTGCCAATTCCCTCACCACAGCTACTATTCCGAGTTCTGTTAAGAGTATAGATACCGGTGTATTTGCCAGTTGCCAGAATCTTCAGGAAATTATCGTGGATACAAATAACCAGTATTATACATCTGTTGACGGAGTGCTTTATACAAAGGATAAAACTCATTTGGTCACTTATCCTGCAGGCAAGCCCGATGAAAACGTCGTCATTCCCAACTATGTTACCTCTATTGGTCAATGTGGTGTATACGGATGTAATAATATCAAGAGTGTTGTCATTCCCAGAAGAGTTGAAAGTATTGGTTGGTTTGCCTTCGTTAATTGTGCAAACTTGAATTCTGTAACTACCCATAGGAAAAAGCCGCTTGAATTAACGAAAACGTTTGATGATAGAGCCCAGCAAAATGGAACGCTCTATGTTCCTTATGGTACAAAGGAACTGTATCAGGCAGCAGATGAGTGGAATGGTTTCCAGAATATTGTGGAGTTGGATCCGTCGGCTATAATAAGCCTGGTGAACAATGGCGATATGGAAGGTGAGGATAATGGCAACTTCTTTGTCCGTACGAATTATTCAAGTGGTAATGAGGAACCCGTTCAGGCTGCTATCAGCAATGGTGTGGGTGTGAACGGCTCACGAGGCATCAAGGTGGAGGCAACATCGAAGTTGGCAGTATCTTGGGATAACCAGTTCTGGGTTCGCCTGAACCAACCCATCAGTGAAGGAACCTTGTACCGTGTGTCGTTCGACTATCGTGCTGATAAGGAAGCAATGATAGGCGCAGAGGCTCATGAGGAACCTACCGCCTATATCAACTGGGGATTCTTTGGCAATGACTTAAGCTTCACTGATTCGTGGTCTCATTTTGAATTTGAGGGTACGATGAGTTCTCTCAATTCTAAAGACGAGTTGCCATTCCAGTCGTTGACATTCTCCTTTAACAACAACTTTGAGGATGCCAACAACTATTACTTCGACAATTTCAACTTCGAAGTTATGATGGAGAATCAGTGTCCCAAGCCCACCTTTAAGCAGAAAGGCAATGAGATCAGCATCCTGAGTCCGTTCAATGCCAAGATTTACTATACGCTGGATGGCTCGACGCCCACAACCAGCAGTCAGGTTTATGCTGGTTCACTCAAGTTAACGGAGAATGCAGAGATTAACGCAATCGCTGTAGTAGAGGGTTACGAGGCGTCTCCTGTTGCTACCTGCAAATTCGTACATCCTCAGTTCGACAGCAATGGTGTGCTGGCTGTAACAGGCAGAACGCGACTGTTTGATGCGCTGGAGGCTGTTGGTGGTCGCGAGGAAGTGGCGAAGACGATTACGGCTATCCTGTGGGAAGGCAATTATGCTGTGTACAATAGGGAACTACAGAGTCTGGACAATCCCAATATGCTGATATATGTGAATGATGAAAGTCTGGCTCCGCAGAATCGAGACAATGTTATTATTGGCGACTTCGCTAAGAACATTGTGTTGACGGATGTCAGTGAGGGTAATGGCAACTTCTATTGTCCGAGGACATTCAAGGCTGAGATGGTAAGCTACACCCACGAGTACCGTCAGCAGACGGAGATTGGGGTGAGTCGTGGTTGGGAAACCATTGCCTTGCCATTTACCGTGCAAACTATTATGCACGAGAAGAATGGGTTGATAGCTCCGTTCGGTAATGATGCCAGCACGAAGCATTTCTGGCTGCGCCAACTCTCTGAGAACGGATTGAAGTCGGCAACCGTCATAGAAGGCAATACGCCTTATCTGATTTCGATGCCAAACAGCGATGATTATCCAGCTGAATTCATTCAGGCAGGTCGCGTGACCTTCTCGGCACAGGATGCTGTGGTTCCTGTCACGCAGCTGAACGGTATGGAGGCTCCGACTGCTACTGGCGGAATGATCATGTTCCTACCGTGCTTCCAGTCACAATCAGCATATGAACAGGTTTATGCCCTGAATGTAGGCGAACAACGTGATGGGCATCCTGAAGGTAGCATCTTTGTGGCTAACTACCGTTCGGTACGTCCCTTCGAGGCCTTCACCGTCCATCATGGCGATGGCCCTGCTCCGCAGTACATTTCAGTCTTCGAAATGAATAGCGGAACGACGGGCATTGAGGACGTTGAACGTGGAATGTTGAACGTTGAACGTTGGTACGACCTGAATGGTCGTAAGTTGCAGCAGAAACCGACACGTAAGGGTGTCTATATCCTGAATGGTAGTAAGGTCGTAATTAAGTAACAATTAAGTAACAAATAACGCATATCGTGAAAAAAAGATGGAAAGTTTTGGAGCTTTCCGTCTTTTTTTGTATCTTTGCAACTTTACCTCGAAGATACTCTCGCTCGACAAAGCAAAAAAACTATCGTATTATTTGGTTTTGTTCTCACTTATTCGTATCTTTGCAGTCGTAGTGTGACTACTCGCCCAAAAACAGAGAAGAAACTAAAAAACTAAGAGATATGAAGAAAAGACTATTATCATTAATGCTGATGGTGATTACCGTGACATTGCCAACCACGTTGTTGGCACAGGCTACAGCGGGTGATGAGGCAGCAGAACCGTATGCTGTGCTGAGCGACAACAATACTGTACTGACGTTATATTATGATTCTCAGAAGGGTAACCGTCAAGGAGCTATGGCAATGAATCCAGATGGTACGAACGTACCTTGGGGCGAATATGCAGAAAGCATTATAAACGTAACAATTGATCCTTCGTTTGTCGACTTCCATGCGTGGACGATGGCCAACTGGTTTAGTGACTTTACTTCACTCACAACGATTAATGGTATAGAATATCTGAACACAGAGGGAACAACTAGTCTGCGTGCATTATTCCAACGGTGTACTTCATTGGAAAGTATTGATGTCAGCCATTTCAAGACAGAGAGTGTAGAGGATATGGCAGCTATGTTCAATGAATGTAATTCACTGCGTAGTATTGATTGCAGCAATTTCAATACTTCTAATGTGCTCTGGACTTATGGGATGTTTGGTAATTGTGCCCAATTAGAAACGATTAATGTAAGTGGCTTTGAGAATGTTGGCGAGTGCAGTAATATGTTTAGTCATTGTCCTAATCTGAGGACTATCTATTCTGATAGAGACTGGGATATTACTCTGCAGATTAATAGGGAGACGGTATTTGAGGATTGTAATAGCCTTATAGGTGGTAATGGTACGTCTTATTCCGCTACGCATGGCGATTGTACCTATGCTCGTCTAGACCGCGAAGGTGTTCCAGGTTACTTCACGCAGAATGATTCAGAGCCTTATGAACCGCAAAAGGGTGTCGTTGTCAATCTGATAAACAATGGCGATTTGGAGGGCGAGGAGTCTAGCAATTTCTTCTACAGGAATATGCAGAAGAGTTTGGATGTGATATCTGTTGGCATTACAGATGGTGTGGGTGTTAATGACAGTCGTGGCTTGAAGGTGGAGGCTACAGCTAAGCAGGACAATGTTTACGATAATGAGTTCTTGTTCCAGCTGAATCAGCCTGTCAGCGAGGGAACTAAGATTAAGTTGACGTTCGACTATCGTGCAGAGAAAGCGGCAAAAATATATATGGCAGCTCATGGTGACTACTTCGGTGACTTTATCTGGGATTGGCCAAACCCCTATATTTATGCTGATACCGAATGGCAGAGCTATACCTTTGAGGGGGTTGTCACCTCGAGTATTTCAACTGACCAGAAGCCACTTGGTCGTGTAGACTTCTCACTCAACGAATATCCTGATGCCAACATCTATTATTTCGATAATGTGAAGTTTGAGGTTTATGTGGAAGACCAATGCCCCAAGCCCACCTTTACAAAGACTGACAGCAAAGTGAAGATTCAGAGTCCGTTCGACGCAAAAATCTACTATACGCTGGATGGCTCGACACCTACTGAGAACAGCACTCTCTATACTGATGCGCTGACGCTCTCCGAGAATGCTACTATCAAAGCTATAGCCGTTGTCGATGGTTATGAGGTCTCTGATGTTGCAACGTATCTGTTCGAAGCCCCGACACCTCAAGGCGATGACAGCATCATCCAGTTTGCTGATGCTAATGTAAAAGCAATCTGTGTCAATAACTGGGATACGGATGGTGATGGTGAACTGAGTAAGGCAGAAGCTGCGAACGTGATCAGTTTGGATAATGCGTTTACAGGAAACAAAGATATTACATCATTTGATGAATTCCAATACTTTGTTGGTGTAATAGCTCTCGGTTCAAGAGAGTTTGGCGGCTGTTATAATCTTAGTTCCATTATATTGCCACCCAACTTAAAGAGCTTAGAAGCAGAATCACTCAATGGTAACAAAATAGATGAGCTTACGATTCCTGCAAGTGTCACGAGTATTGAACCTTCAGCTCTCTATGCTACTTACAAGAATATCTTCGTAGAAGAGGGGAATGCCTACTTCAGTTCTATAGATGGTGTGCTATTCAATAAGGATATAACAAAGATTGTGACTTATCCAGAAAGAAAAGAGGCTGAATCTTATGAGATTCCCAATACGGTGGTAACGATAGGTAGATGCGCATTCTATTCAAGTGAATTGAAGTCTGTGACTATTCCGTATGGCGTTAATACCATTGAAGGTTCTGCTTTCAGATACTGCGGAAATTTGGAATCTATCGATATTCCAGGTAGTGTGGAAACAATTGGATACGATAACTTCGAGTTTGCCAATTCCCTCACCACAGCTACTATTCCGAGTTCTGTTAAGAGTATAGATACCGGTGTATTTGCCAGTTGCCAGAATCTTCAGGAAATTATCGTGGATACAAATAACCAGTATTATACATCTGTTGACGGAGTGCTTTATACAAAGGATAAAACTCATTTGGTCACTTATCCTGCAGGCAAGCCCGATGAAAACGTCGTCATTCCCAACTATGTTACCTCTATTGGTCAATGTGGTGTATACGGATGTAATAATATCAAGAGTGTTGTCATTCCCAGAAGAGTTGAAAGTATTGGTTGGTTTGCCTTCGTTAATTGTGCAAACTTGAATTCTGTAACTACCCATAGGAAAAAGCCGCTTGAATTAACGAAAACGTTTGATGATAGAGCCCAGCAAAATGGAACGCTCTATGTTCCTTATGGTACAAAGGAACTGTATCAGGCAGCAGATGAGTGGAATGGTTTCCAGAATATTGTGGAGTTGGATCCGTCGGCTATAATAAGCCTGGTGAACAATGGCGATATGGAAGGTGAGGATAATGGCAACTTCTTTGTCCGTACGAATTATTCAAGTGGTAATGAGGAACCCGTTCAGGCTGCTATCAGCAATGGTGTGGGTGTGAACGGCTCACGAGGCATCAAGGTGGAGGCAACATCGAAGTTGGCAGTATCTTGGGATAACCAGTTCTGGGTTCGCCTGAACCAACCCATCAGTGAAGGAACCTTGTACCGTGTGTCGTTCGACTATCGTGCTGATAAGGAAGCAATGATAGGCGCAGAGGCTCATGAGGAACCTACCGCCTATATCAACTGGGGATTCTTTGGCAATGACTTAAGCTTCACTGATTCGTGGTCTCATTTTGAATTTGAGGGTACGATGAGTTCTCTCAATTCTAAAGACGAGTTGCCATTCCAGTCGTTGACATTCTCCTTTAACAACAACTTTGAGGATGCCAACAACTATTACTTCGACAATTTCAACTTCGAAGTTATGATGGAGAATCAGTGTCCCAAGCCCACCTTTAAGCAGAAAGGCAATGAGATCAGCATCCTGAGTCCGTTCAATGCCAAGATTTACTATACGCTGGATGGCTCGACGCCCACAACCAGCAGTCAGGTTTATGCTGGTTCACTCAAGTTAACGGAGAATGCAGAGATTAACGCAATCGCTGTAGTAGAGGGTTACGAGGCGTCTCCTGTTGCTACCTGCAAATTCGTACATCCTCAGTTCGACAGCAATGGTGTGCTGGCTGTAACAGGCAGAACGCGACTGTTTGATGCGCTGGAGGCTGTTGGTGGTCGCGAGGAAGTGGCGAAGACGATTACGGCTATCCTGTGGGAAGGCAATTATGCTGTGTACAATAGGGAACTACAGAGTCTGGACAATCCCAATATGCTGATATATGTGAATGATGAAAGTCTGGCTCCGCAGAATCGAGACAATGTTATTATTGGCGACTTCGCTAAGAACATTGTGCTGACGGATACCAAGGAGGGTAATGGTAACTTCTACTGTCCGCAGGCCTTTACGGCTGAAAAGGTTAGCTATGCGCGCGAGTTCCGTCAGCAGACGCAGGTGGGTGTGAGCCGGGGCTGGGAGTCGATAGCCCTGCCCTTCAACGTGCAGACCATCACTCACGAGAAGCAGGGTGTGATAGCACCGTTTGGCAATAGTGCCAGCACGAAGCATTTCTGGCTGCGTCGTCTGGGTGACAGCGGACTGACACAGGCTACGGCCATTGAGGCTAACGTACCTTATGTTATAAGTATGCCTAACGATGAGGTGAATTATGCTGAGGAATTCAACCTGTCCGGACGTGTGACGTTTACTGCTCAAGAGGTGATGATACCAGTTACTGAGCCCGTGACGCTGGCATTGGCTGACAGCACCATCAAGATGATGCCCGCCTTCCAAAGCATTGGTAGGGCGTCGGATGTCTGGGCCATCAACGTTGGCGAGACGCGCGGCAAGTACTTTGAGGGCAGCGTATTCGAGCGCGACTATCGCGAGGTGCGTCCTTTCGAGGCTTATACCGTCCACACAGGTGAAGGTCCTGCTCCCCGCTTTGTGCTTATCACGGAGATTGGTGGTACGACTGGTATAGAAGATGTAAGAGGTCTGATGTCTGATGACAGAGGTGAGAACTGGTATGATCTGAATGGTCGCAAGCTACAGCAGAAACCTAAGCAAAAAGGTGTTTATTTGCACGATGGACACAAGGTTGTTATCCGCTAAAGTGGAAAGATAATAAACATATTTTAAAGAAAATTGGCGAAAATCTTGGTAGTTTCGCCAATTTTCTTTATCTTTGCCACCCAAAGAGCAAAATGATTACGCATGATAACGATGAAAAGACTAATATTCATCCTGTTGATGTTCTCGCCACTCTGGGCACTGGCTCAGACGGCTAATAAGGCTGAAGACATCATGAATACTGCTGACTTTATCTGGGGTCAGGGGTATGGCGCTACGATAGCGGAGGCGGACAAGGAGGCTTTGGCTAACTTGATGAGTAAGATATCAGTGCAGGTTGAGAGCGACTTTGTGATTGATGAGCGTGAGGTAAATACTGCTGCTGGTAACGATGCCCAGTCGACAGTACAGAATGTGGTACGTACCTATTCGCAGGGAACGTTGAAGAATACACGCAGTGTTATTGTCAGTGAGGCTCCTTCGGCTGCCGTCATCCGATATATCAAGAAGTCGGAGTTGGAGAAAATCTTCAAGGAACGTGAGGAGAATGTGCTCACCTATGTCTATAGTGCCCGTAATGCAGAGAAAAATGGTCGTATTGATGCTGCACTGCGTTACTATTATTGGGCGTCATGTTTGCTGAAGAGCCTTCAGAATCCTTCTCAGGTGAAGTTCACGGAAGATGGCGTCAAATTTCCGCTCACCATGTGGATTCCTGAGCAGATTCGTACCATTCTGAGCCTGATTAAGGTTGAGGTGACCAAAATTGAAGGACAGAATGTCAGTTTGCTATTTACCTATAAGGATAAGCCGGTGACCAGTCTTGACTTCCATTATTGGGATGGTCAGAATTATAGCAACATCTTTTCTGCCAAGGATGGTATTATGGAGGTAGAAATGCGTCCGGGCGCTCCTACGAATAAGTTTAATATCCAGTATGAGTATGAGTTCAAGAGCCAGATGCGTCAGGATCCGGAACTGGAGCAGTTGATGAACATCTTTAATACTGTCAACTATAAGGAAGCTACGGTAACGGTGCTCTCTGGTAATAAGTCGGAGCAAAAACAGGCTCAGGCTGTACTGCAGGAGGCTGTCATGAATATGAGTATGGCCACGCATGCAGTACAGGTTGCTCAGCCTAAGACGTTCGCGAAGACTGTCGACCAGGTGGTAAATGCCATCAAGCAGAAAAACTATGCATCGGTAGCC
>Ga0265300_10004603_pt1 | contig 10939 bp, 10 predicted proteins | sample AusTroGonzalo_MG_FD_193482 | JGI IMG/M metagenome (GOLD analysis project Ga0265300, IMG submission 193482) | Bovine rumen microbial communities from tropical cattle in Woodstock, Queensland, Australia - Gonzalo_03 | ecosystem: Host-associated > Mammals > Digestive system > Stomach > Rumen ... | reverse complement strand
CAGCCTGCTCAGCGTTCTGCTCCTTAGGCGTAACCACATCATCATCACTACTGCAAGCCGTCGTCATCGTGCCTGCCATCACCATCATCATGGCAACCGTCATAAATAACATTTTCTGTTTCATAATTTGTTTTTTTATTGGATTAAACATTCATTTGTAGACTCTCTACACAGCTATAACTGAGAAATACCTAAGACCTTGCACGCTTTTTCCTCACTTTAACATAACTTTAACATTTGCTACTTGCTCCGTAACTGCTCAGCCTCTTGGCATGAATAGTTATTCCGCTGGTGAGAAATGTTAAAGTTGTGTTAAAGTCCCCAAAATCATGCAAGATTTAGGGTGCTCGTTCATTTATATATATAAAGAGTTTTTGTACTTTGGGTATTGTAGATATAAAACAACTTATAAATAGCGAATATGAAAAAGAGCAAGTTATTATGGATGTGTGCTGTGTTGATGATAGCAGGCCTGAGCAGTTGTAACAGCGACGATGAGAACATTGTTGGGTCAGGGGAGATTGTAATCCCCGAGGAAATCCCTGAGAACTCTTTGCTCATCCTGTCAGACAAGGGCGAGATTAGTTATGGGGAGTTTTATAAAAGCGGTGAGTGTTATAATCCCCCTCATTGTTACTTACTGGACGAAATCACTTTTGAGAATGACACCATCTACCACATGGGGTTTGGGGCCAATATCAAGGGATCGAGTGTTTTCAATGGGCTGACCATCGATTTCCAAAGCGATTGTCAGATGAGTTTCAACGATCTGAAAGAAGGAGATACTTTCGACAGCAGCCAGTTCCATGCATCAGCTGCCTATACGCCTACTTGGATGGAAGCCATCATGATAGTGGGAAATGCCCTAAGTGGGAGCATCACCGTAGTTAGTAAAGACATGATTGTCGATAAACCATGCATCACGCTGAAACTTACCGATCTCAGGTTTGAAGCCATTGATCGTTCTTGTATCTACTCCGTCAATGGCACGGCGGTATATGAGGTATTATGGGGAATGTAAAATCGAACAATGATGAAACAAGGCTTTTACTTTTGGATGAGTGCCTTGGTCCTGGCGATGGCAGGACTGAGCAGTTGTAGCAGTGACGACAATCTTCCTGCTGAGGCGAAACCTGTTGTGGGCTACTGGCAGTTGGTGGGTGCTTTTCATTATGATGAGCAAGAGCCACTTACTGACATAGAAGTAGTAGAGTATAGGGCAGACGGAACCTTGATACATTATAAAAACGGTCAACAAACGAACCAAATGCGTTATCTGCTAAAAGCAATGGAAGGGAGCAATAACATTTTTGATTATCGTTGTGGTGAATCGCCTAATTTTGATGAAGTGACTACAGAAAGTTCCAGTCTGACGATAGATGGAGATATGCTGGTAACCCGCTACTATGGATGCTTCTCTCAAACGACTTGCTATTATCGCCGTATTTCCAATCTGAATGATGTTGACCCCGATGTATCATCCCTTCTGTATGAGAATCGCCCCACCACCCTTGAAGGGACATGGAACATGGTGCAGGTTAGTGGTGGTTGGGAAGGCATACAATATATCGACGCAGGGAATATCGTGGTACACTTCTACGCTGACCATACGATGAAGGTGGAAAATCATCATCTCTTCTTCCTACCCTCAGGCACCTATTCTTACGAGGTTGTCGAGACCAATGAGTATCCTAGTGGTAAAGAGACTAAAATCAATATTGTGGGACAACAGTCATGTACCTATTACTTCTATGAAGGTATGCTGGTCTTCGATTATGGTATCGCCTGTGATGGCCCAGGCTACTTCTTCAGAAAACTCAAATCAACCGGAATATGAAAAGGAGAATAACAGGGATTTGTACTGCGATGCTGATAGCCTTCGGAATCAGCAGTTGCAGTAGTGATGACGAGATCGAAGTGGAGAGTTACGACTCGACGTATGAGGTGAAATACTACAGTCAGGACCCAAATCTGCATAAGGCGCAGAGACGTTGGTATAATGACATGTCGATCGAGATGTACCCTCAGAGCGAACCTCCCTATATCCTGATGGTGAAGTGGGACAGCGATCAGGGCAAGAAAGCCCTTGACTATATTGCCGGCAAGGACGATGGTGTGATACTCGACAGGTACGACTCCGACCATGAAAACATGTCCATTATCCTTTGTAATAAGTATATCTCTTGCCCCTACCTTTATGTATCCTCTTCGTATAAGTCGTCAGAGAATTTCCTTTATGAAAATGAGTACATCAGAATTGACTGTAAGATCATACTGAAGATGAAAGAAGGACAGAGTGTCGATCCCATTGTCGAAAAGTATTCCGATGTGCTGATACGCTATACTGGCGACGAAAAGGTCAGAGGAACGGAAATCTTCGACTGTACGTTAAGAACTTCCTGCGAGGTCCTCAGACTTGCAGAAGAAATCCATCTCCGCGACGATGTGGAGTGGGCAGAACCCAATATGTATTCCCCCATACATTTCGATATCTGACGGAGCACCCTCCAATAGCGTTAATAAATCATAAATAGTTGCCCCTCCATGCAGTCTTTTTGGTTCTTGCGACACTATATGAGTAGAAAAGATTAAATTTGCAGTATATTATAATAAGGTATGAAGAAACTAAGCACTTTATGGATGGGCGCAGTCCTGATGATCTTGCTTAACAGTTGCAGCAATGACGGTGACGTATGGACTGGTGGTGGGGTAGCGATTGATTCCCCAAGGGCTCTCTATGCTATCGTCAAGCCTGAGGAAACACAGTTGATAGACATCATGCCCAACGACTATGCGATAACGCTTGACAACATCATTGCCGTCAATCCAGAAACGGGCGAGTTCAAGATGAAGGATACTGAGAAGATTGACTCAAAGGCTTATCCTATCCCAACACAATACGTCATCCAGTTCTATTCTGGAGATAGTTTTCTGTTTGAGGCCAAGCTCAACAGCTCCCTTTCCAGTTATCTTCCCAAAGGTCTGACGTTCTGCCATATGTTCACTGACAAGAACGGACAGTCGCTTTATAATCTTGGGGCAGTTCGTTTTTTCTATCAAGATGGAAGTGTTGAGGGCAACACTACTGAACAGCAGGAATGGGGCATGAAACGGATGTATGAGATTTTGCAGAAGGCTGGCAAGATAACGACAAAGATTGACTTCGACGATTTCCAGTTCTGACCTGAATGAATGCTACGGAACTGATAGGTAGGCTCTGCCCATCGGTATCCGTTTCCACTGGTGAGAAATGTTAAAGTTGTGTTAAAGTCCGAAAAATCATGCAAGATTTTGGGTGCTCGTTAGTTATATATGTAGAGAGTTTACAAAAAGACCAATTCGATTCCTATATATTCTCTCTCATTGGCTCCAGCAACCCAGAAATCCCCATTTTCATTCAGGAGCCAGCCTGTCGGCCGATAGGTAAAAAGATTGTCTTAATGGGTTAGTGATTTAATTGCAGGCTGATAGGTTATGGCCGCTGTCCGAGCGAATCGGACAGCGGCCTGCTTGCACTTATACTCTTTTAGCGAATGACTATCTTCTGATTGTTTCTGATGTAGATGCCTGGGCGGAGATTCTTCTCGTTCATGCGGCGGCCGTTGAGGTCGTAGATGACGTCATCTTTGCTGCCAGCCTTACGAACGACCTTGATAGCTGTTGGGGCATCCTCCTTCAGGGTGCAGAAGGTGAAGTAGGTGGGCTCGTCGTATTTGGCGGCTGTGGCATCTTTGAGGTACTTACCTGTTCCGACGTTCCTCAGCGTCCAGCCCTTGTCCTCCACATACTGGATGTCCCAGACAGCACCATCGGGAATATCATATCCTCTCTGTTTGTTCAGGCCGTTGATAAAACAGCAGTCGCCAGAAGCGGCCTGTGAGTTCAGATAGCCGATGTCACCATCCATTTGGTATTCCTCACCGTCAGGGGTGACGAGTTTCAGGGAGCGTCCACCAGTGATTCTCGATACCTTGAATTGATAACCCTCATTGGATACGTTGAATGCAGTCTTGAAATCATCGTACCCCAGATTCTTTATGTCAAAGCCATAAAAAGCCTTGTTCTCTGCTTCGTTGACAATGGCAAAGGTCTTGCCGGACAAGTCTGACAAAGAGCCTGTGAGACGCTCGTCGATGGTCCAATATTTGGTGTAGGCATCGGGATTGTTCATCACGTCCAGGACAGCCTCGGCATAGCGTTTTCCGAGCGTTCGATAGCCCTCAGCCGAGAAGTGCCAGGGGTCAATACCATTGCCAGGAATGTCTTTGGCAGATACGACGTGGCCCGTAGGAATGACTTGGGGAATCTTCGCTACCACGGTGTTGTGGAGAGAGCAACCGCCTCCCATCTCCGCATACTCCGTCTCGCCGACGAAGATGTGTACATCGGAAGCCCTGAGGCCGAGGTCCCTCAGCATATCCTTATAGATCTTCTTCACCTTATCGGGCCAGTCTGCCTGACCGTTGTTCGAGCAGCCCTGGTGTAGCAGGATACCCTTGATGACACCTACCTCCTGAGCTTTCTTGGCCATCTCGATGATACGGCCGTAAGGGTTTCCACCGTAGTAATTCCTGGCTATCTGGGCCCACCACTCATTGTAATTGTCTTTGTATTTCTGCTCGTACAAATCCTTGTCGAACATCTCGATGGGACTGCCACCCATAGCAACGGCAATGACGCCGATCTTCTTGTCAGGGAGCTCCTTTACCATCGTACGACCGAAATAGTCGGAAGGGCCCAGTTTGCCCACAGGGCTGACGATAGGGCACTCGGCCTTGTACCAGTTGCCCAAAGTACGCTTAGGTTTGTCAAAGTTACACGTTGCCAGCATTTGAAAACGCTCATCGACATTCCCTTCGTCCTGCGCTTCCCACTGGGCATTGCCCTCCATATTCGATTGTCCGAAACAGATATAAATATAAAAATTAGGATCGACTTCTGCATTCGCATTGAGATAACTGGTCAACAGCAGGAGACCAGTCAGGAATAACAATTTCTTCATAAAGCTATTATATATTAATTAGGTATAAATATCATTAGAGTTCTACTTTTTCTTTGCGGGAGCCTTTTTGGCTGGTGCTTTCTTGGCAGGCGCTTTTTTAGCGGGGACTGGGGTCTTCTTCGATACGATGACGGGCTGGGCCTTCGTGACGTAGGTCTGCTGTTTCATGATGGTCCAGGCTGCCTCGAAGATCTTGTTGCGGAGATGCTCAGGATAGTTGGGGTTGGAACTGATGAACTTCTCCACAATCAGACGGGCCTCCTTGCTCTTGTGGGAACCCAGCATCGCCTGCAGCCAGCTAGTGGGGAAGAAGATGTCGCTGGTCTGCTGGATGTACTGCAGCGATTTCAGACCTGGCTCGATGAGGGTGTTGCTGACAGGCTCGTAGACGTCGGAGTTAAGCAACTGTAGTGCTTTCAAGGCCCAGGGTTCCTGTTCGCGGTTCTGAGGATGGAGCATCTCGTTGAACAGTTTGGTGCGCAGGGCAGGGTCGGGACTGCAGACACGACTGATATAGTCGAACTCCCGTCGCTCGTCTTCTGTCTTCAGGCGCTTACGCTGTGCAGCCAGCACGGGGTGGTAGGTGTCTCCACGGACAATGGCCAGGCGGTAGGCCCAGTTCATGTAGTCCTGTTCGTTGAAGAGCGGGTCGTTATGTTTCTGCCAGATGGAGTATATCTTGTCAAGCAGTTCTGGGGAACTGGCGTTTGAACCCAGCTTACGGATGATGAACTGCCGACACTCCTTTGTACGGTTCTCGCCCAGCAGGTCCATCATACAGAGCTCGAGTGTCTTGCGCTGCTCTGGTGCGAGGTCGAAAGCTATCTTGAACATGTGGTCGACGGCGGTGGACATGATGAGCGGGTTGTGCTCCTTCATCATACAACGGTAAAGCTCTCCGAAGTGCGATGGTGGGATGCGTCCTAAGAGGTAATTGTCATGGATGGTGAGCAGCATGGCATAGCGGTTCAGGTCGTTCCGGGTGGTGATGAGGCGCTTGGGCAGGATGACGGCATATTCATCGTCGAGGGTGAAATGTCCGTAGCCCTTACCGTCGAAGTTGGGAACGATGTAGTTGGGCTTGCCTGCTACCTTGATGATGAAGGTTGAGTCCTTCATGTCGACGTTGACGGTTCGGCTGGTGCCGAGTTCGTAGATGAGACGTACCTGGAACTTCTGCGGCCAGACGATGCCCCGCTTATAGGGGTCGCTCTGGGTGATGACGATGTTGCCGTCCTTGTAGGCCGTATGGATGGTGGGCATACCTTTCTGCTTCACCCATACCTCGCTGAACTGACGGACATTGGCCTTGGGTGCCGCCTCGTCGAGGGTAGTGACGAGATCATCCCATGAGGCATTGTTGAACAGGTGGTCGCGAAGGTATTTCTGCAAACCTGTCTGCATCTCAGGGGCACCCATCACCTCTTCGAGCATCCGCATCATAACGGGTGCTTTGTCGTAGATGATGTTGTCGTAGAGCAGACTGGCGTGGTTCAGATTGTTCAGCTCCTGGGCGATGGGGTGGGTACCGTCGGTACGGTCGATGGCGATGGCACGGCTCTGGTAGGTCTTCAGGAAGTTCAACTCGTGGTCGATCTTGGAGAAGGAACGACGGGTGATCTTCGCTGCCATGAAATTGGCAAGTACCTCCTTGGCCCACACATCCTCAAACCATTTGAGTGATACAAGGTCGCCAAACCACAGGTGGGCAGTCTCGTGGGCAATCAGTTCCAGACGGGCAGCCTTCTCCTCCTGGGTAGCGTTCTTCTCGAGGAAGATGCGACGGTCGTTCATCTGGATGGCTCCCGGATGCTCCATCCCGCCAAACTGATAACCAGGCAGCACCACCATACCGTAGTTCTTGAACGGACAGGCGATACCCGTATAGCCCTCCATCCATTTCAGTGCCTGGGCGGCCTCGTCAAACACTTGGTCGAGCTGTTCCACCTTGTAGGGATCAGTCTCACGGTAGAGAATCCGCATGGGACGACCCTCACGGACGGAAGTCTTTTCCTGGAATTTACCAGCAACGAAGGAGTATAGATAAGTGGGAAGCTGGCAGACGTTGTCGCTTGTCATTGTCTTCCAGCCCTCGGGCACCTTGAGCGAGGTGACGAAGACGGCCCGGAGGTCGGGCTGGTCGAAGCAGGGGAAGGCTGAGCGTGCGAGATCAGGCACAAAGAGGGTGTACATATAGTCTTCATTGCGGTTCAGAGCTTTGTCGTTGGCCGTGAAGTGCAGTTCAATCTTGTTGTCACCCTCGAACACCGATGCCATGGGAATGATAATATGTTCATCTCTGTAGACAGCCTCTGCGGCACGACGCTTTTTCTTCTGGTTCCAGACGTAACAGGTGCCGTCGAAGCCTCCCGTGAAATCGAGCACCACATCTTGTGGGGCTTTCAGGGTGAAGGAGATGATGGCCTTTCCCTTCACTTTCTCTCGGGGATTGGCGGGAATGTCGAATGAGAGGTCGTAGAGCACTTTGCTGATGTTGGCCTTTCTGTGTTCGGCAAGTTCCTTGGATACGCCTTTCGACAGCATCTGGGCACTCGTGGTCTGTGTGGTCAGGCACAGGGCCAACACGAGGTTTAGCATAATATTTTTCATCGTTGATCGGTTTTTGCTTGCAAATTTAATTAAAATAATCTAAACCTCCATGTTTTTCATGGTTTTTTTGCGCCAGTTTAGTAATTTTGTGTCGTTATTATCAAAAAACAGTGCATGATGGTGTTGCAAATCGTGTTGGCGGCGATGGCATATACCCTCGCCGCAGCTGCCGAGACAGATGATAGTGCAACTGTCCATCGTGTGGAGGTGGAGGCGGTGCCGGGACTGATCCTGAAGACCAATGACTTTCTTAGAGGAAACAACGGTGAGGTTCGGACAATGAACCACGCCTTCACGGCAAAGGTGAAATACGCCTTTGCGCCTCCGTCAGGTTCCAGGGAGGCAGAGCTCTATAAGGGCGTCTATCAGGGCGTGGGCCTGGCTTTTCACGATTTGAACCCGCAATTAGGCAATCCCGTCTCACTCTTCCTTTTCCAAGGTGCTACTATCAAGACATTGGCCAGGAGGCTGTCGCTCAATTACGAATGGAACTTAGGACTGGCCTATGGCTGGAAGAAATACGATGCCGATAGCCATCCTGATAATCGCGTCATTGGTTCGAAGTTGACGGCACAGATCAGTGTGGACTTCTATCTGCGCTATATGCTGTCGAAGGAGTGGGACCTGAACTTGGGTGCCTCCATCGCCCATTACAGCAACGGTAACACCTCCATTCCCAATGCTGGTCTGAACATTGCTGGCGTCAAAGCCAGTGCGGCATATTATTTCAATAGGAGAGAAGAGACCGGAGTGAAGAAGCAGGAAACAGATGACTTCCAACGGCAATGGATCTGGGACCTGACGCTCTATGGGGCTTGGAAACGGAAAGGGCTCGACACAGAGACAGGCACTTACTCCATTCCTGGGAAGTATGGGGTTGTGGGATTCAACGTGAATCCGCTCTATCAGATTAACAGATGGCTGAATGTAGGACCTTCGCTTGATGTATCCTATGACGGTAGTGCCAATCTGGAGTTCGATTATCCTAAAGCCGACAAGAAGCAGGAACCCACAGAGGATGATGTCCGCCTGGCACCTTGGTATCGTCGTGTGGCGCTGGGACTGTCAGGACGTGTGGAGTTTGTCATGCCCTATTTCACCATCAACTTCGGCATTGGCCACAATATCGTCAATGCCCAAACCGATGACCTGAAAGGCTTCTATGAGATTCTGGCACTGAAAATCCATGTCCTGCGAAAGGCCTATGTCCACATAGGATACAGCCTTTACGACTTCTACTACCCTAACAACCTCATGTTGGGCTTAGGCGTACATCTTTAATATTAAAGGGCCTGGTTCTCCCCCTAAGTTAGGGGGAGTTAGAGGGGGTCTGAACAATCGCTATCCATCTTATTTCTGAGATACTCGGCAAAGATGCGGGCGGCACTCTCCACTTTCGCAGCACAGGGCCGAGTCTTGTAATATTCTGCCGTTCGTGGTGAGGCTTCGTAGTGGCAGACGGCCTTCTCGTGGCCTTCCAGACCTAAGATCTCTGCACAAATGAGGCTGCCGTTGTCTTCCTTCGACTTTGCCAGCAGCTCCTGAACCACTTTATAACAAGCTGACTTTCCCTCGCGGTCGCTGCCTTCCGTCTGTCCGCAGTCGAGCCCCACGAGCATGACGATACCAGAGACAGCACCGCACATCATCCGCAGTCTCCCGACACCGCCTCCGAAGCCGGCCGCCACCTTCTTGGCCAGGGTGTCGTCGAGGCCATAGAGGTCGGCAAAGGCTGCCACCACACTTTGACAACAGCCGTAGCCCGCCATGAAATTGTCGACGGCACGCTGCACTCTCTCTTCTAATTCCTGATCACTCATAATTTGCCAATATATGATTACGGCTGCAAAATTACGTTTTTTCTCTCACACTAAGGTGTTGTAATACCAAGAATTATGTTAAAAGAAGAAAAAACTTTGCCACTTTATATACATGTATACCATATTTTAAGTATCTTTGTAGGCTACAAAAAGGAACTATTAAGTTGTTTAACATTTAAATGTTTTATTATCAATGATTTATTCAAAAGAAGTTGAAAACATGTGTAGCGTTTGCAAAGGCGCTTATCATGGACCTGCACCAATCCCCGAGGAGGGCAAATGGGTGGCAGTGAAAGAAATCAAGGAGATCTCCGGTTACACTCACGGTATCGGCTGGTGCGCACCTCAGCAGGGTGCCTGCAAGCTGAGCCTGAACGTGAAGGACGGTATCATCCAGGAGGCTCTCGTAGAGACCATCGGTTGCACAGGTATGACTCACTCGGCTGCTATGGCTTCTGAGATCCTGCCTGGTAAGACCATCCTCGAGGCCCTGAACACCGACCTCGTTTGCGATGCTATCAACACCGCAATGCGCGAGCTCTTCCTGCAGATTGTCTATGGCCGTACACAGAGTGCTTTCTCTGAGGGTGGTCTGCCTATCGGCGCTGGTCTGGAGGACCTCGGTAAGGGTCTTCGTTCTCAGACTGGTACACTCTATGGCACCGTTGCCAAGGGTACCCGTTACCTGGAGCTGACTGAGGGTTACATCACCAAGCAGTACCTCGATGCTAACAATGAGGTTTGCGGTTATGAGTATGTTCACCTCGGCAAGATGATGGAAGCCATCAAGAACGGCATGGATGCCAATGAGGCTCTGAAGAAGTTCACTGGTTCTTACGGTCGTCGTACCGAGGATCAGGGTGCAGTGAAAGCTATTGACCCACGTAAAGAATAAAGGAGGATACGACTATGATTAGAAAAGTACAGTTTGAGAGTCAGGAGCGCCGTATCAACCAGGTTCTTGCTGCTCTGAAGGAGAATGGCATCAACTCTATCGAGGAGGCCAATGAGATTTGTGAAAAGGCAGGTGTTGATCCTTACCAGATGTGTGAGGAGACTCAGCTTATCTGCTTCGAGAACGCCAAGTGGGCATATGTATGTGGTGCTGCTATCGCCATCAAGAAGGGTGTAAAGACAGCTGCCGAGGCTGCTGAGGCTATCGGTATCGGTCTGCAGAGCTTCTGTATCCCTGGATCAGTAGCCGACGATCGTAAGGTAGGTATCGGTCACGGTAACCTGGCTGCTCGTCTGCTCCGCGAGGAGACTGAGTGCTTCGCATTCCTGGCTGGTCACGAGAGCTTCGCTGCTGCCGAGGGTGCTATCAAGATTGCTGAGATGGCAAACAAGGTACGTCAGAAGCCACTGCGTGTTATCCTGAACGGTCTTGGTAAGGACGCTGCTCAGATCATCAGCCGTATCAACGGTTTCACATACGTACAGACTAAGTTCGATTACTTCACTGGCGATCTGAACGTTGTTAAGGAGGTTCCTTATGGCAACAATCCTA
>Ga0265300_10004597_pt1 | contig 10949 bp, 10 predicted proteins | sample AusTroGonzalo_MG_FD_193482 | JGI IMG/M metagenome (GOLD analysis project Ga0265300, IMG submission 193482) | Bovine rumen microbial communities from tropical cattle in Woodstock, Queensland, Australia - Gonzalo_03 | ecosystem: Host-associated > Mammals > Digestive system > Stomach > Rumen ... | reverse complement strand
CGCCGATGATGAAGGCTGTGGCCCGGAGTGCCGCCGAGCGCGGCATCCGCTGCGAGGTGAGCCTGGAGAACATGATGGCTTGTGGCGTCGGTGCCTGCCTCTGCTGCGTGACCGACACCGACGAGGGACACCGCTGCGTCTGCAAGGACGGCCCGGTGTTCGATATCAGCACGATGAAGAAATGGTATGAAAAGTAAACAGATATTTTTTATTGGAACGGCGAATTATACAAATTAAACTAATGGCCATGTAATACATAATTACAAGCGAATTACGCTAAATTGCCTGACGGCAGGACAGCCGCAGCGAAGCGAGCGGCATTCGAGTAATTAGCCTTAAATTGACCTGCGGAAGCAATTCGTTTAATTAGATTAATTCGCCGTTAAAAGAAGAATGATATGTTAGCAGTTAAAGTACATAATCTCAGTTTGAAGAATCCGGTGATGACCGCCAGCGGCACCTTCGGCTATGGCGAGGAGTTCGCCGACTTCGTGGACCTCGAGCGTCTGGGCGGCTTCATCGTCAAGGGCACCACGGGCTCTCACCGCGAGGGCAACCCCTATCCCCGCATGGCGGAGACCCCTTCGGGGATGCTCAACGCCGTAGGCCTGCAGAATGGCGGCGTGGAGAAATTCTGCAAGGAGGTGTATCATAGAATCAAGCACTTGGACACCCATATCATCGTCAACGTCAGTGGCTCGAGCATCGAGGAATACTGCGATGTGGCGTCGCAAATCGATGAGTTGGAGAAGATTCCGGCCATCGAGCTGAACATCAGCTGTCCCAACGTGAAGAAGGGCGGCATGGGCTTCGGCACGAATCCCGAGATGGCGGCGCAGGTGGTCGCGGAGGTGCGCAAGGTGTACCATAAGACGCTGATAGTAAAGCTCACGCCCAACGTCACCAGCATTGTCGACATCGCCAAGGCGGTCGAAGGGGCGGGTGCCGACAGCGTGTCGCTTATCAACACCATGCTGGGCATGGCCATCGACGTGGAGAAGCGTCGTCCCTACCTGAGCACCATCACCGGTGGCTTGAGCGGTCCCTGTGTGAAGCCTGTGGCGGTGAGGATGGTGTGGCAGGTGGCTCATGCCGTGCAGATTCCCGTCATCGGACTGGGCGGTATCGCTTCGGCCAACGACGCGCTGGAGTTCCTGATGGCCGGTGCCAAGGCCATCCAGGTGGGCACCGCCAACTTCATCGACCCCGCCGTGACGATGAAGATTGTCGACGGCCTGGAGGACTATTGCAAACGCCATGGAATCAGGGATATCAATGAGATTATAGGAATAATCTAAGGAACGGCTAATTTTACGAATTAAACTAATGGCTATGCAGGACAATAATAAGCGAATTACGCTAAATGGCCTACGGCAGTCCAATTCGTGTAATTAGCCTTTAATTGACTTGCGTAAGCAATTCGCCAAATTAGAATAATTCGCCGTTAAAAAGAAAGATATGACGTTGATAGCCGATAGCGGAAGCACGAAGACCACGTGGATGGAGGCGGAATCTGGTAACAAGGTGGTTACCGGGGGGCTGAACCCCCATTTCACCACCGACGAGCAGTTCCTCGCCGCCTGCTCCACCGTTCGCAATGCCTTTCACCTTTCATCTTTCACCTTTCACCTATTCTTTTACGGCTCTGGCTGCGGTAGCGAGCAGCAGCGCGAGCGTGTGGCTGCATTGCTGTTCAAGGCCTTTGGAACGAGCGATATACATGTGGAGACCGACATGCTGGGTGCCTGCCGGGCGGTGTGCGGAAGGGACAACGGATTGGTGGGAATCCTGGGTACCGGCAGCAATGCCTGCTACTATGACGGGGACGGCATAGCCCTTCAAGCTGTGAGCACGGGTTATATCCTCGGTGACCATGGGTCGGCCAACCACGTGGGACGTCGTCTGCTGCAGGACTACCTGACGGGGTTTATGCCGAGGAATCTAATGGGCAGGTTCCATGAGACTTATCCCATGACGAAGGACGATTTTCTGGAGGCCGTCTATCACCAGCCCAATGGCAACCGCTTTCTGGCGTCGCTGGCCAAGTTTGCAGTGGAGCATATAGAGGATGACTATTGTTCGTCGGAGATACTCGTCAGTCTTTATGAATGGTACAGTTATCAACTGGAGGGTTTGCAGAGGCTGTCGTGCTGTGACCGTTTGAGCCTCGTGGGAGGCTTTGCGGCGCGCATCAGCCCTTTGCTCGACATCGTTGCCAAGGAAAAGGGACTCGAGATTGTCAAGGTGGCTGCCGACCCCATCGAGGGCCTGCGAGAATACCACTTGGCTAATTAATATTCGTTAAATTCGCCGACGGAAACAATAATTTTTTCGCTGCAGCGTTATTTTTTCTCATTAACTAAATCGAATACTAACAATGGATTTATCAAACATCTTAGTGATTTCCGGTAAGCCGGATTTGAGTGAACTGGTGTCGCAGACCAAAGGCGGTGCCATCGTGAAGAACCTCGTGACGGGTCAGAAATACCCCGTCTTCAAAAACGACCGCATCAGTTCGTTGGGTGAGATTCGCCTCTTCACCGACAGCGACGAGCGTCCCCTGGAGGATGTGATGCAGGCCATATACAAACACCTCGACGGCAAAGCCACCGCTTTCGAGCCCAAGAAGGCCGAAAGCAAGGAGCTGGCCGACCTGTTGGCTGCCGTGCTCCCCGACTACGACCGCGAGCGCGTCCACACCTCCGACATGAAGAAGCTCTTCTCTTGGTACAACATCCTGTTGGGAGCCGAGAAGATTACCCTCGACGAGGAGAAAGAGAATGCTTGAATGCTTGAATGTGTGAATGTTTGAGTGCTACGCAGTCAAATACTCAAACAATCAGACAATCAGGCAATCAACTACTCAAGCAATCAAACAATCAAGCATTATCAAAATGATTTACACTGACAAAGACAAGAAATACCGCCGTTACACTGTCACTTCGGCGCTGCCTTATGCCAACGGTCCGGTGCATATCGGCCATCTGGCTGGTGTCTATGTGCCGGCCGATGTCTATGTGCGCTATCTCCGCGCCCAGGGCGAGCAGGTGATGTTCATCGGAGGCTCGGACGAGCACGGCGTGCCCATCACCATCAAGGCCCGCAAGGAGGGCTGCACGCCGCAGGATATCGTCGACCGCTACCACAAGATTATCAAGGAGAGCTTTGCCGAGCTGGGTATCTCGTTCGACATCTATAGCCGCACCAGCAGCAAGGAGCACCACGAGACGGCAGCGGCCTACTTCAAGAAGCTCTACGACGAGGGCAAGTTTGTGGAGAAGGTGTCGATGCAGTACTACGACGAGGAGGCGGGTTGTTTCTTGGCCGACCGCTACATCACCGGTACCTGCCCCCACTGCGGAAACGAGCGCGCCTATGGCGACCAGTGTGAAGCCTGCGGCACCAGCCTCAACGCCACCGACCTCATCAACCCCAAGAGCGCCCTCAGCGGCTCAAAGCCCGTCCTCAAGGAGACCAAGCACTGGTTCCTCCCGCTGGACCAGGACGAACCTTGGCTGCGCGAGTGGATCCTTGAGGGTCACAAGGGCGACTGGAAGACCAACGTCTATGGTCAGTGCAAGTCGTGGATTGACGCCGGCCTGCAGCCCCGTGCTGTCACGCGCGACCTCGACTGGGGCGTGAAGGTACCCGTCGAGGGTGCCGACGGCAAGGTGCTCTATGTCTGGTTCGACGCCCCCATCGGATACATTAGCTTCACCAAGCAGCTCAAGGGCGACGACTGGGAGAAGTGGTGGAAAGACCAGGACACCAAGCTGGTGCACTTCATCGGCAAGGATAATATCGTCTTCCACTGCATCATCTTCCCCTCGATGCTCCATGCCGACGGCAGTTATATCCTGCCCGCCAACGTGCCCGCCAACGAGTTCCTCAATCTCGAGGGCGACAAGATTTCGACCTCAAGGAACTGGGCCGTCTGGCTGCACGAATACCTGCAGGAATTCCCCGGCAAGCAGGATGTGCTCCGCTACACCCTTTGCAGCAATGCCCCCGAGACCAAGGACAACGACTTCACATGGAAGGACTTCCAGCTGAAGAACAACAGTGAGTTGGTGGCCATTCTCGGCAACTTCGTCAACCGCACCCTTGTTCTCACCCACAAGTTCTACCAAGGCAAGGTGCCCGCCTGTGGTCCGATGACCGAGATGGAGCAGGAGGTCGTCAAAGAGATGGCGGCCTTCCCTGAGAAGATAGGCCGCAGTATTGAGACCTACCGCTTCCGCGAGGCCCTCGCCGAGATGATGAACCTGGCCCGTCTGGGTAATAAATACCTCACCGACACCGAGCCTTGGAAGCTCATCAAGAGCGACCCTGAACGCACCGCCACGGTGATGAACCTCTCGCTGCAGATTTGCGCCAACCTGGCCGTCCTCTGCGCCCCCTTCCTGCCCTTCACGGCCGACAAGATGCACCGCATCATGAACCTGCAGGCCTTGGGTTGGAAAGATGCCGGTCGTGCCGACCTCCTCATGGAAGGTCATCAGATTGACCAGCCCGAACTGCTCTTCGAGCAGATCAGCGACGAGACCATCCAGGCCCAGGTCGACAAACTGCAGGCCACCAAGGCCCAGAACGAGCTGAATGCCTGGAAACCCGCCGAGATAAAGGCCCCTGTGACCATCGACGACTTCGGTAAGATGGACATCCGCGTGGGTACCATCTTGGAATGCTGCAAGGTCCCCAAGGCCGACAAACTGCTGCAGTTCAAGATTGAAGACGGTATGGGAACAAGGACCATCGTCAGCGGCATCGCCAAGTACTATCCCGACCCGCAGGCGTTGGTAGGCAAGCAAGTCTGTTTCATCGCCAACTTCCCCCCGCGCAAGCTCAAAGGTGTCGAGAGCCAAGGCATGATCCTCAGCGCCGAAGACAAAGACGGCCGCCTGGTCCTCCTCACCCCCAGCGACTTGGTCACCCCCGGCTGCAACGTCGGCTAATCTTTTTTAATGGCGAATTGGGCGAATCAAGCGAATTGGGAAAAATATTTTAACTCCGGGGAAATTTCCTCGGAGTTTCTTTCTATTTTTGCAGCAGAAACAACAGGAGATAAGGAGTAGGTAGAGAAGCAATAAAGTAGTAAAGAACAACATTTTAACCCTTTTAACCGCTTAAACCTTTTAAACCCCTTAAACCCCTTAACCCTTTAAAACCTAAAAAAATCCCCGATATGAAAACCAGAAATTTGATTGCACTGATGATGGTGGGCTTGGCCCTGAGTTTCACGCCGGCGCTGGCTCAGCGCGGCGGTGGCAGCCGTGGCGGTGGCGGAGTGTCCCGCGGCGGCGGTGGCGGCAGCCACAGCTCGTCGATGAGCAGCAGCCGCAGTTCCTTCAGCGGTTCGTCGAGCCGCAGTAGCAGCTTCAGCAGCTCGAGTAGGTCTAGTAGTCCTAGTTATTCTAGTAGTTCTAATCGTTCGAGCAGTGTCACCAGTGCTCCGTCTGCTCCTACGCGCAGCAGTTCCACCAGCAGCGCCCCTGCTCCCGCGCGTGGTTCCTACAGCGGCACTCCTGCCACCCGTGGCAGCTACAGTGGCGCTCCCGCGCGTGGTTCCTATAGTGGTACGCGTGGCGGTGCCGTACGTTCCGGTGCCCCGAGTGGCGGTGTGGCTACGAGAGACAAAGCCGGCGCCCCGGGTGTTAGCTCGCATGGTGCCCCCGTCCACAACACCCCCGGCAATCCCGGTCATCATGGCGGCGTGGGGTATGCCCGTCCCGGTCATCCCGGCGTGCTGCCTCCCAGTCACCGTCCCATCCACCCCGCCCCCTACTTCTATCACCCCTGGCACGGTTATGTGGTGCACTGCCACCCCATCTACTGGGATCCCATCGTCCCGCGTGCCTGGTACTGGCCTGGATTCTGGCACTACTGCAACAGCTACTGGTATGACTACCATGTGACGGATGTCGTCGTGGTGCGCGACTATGTGCGCGACACCTACAAGGTCGACATCGTCACCTACGGCATCAGTGGCGACATCATGTATGCCATCGTGCGCGACGACGGCGACACCTACCTGCAGGTATACGACAACAACGACCACCTGCTGGCCGAGCAGAAAATCAACAAGAAATACTGCAACATGGTCATCGATCCCGACAACGGAGGCTGCTGGATTTCGAAACCCGGCGACAAAGATCCGCTGCTCTTCATCTGGGCCGAAGGCCGCCTGCTCATCTACGAGGCCGACTAAAGCGTATGAAAATCGGCTATAAATGAGACATCCCGACACCTCTCAGGTGTCGGGATGCTACTTATGTGGCCTATAAGTTGTTACTTATTTCTTTTTTGCCGTAGTTTTCTTTGCAGCCTTTTTGGCGGGAGCAGCCTTCTTGGCGGCCACTTTCTTTACGGGTGCAGCCTTTTTGGCGGGAGCAGCTTTCTTAGCAGCGGCTTTCTTGGCCACGGGGGCGGCGGCTTTCTTCACCGTAGCAGCGGCTTTCTTCACCGTAGCAGCAGCTTTCTTGGCGGCAGCCTTCTTGGCAGGAGCCTTCTTGGCCACGGCTTTCTTGGCTGCGGGTTTGTTGTAGCGCTGGCAATCCAAGGGGGTGACGCAGGTGCCGGTGGCACGGGCCACGAGGATGCGCTCCTCGAGGACCTCGGCGGCGCTGGCGCTGATCTCAGGAAGGGTGCGGATGACCTTGTAGGCCTCAAATTTCATCTTGCGGCTGGTGTTGCCGACATGGGTGATCTCACCGTAAGCCTCGATATAGTCGCCGGCATAAACGGGAGCCTTGAACTCCACCATGTCGTAGGCGCAGAAGAGGCCTTCGTCGCCGTCTTGTTTGATTAAAAGTTCGGTAGCCACATCACCAAAGAGGTGAACCATGTGGGCTCCGTCAACGAGGTTTCCGCCGTAGTGGGCGTCTTTGGCGCTCATGCGAACGCGAAGCATAGAGGTAACTGCCATATTGTAGGGTTTAAAGGGTTTAAAAGGTTTAAGAGGTTTAAAAGGTTTAAGGGGTTTAAGGGGTTTAAAAGGTTTAAGGGGTTTAAGAGGGTTTAAAGGGGGCTAACCTTTTCAGCCTTTGATGATATAATCGACAAAGATGCCGGGGGTCTTGACGTTCTCGGGGGAGATGCTGCCGGTTTTGACGATTTCCTGAGGCTCGACGATGACGGTGTCGGCTGCGGTGGCCATCATGGGGCTGAAGTTCTGGGAAGTGCCCTTGTAGACGAGGTTGCCTTCCTCATCGCTGATGTTGGCACCGATGATAGCGACATCGGCATGGACGGGTTTCTCGAGGAGGTACTCCTTGCCGTCGACGGTGACTTTCTGTTTGCCGTTCTCGACGACGGTGCCGAGGCCCGTCTGAGTGAGGACGCCACCGAGGCCTGCACCAGCGGCGCGGATCTGCTCGGCGAGGGTGCCCTGAGGCTGCAGGGTAACCTTGAGCTCGCCAGCATTCATCTGGTCGATGGTGTTGTTGTTGGTACCGATATGGGTGGCGATGAGGGCTTTCACCTGATGGTTGGTGATGAGTTTGCCGACGCCCACTTCGGGATAGGCGGTGTCGTTGCAGATGATGGTGAGGTCCTTGACATTGCGGGCCACAAGTTCGTCGATAAGGGCGATGGGGTTACCGACACCCAAAAATCCTCCGACCATAACGGTCATGCCGTCGTGAATTTTGTCGGCGGCCTCTTTTACAGTGACAAATTTGTTCATAATTTATACTATTTTAATACTTTTTGCGTTAATGATTTCAAAATGCAAAAATACTACTTTTTTTGCAATGTCAAAAAAAAATTTGCACAGGTGGTGAAATATGAGTATTTTTGCATTTGAAAATAAAGTACAAGAAGAATGATAAAGAAACTCTTTTTCGCTCTTGGAATCACGCTGTTCGCCACTTTTGCCAGTGCCCAGGAGTATATAGAACCCGTCGAAAAATGGAAAGTCTCCGAGGTGTGGGGCAACAACTACCACGGCTGGTCGTTCCATCAGGATGTGGAGGTGGACTTCACTGTCGAAGGCCAGGACGGCCGTTTTACCCCCACTGACGAGGAGATTGCCGAGACGGAGAGTCTGCTGCAGAAGCGCATCGCCTATGTGAACAGAGACCACTACAACCAGGAGGGCATGTGTCCCATTATCGACGAGCATATGCGCATGTACCGTCGCCAGTATGTGGGCTTCACCAACGACCGTGGGGACCATATTGTGTGGGTCAATGGTCTGTGGGACGACAACATGAGCGACGAGATGTTGGCTTCCGACGTGATTCTCACGCGTGGTGGCTGTGGCCACTTCTGGCACCTCAAGGTCAACCTCTCGACCCGCAAGGTTTATGGACTCGAGGTCAACGAGAGCGGCGACACCAAGATAGTGCCGCGAGTGAAGAAACCGCAACCGCGCATCAGCAAGTCGAAAGGTCGCAACAAGAAGGGCAAGATTCGTAAGACCGGCATTATCCACAGTGCCGACGAGAAAGTCTTTAACTAAATGGAATTTAAGCCGCTTTTAACAAAGTTTGTCAAATTCGGAATCGTTGGCGCTTCCGGATTTGTCATTCATGGAGGGTTACTCTACCTGCTGCGCGATGTGGTGGGAATTAACCAGTTTGTGGCCAACATCATAGGTTTTGTCGCCGCAGCCTCCTCTAACTATTTCCTCAACCGTGTTTGGACATTCCGCAGTCAGGAGAAGCAGGTGGCGGTGGAGTATTTGAAGTTCTTCATCGTCTCTGTCGTTGGATTGGGCATCAACAGTGGTACCCTTTGGCTGCAGAGCCTTCTGCTGCCCGACTGGGCTGCCGAAGGCGACCCCCGTTTCTATATCCTATGGATTGTCGCCGTTGCCGTGACGACGCTATGGAACTTCTTCGGCAACCTCCTCTTCACTTTTAGAGGGGTTGGAGAGGTTAAAGAGGTTGAAAAGGTTAAAGAGGGGGGCTTGTAGTATGGCCTATTTTGAAGAATTAAAAACATGGATACATGCCAAAAGTCTGACTCTATTGGTATACAATTTAATGAGAGAAAATAGAGATTATGGATTTAAAGACCAGATACAACGAGCATCTGTATCCATTATGAATAATATTGCCGAAGGAAGCGAATACAAAACCCCTCAGGCCTTCATTAAGTTTCTTAGTATTGCAAAAGGAAGTTGTGCAGAAGTACGCAGTATGGCATATTTATGTAGGGAGTTGGATTACTGTACCGAAGATCAGTTCCAACAGCTCCTCAGTGAATGCAAAATTATTTCCTCCGCAATAAACAACCACATCAAATACCTAAATGAGCCTCTTCAAACCTCTCAAACCCTTAAAACCCCTTAAAACCTCAAAATATTATGGAAATCCTGTCCAATAGAATCCTCAATATGGCCGAGAGCGAGACTCTGGCCATGACTGCCAAAGCCCGCGAGCTCAAAGCCCAGGGCAAAGATGTCATCAGCCTCTCCATCGGCGAACCCGATTTCAACACCCCTGAGGTGGTGAAGGAAGCTGCCAAAAAGGCTATCGATGACAATTTTACTCATTATCCCCCTGTGCCAGGTTATCCCGACCTCAAGGAAGCTATCTGCACCAAGCTGAAGCGCGACAACGGCTTAGAGTACAAGCCTGAGCAGATTGTCGTTTCCACCGGTGCCAAACAGAGCTTGTTCCAGGTGGTGCAGTGTCTCATCAATCCCGGTGACGAGGTGATTATCCCCACTCCCTTCTGGGTCTCCTACAAGGAGTTCGTCCGTTTAGCCGAGGGTAAGTGTGTTTTTGTGAAGACCAAGTTGGAGAACGACTTCAAGGTGACCCCTGAGCAGCTCGAGGCCGCCATCACTCCCCGCACTAAACTCATCATGTTCTCTTCCCCCTCCAACCCCACGGGTATGCTCTACACCAAGGAGGAACTGAAGGGTATCGCCGACGTGGTTGCCAAGCATGAGAACCTCTTCGTCATGGCTGACGAGATCTACGAGCACATCAACTTCGTAGGCAAGCATGAGAGTATCGCCCAGTTCCCCGAAGTCAAGGAGCGCGTCATCACCGTCAACGGTGTTGCCAAGGGTTTCGCCATGACCGGTTGGCGTATCGGTTTCATTGCCGCCCCCACGGTCATCGCCAAGGCCGCCAACAAGCTGCAGGGCCAGGTGACCAGTGCCACCTGCTCCATTGCCCAGAAGGCCACTGTCTGCGCCATGTTGATGGATCCCAAGACCTCAAAGGACATCATCGATATGCGCAACATCTTCCAGATGCGCCGTGATATGGTATACAAACTCCTCTGCGACATTCCCGGCCTCAAGGTGCGTCTGCCGCAGGGCGCTTTCTATTTCTTCCCCGACTGCAGTTCTTATTATGGTAAGAGCTACAACGGCACGAAGATTGAGAACTCGACCGACATGGCCTTCTATCTGCTGAATGAGGCTGGTGTGGCTACGGTGATGGGCTCTGCCTTCGGCGACGACAGCTGTATCCGCCTGAGTTATGCCACCAGCGAGGACCTCCTCCGCGAAGCCCTCCGTCGCATGAAAGAGGCATTGGCCAAATTGCAGTAAATAAGTAATTAGGTAGAACGAAAACACCGTCCGAAAGGGCGGTGTTTTTTATTTAGAATGCTGCTCCTTGAAGCGGCGGTTGGCCAGACATAGGGCGTCGTCGGCGTTGATGCCGTGTTGGCGGCCCCAGTCGATAAGGTCGAAGAGTTTCTGTCCGAATTCCTCCTCCGTCATCTCTGTAGGTTCAGTGGTATTGTCGGTATGTCCCGCCACCTTCTCCTGCATGCGGACGGTCTTGACGAGGGTGGGCAGGCTGTCGGGAACGCCTTCGAGGACGTTCTTGCGGCCTTCGCGCATCTTCAGTTGTTCCCAGTCCTCGCCGTGGTAGTTTTCCTTGTCATAGATGAAGGGGTGACGTGCTATAAGCTTGTCGCAGATGGTATTGTAGACATCGGCGGTGGAGAAGAGACCCTGTTCTTCGGCAATTTTGCAATAG
>Ga0265300_10004596_pt1 | contig 10949 bp, 9 predicted proteins | sample AusTroGonzalo_MG_FD_193482 | JGI IMG/M metagenome (GOLD analysis project Ga0265300, IMG submission 193482) | Bovine rumen microbial communities from tropical cattle in Woodstock, Queensland, Australia - Gonzalo_03 | ecosystem: Host-associated > Mammals > Digestive system > Stomach > Rumen ... | reverse complement strand
CCTTTTTGCGACGACGGTATTCCATCCCTACAGCACCCAGCACCACCAAGAGCAAGATGACATAAGAGATATAGGCAATCGTCTCCGTGGTGTTTACAGACTTCGGGAAGAAGGAGAGCACCACTTCATGACGACCCGGTTTTATCTGCATCGCACGAAGTACATAGTCCACACGTCCGAGTTCTACTGGTTCTCCGTCCACTGTGGCTGTCCATCCCGGATAGTAGATCTCCGAGAAGACAAGCACACCACCCTTGCCCGAGTTTACGTTGTAAGTCAGACGGTTAGGCTCATAGGCAGTGATGGTGACCACACTGGCAGTATCCTGTTCGACAGCCTCACCCAACTGAGCCTTGAACTTCGCATCAGCCACAGCCTGATGACGCAGGTTGATACGTCCTAAGGCGTCAATCTCCTGATTGGCATTGTCCACATAAGTGAGCTGGTCGACGAACCAAGCGTTGCCATAGACATACGGATTCTGGATGGGCACCGTCTGACCACCCTCCAAGGGGAGGATGACATATTTGGCATTGAGCATGTTCAGCACGGGGAAGATGCTGTCGCCATTCACCCGGGTCATGTCGCCACCTGCCTCAGAGACAGCCCGATACAGGCGCTGCATCTCGGGACTGATATGATGCTCCACCAATTCCTGGTAACGGCGCAATTTGGCAGCATGATAGCCACCGATACTCTTATGATAGAAGCTGGTCTCGTTCTCGTTGAACGTGTTTGAGGCGAGGTTCAGCACACGGTAGTCGAGACTCTGGTCACGCAGGATCAGTTCGTCGGTCTGTGTCTTCTGCTGGGGGGTCTCACGCTCTGACTTCGGTACGAACATCTCGTCGTTCAGATAGCGTTTGTTCACAATCCACAGGTCGAAGAGACAAAGCACGAGGATGCCTGCGACGGCATAGATCTGCTTCAGTTTGCCGTAGTAGAAGAACAGCAGAATGCCCGTACCCATCAGGATCACCCAGAACGAACGCAGACAGTCGCTGGTGAACATAGCCTGTCGCATCTCCGTCAGGTTTGTTATCAGCGGCCCCACATGCTCTGCCGGCAGACTCTTCAAGGCACTCATCTCACTGGTCGAGATGAAACTGTCGAAGAACATGGTCGGGAAGAGCGCCATCAGCAAGGCAATGCCACCAGTCAAGCCGAAACTCACCAGCAACGGCTTCATGATCTTCTCGCTCTTCACACCCTGACTGAACACCTCCCGCAGTGCCAGCATGGCCAACAACGGAATGGTGAACTCAGCGATGACCAGGATACTCGCCACAGTCCGGAACTTCGCATACATCGGCATATAGTCGATGAAGAAGTCTGTCAGGCCCATGAAGTTCTTACCCCACGAGAGCATAACGGAGAGGATGGTGGCAGCCAGCAAGGCCCACTTCACCGGTCCCTTCACGATAATGAGACCAAGGATGAAGAGCATCATCACGAAGGCACCCACATAGACGGGGCCAGACGTGCCGGGCTGTTCACCCCAGTACTGACCAATCTGCTGATAGATACTCGCATAGTTCGGATCAGCCTTGGCCATTGCTGTCTCGTTCATGCTCAGCGGCACAGACGCACCACCCTTCGTGTTCGGGATCAGCAAGGTCCATGTCTCACCGATGCCATAGCTCCACTGGGTGATGTAGTCGCGTTCCAGACCACTGTTCGTCTGGTTTCCGCTGTTCTTCTTCACCAGTTCACTCTTGCCGCGCATCGACTCCTGACTGTACTGCCAGGTGTGATAGAGGTTGGAGAGATTGATGCACACGCCGATGACAGCACCTAACGTACAGACCGCCGACGCCTTCGCAAAGCGTTCCAACTCGTGTTTGCGGATGGCATCCACCAGCCAGGCGATGATGAGGAAGAAGATGATGAACAGATAATAATAGGTCATCTGCACGTGGTTCGCGTTGATCTCGAGGGCCGTGAAGACTGCTGTCAACAACAGTCCCCAGAGGTATTTCCCCCGATAGGCTAGCACCAGTCCTGCAATCAAGGGCGGCAGATAGGCCAGTGCCCACACCTTCCAGATGTGTCCTGCGGCGATGATGATGAGGAAATAGGTGGAGAAAGCCCAGAGGATCGAGCCCAAGGCCGCCATGTGCTGACGGAAATCAAAAGCCCTCAGCAGGATATAGAAGCCCAAGAGATAGGCGAACACGTACCACACGTTCTCAGGCAGCCAGAGGTGATAGGCGTCGGCAGCCTTCGACAACAGGTTGGTTGAACCATACGAGGGTGCCATCTGGTAGGTGGGCATGCCACTGAAGAGGGCATTTGTCCAACGGGTACGTTCTCCCGTACGTTCCAGATACTCGATGCCCTCCTGTCCTGCCCCACGACCTGCGGAGGCATCATGCCGGTAGAGGATGCGTCCCTCGATGTCGGCAGGGAAGAAATAGGCGAATGCCAATACGGCAAACAACAGCACTGCCAACACGTCGGGCAGACACTTCTTTATGGAAGATTGAAGATTGAACATTGACTTTAATTTTAATTTCTGCGTGCAAAGTTACGAAAAAATATCCACTAAGGACACGAAGTACACAAAAATATTCCACAAAATAGTGTCCTTTGTGTCCTTTGTGAATAAAAATTAGTATCTTTGCAGTCGAAATATGGAAGAAAGCATCATTACCAGCGTTCAGAACGCCCATATCAAGCACGTCGTGGCCCTGCAGCAGAAATCATCGCTGCGCCGCGAGGAAGGTCTTTTCGTCGTCGAGGGACAAAGGGAGATTGAGCATTGTATCGAATGCGGCTATGAGGTGGTAGAGGTGTTTTCGAGGCATGAGAATATCACTATAGCAAATGCCACGATTGTCACTCAGCAGGTCTATGAGAAGATGGCATACCGTGGGAGCACGGAAGGCATTATCGCTGTGGTCAAGTGCAAAGACCACGCTTTGAGTCATCTCTCATCCCTCACCTCTCAACACTCACCTCTCGTCATCGTCCTCGAGAGCGTGGAGAAACCAGGCAACCTGGGGGCTATCCTGCGCAGTGCCGATGCTGCCAACGTGGATGCCGTGATTGTCTGCGACCCGCTGACAGACCTCTATAATCCCAACTTAATCAGGGCCAGTATCGGGGCCATCTTCACAGTACCCACGGCTGTCTGTACGTCGCAGGAATGTATTGCCTTCCTCAAAGAACGAAACATCAAGATCCTCACGGCCCAGTTGCAGGACTCGTATGAGTATTACGACTACGACATGCGTTCTGGCACAGCCATCGTGATGGGTACAGAATCCACAGGACTCACCCAACAGTGGCGCGAGGCTGCCGACGCCCATATCCGCATCCCCATGCTGGGCCGGCTTGACTCCCTCAACGTCAGTGTCAGTGCAGCTATCCTCATGTTTGAGGCCGTCAGACAGAGAAAGGTGAAAAGGTGAAAAGGTGAAAAGGTAAAAAGGTAAAAAGGTAAGAAGGTAAAAAAGTAAAAAATAAATAGGGAAAATCTATGAAGATAGGAATGATTGTAGCCATGGAGAAGGAGTTGAAGCAGCTCCGTCCATTATTTTCTGAAGACAAAGTGATTCTGCAAAAGAGCGGTATCGCCACCGTCAATGCGGCCATACAGACCGTGGAGATGATCCGCCAGTACAAACCAGACTGCATCATCTCCAGCGGATGTGCTGGTGGCAATGGGGACGACATCAACCTGCAGGATGTGGTGGTGAGTTCGGAACTTACCTACCATGACGTGTATTGCGGCAAGGCCATCGACGACACCACGGTATATGGACAGGTGCAGGGGCTTCCCATCCGCTATCTGGCCGACCCCTATCTGTTGGAGAAAGCCAAACTGACAGGGGCAAAGCCCGGACTGATCGTTACTGGAGACTGGTTTGTGGATACGAAGGAGAAGATGCGCGAGATTGTAGGGCACTTCCCTGATGCGAAGGCCGTCGACATGGAGTCGTGTGCCATCGCGCAGGTGTGTTATATATATAAGGTGCCGTTCATCTCCTTCCGTCTCATCAGCGACATCCCCCTGCGTGACACCAATGCCTCACAATATCACAATTTCTGGGACACTGTCGCCGAGAAATCTTTCCAGGTCACCAAGACCTTTATTGAGAGTCTCTAAGTTTACGCGTCGGCAAATACCTTTCCGTCGCTGAGCGTCACCTGCAACTTCGTATATTCTGAGTGGAAGTCATTCCTCAGACGGTCCAGATAGCGCCGACACTCCCACTTGCACATCGGCAGGTCGTGCAACAGATAGTTGCCACACGTCTCAGGCGTCGTGGCAGGTATCTCCTGCTGGATGAGGATCCATTCCAGACACTCGATGGTCAGCTGGCGCATATCTTCCACCGAATACTGTCCGGTCATGATGATATACATGCCCGTCAGGCAGCCCATCGGTCCTACATACACCACATCGTCCTTCACCTGTGAGTTCCGGAACCACGTCGCCATCAGGTGCTCGATGCTATGCATCGCCGCAGGTGCCACAGCTGGTTCCTTGTTGGGTTCTGTGATACGCAGGTCGTACGTCGTGAAGCCCTTATCCTCACGCGACACATAGATACCCGGCTTCAGATGGGTGTGGTCGATGGTAAAACTCTGAATAACTTCCATATCTTCTTATTAGTCTTTGTTGCTTATTGATGGAGGTTCATGTAGTCGGCAGGCGTCATGCCCGTCTTCTCCTTGAACTTCTTCTGGAAATAGGTTCGGTCGCTGAAACCACAATGCTCGGCGACACTCTCGTTGCTCCAGTCCGGATGTGCCTTGATCACCCGCTTCGCCTCCTCGATGCGCAGCGATGTCATCCACTCACTGTACTTGCAGTTCTGCTGTTTGAGCCAGCCTGACAGCTGATATTGCGGAATACCAATCTCCGAGGCCACGCTGGGCATATTCATGCCGCTCTTCAGATAGCCGGCACGCTCTATCCACTTTTCCACGGCACGCTCTATCCGAGGATCTGCCTCAGAGTCAATGGGCTGCTGCTCCTTTGCCTTCACTGCCGCCTCTTCCTCTTTCCTCGCATTCTGATCGGCCTCCATCACCCGTTTGGCAGACGAACTGACCACGTAGAGACCGAAGCTGTCGACGAAATAGAAGAAGCCACAGAGGGTAAACAATCCATAGAGTGCGAGGGGTAAGCTGTTAGAGAAAATCACAACAGGAGCGAAGAGTGCCATCAACGCCAGGAGGATGATACTCGTCCTCATCCATCTCAACATACCGTATGCATCACGGTCGAAATAGCCATCCAAGGTTTGGTGCAGTTGTTGCATCTCATACATATGACGTATGAAATAGTACAGTTGCAGCCCCGCAAAGAACAAGGTTGACCCAATCTGAGGCCACGACACCTGCATCTCTTTCGCCATCAGCGGATGACCGTCTGTCGACAAACCGATGTACAACAATGCCAAGGCTGGAATCCATGCAAAGAAACCTATCCAGCGGTCGAGCCAAGTCACGCGCCATTCACGCAACAGATACAGGATTGCCAACGACATCATCGCAGAGCAAGGAATGAAACACGCCACGTTCAGCGCTACAGCCTGGGCGACATGGCCTGTCGTGCGCAGTCCCAACACGATCTGCGCCAGGAACTGCAGGCCGAGCAGACCTGTACAGCCCACCATCAGCCAGCGTGCATGGTTCAATGTCTCCCTGCCCACTGACCTGACGGACAGTGACATCAACTTCACGGTGAGCAGCACCATGAGCAGGAACCCTGTAAACTGCATTTGCGACATAACCGGTGCAAAGATACAAGAAAATTCTGAAACAACAAGCGAAAAAGTGTGAAATTTACGATAATTTTCACACCCTATTAGTGTAGATTTCACACCATTGTTGAATTTTACACACTTTCATTCAGTTATTATTCTTATCTTTGCATCAGAAATCATAACCGCATCATAACCGAGAGATTTAAAATTTAATCAGATCAAGATTTAAGGATTTAACCGAACCATTAAAACCATGTATTAGTTTCAATCGTAAAAAGATTGTTTTATGATCGATCAATGGCGTGCAGTCGAAGACTGACACGCCATCGTTCATTTTGGATCATTACACATCGGCGCTGCCGATGCGAATATTGCCCTACCCTCGCTGGATATTATATTTCTTGCGCTGATCGTGGTCGAGGATAGTCTTACGCATACGCATCGACTTCGGCGTGACCTCCACCAGCTCATCCTGCTTGATGTATTCGAGACATTCTTCGAGCGACATCACTGTCTTGGGAATGATGCGGGCCTTCTCGTCAGTACCTGAGGCACGGACATTCGTGAGCTGCTTGGCCTTGCAGACGTTGACCACGAGGTCGTTGTCGTGGACATGCTCGCCCACCACCTGACCAGCATAGACATCCTCACCCGGATCGATGAAGAACTTGCCACGATCCTGCAACTTGTCGATGGCATAGGCAAAGGCGTTACCCGTATCCATGGAGATCATCGAACCGTTGACACGGCGTTCGATCTCGCCCTTGTAAGGCTGGTATTCCTTGAAGCGGTGGGCCATGATAGCCTCACCCTGAGAGGCTGTGAGGACATTGGTGCGCAGACCGATGATACCACGGGAAGGGATGTCGAACTCGATGTTCACACGCTCTCCCTGACTCTCCATCGACGTCATCTCACCTTTACGACGGGTGACCATGTCGATCATCTTTGAGGAGAATTCCTCGGGCACGTTGATGGTCAGTTCCTCAATGGGCTCACACTTCTTACCGTCTATCTCCTTATAGATGACCTGCGGCTGACCCACCTGCAACTCATAACCCTCACGACGCATGGTCTCGACAAGGACGGAGAGGTGGAGCACACCACGGCCAGAAACAATCCATTTATCGGTAGAGTCCTCGAAAGGCTCGACACGCAGGGCAAGATTCTTTTCGAGTTCCTTCTCCAGACGGTCGTTGATGTGGCGCGAAGTGACAAACTTGCCTTCCTTACCGAAGAAGGGCGAGTCGTTGATGGTGAAAAGCATCGACATGGTGGGTTCGTCGATGGCAATGGGGGCCAGAGGCTCTGGATTTTCCAGATCACAGATGGTGTCGCCAATCTCAAACTTATCCAGTCCGATGACAGCGCAGATGTCACCACAATCCACAGAGTCTGTACGCACGTGTCCCATACCCTCGAAGGTATGGAGTTCCTTGATCTTCGTCTTTTCGAGAGAACCATCACGATGGGCGATGGTCACCTGCATGCCATCCTTCAGAGAACCACGATGCACACGACCTACGGCGATACGGCCCTGATAGCTCGAATAGTCGAGCGAGGTAATGAGCATCTGCGGGGTACCTTCTATCTGCTGCGGAGCAGGGATCACCTCGACGATCTTATCCAACAAATAGGTGATATTATCGGTGGGTTTGCGGAAGTCCTCACCCATCCAGCCGTTCTTGGCAGAACCATAGACGACGGGGAAGTCAAGCTGATCCTCGGTGGCGTTGAGGGAGAACATGAGGTCGAACACCATCTCGTAGACTTCCTCAGGGCGACAATTGGGTTTGTCGACCTTGTTCACCACGACGATGGGCTTGAGACCTATCTGGAGAGCCTTCTGGAGCACGAAGCGCGTCTGGGGCATAGGACCTTCGAAGGCATCGACGAGCAAGAGACAGCCGTCGGCCATATTGAGCACGCGCTCCACCTCACCACCGAAGTCGGAGTGTCCCGGAGTGTCGATGATATTGATCTTGACGCCCTTCCAGTTGATACTGACGTTCTTTGAAAGAATGGTGATGCCTCGTTCACGCTCCAGGTCGTTAGCATCCAACACCTGATTGCTGAGGTTCTGTCCCTCACGGAAGAGATTGCCTGCGAGCATCATCTTGTCCACGAGTGTCGTCTTACCGTGGTCTACATGCGCTATAATTGCGATATTTCTGATATCCTGCATACCTATTTAATATAAAAACGGGTGCAAAGGTACAACTTTTTTCTGAAATATTTGGCAGAATGAAGGAAAAGTTGTACCTTTGCACCCGCATTTCGGAAAATCCGGAGCATTCGACGACGTCAACAGCCCGTGATTAGGCAGTTTAGAGCGTCTGAAGGATGTATTTGCAAACAACATTAATCACATTAAAAATTATGTATTTAGACAAAGCCAAGAAGGAGGAGATCTTCGGTCAGTATGGCAAGAGCGCTACCGACACTGGTTCAGCAGAGGCACAGATTGCCCTCTTCAGTTATCGCATCTCTCACCTGACAGAGCACCTGAAGAAGAACCACAAGGACTACAACACCGCCCGTTCGCTGACGATGCTCGTAGGTAAGCGCCGTAAGCTGCTGAAGTATCTCTACAATAACGATATCAATCGTTATCGTGCAATTATCAAGGCCCTCGGCCTCCGCAAGTAAGAAAATAAATCCCCGCCAGTTGGTGGGGATTTTTAATGATGAAAATGCCTCGCTCTTCAGCGGGGCATTATTTCTTTTAAGGGGATCATCACAAAATCACGCTCATACATCAGCGGATGGGGAATCTGGAGGTTAGGCGTATCGATGTTCAGCTGGTCGAAGAGCAGGATATCGATGTCAATGGGACGGTCACGATAGCCTTTACCCTTATAGTGACGTCCAAGTTCCCGCTCTATCTGTTGGGTGACCTGAAGCACCTGCCGGGGCAGAAGTGTCGTCTCACAGTAGATGGCGCAGTTGAGAAACTTGTTGCCTGATGTAAACCCCCAAGGCTCTGTCTCGATGACAGACGACTGGCGAATAACCGGCCCTACCCGTTCGCCAATCAGTTCTATGGCACGAGCCAGCTTCGCTGCTCTATCACCCTGGTTAGACCCCAGTCCCAAATACACCTGATGCACCATATCCTTTACTCCAACATCTGAAATCTATAGTCAATCATCCACAATCAAGAGTGCATCGCCGAAGCATCCGAACTTATAGCCATTCTTGACAGCCTTGGTGTAACATTCATACACATTGTCGTAGCCTCCGAACGACGCCTGGATCATCATCATCGGCGACTCCGGATGATAGAAGTTGGCCACAAGGGCGTTGGACATACCGAACTCATACGGCGGGAAGATGAACTTGTTAGTCCAGCCCTCGAACTCCTTCAGCATTCCGTCGGTACCCACGGCACTCTCTGTAGCACGAGCGGTACTCACGCCGACACAGCACACTCGGTGACCGGCTTCCTTCGTGCGGTTGACCAACTCACAGGCCTCCTTGTCGACGAACATCTGTTCTGACGACATCTTGTGCTTGGTCAGATCCTCGACTTCGATGGCATCGAAATTGCCGAGTCCACAGTGCAGGGTGATATAGGCGAAGTTGATGCCACGGATCTCCATGCGCTTCAACAGTTCACGGCTGAAATGCAGACCTGTCGCCGGGGCTGTGACAGCACCCTCATTCTTGGCATAGATGGTCTGGAAGATCTCCATATCCTCAGGCACAGCAGGACGACGGTCGATGATATAACGGGGCAGTGGAGCTGCTCCCAGGGCGAAGAGTTCCTGCTTGAACTCATCATGGGGACAGTCATAGAGGAATCGCAGCGTACGTCCACGGCTCGTGGTGTTATCGATGACCTCTGCCACCATCGGGCCATCTTCCTCAAAGAAGAGCTTGTTGCCGATACGGATCTTACGGGCAGGCTCCACAAGCACATCCCAGAGTCGGAGGTCACGGTTCAGCTCACGCAACAGGAACACCTCAATCTTGGCATCGGTCTTCTCCTTCGTACCATAGAGACGGGCAGGGAACACCTTCGTGTCGTTAAAGATGAATGTATCATCCTCGTCGAAATAGTCGAGGATGTTGCGGAAGTCGAGATAGACAGGATTACCTTCTTTGTCTTTCAGGTCGTTGCCATCCTCATCCTGTCTGGTCATCTCGATCTTGCCACTCTTGCGGTGGAGAACCATCAGCCGGCATTCGTCGCGATGGGCGGTAGGCTCCAGGGCGACCAGCTCCTCAGGGAGCTTAAACTTAAACTGTGATAACTTCATATATTAATCAATATTATTTTCTAACCATTGAGGGAACTCATCGAAGGTGAGGCAGTCCTCGATGCGGACCTCTCCGACACGTGTGCGACAAAGCGCCGTCAGATAAGCCCCACTACCCAAAGCCTGACCGATGTCACGAGCCAGCGAACGGATATAAGTGCCTTTGCCACAGACCACCCGGATGGACATCTGCATCGTCGAAGGGTCGAAATCTGTGAGTTCGAGTTCATCGATACGCACGGGTTTTGCAGCGAGTTCCACCTCCCGACCCTTACGGGCGAGGTCGTAGGCCCTGTCACCAGCCACCATACACGCTGAGAAGGCAGGGGGCACCTGCATGATATCACCGACAAAGCGCGGCAGCGTCTCAAGGATCAGTTCTCGCGTGATATGTTCCGTAGGATAGGTGCTGTCCACAGCATGTTCCATATCATAGCTGGGTGTCGTGGCCCCTAACTGCAGGGTAGCCGTGTATTCCTTCGTGTGGAGTTGCAACGCCTCAATCTGTTTGGTGGCCTTCCCCGTGCAGAGGATCAGCACACCGGTTGCCAGCGGGTCGAGGGTACCAGCATGTCCCATCTTCACCCGTTTCACATGGAGCCGTTTCGACACCAGGTAGCGGATATGCGCCAGTGCCCCAAAACTCGTCATGCGATAGGGTTTGTTGATATAGATATGGGCTCCCTCGTTGAAGTTCATTTAATCGACCATTGTTAAAGAATGACCTGTGAGCAACATCACGAGGATAATACCACCTACAATGATGCGATAGACGCCAAAGGCCTTGAAACCATATTTGGACAGGAAGGCCACAAACCACTTCATGGCCAGCAGCGCCACGACAAAGGCCACCACGCAGCCAAGAATCAGCATTGTGATATTGTGCGTCGTTGCCCACGAAGCATCTTCTTTCATCAGATCAAGCAAATCGAGTAATGTAGCACCTGCCATCGTAGGCACAGCGAGG
>Ga0265300_10004592_pt1 | contig 10954 bp, 10 predicted proteins | sample AusTroGonzalo_MG_FD_193482 | JGI IMG/M metagenome (GOLD analysis project Ga0265300, IMG submission 193482) | Bovine rumen microbial communities from tropical cattle in Woodstock, Queensland, Australia - Gonzalo_03 | ecosystem: Host-associated > Mammals > Digestive system > Stomach > Rumen ... | reverse complement strand
ATGTTGAATCCGGCTAGCGGCAGAGAGTCGTATATCCGCCAGTCAAGGCTCCAGAAAAAGCGCAGCTGGTCGTCGGGGTTGCCAATCGGCACGGCCGGCTGCTCCGCCACGGCGGCAACGCATTCAAGATGGCCCGCGGCGGCAGCAAGGACGGCAACTGCCGAAATCGCGAATTGTTTCATCGTGGTCATTTTCAGCTTTTTGTCAGTATACAATGATCAATGCGCCGACGGCCTTGCGGAGGACGACGCCGCGTGCCGTGACGGACACCTTGACTTCCGTCGGCTTGTCGGTGAGAACCGTCACCTTGCCGGGGGCGAAGCTGCCGGACACCGACGCGCATGAGAGCAGCGTGCAGCGGCGCTCGTTCGCGCCGGTAAAGCCAGTGGCGTCGACGACGAGCGATGCGCCGTCCGTGACCTCGAGCCGGCCGGAGAGTCTCACCGCGCCGAACCCGCTGTCGTCAGCGACGAGGCGGAGGACGGACGCCGTGCTGTTGGAAAGAACGAGATCAGTTCCGGCGAATGTACCGCCGGGGCCGACTTCGAGCGTACCCTCGCCAAGACCGCCCAGGACAACGGTGTCAGAAGCGGTGAAACTGCATGGCTTCGTCCTGTCCGCCGCCGCCACAGTGATACGTCCGACAGCTTCCGTGCCGACGTAGCTCGCATGAGTCTTGTGGCATGTCTCCGGGCTGACTCCGCCCACCCATATCTTCGAGGATATCTTCGCCGTGCCGTTCGAGAGCACGTAGTATCCATATCCGTTCGAGAAGCCGAATATCGCAGGCGCCCAACCGTTGTCCGTCGCCTTCGACACGAACTCTCCGCCAGTCTGGATGAACTCGCCGCGACCGCGCCCTACGCCGAGGACGAAAGGCGACCTGACGCTCTCGTTCGTCACGACGCCGCCGGAAAGTTCGTACACGCCCAGCACGGTCGGAGTGCGCACTGTTGCCGAAGTGAAGCCGTCGCCGAGTACGAAGCCGGAGACCAGCGTTGTGTTGTAGGCACCGCCGTTGACGACGAACGCGCCTCCCGTCTGGTAGACGTGCCCGGTCGAAAAGCTGTTCGCATTGCAATAGGTGCTGGCGCCGCCCTGATTGAACCCGCTCGCGTTATCAGCCTTGAGGACTCCGTCCGAAATGTACAGGTCGACGAATCCATTGTAGGAAGCCATGCCCATCTTCAAATAACCCACGGAATGCGTCGCCGCGCTGTCGAAGCGTAGCTTGATGCGTCCGCCGGCAGAGGGGTACAGTTCAAGGCGTGCATCGGTGCCGGTGACCTGGTAGGCGGCGCGATCAAGGAACCGGACGTCCGTGGCGGCTCCTGTGGCGGCGGAAAACCGCAATCTGGCATTCGCATTCCCGACAAGCATCGCGTCTTCGCGGAAGACGGCATCGCCCTGTCCGAGGCAGACGTCCCAGATTGCCGCATAGAGCTTGGAGTGCCCGCTGAAATCCAGAGACCCGCCATTCTGGCTCCATCCGCCTCCCAGTATTTGCAAGGTGCCGTAGTCCTTCGCCTCGATGCGCCCAGCCGGGCTCATCTTGAAATAGCTGTTGACTGGCTTGTAAAGCATCTCGCCATTGCCGGCGATGACGACCTTCGAGGTCACGCTATCGCCGACGTCGCCAATGACGACCGATCCGTGCATATTCGTGATGGCCAGCCTGCCTCGCACTTCCGCCATACCGCCGTCCGAGATCTTGAACGCCTCCGTGTCTTTCGCGAATGCCGCCGCGACGTTGACGTTGGTTCCTTGATACACGACCTCACCGCCTTCGGGGACGACAAGCCTGCCGCCGCGGCCCACGTTCCATATCCCCTTTGTCGATCCAAGACGGGAAGCAACGTTCAACGTGGCCGTGCCTCCGCCCCAATTGCAGATGGTGAGGTTGGTGACGACGGCCGGCTCGCCCACGGTCACGGTATAGTCGCCGCCCGGTTCTTTCAGCCCGGCGCCAAGCTCCGAGGACGGCACGCCCGCGCACCAGTTCGCCGCCGTGCCCCATGTCCCGTCTTGCGGCGCCTTCCAGTATGACAACGTCGGCTTCACGCTAAGGAAACAGTCCCCCGTTAGCCATGCGTAGCCAGATGACGCGCCGTAGACACCTGCAGGAAATTCCGTGGCCACGCCGGTGCCGTCGACGAAAGTGACGCGCTCGACGGTGCTTGTTCTTGTGGTTGCGTCTTGGCCAAGCACCAGATTCGCACCATCGTGAACGACAAGATGTTCGGCGTGGAAGTAAAAGACAGACGCATAAGCGGGCATGCTCAACGTGGCCGTAGGCCCTATGACGGCTCGTGAAAGATGCAAAAAATACGCCCGCGACCACCCCGTGTTCATGTTCACCACTCCGTTTGACACGATCAGATCCCCCGTCGTGGTGCTTTCCAAGTCGTAGAATTTAATCGTCCTGCTGGAATTGCTAGGGTTCCAGCAAAGGCCCGCCGCGCCCTTGAAACAGCCGGCGAAGTTTGAATCCTGAATGCGGCCGCCTATTGTAAGCAAGGCCGGCGTTGCACTTGTCACCGTCTGTTCGTGTCTGTCGGCGTATGGATCGTAGGCAAAGTACTGAAGATTCGTGATGGCCTGGTTGTAGCCTCCCAAATCCAACGTTCCCGTCATGTTGAATCTCCAGAAATACTGCGGGATGGCATTTTCGCCGTGGCATATTATCGAAGAGTACTTGTCGCAGTCGATTCTGCCGTCACTGAAAGGCATCGTCAGGCAGTCCTTCTCCCATAAATGCAGCGCACCGCCGTTCTTGAGATAGATGTTTTTCGCCTGATGCAGGCCGCCGGCGTGCAGATGGAGCACCGCCGTGTCGTTGGTCAAGTAAATGTTCAAGTACTGGTTCCCGATGTTTCCGCTCGAAAACGTCACCGTGTTCGTAAAAATGACGTTGTGGTAGTTGCCCGGCACTGCGGCGGGATTCCAGTTGTTCTTGTCGCTCCAGCTTCCGCCTTCGCCGCCAACCCACACGTAGTCGGCTCCAGTCGCGACAGCGCACAAGCCGACGCTCAAGATGAACAACGCTCTTTTGACCATGGTACTATTCTCCTTTTGAATCCATTTAACGCCAATTATACAGGAAATCGCGCAAAACCGTCACCCCCACCAAGGTGGGGGTGGCATTTACGTCACAACGACGGCATGATATGATAAAATACGAAGTAACGCAATGAAGCGTACCTGCTTACTTTTCGCCGCGCTTGCCGCGACAGCGCCAGCCGTTGCCGCGATTCATGACGCAGCCGCCCTGCGCCAGGCCGTCTACGGCAAATTCACGCCGGCCGAGTTCTCCATTACCGGCCGCGTCACGTTCGTCCGCTTCGGCAACGCCACGAACCGCCCATCTACAGTAGTGGTTACTGACGAAACAGGCGGCATCGCAATGTTCCCCGCCACCGCCGCCAGATGGGACGGTGTCCCCCGGCTTGGCGACCTCGCCGTGTTCAACGGCCGCACGTATCTGGACCACGGCAAGAAGCCATGCGCCCTCGTTGTCAGGCACGAGTTCCTGTCTCACGGCGTCCCATACCCGCCGGCAGACGTCGGAATCTCCGAGATTCTTGACGGCAAGCACGACTTCATCCGGGCGCGGCTGTCGGGAATCCTGCGCGACGTGACCGGCAGCGAGACGAACCCCCGCTGGACGATGCTCGTAATCTACGGTGGGCGCAACAGGGTCTTCGCGTCTGTGCCGACCACCCCGGGCGAAGCCAAGTCCCTTAAGAAGCTCGTAGGCGAAAAAGTGTCCGTCACGGGCATCTGCGTGCTGAACGATCTGAGCCCGCGTCTGCGCATCGGACGCGTATTCATAATTGCGACCGCCGACGACGTCAGGAAGGCATCTACGGACACGGCCACCGTCGCAGACCTGCCGGACGTCGGCCGCATCCGCTACGAGAACGCCACCGACGTCGAAGCGCTCGAAGCGCACCGCGCCACAGGCTGCATCGTCGCCGTCTGCCGGAACCGCCGCGCCATGCTTCGCACTGCCGACGGCGACTTCGTGGGCCTCGACTTCGGCGACGGGGTCCTTCCTCGCTACGGCGACGTCGTCACCGCCTGGGGCCTGCCGGAGTCGGACCTCTTCCATCTGCACCTGACGAACGCAAAATGGCAGAAAGCCGACGGTGCGTTCAATGAGGACGAGCCCGTGGACGTGAGCCCGCGCGCCATGCTCGTGGACAAACAAAGCAACAACCAGATCAACAGCTACCTCCACGGTCGCCCAGTCAGCTTCGTGGGCGTCGTGAGAAGCGTCTCGTCGGAAAACTCGGAAAGCCGCATCGTACACGTCGAATCGGACGGCACGCTCGTTACGGTTGACGCAACATCCCTGCCGAACGTCGTGAAAAGCCTTCCCATCGGAAGTAGAGTCGCCGTAACCGGCGTCTGCGCCATGGAATTCGAAACACCACGCTCGGCGTCCTCCTTCCCGAAAATAGGAAGATTCTCCATTGTCCTCAGGAAGCCGGAGGACATATCGGTTCTCTCGCGTCCGTCATGGTGGACGGAATCAAGGCTGTGGGGCATGATCAGCGCCCTTTTCGCTGTGCTGGCGACGATTCTCGTCTGGAACGTGGCCCTTAGAAAAGCCGCAACGAGAAAGGGCCGCGAGCTGCTGCGCGCGGAACTCGGCCAGGCAAAGGCCGACCTAAAGGCACAGGAGCGCACGCGCCTCGCAGTGGAGCTGCACGATTCCGTGGCCCAGATGCTTACCGGCATATCCATGGAAGTGGAGGTGGCACGGGGGATGTGCGAGTCGACATCGCCAGAAACGGCGTCCCACATCGACATTGCCGGGAAGGCGCTGAAGTCGTGCAGGGACGAACTCAGAAACTGTCTCTGGGACCTCCGCAGCCAGGCCTTGGAAGAGCCTGACATGGCCAAGGCCATACTGCGAACGCTGCAGCCGCACGTCGGCGACTCGCGCATCGCCGTCGGGTTCAATGTGCCGAGGGCCACGCTTTCCGACAACACGGCCCACGCCCTGCTCAGCATCATACGCGAACTTGTCACGAACGCGCTGCGCCACGGCGAGGCGACGCACGTAAAGGTCGAGGGCACGCTCAAGGACGGATGCATCGTGTGCATGGTGGAGGATGACGGATGCGGATTTGACCCGGACAACTGCCCTGGCATCGCGCAAGGCCACTTCGGGCTCACCGGCATACAGGAGCGCCTTGGCCCGCTCCACGGCACAATGGACATCTCAAGCCACCCCGGAAAGGGAACGACCGTCACGATTTCAATCCCGAAAACAGACGACACATCATGGACGAAAAGATCAAAGTTCTAATCATCGACGACCACGCAATCCTCCGAATGGGACTGACCGCCCTTCTCAACTCAAAGAAGGACATCGAAGTAGTTGGCGACGCCGCAAACGGCACCACCGGAATACGAAAGGCCGCCAAGCTGAAGCCGGACGTCGTAATCGTGGATCTGGTGATGCCGGACATGGACGGCGTGGAGACCACCCGCCAACTTCTCGAAAAGGATCCGGATGCGAAGGTGATGATCCTCACGACCTTCGGCACGGCGGACGGCATCTCCCATGCGCTCGCAGCAGGTGCGCGCGGAGCAGTCATGAAAAACGTGGAATTCTCGGAGCTGGTCTCCGCCATCCGCACGATTGCGGCAGGCGGCCGCGCCGTCTCGCCGGAGATCGAACGAATCCTTGCGGTCGACCCTCCGATTCCGGCTCTTTCGCCGCGCCAGTCCGAGATTCTTGAATCGATGGTGCGCGGGCTGTCGAACTACGACATCGCAAAGCAACTAGGAATCAGCCTCGACATGGTCAAGGAGCACACGACCTCGCTGTTCACGAAAATTGGCGCAGCCAACCGCACGGAGGCCGTCGCAATCGCCCTGCGCAAGCACCTGCTGAAAGCATAGAGAAGGGAAGCGCCACCTACACTTCCTTCAGCAGCGCTGAGCAGCCGGTGACGACATCGACGTATGTCGTCTCGAAGTCGCCTGTATACCAGGGGTCGGCTACGTCGCGGTCTATGCCGGCGAAGTCGAGCAGCATGCGAAGCTTCGGCTTGTCAGACGACCCCGCCATTCGGCGCAAGTCGTACATGTTCATGTCGTCCATGCCGACGACAAGGTCGTAGTCACGAAGTCTCTCGGGCGAGAGAAGCCATGCGCTGCGGGGAGAGAACGGGATCCCATGCCGCGACAGCTCGCGCTTCGTGCCGTAATGGATGTCGTTTCCGATCTCGTCTGTGTGCAACGCGGCGGATTCGACAACGACATCGTCGCGCCCGGCCTTCGCCAGCATCTCCTTCATGACGAACTCCGCCATCGGACTGCGGCAGATGTTCCCGTGGCACACAAAGAGAATCTTCATGCTACACGTCTATTACGCCGCTGGTGGGCCTGGCCTTTAGAACCGCCCAAAGAACGGCATACACGATAAGCGGCATTCCCGACAAGAACAGCGTCACTAACGCCACAATCCAGCGCAACCCCGTGACGTTCAAGTCAAACCTGTGTGCAAGTCCCGCGCAGACTCCGGCAATCACCCCTTCGTCGCTGCTTCTGTAAAGATTGTCCATTGAGAATCCTCCTGTTTTATTTCTCGAAAAGCGGAGTGGAGAAGTACCGTTCGGCCGTGTCGGGGAGTATCGTAACGACGGTCTTGCCGGGGCCCAGCCGCTTCGCGAGCTTAAGCGCGGCAAAGACGTTGGTGCCCGCCGATATGCCGGCCATCAGGCCCTCCTTGCGGGCAAGGTCGCGCGCGCAGCCGAGAGCCTCTTCGTCGGAGACGACGCAGATATGCGAGTATATCTGCGTGTTGAGGTTGTCGGGTATGAGCCCGTCGCCGATGCCCATCTGGAGATGCGTGCCGACCGTCCCGCCCGCGAGAATCGCCGCGTTCTTAGGCTCGACCGCCCATATCTCGATGGACGGGTTCTGCGCCTTTAGGACTTCGCCGATTCCGCTAAGAGTTCCGCCGGTGCCGACGCCAGAGCAGAAGCCGTGTATGGGCTTCGCCGCCTGCTCCATTATCTCAAGCGCGGTTCCGTGGCGGTGCGCCGCCGGGTTCGCCGGATTCGAGAACTGCTCGGGGACGAATACCTTCGGGTCCTCCTTCGCCATTCGCTGCGCAATCGCGGCGCACTCGGCTATTGCGTCGCCGATGTTGCCGTCGTCGTGGACAAGCACGACTTCCGCGCCGTAGTGGCGCACAAGCTTGCGGCGCTCCTCGCTGACGCTGTCGGGCATGACGATGATCGTCTTGTAGCCCCTCACCGCGCCGATGAGCGCGAGGCCAATGCCCTGGTTGCCGCTTGTGGGCTCCACGATTACGGAGTCTGGCTTGAGCAATCCACGAGCCTCGGCGTCGCGGATCATGTTGAGAGCCGTGCGGGTCTTTATCGATCCGCCAACGTTCAGCGCCTCGAACTTTACGAGAACTTCGGCCATGTCAGGCGTCGTCATCCGCCGAAGCCTCACCAGCGGCGTATGCCCCACCGCGTCAAGTATGCTGTCGCAGATCATCTATTTCTCTTCTTTTGCTTCCTAAACTTCCTGCCCTTGATCAGGTAATGTTGGTATTATACCAAAATCGCCGAGATAACGGGGCTTAGCCCAGGCCAGAACTACTGCGGCACGAAGGGCCGCCGGTTATGGGCGATCAAAAAGCTGTTTACGTCCTCCAGTTTGTATATCTTCGCCTCAAGGCAGGCGTCGAAGATCATGTCTTCGACAACGCTGCGCGAAAGATGGTAGCCAGCGGCATGCAACAGAAGGTCGGCCTCGGCGCGCGTAAGGCGAAGAGCAAATGCAAGTTGCACGGCTGTACGCTTCGAGACGACATGGGTCTCGTCCGAGATTATCGCAGAGTACGTCTTGCGACTCAGGTATGCGGCCTTATAAACAGCAGGGGCATTATTAGAAAACCTGTCACGCACCCATATTATGACACGCGCCGCGAACGAAAGATTTGCTGCGTGGAGATCTGGCTGACGCGGCCTGCTGACGGGCAACTCTCCGATTCCAATATCAGCAGTTACCGGCCGCCCCTTCTTCGCTCGTTGCCGCCTGCCCAGCGGTGCGGCTCGCTCCGCCGCGTCATCGCACTTGCCCGGCCCCATCTTGCATGCAAAGCAAAGGTCTCGAGCCATCAAGTTTCGCATGCGGCGCTTCTCACGCGCACGGGCGATGGCCGCTGCGATGGCCGCGTCCGCCATTTCGCGCTGGGCATCCGTCATCGATGGAGGCGGCGGAACTGGCGGAAAATCAAACTCCATGTCATCAGTCATCTGCATGCGCACATTATACCACAGTGGAAAATGTCATGTCCATTGGGAATGGACATTTCGCCGCGCGGCGGTTTTGACTTGCACTTTTGTATTATAATGTGCGCGTCTTGAACGCCGGCGTTTCTGCCATGCGTCAGGCAAACACAAAAGAAAGGAACAGTGAAATGAAAAACGAAATCAAAAGCTATGTGCACGTCGCACTTGTCCTGGACGCATCCGGGTCGATGGAATCCATTCGCCCATCCACGATCGAGTCGCTCAAGAAATTCTTTGACGGACTCAGGAGCGAAGAGGACAAGACGCTGCTGGACGTATGGCAATTCAACTCGGAGGTCAATCACCTCGTCGATTCTGCCGACCTCAACAACGGAGCGCCTCAGACGCTCGAAAATTACACCACCGACGGGTGCACCGCGCTTTATGACGCGATTTGCACCGGCATAGACGAACTCGGCCGCAAGTTCGCCGCAATGTCCGAGCCGGAGCGTCCAGACGGAGTCGTCTTCGCAATACTCACCGACGGCTTTGAAAACGCATCCAGCTCGTTCACGCGCAAGGACGTCAGGGACAGGATTACACACCAGTCATCAAAGTACAGCTGGCAGTTCCGATTTCTCGCCGCCAACCAAGACGCTATCAGCACTGGTGGAGGCTTCGGCCTCGACGCCGGCTCTTGCGAAACATTCGAGGCAACCGAGGCGGGCATCGGCAGTCTGTGCGGCGAAGGTTCCCGCATCGCGTGCTGCATGAGAGCCATGCGCGACAGCTCACGTACCCGCCGCGCCCAGCGCAAGCGCCAGAATCGCAATGGCGAACCGAATTGCCGCGACGAGGCATAATTGATATAATTCCGAAGTCATGCAAATCGGAGGAGGCCATGTATAGTTTCGATCTTGAGGCGTTCATACGCAAATACCTGGACGGTGACATCCGAAACCTGACGGATCTGAGCCTAACCGCCATGAAGGCCACTCCCAAACAGTACGGCTTTGCAACCAAGGACCATCTCGACTGCGATGACACAAATCTCGCTTGGGAGATATACAACCGCATCTGGGGCCTGAGGCGAATGCCTGAATCTTCGCCAAGTACAGGAGGCTGGGTCTGCATGAATTTCAGAGGAGACACGATGAATTCATTTCGCTCGCTCTTTGGCCGCGAGATAATCGTCCGGAACGACGACGGAATCGAAGTCCAGGGCTTTAGGGGCCTCAGACGCTTCGGTGCCGAAGACGAATTGTTCAACAAGGCTTGCAAATTCTGGTACACATACCATTGCATCGGAAACTTTATCCCATTCCCAAACATAAAGGTCGGGAAGCGAACAATCAACACCTTCCGGACTACATGGCACGACTACTTTGACGTGTTCCTCGAAAATCTGCGGCCATGTTTGCTGCATGACAGCACTTCCCCAGAAGAAGACGATGTGTCTTTGCCTAAGCTTGTTGCAGCAAACTCTTTTTTCTGGGACAAATACCGCGGTAAAGACGGATGGGAAAGGTTCATATCGGAATTCCTTCTCGAAGACTATTGCGACGAGTTCTTCCGCCCAAAAAGACTTTACTCCGGGCTGTGGTACTGGAAGCGCAACGTATCCCGCTCCGATTACATAAAAGCGTGTCACGAATACATCGACACCGCTTCCGAGCTTATACTATCTCGCGGGAAAAGGATGATGAAGCGAGTGTCACGCACCTTAGCGTAATAGCGACTTGCCATGACGCAGGCTAATGTGAGATAATATTAGCCATGCTTCTCACCTACATCATCGGATCGCTGGCCCTCATCGTAAAGCCTGGGCCTGACCTTACATGCACCATCGCAACGGCGCTGTCGGACGGCAAGGCCAACGCCGCCACGCTGATGTTCGGGCTGATCGCCGGGTGCTGGATATGGGTGCTGCTGCTGACTGCGGGCGTCGCCTCGTTTTTCACAGACCATCCTACCGTTATGACGGCGATCCAAATAGCCGGTGCCGCCTACATCGCGTATCTGGCCTATGCCGCGTTCGCGGACGCCATCCGCAGCTTTCGAGGCTCGTCGTCAGATGCGCTTCGCCCCGCGACGGCGCGCGGCATGCGGCTTTTCCTGCGCGGGATCGCCATGTCGATGTCGAACCCCCTTACGATTCTCTTCTTCCTTGCGTTCCTGCCGAGCTTCACGACCTCAAGCTCGTCTCTCTCGCCCGCCGTGCAGACGCTGCTTCTGGGAACGCTCTTCTGCGCGCTCGTGCCGTTCGTATACCTTCCGGCAATCGTGGCGGCCGACTTCTTCCGCGCGCGGCTTGTTGGATCAGCGAAGGCAACGGCCTGTCTTAAACTCGTATCCGCCCTGATGCTCGCCGCCGTAGTCGCAGTCCTGGCGGCCAGGATCATCTAACCTTCCGCCGCGGCATTCTTAACCACGGAATGCACGGAACGCACGGAATGCCTGTTGAGCCGTGTAGAACATGTAGATCGTGTAGAATTAGGGAGTTGATTCTGCGCTTGTCGGTCTTTAGCCACAAAGAACAGGAGAAACAGGAGATGATTCAAGCATCGCTGGGGCCCCCAAATTTCATTATCACGGCACCCGAGTTATTATCATTATGGGTATGGTTTTGTAAATAACTAACTCGTTATTGTCACCGCATGATAATAACGGAGTTGTTATTATCATTA
>Ga0265300_10004587_pt1 | contig 10959 bp, 8 predicted proteins | sample AusTroGonzalo_MG_FD_193482 | JGI IMG/M metagenome (GOLD analysis project Ga0265300, IMG submission 193482) | Bovine rumen microbial communities from tropical cattle in Woodstock, Queensland, Australia - Gonzalo_03 | ecosystem: Host-associated > Mammals > Digestive system > Stomach > Rumen ... | reverse complement strand
TCCGGCGGCGGCGAGGGTACAGTCATCAAGAACAAATGTCACGAGTGTCACGGCGAAGGTGTCGTCAAGGGCGAAGAGGTCGTCGAAATCAAAATTCCTGCCGGTGTTGCCGAAGGTATGGTTGTCAATGTGCCCGGAAAAGGTAATGCCGGCCGCCGCAACGGCGTCAACGGCGACATCCAGGTGTTTATTGAAGAGGAGCCGCACGAGCTGTTTGTTCGCGATGGTAACAACTTGATATACAACCTGCTGCTCGACTTCCCTACAGCAGCACTCGGAGGCGAAGTGGAAATACCGACCATCGAAGGTACAAAACTGCGCGTCAAGATAGACAGCGGCACACAGCCCGGCAAGACGCTTCGTCTGCGCGGCAAGGGACTGCCCGCTGTGCAGGGCTACGGTAGCGGCAAGGGCGACCTGATTGTCAACATCAGCGTCTATGTGCCGAAGACACTCAGCCGCGATGAGAAGGAGGCGCTGCAGCGCTTTAAGGACAGCGACAACTTCAAGGGCGACAAGCAGACGAAGGACACAATCTTCCAGCGATTCAAGAACTACTTCAACTAAACCGATAGAAAGGAAATCGCCATGACGTACGAAGAGATCACACAGTATCTGTTTAAGCAGACGGCCAATTACGAACAGCAAGGCAAGCAGGGCTATAAAGAGGGCTTGCAGAACATGCAGGCTCTGGACGAGCGCTATGGGCATCCGCACCAGAAGTTCAAGTCCATACACGTAGCCGGAACCAACGGCAAGGGCTCCTGTTCGCACATGCTGGCAGCCATCCTGCAGCGAGCCGGATACCGTGTGGGTCTCTACACGTCGCCACATCTGGTGGATTTCAGCGAGCGTATTCGCATCAACGGCAAGCCCGTTTCCCAGGAGTATGTCGTCAAGTTCGTCGAGGACAGCCGCAATTTCTTTGAGTCTATCAGCGCCTCATTCTTTGAAATCACGACGGCAATGGCCTTCAAGTACTTTGCCGACAACAACGTCGACATTGCTGTCGTAGAGGTCGGTCTGGGCGGCCGATTGGACAGCACGAACATCATCACCCCGCTCGTATCGCTCATCACCAACATCAGTCTCGACCATACAGACATGCTGGGTTCGACACTTGAGCAGATAGCGATGGAGAAAGCCGGTATTATTAAAAGAGGTGTACCCGTCGTCATCGGAGAGGCTACGCCTGAGACCAAACCCGTCTTCGAGGCAATGGCCAGCGAGATGGAAGCACCCATAGTCTTTGCCGAAGAGTGTGCCGAGGTGGCATCCTTCGAGGGACTCGACGAGGGCGGCTACCGCTATACCACCCATCATCTGGGCGTTATAGACTGCGAACTCAACGGCATCTACCAGCCCAAGAACATGAACACGATACTGCCTGTTCTCAACGAGCTGATGAAGGCCGGATACCTGATGGCCTGCGAACAGCCGAAGTACCTGGCCGCCTTCAATAAGGAGCTGAACGACGCGCTGACGCATGTCTGCAAACTGACGGGACTGCTCGGACGCTGGCAGACGGTAAGGCAACACCCGACGGTTATCTGCGATACCGGCCACAACATCGGCGGATGGGAATATATCGGCAAACAACTGTCACAGGTGGTCTGCAACCAGAGACGCATCGTGTTCGGTATGCTCGAGGATAAAGATATCTTTGGCGTCATGTCGCATCTGCCAAAGGACGCCGTCTACTATTTCTGCCGTCCAAGCAGCCATCGAGCCCTGCCGGAGCAGTCGGTGCAGGTCATCGGTCAGCAATTCGGACTTCAAGGAAACGCCTATCCCTCTGTCAGTGAGGCTTATGAGGCAGCAATCAAAGATGCCGCCGAGGACGATTTTATCTTCATCGGAGGCAGCAATTATGTGGTAGCCGACTACCTGAAATCAGGTCTTTAGGTGTTTTTAACACTCGCCTAAACGTTTTTTACGCCGTTTCATTCGTTTGTTTGGTTTATTTTTTGTTACTTTGTGGGCAAATACTATCAACTTAAAGCGAATTGATATGGCTAACACAACTGAAAATGCGAATCTCAGTGGTCTGAAGCGCGAAGACTTCCAGGCCACTATCAATGGTAAGAAAACGGATCTTTACGTTCTGAAGAACCGTAAGGGTTACGAAGTGGCTATCTCTAACTATGGTGGCGCCATCTGCGCTATCATGGTGCCTGATAAAGATGGCAAAGTGGCAAACGTCATTCAAGGACACGGCAGCATCAAGCAGCTGACAAGCGGCAAGGAGCCCTACCTCTCTACGCTCATCGGCCGTTGGGGCAACCGTATCTGCAAGGGACAGTTCATCCTGAACGGTAAAGAATATCAGCTGGCACTCAACGATGGTCCGAACCATCTGCATGGCGGTACCGTCGGCTTCAACGCCAAGGTTTGGGACGCCCGTCAGATGGGTCCCCGTTCCCTGGCTCTGCACCGTATCTCAAGCTACGGTGAGGAAGGTTTCACTGGCGAGCTTGACGTGACGGTTGAGTTCACGTTCACCGACCAGAACGAGCTGGTTATCGAGTATCTGGCTACAACCAACAAGAAGACTATCGTCAACCTGACGCATCACGCCTTCTTCGCACTGGCAGGCTGCGCAGACCCCACCCCGACTATCGAGGACCAGATCTGTGAAATCAACGCCGACTTCTATCTGCCCACCGATGCTACCGCTATTCCTACCGGTGAAATCCTGAAGGTTGAAGGCACACCGTTCGATTTCCGCAAGGCAAAGCCCTTCGGTCAGGACATCGAGGCCGATGACGAGCAGATTAAGTTTGGTCACGGTTTCGACCACAACTATGTGCTGAACAAACAGGAAGAAGGCGAACTGAGCTTCGCTGCCAAGGTGACGGAGCCTAAGAGCGGACGTACCCTCGAGGTCTACACCACCGAGCCTGGCATGCAGCTCTACACCGCCAACTTCGCCAGCGGCTACAAGGGTGCTAACGGTTGCACGTTCCCCCGTCGCAGCGCCGTCTGCTTCGAGGCACAGCACTTCCCCGACTCTCCGAACCGTCCGTACTTCCCCAGCGTCGTACTGAATCCTGGTCAGCGCTACAAGCAGAAGACCATTTACAAGTTCGGTGTCGCAAAGTAATATCACGACGTAATTACGTCATAACGTAAACGTCATAACGAAAAAGAAAACTATATGATGGATATTGAATTCGTTAGAAGCCGTTTCATCAAGCACTTTGATGGCGAGACAGGTAATGTCTATGCATCGCCTGGCCGCATCAACCTGATTGGTGAGCATACCGACTACAACGGAGGTTTTGTATTCCCTGGAGCTGTTGACAAAGGTGTGATGGCTGAGATGCGTCCCAATGGTACTGAAGACACCGTGATGGCATACGCTATCGACCTTAAAGACCGTGTGGACTTCAAACTCAGTGACCCTAACGGTCCTCGTGCTTCATGGGCACGCTACATCTACGGCATCGCGCTTGAAATGAAGAAACTGGGAGTTCCCGTCAAAGGCTTTAACATCGCTTTTGCAGGTGATGTGCCCCTCGGTGCAGGTATGTCCAGCAGCGCTGCTATGGAAAGCTGCTTCGCCTGCGGACTGAACGACCTTTTCGGCGACAACAAGGTGTCTCAGTGGGATATGGTGCTTGCCGGACAGGCTACCGAGCATAACTACTGCGGTGTCAACTGCGGCATCATGGATCAGTTCGCCTCTGTATTCGGCAAGGCGGGTTGTCTGATGCGTCTTGACTGCCGTAGCCGTGAGTTCGAGTACTTCCCCTTCAAGCCCGATGGCTATCGCCTCGTGCTTCTTGACAGCGTAGTCAAGCACCAGTTGGCAGGTTCGCCCTACAACGACCGACGCAACTCATGCGAGAATGTTGTCAAGCACATTGCCGCCAAGCATCCAGAAGGCAAGTTCGAAACCCTGCGCGACTGCACATGGGAACAGCTGGAGGAAGTGAAGGCGGAGGTCGGCGAGGAAGATTACCGTCGTGCCAAGTTCGTGCTTGGCGAGAAGGATCGCGTACTTGCAGTCTGCGATGCCCTGAACGAAGGCGATTACGAGAAGGTTGGCGAGATGATGTACAAGACTCACGAAGGCCTTTCCAAGGACTATGAAGTGTCTTGTGAGGAACTAGACTATCTCAACGACATCGCCAAAGAGTGCGGCGTTACTGGTTCACGCATCATGGGCGGCGGCTTCGGCGGCTGCACCATCAACCTTGTGCGTAACGACCTCTACAAGCAGTTCGTGGAAACAGCGAAAGAGAAATTCAACGCCAAGTACGGCCACATGCCTAAGGTTTACGACGTTGTTATCGGCGACGGCTCACGCCGTCTCTGCTAAGTACGGAGTTGGCTCCTACGATAAAAACAATGAAGGAACGTTCCATGCGGAGCGTTCCTTTTTCTTTGTTGTTTATAGGCTAATGACGAACACAACAAACGCCATCATCTGTATTAACCATATACTTTAATACTATCCAACTGGAAATCGTTGTTCATGACAGCAAGTATCTCGTCCTCAGTAGAGAGGTTGAAGTCGCCGCTGATGGTGTTCTTCAACGAGGCTGCTGCCAGTGAGTAGTTGAGAATCTGCTGGTTGTCATTCTCGTCGAACAGACGCAGGGCATGCAGGAAACCGCCATCGAAGGCATCGCCAACTCCCATCGGATCAACAACATTGGGGATATCGACAATAGGGGCATTGTACATCTTGCCGTCAGCCCATAGCAAGGCAGTCAGCATGTGATGACTGGAACTGATCTGGTTGCGCATGCCTATCATCATCTTCCGACATTGGGGCGCCATCTGGTGTAACTCTTCATACCAACGACGATAGGCATCGAGATTCATGTCATAGTCGGGCGTCAGTGGCTTGAAGGGTATGCTCTGATGTTGTGAAATGAAATCATATTCAATGACGTCACCAAACATAACATCGCCATACTGCATCATGCGCAGTAAGGTCTCGCGAGGCGTTGCCCCCGGATAGCGCCACAGATTCTTACGATAATTCAGGTCAACGGAAATGGTAAGGCCCATAGCCTTAGCAATGTCGAGTGCTTCGAAAGTGGCATCTGCAGCATCTTGAGAGATGGCGGCGGTGATACCGGAAACCTGCAATACAGAAGCGCCTTCAAGTGCCTTATGCCAGTCAATCATGCCCGGACGCAGATAATAATATGCGGAGCCATTACGGTCGTAGATAACGCTGGAATTACGCAGGCTGGCAGCTTCCTCGAAATAATAGACACCAATACGGTCGCCACCATAGATAATATGTTTAGTGCCTACGCCGAGTTCGCGCAGTTTCATTGCTCCTGCCCTACCCGTCTGGGTATCTGGCAGACGAGTAACATACCCAACCTGATCTCCTTGCATGGCTAATGATACGGCCACATTAGCTTCACTGCCACCATAATTGCCGCAAAACAGTTTCCCCTGCGACAGACGTTGTTTGTCCTGTTTCGAAAAGCGAAGCATCAGTTCGCCAAAAGTAACAATCTTACCCTTTGTATTCATGCCTTTACCTTTAAATGCCAAGTCTATCGGGCGACAAAGGTACGAATTAGTGAGCAAATAACCAAAAATAACATAACTTAATATCTAAAAGAGCCGTATTTTCCTCATTTATTAGTATCTTTGCAGCGACATAGAAACAAAGAATATGAAAAAGACTACAATCATACTGGCTATGGCAGCGTTTGTTGCCATATCTGCGTCTGCCCAAAAGAAGTGGACACTGAAAGACTGCATAGACTACGCCATGCAGAACAATATCACACTGAAGAAATCAAAACTGCAACGCCAGTCGGCTGCAGAGGATGTTAAGCAGTCGAAGGCTGCACTGCTGCCATCGCTGAGTGCATCGACCAACCAAAGTCTGGGTTATCGCCCCTGGCAGGATAGCGGCACTACTACGGTAACAAATGGCACTGTGAACACGAAAGTGAGCAAATCCTACTATAACGGTTCCTACGGCCTGAATGCCTCATGGACAGTATGGAACGGTGGACGTAATACCAATCAGGTGAAGTTGAATGAACTGTCGGAACAGCAGGCGGAACTGAGTGAGGCCGAGACAGCCAATAGTATTCAAGAGAAAATAGCACAGCTGTATGTGCAGATTCTCTACCTAACAGAAGCCGTAAACGTTGACAAAGCCTCTTTAGAGACTAGCAAGAAGAATGAAGAACGCGGACGCGAAATGGTTGAGGTCGGCAAGATGTCAAAAGCTGATTTGGCTCAGCTGACAGCACAGCGCGCCAGCGACGAATACAGCATCGTTGAGGCACAGAGCCAGCTGGCAACCTATAAGCTTCAGTTAAAGCAATTGCTAGAACTGACTGATGACCAAGAATTTGATATTGTCGTTCCAGAAACGACAGACGCACAGGCTTTGGCAAATATCCCTTCGTTAATGTCGGTATACGAGCAGGCACTAACCACTCGTCCTGAGATGCAGAACGCACAACTCGCCATCAAGAGCAGCGACCTGAACATCAATGTGGCAAAGGCCGGCAAACTGCCCACACTAAGTATGACAAGCGGCTTTGGTACCAGCACCAACTCATTATCAAACAAGGGTTGGGGCAATCAACTGAAGACAAACTTCGATGCGTCAGTTGGTGCATCGGTGAGTCTACCAATTGTGGATCAGCGTCAGACAAAAACCAATGTCGCAAAAGCACGCATACAGAAAGAACAGGCATTACTTGACCTGCAAGACAAACAGAAGCAACTGTACCAGACCATCGAAGGTTATTGGCTGGACGCACAGACAAACCAACAGAAGTTCCGCGCTGCCACAACAACGGTTGAGAGCGAACAGCAGTCATACGATTTGTTGCAGGAGCAGTTCAGCTTGGGACTGAAGAACATTGTGGAACTGATGACAGGAAAAGACCGTCTGCTCACATCACAACAGAACTTGTTGCAGTCGAAGTACATGACAATTCTGAATCTTCAGCTGCTGCGTTTTTATCAAGGAGAATTGAAAATTGAAAAATAAAAATAGGATATGAAGAAAAAGACTATTTGGATTATCATTGGCGTGCTAGCCGTGATTGCCATCGCCGTCTACATGTTGTCAGGCGGCAAGAAAGAACAGACCGTAAGCTTTGACACGACCAAGGTGGAGCGTCAGAACATTCAGACCACCATCACCGCAACGGGTACCATTGAACCTGTGACAAGCGTCACGGTGGGTACGCAGGTGTCGGGTATCGTCTCAAAACTGTATGTAGATTACAACTCTGTAGTGAAGAAGGGACAGGTTATTGCCGAGCTCGACAAGACCAATCTCATCAGTGAACTGAACACCGCTCGTGCCAACCTGACGAGTGCACAGAGTACAGTAACCTACGAGTTGGCTAATTATAATAGGTATAAGACGCTCTACGACAAAGGACTTGTCTCAGCCGACGAATATGAGAGTGCACTGCTATCGTACCAGAAGGCAAAGGAACAGGTGAACACATCGCGTGAGAGCGTGCGCAAAGCTCAGACAAACTTGGGCTATGCCACCATCACCAGCCCCATCGACGGTGTCGTACTATCGAAGGCTGTAGAGGAAGGCCAGACGGTGGCCGCTTCGTTCAACACGCCAGAACTTTTCACCATCGCACAGGATTTGACGGACATGCGTGTGATTGCTGACATCGACGAAGCCGACATCGGTGGCGTCAAAGAAGGCCAGCGCGTGACGTTCACCGTCGATGCCTACCCCGAAGACAAGTTCGAGGGTGCTGTTACACAGGTACGTCAACAGGCAACAACAGAGAGTAATGTAGTGACTTACGAGGTGGTTATCTCTGCACCCAACAATGATCTGAAATTGAAGCCTGGCTTGACGGCTAATGTCACTATCTACACGATGGAGAAGAACGACGTGCTTGCAGTACCCTCGAAGGCTCTGCGTTTCATGCCCAACGAGGCGTTCCTGCAGGAGGGACAGACAATTGAGGACGTAGAGGCTAAGACAAAGTTGTGGACACTGGAGGGCAACACCTTCAAGGCTCACGCCGTAGAGGTGGGCACCAGTAACGGCATGCTGACAGAGATAATCAGTGGCATCAAGGAAGGTACAGAGGTACTGTCGGACTTCAACTTGAGTGGCGGTGAAATGGAAGAAGCTGGGCCTCAAACATCAAACCCCTTCATGCCGGGACCACGTAACAGGAATAGACAGCAGCAAGGTGCCAACGGAAGCAGACCACAAGGTGGAGCAGGAGCTCCGGCTGCTGGCGGCGGACAGGCTCCAAGACGATAAGATGTCTGACATAAGATGTAAGAAGTAAAAGTTAAGATGGAAGATAACAAAAAAGTAGTCATAGAGTTGCAGAACGTCAAGCGCTATTTCCAAGTAGGCTCGGAGACGGTAAAGGCTCTGCGTGGCGTATCGTTCAAGATCTATGAAGGCGAATTCGTCACCATACAGGGCACCTCGGGTTCTGGCAAGTCGACGCTGCTGAACCAATTGGGCTGTCTTGACAGTCCTACTAGCGGCGAGTACTATCTTGACGGTATCAGCGTGCGTACCATGTCGAAGACACAGCGCGCACACCTACGCAACCGCAAGATTGGCTTCGTGTTCCAGAACTACAACCTGTTGGCCAAGACCACAGCGTTAGAGAACGTCGAACTGCCGCTGATGTACAACTCGGAAGTTTCGGCACAGGAACGCCGCGAGCGCGCCATTAAGGCGCTGGAGGCTGTGGGACTGGCTGACCGCATGGAGCACAAGTCGAACGAGATGTCGGGCGGACAGATGCAGCGTGTAGCTATTGCCCGTGCGCTGGTCAACGATCCAGCTGTACTATTGGCTGACGAAGCCACAGGTAACCTCGATACGCGTACGTCATTTGAGATGTTGGTACTGTTCCAAGAACTCTATCGTCAGGGCCACACCATCATCTTCGTAACACACAACCCTGAGATTGCGGAATACGCCTCGCGCAACATCAACCTGCGCGACGGAAAGATTCGTGAGGACACCGTCAACACCAACATCAAATCGGCAGCCGAGGCATTGGCCGCACTGCCCATACCGCAAGACGACTAATCGTTTCGCTAATAAATAATGAATAAAGAATAAAGCGAAAGAATGAATATACTGAATCTATTTAAAGTCAGCTTGAAGGCAGTCGCCAACAACAAAATGCGCTCCTTCCTTTCGATGCTGGGTATCATCATTGGTGTGGCTGCAGTCATCATCATGATGGCCATCGGACAGGGTTCAAAGGAGAGTATCCGCAAAGAGCTGTCGACGATGGGAACCAATCTGCTGACCATACGTCCCGGAGCCGACATGCGTGGCGGCGTACGCCAGGATCCATCGGCCATGCAGACACTGAAGATGGCCGACTATGAGCGCATTTTGCGTGAGAAGAAATTTGTGACAAAGGTATCGCCTGAGGTGACTGCCAGCGGACAGGCTATCTATGGCAATAACAACACCACATCATCAATGTACGGCGAATCGATAGACTACATCGACATTCGCCAATGGACAATTGATGAGGGTGAGTGTTTCACCGAAGAAGACATCAAGAAGGCGGCCAAGGTGTGCATGATTGGCGCTACTGTAGTCAAGGAACTGTTCGGGAATACCGACCCTATTGGTAAGACCATACGTTTCAAAAGTATTCCCATGCGCGTCATCGGCGTGCTGAAGGCAAAAGGTTATAACAACTGGGGTATGGACCAAGACAACGTCATCATTGCCCCTTATACCACCGTCATGAAACGTATTGCAGCACAGACGTGGTTTTCAAGTATTGTCTGCTCTGCCATCACCGAGGAACTCAGTGACGCTGCCATCGAAGAACTGACTCAGATGCTGCGCGACAATCACAAACTAAAAGGCGAGGCTGCAGATGACTTCACCATCCGCTCACAGGCTGAAATGATGGAGACAATGTCGTCGACGATGGACACGGTGACCATAATACTTGTAGTTGCTGCTGCTTTCTCACTGCTTGTCGCCGGAATCGGCATCATGAATATTATGTTGGTGTCTGTGACCGAACGTACGAAGGAGATAGGTCTCAGAATGGCAGTTGGTGCCACAGGCCCCGTCATTTCACTACAGTTCCTCATAGAGTCTGTGCTCATATCATTAACAGGCGGATTATTAGGCGTCCTTGTGGGTTGTGCCGCCAGCGATTTCGTTGTTCCGGCCTTCGGCATGCCCAGCAGCGTGCCCGCATGGAGCATCTACGTATCTTTCCTGGTCTGCGTCTTTATAGGTGTGCTCTTCGGCTACATACCTGCACAGAAGGCTGCAAATATGGATCCCATAGAAGCAATCAGACATGAATAGACACTTGGCCGGCATGTGCCACCTCGCCTTCTGGGCATTTCTGTTCCTGTCGCCTCTCACATTCTGGCGCGGAACACATTTCAACTTCATACACTATCTGATGACGTGTATGCAGCCTCTGATGGTGATGGTCGTGTTCTATCTCAATTACCTGGTACTGGCCCCAAGGTTTTTCGTTTCGGGCAAGCATCGATATGATTTGCTCATAAACATCGTCATGCTATTGTCGTTGGGTGTCTTCGTCCATTATTGGATGGACTTCGTTAACACGCTCTATGTGCCCAACTACTCCCCGACATCCGAATCGCTCGGCACGTTGGCATACATTGCACGCGACACGCTGAACCTGACGGTATTCTCTATGGGTGCAACAGCGCTAGCGCTGGCACGCCGATGGGTAACTGCCGACCAGAAGTTGAAAGAGTCAGAAGCAGCACGTGCCAAAGCTGAACTGTACAACCTACGTTCACAAATAAACCCGCACTTCCTGCTGAACACGCTGAACAACATCTATGCCCTCACGGCATTCGACTCAGCACGTGCACAGGAAGCAATCATGCAACTGAGCCGCTTACTGCGCCACATGTTATACGATAATCAGGAAATAAGTGTCTCGGTGCGCGATGAGGTGCAGTTCCTTGAGAATTATGTCAGTC
>Ga0265300_10004586_pt1 | contig 10960 bp, 5 predicted proteins | sample AusTroGonzalo_MG_FD_193482 | JGI IMG/M metagenome (GOLD analysis project Ga0265300, IMG submission 193482) | Bovine rumen microbial communities from tropical cattle in Woodstock, Queensland, Australia - Gonzalo_03 | ecosystem: Host-associated > Mammals > Digestive system > Stomach > Rumen ... | reverse complement strand
CGTTTTAGGTGATGAATCTATACGGATTCACAAAATAAAACGCCACTTTTTACGTTATTTACAGTAAACTGTAGGGTATGAAGAAACTGCTTGGCATCATAGGTGTCGGAATGCTGATAATGATTGTTGTTGCGTGTTCTACGAGTAAGAACACGGGACTGAGTCGTCGTGTGCAGGCTCTGAAGACCCAATACAACACTTACTTCAACGGTAACGAGGCATTCAAGGAGGGCTATAATGCTCAACGTGATGGCAATAAGGATAACTACATGGAGATGCTCCCCTATTACATGGTGGGCAACAAGAACACCGTGAAGTTGGGAGGAGGTCAGTTTGATCGTGCCATCGAGAAAAGCCAGAAAGCCATCAAGCAGCATAGCATTACCAAGAAACCCGAAGTGAGTGCTTCGAAACGTCGCTCAGTCAAAGGAAAACTGTGGTTGGCACAGAAAGAGTACAACCCATTCCTGTACAAAGCATGGTTCCTGATGGGTAACGCTCAATTCCAGAAAGGTGAGTTCTTCGAAGCTGCTTCTACATTTGCCTATATCCAACGCCTGTATGCCACTAAACCGAACATCGTAGCGAAGGCGAGGGTACTGGAGGCAAAATGCTATGCAGAGATGGAATGGTTCTACGATGCTGAGGACTTGCTGAATCGTGCCCAAAGAGATAGTTTCCCCACATCGCTCAATAGTGCAAAAGCCGCAATCTTAGCTGATTGTCAGATTCGTCAGCGACAATACGAGGAGGCAATTCCGAACGTGGTACAAGCCATCAAACGACAGAAAGGGTCGATAGAGAAAGCACGACTTTACTTCCTGCTCGGACAATTGTACCATCAGGTGGGTGAGGATGAGAATGCATACAAAGCGTTCAAGAAAGTGTACTCGAAGAACCCACCATACGAATTGGAATTCAACGCCAGAATCAAGCAGTCGGAGGTATTGTCGAAGGGACAGTCAAAACAAATGATTGCCAAACTGAAACGAATGGCAAAGAACTCCAAGAACAAAGATTACCAGGATCAGGTGTATTATGCTATCGGTAATATCTGGTTAGCGAACGGGGATACCACTCGCGCCATTTGGGCCTACAATGACGGAGTGGAAAAGAGTACCAGAAACGGCATCGAGAAGGGTGTGGTATGGCTCCGCTTGGGACAGCTCTATTGGGAACGCGAAGAGTTCGTGAAAGCTCAAGCTTGTTATGCAGGTGTGTTGAGCTTGTTCGATAAGGACAGAGAGGACTATAAGGAAGTAAACGAACGTTCAAGGATTCTGGATGAGTTGCTACCTTATGCCTCAGCAGTGGAACTACAAGACAGTTTGCAGGAACTGGCCCGAATGGACTCTGTGGAACGGACAAAGGTCATCAAGAACATCATCGAAGAATTGAAGAAGAAAGAGAAGGAGGAGGAGAAGAAGGCTGCTGAGATGGCAAACGCTACAAATCAGAACAGGCCGGGCAACCAAAATCAGGCCAATCAGCAACGACCAGGCGCACAGAATCAGGCGACTTCACAATGGTATTTCTACAATGCTACAGCAATAACAAGCGGAAAGACAGAATTCCAACGTATATGGGGAACACGTCAGTTAGCGGACGACTGGCGTCGCAACAACAAGACTGTCTTAGCCATGGAGGAGGAAGAAAATGAGGAAGAAGAATCAGGCGACGAGACAGAGACCGACTCGATTGGAGGTATGGATGTACCACAGGATTCGCAGGGCACAGCTATAGCAGACTCGACAGCAACTCCAAAAACGCCTTTAACGGAAGCTGAGCAGAAGGAGCTGGAGAAACTGAAGGAATATGAAAGCGACCCACATCGTCCTGAATACTACCTGAAAGACATCCCGTTCACGGAAGAGCAAATGGCGCAATCGAACGCCAAGCTGGTGGATGGACTCTACAACTCATCCATCATCTACAAGGACCGGATGGAGAACTTCCCATTGGCAGAACGCACGTTCCTACGTATCTGTACAGACTTCCCAGAGTTCGACAAAATGGCTGATATCTATTACAACATGTATCAACTCTACTCTCGATTCGGCTATTCGGACGAAGCTGCCAACTATCGCACAAAGCTGATTGCGGAATATCCGGAGGACGAACATGCCAAACTCATTGCAGATCCGTTGTATGAATTCAAAGGACGATACGGCAAACACATCGAGGACTCTATCTATCAAGTGACCTATGATGCATATGTGGCCGATGATTACGCTCAGGTAATTACAAATGCCGACTATGTAGCCAAGGAATATCCAGACGGCGAAAACAGAGCCCGATTCATGTTCCTCAGTGCAATGAGCCGCTTGAGTCAAGGTGACGATAGCCGCTTCCTGACAGAGATGAAGGACATCGTGACCAACTATCCGAAGAGTACAGTAAGCGAATTGGCAGGACTTTATGTGAAAGGCTTACAAAACGGGCGTCTGCTGGCAAGCGGAAAGATGAACAACGGCTCGATTTGGGAACGAAGAAGCTATTTGGATGGTGACTCCATCGCAGGCGACACGCTGTTCTCTGAAGAAAAGAACTGCAACTGGATATTCGTCGTAGCATACGAACGTGACAGCATTAACGAGAACCAACTGCTATTTGAGATGGCACAATACAACTTCTCGAACTTCACCGTTCGTAACTTCGACATCGAGATGGAAAAGACGGAAGGTATCAGCTTGTTGAAAGTGAAGACCTTCATGAATTACGACGAAGCCTACATTTATCTGCATCGTCTCACCAACAACCGTGAGATGGCTCAGAAGATGGAAGGGCTGAAGATGTTTATCATCTCAGAGGACAACATGAAGAAACTGACACGCGGAATGAGCTACGCTGACTATTTCGAGTTCTACGATGAAGTATTCGACAGAGTAGGCAAACTGCAGATTGACGAAGGTCTGTTGGACGAGCCAGATGTGGAAATTCAAGACCCGGATGACCTCTATGAAATGGACAGTAGAGATATACCTGACGAAGAAGACGATAACGACAACTATATTTTCTGATGAACAACGGAACGCTTTTATGGGTAGATGATGAGATTGAACTGCTGAAAGCATACATCATCTTTCTCGAGAAAAAAGGATATGAAGTAGTCACAGCCACAAACGGACGTGACGCAATCGACATGTGCTCCGAACGGACATTCGATCTGATTTTCCTCGATGAGAACATGCCTGGTCTTAGTGGACTGGAAACCCTGACGCAGATAAAAGAAATCAACAGCACCATTCCTGTCGTGATGGTGACAAAGAGCGAAGAGGAGAACATCATGAATCAAGCAATCGGCTCGAAGATTGCCGATTACCTCATCAAGCCCGTAAATCCTAACCAAATATACCTTACCATCAAGAAACACCTCCACAAAAAGGATCTGGAGACAGAGGTGATGGATACCAGCTATCGCCAGAATTTCGGAAAGATCGGTATGCAGATTAACGACTCATACAGCCTGGACGAATGGAAGGATGTGTATCGCAAGTTAGTGTATTGGGAACTGGAACTCAGCACAACGAACAGCGAAATGACCGAAATGCTAAAGATGCAGAAGGCTGAAGCCAACCAAGGATTTGCCAAATTCATCAAGCAACACTATATCGACTGGATAACCAATCCGGAATTACGTCCACTGATGAGTCCGGACATTTTCAAACGGAAAGTATTTCCGTTGCTTAACAATCACGAAAAAGTGTTCCTCATCGTTTTCGACAATTTCAGATATGATCAGTGGAGGATATTCAGCCAGGAGTTAGCCAACGAATTTACCTTCGATGACGACCTCTACATTAGCATCCTGCCAACTGCAACCCAATATGCACGAAACGCCATCTTTGCAGGATTGATGCCAATACAGATTGCCGATATGTTCCCAGAATTATGGGTCGACGAAGATGAGGAAGAAGGGAAGAACCTGAACGAGGCACCTTTGATTGAGACCCAAATACAACGCTATCGACGTCATGATACGTTCTCGTATACCAAGATTAACAACTCGGCAGAAAGCGAACGGCTGGTTCAGCAGTTCCACAGTTTACTCAACAATGATCTGAACGTTATTGTGGTGAACTTCATCGATATGCTCTCACATGCACGTACAGAATCAAAGATGGTGAGAGAACTGGCATCGGACGAGAACGCTTATCGCAGTATTACTGCCTCATGGTTCCGTCATTCACCACTCCGTGAATTGTTCACACTGCTCTCGCAAACAGATGTGAAGGTGATCATCACTACCGATCACGGAGCTATCAAAGTGAGCAATCCGACGAAAGTAATTGGCGACAAGAACACCAATACCAATCTGCGCTATAAGCTTGGGAAGAACCTCAACTACAATAAAAAAGAGGTGTATGAGATGAAAGATCCGCAGAAAGCGATGTTACCATCACCAAACCTCAGTACGACGTACATCTTCGCTACTAACGACGATTTCTTCGCTTATCCAAACAATTACAATTATTACGTAAACTATTATCGCAATACTTTCCAGCATGGAGGTATTAGCATGGAGGAAATGCTGATTCCGCTCATCACGATGGAAGGAAAGAAAAGGAGATAAAGATGCACATCACGATTTCATCAATAGAACAGATACAAGAGGCCGCCCATCAGTTTCTCGAGGCGATGGGTAATCGGAAATTGTTTGCCTTCTACGGGAAGATGGGGGTAGGCAAAACTACTTTCATCAAAGCCATATGCGAGCAAATGGGAGTAACGGATGTCATAAACTCTCCGACTTTCGCGATTGTCAACGAATATCTTGATGGAGACCAACGCCCCATCTATCACTTCGATTTCTATCGCATCCGCAAACCAGCGGAGGTGCTGGACATAGGGTTTGAGGACTATATCAACAGTGATGCTTACTGTTTCATGGAATGGCCAGAGATGATAGAAGGATTCCTTCCTGAGGAGACTGTCAAAGTCACAATGGAAGAGCAAGATGATGGTAGCAGAACGGTGACTTTTGATGATTGAAAACGAACAGAAAGAAACGATTCACGGATGGAAGATTTCATACACTTACACGTACATACCGAATACTCTATTCTCGACGGAGCATCGAAGATTCAGAAGTTGATTGACAAAGCCATTGCAAACAACATGCGTGGTTTTGCCATCACCGATCATGGAAACATGTTTGGTGTGAAGGAGTATTTCGATCTCTGTAATAGTGTAAATGAAACACGAAAAAGGGATGGGCTGGAACCCTTTAAACCTATCTTCGGATGTGAAGTATATGTAGCTGCCAACAAGAAAGAAGGACGCGATAAAGATAAAGACAGCAGACGCTATCACTTGATTTTGTTAGCAAAAAACGAACAAGGATATCACAACCTCATCAAACTAGTCAGCCGTGCCTGGGTCGATGGATTCTACGGTAAGCCTCGAACAGATCATGATGACCTGAAACTGTTTCATGAAGGTATTATCTGCTGTTCTGCCTGTATCGCAGGAGAACTGCCAGCGAACATCCTACGCGATAATATCAAAGCGGCACGCGAGACAATAGAATGGTATAAGAATGTGTTTGGAGATGACTATTACATCGAACTCCAACGTCACGAAGTGAAAAAACCCAGTCAGTTTGCAAACCGCGAAACATTCATCCTTCAACAACGTGCAAATAAAGTCATGATAGAATTGGCAAGAGAGTATGGCGTAAAACTCATCTGCACGAATGATGTCCACTTCGTAAACGAAGAAGACGCAGAAGCCCACGACCACCTACTCTGCCTTTCTACAGGAAAAGATCTGGCTGATCCTACACGTCTTGTCTATTCCAAGCAAGAATGGTTCAAGACGAAGGAGGAGATGAACGAGATATTTGCTGATGTTCCTGAAGCATTGAGCAACACGATCGAGATATTCGACAAATGTACCATCTACAATCTGGACTCCGACCCAATCATGCCGTTCTATCCGATTCCTGAAGACTTCGGAACAGAAGAGCAATGGCGAAAGAAATTCTCGAAAGAAGACCTGTATAAGGAGTTCACATGCGATGAAAACGGGGAAAATCCGCTTTCTCCAGAGGAAGGAGAGGCAAAAATCCACAAATTAGGTGGATATGAAAAACTCTACCGCATCAAGTTTGAAGCTGACTATCTGGCCAAGTTGACCTATGAAGGTGCAGAACGGATATATGGTATGCCTCTGTCTCAGGAAGTAGATGACCGCATCCGTTTCGAGTTGCACATCATGAAAACAATGGGTTTCCCAGGTTACTTCCTCATTGTACAAGATTTCATCAACGCCGCCCGAAACAAATTGGATGTTTGGGTAGGTCCTGGACGTGGTTCGGCAGCAGGTTCCGTTGTGGCGTATTGCTTGGGTATCACACAAATCAATCCTTTAAAATATGATTTGCTGTTCGAGCGTTTCCTGAATCCTGACCGTATCTCACTTCCCGATATTGATACCGACTTTGATGATGATGGACGCGGAAAGGTGTTACAATGGGTGATGGACAAATATGGTTCAGAGAACTGCGCTCATATCATCACTTACGGAACGATGGCCACAAAGAACTCCATCAAGGATGTGGCTCGTGTAGAGAAATTACCATTGGATCGTACCAATCAGCTCTGTAAAGCGATTCCCGATCGTCTGCCAGACGATGCAAAGATGAACGTACCCAACGCCATCAAATACACTCCATTGCTGCAAGAGGCAGAGTTCTCTCCGGATCCACGCGAAGCGAACACCATCAAATATGCGAAAGCCCTTGAGGGAACGGTACGCAACATCGGTATCCATGCCTGCGGATTCATCATCTGCCGTGATCCTATTTCAGATCATGTACCTATCAGTACTGCTGAAGACCCTGATTTTCCTGGCATCAAGACAGCCGTAACACAATACGACGGACATGTTATCGAGACGACAGGACTAATCAAAATGGACTTCTTAGGGCTGAAGACTTTATCAGAGCAGAAAGAGGCTGTAAAGAACGTCAAACTAACACGAGGTATTGATGTAGATTTGGCTCATATACCCATTGATGATGAACTGACCTATCAGCTTTATCAGAAAGGACAAACTATCGGAACATTCCAATTCGAATCTCCTGGAATGCAGAAATACCTACGTGAATTGAAGCCTACGGTCTTTGAAGATCTGATTGCCATGAATGCCTTGTATCGTCCAGGGCCAATGGAAAAGATTCCAAACTTCATTGCCAGAAAGCATGGTCTTGAGGAGATAAAATATGATATCCCAGTCATGGAGAAATACCTCAAGGACACCTATGGCATCACTGTTTATCAAGAGCAAGTGATGTTGCTTTCACGTCAGTTAGCGAACTTTACCCGAGGTGAAAGTGATGCATTACGTAAGGCGATGGGAAAGAAGAAGAAGAAGATTGTTGATGCGATGAAGCCAAAATTCATCGAAGGCGGCAAGAAAAACGGTCACGACGAAGCCATACTGGAGAAGATCTGGGGTGAATGGGAGAAATTTGCCTCCTATGCATTCAACAAATCGCATGCTGCTTGTTACTCATGGGTAGCCTATCAGACAGCCTATCTGAAAGCACACTATCCTGCTGAGTTTATGGCAGCTCTATTGACCCGCAGACGTGATGATATCAAGGAAATCACGAAGTTGATGGACGAGTGCAAATCGATGGGCATAGCCACACTAGGTCCTGATATTAATGAGTCGTTTGTCAACTTTGGTGTGAACCAGAAAGGGGAAATACGTTTCGGATTGGCTGCTATCAAGGGAGTAGGCGAAAATGCCGCCCAATCCATTATCAACGAACGAATGCAAAATGGACCGTTCAAAGACTTTTTCGATGTGTTTGAGCGCATCAGTTTCAGTTCTCTAAACCGCAAAGCATTAGAATGCCTCATCTGGTCAGGAGCCTTCGATTCATTCAATGTTCCACGTGAACTTTTCTTTTCAGGCTCTGTGAATAACGAACCATTCCTCGACACGTTAATTCGTTACGGAAATAAGTATCAGGCAGATCAATCGGAAGCCTCGTTTGGTTTGTTTGGTGCAATGGAAGTAGAGACGGTACGTCCTGCAATTCCAACCGACATCTCTGTAATGAACAACATTGAGAGACTGAACAAGGAGCGTGATTTGGTGGGGATTTATATGTCATCACATCCACTTGATGAGTATTCTTTTATCATCGAACACGTCTGCAACACGGATCTTGAAGAGTTGGCCGACCTAAAAAGTCTTCAGGAAAAATCTAAAATTACGTTCGCAGGAATTGTCACAGATATTACGACTGGCACAAGAGTAAAAGATGGAAAGCCCTATGGAAACGTAAAAATAGAAGGTTTCAAGAGTTCTTATACACTGAGACTCGTTGGAAAGAAATGGATGGATTTAAGACATCTGTTCAATGTCGACGAAGCCATTTATGTACAAGCTCAGGTGGTACAACCTTGGAAGACATCATCATATCTTGACCTTGTGATAACATCTGTTGACTTGTTATCAGAAGTGAAAAATCAACTGTTGGAACGGCTCACCCTTACTATTAATTTGGAAGACCTGACGACAGAACTAGCCAGCGAACTGATTGACTTGACTGAAAGGAATAAAGGCAAAACCCATCTGGAGTTTGTTATCAACGAACCTGGCGCTCGCTCCATTGAACTGAAGACGGAACGTACGATTGAAGTAAGCCAAGAATTTGCACATTACATCAATAACCACCTTGATGTTATTAACTTACAAGTGAACTAACTTTAACATTATACTTATATATGACACGTTCTAAACTTAACAAGAAACAACTGAAAGAGAAAGTGGTTGACTTCCTATCAAGTCGTCCACGGGAGACATTCACACTCAAACAATTATTTAATGCGTTACGGCTTACGACTCATCCGCTGAAAATACTTTGTGTAGATGTCCTTAACGAATTAATCGATGAAGATCAGATATTCCGCAACTATGATGGGGAGATTGCTTATAATGGTAAGACCAAGCAGGTTGCTGAGGGTGTGTTCAGATGTTTAGGACGACGTCGTAATCTCGTCGAGACAACAGACGGTTTGTCTGTATTTATTCATGATGATGATACCCTTCACGCTTTGAATGGCGATAAAGTCAAAGTAACGATTTTTGCCAGTCGAAAGAAATCTGATCGTCTTTATGGTGAAATCATCGAAATCCTCGAACGTAGCAACAAACCAATCGTAGGCGTATTGCAGATTAACCATGGAGTTGCTTTTCTGATTCATCCAGACGGTTCGTTACCATACGATGTGTTCATTCCTGAGAGTCAGTTGAAGGGAGGAAAGAACGGAGACAAAGCATTGGTGCAAATCATCGATTGGCCAGAGAATACTCGCAATCCTATCGGAGTGGTCAAAGATATATTCGGTAAGGAAGGTGAGAACGAGACTGAAATGCATGCCATCCTTGCAGAATATGGATTGCCTTACACCTATCCCAAAGAAGTAGAACGTTATGCGGACAAGATTAGTGACATCATTTCTGCTGAAGAATTGGCTAAACGTGAGGACTTCCGCAACGTGACGACATTCACCATCGACCCACGCGATGCAAAAGACTTCGATGATGCCCTCTCGATCCGTCCTTTGGAGAAAGGCCATTATGAGGTAGGCGTTCATATTGCCGATGTATCTCATTACGTATTGGAAGGTTCTATCATAGACAAAGAAGCGCAACAGCGAGGCACTTCTGTCTATCTCGTCGATCGCACCATCCCGATGTTACCAGAACGACTCTGTAACTATATTTGTTCATTGCGTCCTGATGAAGATAAGTTAGCATTTTCTGTCATCTTCGACATGGATGAAGATGCAAAAGTCTATAGTTCACGTATTGTTCATACCGTTATTCGAAGCAATCGCCGTTTTGTGTATGAGGAAGTACAAGACATCCTTGAGCAGAATGGTGAAGCTGATGATATAGAAGGACATATTCCTGTGGCAAAGGACAAACGGACAGGTGAGTATTGTAACGAACTTATTACCCTCAACAGGATGGCTCACAAACTGAAGGCAAACCGAATGTACACAGGTGCCATTGATTTCGATCGCGAAGAGATACGTTTCGAAATCGATGAGAAAGGTAAGCCGATCAGTGTCTATTTCAAGGTAGCCAAAGATGCCAATAAGTTGGTAGAGGAATTTATGTTGTTGGCCAATCGCACCGTAGCTGAGAGTGTTGGTAAAGTAAAGAAAGGACAAAAAGCCAAAGTACTCCCTTATCGTGTTCATGACCTGCCTGATCCAGGAAAACTCGATAATCTCGCTCAGTTTGTGAAGCGGTTCAAGTACAACATCATCACACAAGGATCAAAGACCGAAGTGGCAAAAAGCATTAATAAACTGCTGATGGATGTACGTGGTGATAAGATTCAGAACCTCGTAGAGAACGTTTCACTTCGTGCGATGATGAAGGCGAAATATAGCACTCACAACATAGGCCACTACGGTTTGGCATTTGATTACTACACTCACTTCACCTCTCCTATACGTCGTTATCCCGACCTAATGGTTCATCGTCTCCTGACACGTTATGCAGAAGGAGGTGCCAGTGCAAGTCAGAAGAAGTATGAGGGGTTGTGTGAACACAGTTCTGCAATGGAGCAATTAGCTACCGCTGCTGAACGTGCCTCCATCAAGTACAAACAAGTAGAGTATATGAGCGAACGACTTGGCGAAGAATACGATGCGAAAATCAGCGGTGTTACTGAGGCTGGTATCTATGCAGAAATCAACGAGAACCACTGCGAAGGTTTCATTGCCGTACGTTTCCTTGCCTCAGACGAAACGTTCGACTTCGACGACAAGAGCTACTGCCTCATTGGCCGGAAGTCTCACCACCGCTTCTCAATTGGTGATGAGATACGCATCAAAGTAGCAAGGGCAAATTTATTCCACAAAACTCTCGACTTCGATTTTATCAAGAAATATAGCAAATAAAACCATGAAACATCTTCTCGTTC
>Ga0265300_10004585_pt1 | contig 10961 bp, 9 predicted proteins | sample AusTroGonzalo_MG_FD_193482 | JGI IMG/M metagenome (GOLD analysis project Ga0265300, IMG submission 193482) | Bovine rumen microbial communities from tropical cattle in Woodstock, Queensland, Australia - Gonzalo_03 | ecosystem: Host-associated > Mammals > Digestive system > Stomach > Rumen ... | reverse complement strand
GGTGATTCCGAATGAGCATGATGCGTGCGTGGAATTCCTTCATTCAATTCATAATGCATAATTGATGTTAATCGCTCTACTGATATATTTCGCTGTGTTGCTGATTGTATCCCGTTTGACGGGTAAGGGCAGCAATGAGGCATTCTTTCGTGGAGAACGCAAATCGCCCTGGCCACTTGTAGCGTTCGGAATGATTGGAGCATCCATCAGCGGACTTACCTTCATTGGTGTCCCTGGTTGGGTGATGACGACCAACATGACCTACCTACAGATGTGTCTGGGTTTTATTGTGGGATACATCATCGTAGCGTTCGTGTTGCTTCCCCTTTATTACAAATACAACCTCACATCCATCTACACCTATCTGAACCATCGATTCGGGTCAACGAGTTATAAGACCGGATCATGGTTCTTCATCATCTCCAAACTCCTAGGTGCTGCAGCGAAATTCTACGTAGTAGTGCAGATTCTGCAAACCTGCATAGCCGACCAGTACGGCATCCCCTATACCGTTACAGCCATCATCACCCTGGTGTTTATATGGATTTACACACGCCGTAGCGGAATACGCACTTTGGTATGGACTGATGCGTTGCAGACCTTCATCCTGATTCTGGCGCTCTGCATCATCATGGTGAAAGTGTGCTCGATGCTGGACCTCACGGCCGCAGAAGCGGTCACAGCCGTATGGAACGACCCTCACGCACAGATATTCGAGTTCAGCGATTGGGCTTCGAAACAGAACTTCTGGAAGCAGTTCCTAAGTGGTATCTTTGTGGTGATTGTGATGACGGGACTGGATCAGGATATGATGCAGAAGAACCTGACCTGCAAGACGCTAAAGGATGCGCAGAAAGACATGTGTACCTATGGTGTGATGTTTGTCCCCATCAACCTGTTATTCTTAGGATTAGGCATCCTGCTGCTGATGCTTTATGGGCAGTTGGGAATGGAGGTTCCAGCCAAAGGAGATGCCTTGCTGGCAGACGTCGTGATGTCGGGCACAACAGGGCAAGTGGCGATGATTTGTTTTGGAATCGGTATCGTAGCGAGTGCCTTTTCAAGTGCAGACTCATCGATGACCGCCCTTACCACAACCTACTGTGTGGACATCCTGCAGCAAGAAAAGAATGAGAAAACTAGAAAACGTGTACACCTTTTTATGATGATTGCCTTCCTGCTATGCACATTGGCCTTTAATGCCTTAGGTAGCGGAAGCGTGATGGACCTGATTTATACGCTCGTCAGCTATACCTACGGGCCACTTCTGGGATTGTTTGCATTTGGCATGATGACCAAATGGAAGGTGAAAGAGAAATGGGTGCCTTACGTAGCAATCGCCTCACCTATCATCTGCTACGCAATTGATGAAGCCACCCTCAGGCTGACCGGCTACAAGTTCGGCTACGAGATGCTGATGTTTAACGGACTACTGACGTTTGCAGGCCTTTGGGCAATTCGATGCGGAAAGTAGTGCCCTTCCCCACCTCAGAAGATTTGACGAATATCTTACCCTTGTGATACTCCTCAACGATACGTTTTGCTAATGAAAGTCCAAGTCCCCATCCACGAGCCTTCGTGGTGAATCCGGGCTTGAAGACAGAATTGAAATGGCTCTTCGGCATACCCTTACCTGTATCGGCAACCTCCAACACAATCATATCGCCCCAATCCTGCAGGTAGAGATCGATACGTCCTGTTCCGTTCATCGCATCTACCGCATTCTTACATAGATTTTCCAACACCCACTCAAAAAGCGAGGCTACCATTTTCGCCTCAACACGTTGTTCTGGGAAGTGTGTCTGGATGACCACTTTGTTGGACGTTCGACGAGCCATATACTCAATCACTCGACTGATGACACTCTTCACATCTACCTCCTTGGGTTCTGGAATGGAGCCAATCTTGGAGAAACGTTCAGCAATACGCTCCAAGCGTCGCACATCTTTCTCCATTTCAGGCAACATTTCATCATCAGGATAGGTTTCGCGAAGCACCTCTGTCCATGCTGTCAAAGACGAGATAGGTGTGCCCAACTGATGAGCCGTCTCCTTCGAGAGTCCTACCCACACCTTGTTCTGCTCGGCTTTCATCGATGCAAACAAAGCAAAGAGGGCTACCAAGACAAAGATGACCACAACTCCTAATTGTATATAAGGATAGACGGCCAGACGCTTCAGCATGAGCGATTCGTCATAGCAGATTTCGATGTAGTCGTCTGCCTCATCGAGGTCGATACGGATGGTCTGACCTGCCTGCTTCATTCCTTTGGCCATTTGCTTGATCTCAGGAATCGAGTCTTCGTCAGCCTTGAACGCCTTGCCCAGATTTCGAGACGTCTGCACATCACCATCTTTATCGAGAACCACCACAGGAATGGTGTTATTACCATTCAGCACTTTCAACACCAGATTGATGTCGGTATTCTCGTCAGCTTGGTTCAATGAACGCATCGCTTCCGCCCAGACCTCCATCTTGTTCAACTCCTCCTTCTTCAAATCATCAATCAAGTACTTGGAAGTCAACAAAGAAGCGATGGCAATGATGATTGCCACGATAATCAGCAACAGTTTTACATTCTTTATGCGTTCGAACCACTTCATGCTAAATAAAACGTATAATATACAGATTTATTGTCTTTGTTGTCAAAAACACGTCTTTTTAGTCCATCATACAGCGCAAAGATACAAAAAGATGTAGAATGTAAAATGTAAAACGTAAGAAAAATGAAAAAAACGCTAAACGCTAAACACTAAACGCTAAACTTTTTGTATTTTTGCATCATAAAAGTGCAAATAAGTTCATGAACAAACGATCAATCATCATTCTGACAGCTGTCATTTGCGTCCTCGCCATCATCGGTATCGGCTGGTTGCTCAACAGGGGAAGTGGGGTTCAGCAACCTACACCTGCAACCATTTTGTCGACGATAAAGCAAGAAGCGGATTTGGTGGTAACCGAAGTGACCATTCGTAAGATTGCCTATTATGATAGCAGTCTCCATGAGCATGTGTCCATCACCGACCCATCAACATGGAAATATGGCGACCGCAAATGCATCGTACCAGTTGAAATCAAGATTAAATATGGCTATGATTTGCGCGAAATGACGCTTGAAAACGTGAAAGTGAACGACAGCCTTCGCATCATTGAAGTCACCCTACCGGAAGCGAAGATTATCGATTCGGGGTATGATTCGAATGTGGATTACGACCAAGTGGTGTGTATCTCTACTGGGTTACGTGACGAGGTAGGCCATGAGACCATTGAGAAAATCCGCACCCAAGCCTACGAAGCTGTGATGAAAGAAGATTTTCAGGAACTCGTAGGTCATGAAATCAGGAACAACGCCCAAACGCTCCTCAACTCCCTGGCCCTCAGTTTAGGATTTGAAGGATGTACAATCATAAATTAGGAATATGAAGGATATACTCTCCAAATTACTGAAAAGCACAGCTTTGCTGATACTACTCGGCATCTTGGCTATCATCATTTTGCTCATTATCATATTGGGCAAATGTACGAATAGCGCCGATAGCGAAATCGGTATTGAGAGCACTCCTAATACCATCCTGGCAATCATGCCTAAAAACGACCTGTACATAGCAACTGCTGTTATAGATGATTTCACCACACTTCAACAAACAGAATATCACCTTGGTTTATTCCCGGAAGACCACTATTGCGTACAGATTCTAAGACAGAAAGTTAGTTATAAAATCAACTTAAGCGAAATTGAGTTCACACAAATCGACGAGCATACCATAGAGGTCAGAATGCCGGCATTAGCATACATCGCATCGACCCAAGCGTCAACCTTCATTTCTGACGACGAAGGCTATTGGAAGGAAGCATTACCCTCAACCAACGGGTTACGCAACAAAGTGGAGCAACAGATTCGCACTAAATTCGACACTCAAGAAAATCGTCAGAAAGCTCTTCTCTATGCCAAAGAAGCCGTCACCCAAATCCTGACTCAGATTGGCTACCAGCCCATGTTTGTTGACACAATCACTCCACGCAGTAAAGATTGATAAATACTCCATTTTTAGTATTATTTTTGCTTTTTCAGCAAATAATTTCGGTTTTCGCATTGTACATCATAAAAAAAACACTAACTTTGCGACACATATCAAGAATATCAAGACTATCTACAACTAAATAAACGATTAGAACATGAAAAAAATTATTACATCTATTCTTTTGGCAGTACTCTTTACCGCCAATGTATCAGCTCAAGAGGGAACTTGGACGCTCAACACTCGTGCATGGTGTACGAACTACTTCACTACCCTGCTCTATGATGCAGTTGCAGTTACAACCAAAGAATTTATAGACGATGATGACGAAGACGCTTCTATAGTCGACAGGATCATCCCTACAGCAGAATTGGTATTCCCATTCAGTGCGAAGAAAAATGGATTCGGTGGTATGACAGAAATTTTCTGTCCTTACACTCATGCATTCAGCAACCCATTCAAGAACCCAGGCGACTACGCTATCGGTATTGACGCATCTTGGAAACCTTCATTCGTAGGATTCTATGCAGGTGCCTATTTCAAGAGTCAGGAAGTGGTATTCAAGCAGTTCAACAGCATTCGTGGTTATTATTTCCAGCCACGCTTTGGATTGATTCTCGGGCAAGGAGAAGATCACGCTTTTGAAGTGGGTGCATTCTATGACGCATTAACTGGATGTGGTGGTAGGATGGCTGGTGCTCACAAGAGCATGCTGCGTGGTGGTTTTGGTCTTGACCTTACCTATTCATTCACTCCATACGATAGCAAAAAGCAATTTCTGATTCAGATTTCAACTCCATTACACAACTTCTTCGCAAAGGGAGCTACCTTGACAGATAATGCAGGAAACGTATATAGCGGATTTGATCGCCGAGTGGGATACATTATGCTTACTAGCAGAATCAAGTTGTAACGAAACAAAAAAGCATAGAGAATTCAACAAACAGGGGACTTTTTTAAAGTTCCCTGTCTTTTTTCACTCATTTCACAAAAATAAATATAATTTATTTTGCGCTTCACAATATTATTGCTATCTTTGTCCCAAATTTGCATTAGAATGAAGAGATTGAACAAATTCGTAAAGACCGTAGTTGACGGCATTCAAGAGAAAAAGGGAAGGAATATCCGTGTTGTGGACTTATCTAAAATTGATGATACGATTTGCAATTATTTAGTGATTTGTGAAGGGAACACCCCCACTCAGGTGCATGCGATAGCAGAATCAGTAGGCGACATGATGCGTGAAAAGCGAGATGCACGTCCTTTAACTGTAGACGGACAACGCAACAGCCTTTGGATAGCAATGGATTATGCAGATATCATTGTACATGTGTTCGTACCAGAATACCGACAATTCTATGATATCGACAATCTGTGGGAAGATGCCGACCTGACAGATATTCCGGATGTGGGATAAAGGCAGGAGTGACAGGAGTTCAAGAGGTTCCAAAAGTTCAAGAGGTTCAAGGAGTGAAGAGTGAAATAAAAGAATAACGAAAAGACGAAATGGCAAAAGAGACAAAACAGAACAATAATAATGCATCGAACAAGATGCGCAAACCAAGATTCAACCTGAGTTGGCTTTATCTGTTCCTACTGGCAGGAATTGCTTATGTATTTCTTACCAAATCAGGAAACAGTTCAACGAAGCAACTATCATATACAGACTTCCAAGCTTGTCTTGACAGCGGATATGTAAAGGAGATTATGGTCAACAAAGACTATCTGACCTTGAAGTTCAGCGTTGACCAGAAGGGCGAGAAGTATATTTACGGCGATGTAAGCAAACAGCAAACCCCACGCATTCCTCAAGTGGAGTTTGGTTCTGTAAGCAGCTTGGAGAACAAGATTGACTCTGCACGTGTGCATGGTAAGTTTGCAGGCAAAGTCAGTTACGAACGTGATGACAACACCTTCTGGAACATCTTGATACAGATTGGTCCGCTCATTCTTTTGGTTGTATTCTGGTTCTTTATCATGAACCGCATGGGTGGAGGAGGCATCGGAGGAGGCATCTTCAACTTTGGCAAGTCGAAAGCGAAATTGTTCGATCAGAATGGTACAGCCACAAAAGTTACATTTAAAGATGTGGCAGGTCAGACAGAAGCAAAGCGTGAAGTTCATGAGATTGTCGACTTCCTGAAAAACCCAAAGAAATATACAGAACTGGGTGGTAAGATTCCAAAGGGTGCCCTACTCGTAGGTCCTCCAGGAACAGGTAAAACGTTGCTTGCCAAAGCTGTGGCAGGTGAAGCAGATGTACCATTCTTCTCGATGTCGGGTTCTGACTTCGTTGAGATGTTCGTAGGTGTGGGAGCAAGCCGAGTTCGTGACCTCTTCCAACAGGCAAAAGAGAAATCTCCATGTATCATATTTATTGACGAGATTGACGCTATTGGTCGTGCTCGTGGCAACAAAGCCAGCATAGGAGGAAACGACGAACGCGAGAACACCCTCAACCAGTTGCTCACAGAAATGGATGGATTCGGAACAAATAGCGGAATCATTATCCTTGCAGCAACCAACCGAGCAGACGTGCTGGACAAAGCATTATTACGTGCAGGCCGATTCGACAGACAAATCCACGTAGATCTTCCTGACCTCAATGAGCGCAAAGCAATATTCAATGTCCACTTACGCCCAATCAAGATTGACGAAACGGTAGATGTAGATATGTTGGCTCGTCAAACACCAGGATTCTCTGGAGCCGATATAGCAAATGTATGTAACGAAGCAGCACTCATTGCTGCCAGAAACAATAGCGCTTGGGTTAACAAACAATGTTTCCTGGATGCTGTAGACAGAATCATCGGCGGATTGGAGAAAAAGACCAAGGTGATGACAGCAGATGAAAAACGTGCTATCGCGCTACACGAAGCCGGACATGCGACCATCAGCTGGTTCTGTCAATACGCAAACCCACTCGTAAAAGTGACTATCGTACCACGTGGACAGGCACTTGGAGCCGCTTGGTATATGCCTGAAGAGCGTCAAATCACAACGAAGGAGGAGATGTTGGACGATATTTGTGCTACACTTGGAGGACGTGCAGCCGAAGACCTCTGTATCGGAAGGATTTCGACAGGAGCCATGAATGACTTAGAAAAAGTCACCAAACGCTCTTACGGCATGATTGCTTATGCAGGTATGAGTGACTCGCTTCCAAACCTCTGTTACTATAACAACGATGAATATGCCTTCACCAAACCATATAGCGAACACACCGCTAAATTAATCGATGAAGAAGTAAAGAAGCTGATTGCAGAGCAATATGCACGTGCAAAACAGATTCTTACCGAACACAAAGAAGGCCATCAAGAGTTGGCACAACTGCTGATTGACAGGGAAGTGATTTATGCAGAAGATGTTGAACGCATATTCGGCAAACGGCCTTGGGTATCACGTACAGAGGAAATCCTTGCAGCGAACGAACAAGCCACATCTCCATCAAGCAAAGATGATGACACAGATCATAGTGCAGAGAATGAGGAATTCATTCGAAAGAAGGTGGTAGAAGCTGTCGTAGAGAAAGCGAAGAAAGGAGAATTGACAGACAACAAGAAGGGTGCTGACGAAAAGGCCAAGGAGGAAAAGCATGAGCCCAAACAGTTTCACGAGTTGAAAGTCACCACTCATGAAACTCCAGCCATGAGCGAAGGTATCGTGGCACAAGCGGTTCAGACAGACATCGAGAATGCGGCTACAGAAGCCCAACCAAGCGATACAGAGATGGAGCCATTCGAATTGATTGACCCATTGGAGGAAACTGCAGATGCTGAAGAGGGGCAATTAGAAGATATCCATTATATCGCACCTGCACAGCCGGAAAACCAGGAAAAGCCAACTGAAGAAAAAGAGAAAGAGGCATCCTCTCAATCTTCGGACAATCCTGACGACACACAGGAGAAGACCCTCTTTGGTTGGTAATGTAAGCAGTTTGAGAATTAGTACACTAAAATCAATCACTATACAGAATGGATAGAAACTTAATCATACGCACCATTACAGGATTAGCATTTGTTGCTATTGTCATAGGTTGTGTCTTATGGCATCCTTTCAGTTTTGGAATCCTGTTTGCTTTGTTCTCAGGACTTACAACTTGGGAGTTCTGCTCGTTAATGAACAAGTATCAAGGCTGTCAGATTAACCGTTTCATTACACCCATCGCATCCATCTATTTGTTTGGAGCCGTCATGGCATTCAACGCAAACATCGCAGGAGCAGAGATATTCATTCCGTACTTGATTACGTTAGTGTACTTACTGATTGTTGAGCTTTATTTCCCAAACAATAACGTGTTGCTGAACTGGGCGTTCACGATGATGTCGCAACTTTACATTGCACTACCATTTGCCTTACTCAACACGTTAGCATTCTTTTCTATAAAATACGGAGTTGTCTACAATCCAATATTTGTACTCTCTGTATTTATCTTCATCTGGTTTGGAGACTCTGCGGCCTATGGATTCGGTACTTGGCTAGGACGCCACAAGCTATTTCCACGTATATCTCCAAAGAAATCCTGGGAAGGTTGTATTGCAGCCTTTATCATGGCTTTAGTGGTATCACAAGTCATTGCCTACTTTAGCCAAGACTTTTCCGAGAACAGACTTTACAACCATCTTGCGTGGGCAGGCCTTGCATTGGTGATCATTGGGTTTGGAACGTGGGGAGATTTGGTGGAATCGCTTATCAAACGTAAACTTGGCATCAAGGACTCAGGAAAGATTCTACCTGGACACGGAGGGTTGCTCGATCGTTTCGACAGTTCCCTACTTGCCATTCCAATGGCTGTTGTGTATATCTATACGATCAACGAACTATTAGGATAATGCTGAATCAATAACTAAAAAATAATACGATATGGAAGAATTAGTAAACAATGAACCTGTAATCAAATCAGAAGAAGTTGATACAGAAACAACGGTGACAGCGGAAACAATTGAAGAGCCGGTTGCAGCACCTACTGAAGAAGTTGTAGCTGTAGAAGAAACTCCAGCAGAGTCAAAAGAAGAGCCTGTTGCTGAAACAGAAGCCGTAGCAGAACCTACGGCAAAAGCAGAAGCGAAACCTGAACCTGAACAGGAGAGCGAGTTCGATATACCCGCTACGAAAGAAGGAATTATTGAGCGGATGAAGCAAATTGCAGAGAGCGATGAGGAAATCAGTCGTCAGGAAGTTGACATCCTAAAGAGTCATTTCTACAAAATCATCAAAGCAGAAAGCGATGCTGCATATAAGCAGTATATCGATGACGGAGGTGACCCAGAGGCGTACACACCAGCCATAGACCCAACAGAGCAGTTGTTCAAGGAGGAGTTTACGATTGTACGTGAGAAAAGAGCTGCCCAACACAAGGCTCAGGAACAACAGAAGGAGGAAAACTATCTGAAGAAGTTGCGCATCATCGAGAAAATCAAAGTCATCCTCGACAATCCTGATGAGGTGAACAAGTCATATAATGAGTTCCGCGAACTGCAAAACGAATGGAACAGCATCAAGGATGTCCCTGCAGAAAAATCTACTGAACTGTGGAAGACCTATCAGGCAAACGTAGAGAAATTCTATGACACCTTGAAGTTAAATAATGAGTTCCGTGCTTACGATTTCAAGAAGAACCTCGAAATAAAGACGGCTCTTTGTGAAGCAGCAGAGAAGCTGACAGAAAGCGACGATATCATCGGGTCATTCCGTCAGTTACAGAACCTGCATCAACAGTTCCGCGAAACCGGACCTGTTAGCCGTGAACTGCGAGAAGAAATCTGGCATCGTTTCAAAGAAGCATCAACCATCATCAACAAACGTCATCAGGAGTACTTCGAATCACGCAAAGAAGAAGAAAACCAAAACCTTGACCAAAAGACTGCTATCTGCGAAATCATCGAAGGATACGACATTGATTCCCTGAAGTCATTCGCAGACTGGAACGACATGAGCGATAAGATCATGGCTCTTCAAGCAAAATGGAAGACCATCGGATTCGCTCCTCATAAGATGAACCAGAAAATCTACGACCGTTTCCGTGCTGCTTGTGATGCATTCTTTACAAGAAAGGCTGAGTATTTCAAGGGAATGCGCGAAAACATGAGCGGCAACCTCAAGAAGAAGATGGAACTCGTGGAGAAAGCAGAAACGCTGAAAAGTAGTACCGACTGGAAGAAAACTGCTGATGAACTGATTGCGCTGCAGAAAGAGTGGAATGGTATAGGTCCGATTCCAAAGAAACAAAGCACAGCACTTTGGGAACGTTTCCGCGCTGCTTGCGACGAATTCTTCGAAGCAAAGAAAGCCAACACATCTTCACAACATGGAGAACAAGTAGAGAACCTGAATAAAAAGAAGGCGATTGTAGCACGTCTTGCCGCAATCGTTCCTGAAGAGACTCCTGATCTCAGACAAATACTCAAAGATGCACAAGCTGAATGGAATGCAATTGGACATGTTCCTTTCAAGGAGAAAGACAAGGTGTTCCAAGCACTCCGTGCCCAGATGGATCGTCTTTACGACTTCCTTGGCGAGTCAGCATCAAAACGTCGTGTTGAACAATTCAAGAGCACAATCAGCGAAGGTGGCAGCGACCGTATGAGAGACAAATTGGTACGCCAGGCAGAAATCTTAGAACAGGAAATCAAGACCTACGAAAACAATCTCGGATTCCTGAATCTGTCCAAGGGGAACAAGGGTAGTAGCTTGATAGAAGAGTTGAATCACAAGGTCGACAAACTGAAGACTGATTTAAAAGAGATTAGAGAGAAAATAAAGATTATCGACGAGAAGTAAGTTCCTAAACAAGCCACACTTTCGATGGAAGACATGTCACCAATGTCTTATATATAATATGGTGTGGAGAACTATTCGTTGATATTGCAAACAGATTGTCCTATCAAATATGGAACATCCAGAAAATAGTGCTGAATACGAAGGACTAGTGGTGAATGCGGG
>Ga0265300_10004583_pt1 | contig 10964 bp, 3 predicted proteins | sample AusTroGonzalo_MG_FD_193482 | JGI IMG/M metagenome (GOLD analysis project Ga0265300, IMG submission 193482) | Bovine rumen microbial communities from tropical cattle in Woodstock, Queensland, Australia - Gonzalo_03 | ecosystem: Host-associated > Mammals > Digestive system > Stomach > Rumen ... | reverse complement strand
CTGCTGAATGCATGCAGCCTCGTGGATGAGGATACGCGCGACTGCGAAATCGACTACCAGATGGACTACGAACTGCAGCTGGTGACCAACCTCACCACCGAGCTGCAGACGCAACTCAGCCTGGCCGCCGACGTTTCCGTATCCACAGCCCTCGAGGCCCAGATGCGGACCATCTTCACGGACTATGCGCACGACGTGGACCTCTCTTTCTACGACGTCGCCGGGGATTCCCTCCGACTTCATCACGAAAGCCACATCATGGATGCAGCGGAGACCAGTTACGCCCTGTTCATCCCTGTGCGCAAGTATATGCACCTGGCAGTCGCCAATATCGAGAACAACCCCATCGTCCAATTGCAGGAAGGAGAGAAATGCCACGAAGCGAACTTTCACCAGGTGGTGCAAGACACCCTGGACTGTCATACAACGGGACTATTCTCCGCCCGACTGTTGATGGATGTCCGGGAGGGCATTGACCAGCAATTCAACGTCAGCCTCTACATGGCCAATTGTGCCACCTCCATCGTTTTGGACACGCTGGGAAGCGGGATCAAGGATGCGCGGGTATTTATGAGCGGATTTGCCACAGGCTTCAACCTGGCCGACAGCACTTATCGCTTTGATTATACCCCGATCATCCGCCCCATGAAAGTGGACGTAAAAGACGACCCGCGGGCGCCCTTGTGTTTCGCATCCGTCAACTTCCCTTCCCGCGATATCCCGGAGGGGACAAAAACGGTTATCGATGGCGATGACCCCTTCATTTCCGAGGGGGCGGAGAATGCGCTCTGGTACATCCGGGTTTATTGCCAGCTAAAGGACGGGAAGACGACGGAGACGATTCTGGGTGTACACCGCCCGCTGCGACCTGGGCAATTTGATGTTACGCGCGCTCGCGTAAGGAACGACGGTGCGGCCGACCCGATAACCCCCGACGGCGAAACCGACCCGACTGTCGGCGTCAGCGTCACGCTGGATTGGACGCCAGGGATTGTGATTGATGTCCCGCTTTAAGGAGATGAAGTTCAAGTGGATCACATATCTGTGCGTGTTGTGGGCGGCTACCGCCTGCAATTCCTGGATTGACGGACCGGACGATTCGTCACTCGCCACTTCTGGGCGCACAGAGGTTCCAATCGACTTGTCGCTATCCGTAAAGGGGGCCCAGGAGCGCACCAAAGCCAACTATGCGATTGGGGCCGGGATTTCCGAGCTGGTCTCGACGCAGAGCTCCCCGCAGTTCCGGGGGATGGAGCGGATCCGCTTGCTCGCGTTCAATACCGGCACGCGCAATTTGGTTTCCGCCAACAGCCAGGCCCTGGACGGGTTTCATGCACTTACGGATATCTCCGGCGAATTTACCAGCGCCGCACATAACGGGCGTTATTTCGAAGACGGGCTGGTCAACGGGAATCATTCGCATGTTTATTCCGATGCCATCACCGCCCTGCCGGAAGGGACTTCTTCCGTTCTGGTATATGGCTGCGCGCCGCGTATCGCCCTTTATTCCTCCACAACTGACGAGAAGCACTTAAACGGATCCTTGATTGAAAACGGGTGGGATCAGATGGCCACCCCAAACCTGGCATCCACGATTCGCTTCGCTCCAGAGCCCATCGCGTCAGACGGAGTTGCAGAAGCGACCTTGAACAGCATGGCCGACCTGATCAACTACCTGATGACGGGCGTCTCTTTCACGCAGCAATATTATTATGACGATCCCGTCAGCAATCCGGGAAGCGGAGAGCAAGCCGTCCCGTGGGGTGAAACTTTGGGAGACGACACACTTCGAGGATTCTTCCAGGATTTCGTGAATAATGGTGCCGCAGTCTGCGCCTGCGGCCACCACCTGGAGCTTCGGCTCTCCACCCTTTATAAAGCGCTGAAAGCGTATGACGCCACGACTGCATACGGCAGCATTCCCGTTAAACACGAGGACAAGAATACATATAAAGACAATACCCTACAAGAGCAGCTCCATTATTCCGACCTGTACAACGGGCTCAAACAGACGCTATTGGATCGTTTCGACGATTTGAAAAACGCCTCCAATAATAATATGAAATTGGTGTTTGATGAGGCCGACAACATCAGCTTCGCCAACCAGACCTTTCAAGAATTCCCGACCAATCACGGCTTGCCGGACGGCGCCGTCCGTCTCTGTTGGGATGGCACCAAGTTCGCACCCTCAATCTCCGGAGCCGATGGGATTATCCCTTTGGAGAAGTTCTGCTATATGCCCCCACTGTATTACTTCGCGAACACCAACATCAGCACAACCCTGGACAAGGAGGTCTATCAGCATTTCACCTCAGATGCGAGTTGGAGTGATATCCTGCAGAACTACAGGCAAGGCAAGATTGTAACGAAGGGCACCCGGTCCGTAGCACTGGACGAGCCCCTCCAGTATGCCTGCTCGATGCTGGCGCTGACCATCCAGGCCACCAGCACCAATCTCCCCGACAAGAACAACGTCCTGATTCCCTTGGGTGAATCGGCCCTCGCCGGAGGCTCCAGCAATTTCCCCGTTACAGGCATTATCTTAAGTAGCCAGTACGAGCAGCGCTTCGACTTCTCCCCGGTGACGGATGATGCCTCCGAGGGAGAGTTTTTCCCGGAATACTTCCTTTACGACAATCATACGCCGGGGGTATATCTTACCCAGACGCAGCCTTCGGCGCAACTTCGTACGCTGGTGCTTCCGACGCCCAAGAGGACCGATGTATTCTTCTATATAGAGTTCTTGAACAACAGCAATCAATCGTTCGAAGGTCGCGACGGAACCATCCTGCCCGGGTTCAACTTTTACCTGTTAGGCGCGATTGATCTGAAAAGCAAACTCGAAGAGCCGGAAGCCGACCAGAGTATGGATCGTGCATTCCTGCAGGACCACTACACCTCTCTGACATGCAAGGTGAGCTCCTTGGAGAATGCCTACCTGACCATTCCCGCCATCGGAGACCCCATGCTGAAGATAGGAGTACAGACGCGGTTAAACTGGCTCTATTCACCCGGCTCCTATGTAATTTTGGAATAAATGCGCAAGATTTGTCTCATAGGTTCTTTGTTGCTCGCAGTCATTTTGCTGTGGGCTTGCCAACGTGAGCCCTTGAGAGATGAGCGCGAAGCGCATATCAGTGTCGCCATCGAGTTCCCGAAACCGTTAACGACAAAAGCAGACACCCAACTTGAAGCCCTGGGTGACGAAAACGCCATCCGCAGCCTCTGCATCTGGGTTTTCAACGAGGATGACGGGACTTTGCTCGACAATTCTCCGCTGAGAGTAAACAACACGGAAGACCTGGACTTCCTTTCGAATGGCGGCGTCAAAGAATATGACATTGCCGTGGACTGGGCATTTGTCCTCAACCCGCCCAGACTGAGCGTCTATGTGCTGGCCAATGCGGAGTCCATCGGATTGGACCTGAGCCACCCGGAGGATTATTCCATGCAGGACCTGAACAACGCCGTGTTTGGCAACGATGGCGGCCAGGACTACTTCGGGATCACATCCCTGACCCGAGAGGTCCCCGCCACGGGACTTCCCATGAGCGCGGTGGCCAAGCACCTGGAGCCCTATGGCACCGCCCCGCGCCTGAAGGTGGAATCGCTGACCCTGGAGCGTATGGTCTCCCGCATCCGAATGGTTTTCTGCCAAACCCCGGCGGAAGTGCAGCCCGGGGAAACGGCCCCGGAAGTTGCCATCAACGAAGTGGTCTTCAGCGGGAGAACCGTCCCCAAGCAGGAAAAACTGTTCACGGAAGGCAAAACGGGCATCCATTATTCAGACCTTGTTACCAAGGACAACAACTATGAATCCGAGTCCTTTACGGTGCCTTGGGGAGCAGCCGGCGACTTGTGCTCCAACGAAAGGCCGGAGAGCCTGGTCTATGTCAATCAGAATCCAGCCGAATACGAGTCGATGCTGCAGGAGGCCATTAACAACGGAACCTTGAACGACCTAGGCTACATTTATCTGCGCGAGACGGACCGGAAACTGCGGGGGCGCGTCCGGTACGCCGTGGACGGAGAAAACCGGTTCCGCGAGTTTGTGATGAATTCCGAGGGGGACTTTGCCCGCAATCATACCTGGACGCTCTTTGCCTACTTCGTCAGCGGGCGGAATCTGCAGATCAGGCTGGTGGTCATGCCGTGGGAGAAGACAGTAAAGACCGTCCGCTTCGATGAACTGTCCGTCAACGTGACCGAACCGCTTAAATTTGAGGAAGGAACGGTCGAGCAAGACCCGAACGCGAAAAAGAACCTGACCCTGATCCCGAGCGTCGTCGCCCATTTCTGGCTCCGCATCACGACGCCGGTGGGCGGAACCCTTTACGTGAAACCGGTCGGTGCGTCGAAGTACTTTATCGTCTCCACTAACAACGATCCGAACCATCCCCAAAACACCTACAGCATCGACCCGTCCAAGAATGGCGGCAAGATTGACATTTACGTCCGACCCAGCGAAGAAGACATGAATCCGGACGATGTCGGGACCCTGGAGTCCTCCATCACGCTTTCCTTCTCCGTCGAGGTGGGAGATCGTTTCATAGACGCCAATTCAGAGGCGATTGACGACAATTACCGCATTTATAGGATACAATGACGCGAAAGTGGTTCTCATATCTGCTGCTGATTTTAGCCATTTCCCTGCTTTCCTGCACGAAAGGGCTGGATTTTTCGCGTCCCTACATTGAGTTGACCGTGATTAGCGACGATTCCCCGGACACCAAGGCGCCAGCCGACGGAATCGATATTGACTACCAGCAAGGGAATTACATGCTTGTCCACGAGAACAAGATAGAAACTGTGGACTTCTTCTTCTATCCCGGCGGCGACACGGAGCACGATGCCACGTACCATAAAAGAGTCACCTCCGACAAGAACAAGAGCGAGGTGTTCCGCATGGATCTGGGCGCGGATATCATCAACCACAAGATTTTCCCGTATGGCGAGTCGGAAGACATCCAGACCTGCCGCGTATTTGCTGTCGTAAACTATCCCGGGACCCTTGTCTCCGATGAGAACGATCTCGCGGGCACGTCCCTGCCCGAACTGAAGAGCAGAACCGTGACGACGGATTTTGTCTTCCCGGACCAGTATGGCGACCACCCCACCTCGACGGCTCATTTCCATAAGAACTTCATGATGAGCGGCGAGGTCACGATGCGGCTCAACGGCCGCAGCATGGTGATGGCCTCCTCCGCCACCATAGAAGCGGCCCGATATGTCAGCAAATTGACGGTCGGCGTGAACGTGGCCGACGAGGTGGTGTCCGGCAATGATACCTGGATGCCGATGCTCGAAGGCATGGAGGTTTACCTGGTAAATGCCGTGAACACCGTCACGCTCGGAGGGGCCATCCAGAATCCGCGGGATCCCGATCCCGCCCATAATGTCAGCGGCGAGTACTTCAGTTTTAAGGAGAACCCGATGCGCTTTGCATACAAACAAAACGACGAACTCAAATTCTACTTCGACAAAGACGGGGATTACTATAACACCTATCCTTTCTACATGTACCCCCAGCAGTGGCGCCACAGTTCCACGATTGCGCCGACGAAAGAACCGTACTTAAAACTGATTATCCCCTTCGTCCGGGTGGAATATGATGCACAGGGTGTCCCCCAGCCGAAGAATCAGAAACAGTTTTATTATAAAATCGTGATTCCGGATGACATCCGGGAGCCGTCGTCCGGCGTGGACCCCGCCGACTACCTTTGCCACTTCGTGCGCAACAACTGGTATCATGTGAATATCGACGTGGGCATCCTCGGTTCGGAAACGGACGAAGCCGAGGTGGAGGCGTCAGGCTCCGTCTATGTGGTGTACTGGCAGGACAAGAACGTGGTCGTCAAGAACGCGGAGATCGGCAAAGCACGCTACCTTTCCGTCGACAAAGAAGAATACGAGATCCACAACCTGACGGACCTCACCATGCCTTATACCAGCAGCCACCCAGTCAAAATCGACAACGTCATCGCCACGCGTCCCTATTATGCCGACGTGCCGAGTAATGCCGATTTAACTCTGTCCGAAGATGACCCGGATGTCCTCCGGGGGCCGGGGGATCGCGGGTTTGTCCGGAAAGTTACCAATGCCGAAAACGATCATGGCCGACTGCATGGTTACGATATCGGATCGCATTATCTGGATTTCAGCACGGAAGCCACCCGGGTCGCAAGCGAGCAGGGAGAGGTACTGACGCCCGGCTGGATCCGCTTGAATGAAGACGCGTCGGAAATCAGTTTCCACCATACGATTGAGAATCATTACACGGAAAAGGCCTTTGACTACGCCCCGTACACGATTACTTTCTCGATCGAGCATGCTGACATGACCAATCACGAGTATCAGAAAAACCTGAAGATTTTCCAAATCCCCGGTATTTACATCAAGGTTTGGGACAACTCTGACGCCAACAACTCGCACAACGGATATGTGTACATCGACGGCGCGCAGTACAAACGGACAAAGTCCTACGATATTCTCGGCGCGTGGTACAAGACGAACAAGGGCTATAAATTCAATGTAGGCACGAATGATGTGGCGCAAAGTACCAGCCGTATAATCCCCGAGATGCTGGATTTGCAGTGGCGGGTCATCAACTATACCGGCGGTAGCAAAGCCATGTACCGTATCGATGTTTCCGTTCTGCCGGAGGACTCGGATTTCGTCATCGGAGATGCCCGAATGAACACGGTGGACAATCTGGAAGACGAGCATAGCTTCCTCGGCAGAAAGCGTTTCCACGGCCATGCGGCCGAGGATGGCGATGTGGTTGACGCCAGTTGGTTCGACAAATATCCCAATCCGAGCTACCCAGCGGACGATTCCCCATTCTGGAACACCTGGAGCAAATCGGCGTGGGATAGTATTAATAATGGTTTTAGCGGGGATCCGAAGCCCGTGGAAGCCAGTGTCCCTTATTCATGGCGAGAGGAGAACGACTCCGCATGGGCCCTGGCGCCAAGCATCGAAGACCCTGCGGGACGGCGCACGCTGCAGCATTATTACCCCGCCGATCCTTCCGAACGAACGGCCAACCTCATGGCGCCCAGCTACCTCATTGCATCCAAATACGGCGGCGTGGAGTATTACCGCGGCACCCGCTATGAAGAAGCCGTGTATCGCTGCGCCGCCTACCAGGAGGATGGCTACCCGGCCGGGCGCTGGCGTCTGCCGACCCGCGGTGAGATTAAGTTTATTGCCATGCTGTCCGCCAACAAGGCGTTTACCTTTCTCTTCTCTGAAGGAGGCTACTACTGGTCCGCCAACGGCGTGGTCAAGGTCGTGGCCGGCGGCGTGGAAGACGTCAACGAAGAATTCGCCCTGGGCCGTTGCGTTTACGATATCTGGTATTGGGGCGATGAAGATAAACTTACTGGAGACAACCGTATGGTTTTCACTTGGGGAGACCGGGAACGATGAAAGCATGGAAATGGGTCATATTGTTGGCGCTCGCGCTGGTGTCCTGCATCAAACAAGAGATGCAGGAGCCGGAGCCAGAGCCGGCTGTGGACATTGAAGGATTGCCCATTACCATCCGGTTCTCCATTCAGGGGCCGCCTATTGACAGGCCCACCAAATCGGTCGGAGACGGTCTGGACAGCGACCAGACCGGTGGCCTGGAGTCTTTGCATCTCGCCATCTTCGGCGGATCCGGTTACCTAAAGGATTACAAAGAAGCCCGGTTGATTGGGGATCCGGTCATGATTGACTTCCCGGTGGAGAAGAAAGTCCAAAAGAAAGACGCCAGCGAGAATCCACTTTACTACGAAGTCACTGTCGATTCCGAGACAGGAGAGGAAACGGTCACCGAGATTGAGACGACCGCGAACACGGGGCATCCGGTGTATATTGTGGAGACCATTATCCGGACGGTACCGACTTATAATTACGAAGTCACCATTCCCATGTCCACCAGCGACCGGACCATCCATTTTCTCGGCAACGGCCCGTCCACGCTTCCCTTTGGCTGGGACTCCGATGTGATTCCCGTCCAGCTTTCCCAGCTCAAGAAGTATACGGAAGCGGGAGGCGATGAAGAGAAGTCCCTCAAAGCCAAGGCGTATTGGCAGATGAGGTCCTTCCCGGGAGGCATTACCGCCAAGAAAGAAGGCGGGTTCTATGTTTCAGAACACAAATACAGATACGGCGCGAGCAAGGAAGAAGATGAACTGTTCTTTGCCGACGGCGGTTTCCAGGTAGAAGATGCCGTTAACGCGAGATTCGAGAATATTCCGCTGATCCGCAACTGGGCCAAGATTGTTTTGTATTCCCTGCCCAAGGAGCAATCTCATTTTGAGGCCATCAGCATGGCCGTCATCAACGTGCCGTCCCGAGGCTCCATCGCCCCTTACAGCACGGCTACGGGCGGCTTTGTCGACCACTATGAGACCCTGGGCTTTGATGAGCTGCGGGCCATGAATTATCCCGCCAGTCTCCCGGCGGGGACCCAATTTGATACGTCCATCCCGGATGCCTCCGAATTCGTCCCGAAGCAGCCCGGAGATGATGGCTACGAGGACCAGTTCAAGGACGGCGGAAGAGTCGCACTCGCATCCTCCCTGGAGGACATTTATTCCCAAAGCGACAACGAGAGCGCCGTATATTTATACGAGCGGCCCGCCCCGTCCGAGAGCATCCCACCCTCTTACGTCATCATTTACGGCAAATACTACGAGAATCCGGAGACCGACGAGGGAGAGCCCTGTTACTACAAGGTTGACCTGATGGAGACAGTTGCGGACGAGAACGGAGATCTGGAGTCTCGCTACTATCCGATTTACCGCAACTTCAAGTATCAGATCTGGGTCAGCCGAATCCTGTCCAAAGGGCACGCAACGCCGCAGGCCGCCGCCGCTTCCGCCGGTAGCGCGGACGTCTCGGCGGACATTACCACCGGACACCTCTCCGATATTTCCGACGGTATCGGCCGCCTGCACCTGAACTGGATGGCCAAGACGTATACCGGTGCGGAGGATGAAGAAGAGACCACACTCCACGTCTATTTCTCCAATCAGGCGGGGGCCGCAATCACAGCTACGGACCCGACCATGAGTCAGTTCCTGAAAGCGGAACTTCTCCCGCCCGCCGATAAGAGGAAGCTGGCCAATGGGGACTATGACAATGTCATCGAGGATCTTAAACTGAAGGACATTCCTGCGGCCACAGAAGAGTCTGAGGGCTGGCTCCAGGTTTACTTCAAGGTCAAGAAATATGACGGGCGGACGGCGCGCAGCCAGACCATCCGCATCACGGGGGTGCAACAAGCGACAGCCACCACGCCCGCCAGCCGGATTTATCGTGACGTGGTCATCAGCGTGCTCCCGAAACAGCCCATCAAGGTCACCTGCGAGCAAGAGCGCATTCTTCCCCGGAAGGGCCAGGAGCAGGCCATTTCGTTCAGCATCCCGGACGGCTTGCTGAAATCCATGTTCCCGCTGACCTTCACCATCGAGGCCGACCGGATGACTTTGTCGCCCGACCTGGCTTACTCCGAAGAGAACATGTCCGTCGTGTACGGTGAGTCCATTTCCCTGCATTCCGGATTTGCCGGCAAACCTGCATTTCATTATCTACGGACCATTTCCTGGGACGACTACCGCGATACCGAGAAGTTCCCGCTTACGATGGGAACGGATGAGCGTTTGTGGCGCACGGTGACCTGTCACTTCAAGACCAACTGCGACGACAATCACGCCAGAGTCTGGGTTGCGAATCCATACTTTATCAATGAGGATTTGAGGGGTGCGTCATGGGACGAATTCTATAATTTCGATTATAAAGAATTCTATGACCTGCGATATCTCTCCCCTATACCCAGTGTGCCGAATCAGTCCGTTCGTTTTCAGTTCTCTGTAAACGAAAAGGGGAAAGATGCTCAGCAGCAACCTATTTATCCGGAGATTACGATGACACTTCGCGGGCTCGCAATTACGGATGAAGATCAATTAAAGAATCTGAATTTTGTAGATACCGGCATTTACTCATTTACCCCGACAAGTGGCAGCTCCGTATTTACCTTCGAAACGCTCAACAATTCAGGCGATGTCTGTGTAACCTTGGAAGCGGAAGACTACTTCACCGCGTCGCTTGAACCTTATCGTTTCAATAAAGACATGCCCAAGTATTCTTATGGCCTGTTGGAAGGCTTTAAGATTCCGTCCAACATATGGTCCAATGTTGCTTATGGACGAGTTGAGTCCGGACGCAAATACGATGGGAATAAGCAAGATCGAGGTGTTATCTTCGGCTATTTTACAGACCCTTCGGACACCCAAGCCACGGCCATCCGGCTGACCGATGCTAATGGCAATTATATCGGAGGTAGTAAGTCGCAGAGTGGAAGAAGTTCGGGGCTGTATACCGTAACGCCAGAGAGCTTTGAGTATGCCTGGACGCCATCCGGCCCCGCGGGTTCGACTGGCATGTCAAACTATCATCAGGTGATTATGAAGACCGCCACCGCTTCCAATCCGTCTTATGACCCGATTGTATTCCGCCTGGAGGCCAACGGGTATGTGACGCAGGAATTCCGTTACGAGCGTCTTACCAAAGCGCGTCTCCATACGCTTGACGCGAATAAGAACAACATAAAGAGCTGGTTCAAACAAGAGAGTGATTATTGGGTCATCTATCCAACCAGCGATTCGGATGCATCCTATTTCAAATTAAAGATTGAGAAAGTCAACGCAAGTGCCCCGGATCCGAATATAGATAACAGTGGTAATCTGTACTTGGGAGGAACGCCGGGTAGCACACCTGCGACCGGCGCCAGCTACAAACTTACCATGATGGCAGGCGATCCGGGTCAGCTTGGGCTTGGTTTCGCCGGGGATGTGAGATTCAGAGCGCAGCGCTTCTACTATTGCAAGTTTACCTTCAACTCAGCATCTACCCGTCCGGCAGAGGCCACACCTGACGCAGATTCCGGAACCTATTTCCGCTATCCCGGCAGT
>Ga0265300_10004582_pt1 | contig 10966 bp, 5 predicted proteins | sample AusTroGonzalo_MG_FD_193482 | JGI IMG/M metagenome (GOLD analysis project Ga0265300, IMG submission 193482) | Bovine rumen microbial communities from tropical cattle in Woodstock, Queensland, Australia - Gonzalo_03 | ecosystem: Host-associated > Mammals > Digestive system > Stomach > Rumen ... | reverse complement strand
ATGCACTTGCACAAGAGTTTAATGTTTTGCCTTCAACAATGTATTTGATTTTGTCACGTGGACATTCCACAAGCAAAGAAATTGCAGATTATCTTTCAGTTGGTGAGCTTTTAAATCCATTTTTAATCAAAAATATGAAAGAGTTGTGCGATCGCATACATTTGGCAAAACAACTGGGGGACAAGGTCCTCATTTTTGGAGATTATGATGTGGACGGCATAAGCGCAACAGCAATTATGCTCAAAACACTCAAAAAAATTGGAATCAATGCTGATTTTTATCTGCCAAACAGATATGTTGATGGCTATGGTCTCACATGCGAAGTGATTGACAAGATTGAAAGGCAATTTGCGCCAGATTTGATTATAACGGTGGATTGCGGAATTTCTTGTTATAAAGAAGTGGAATATGCAAAGGAAAAGGGAATTGAAATTGCTGTGACGGATCACCATGAAATCCCTGATGTTTTGCCGGATGGAATTGTTCTCAATGCAAAAATTGAAGGACAGGAATATCCTTTCAGAGAATTGTGTGGGACTGGACTTGCTTACAAAATTAGTGAGGCATTGTTGGGACAAAAAAAAGCGGAAGAGTTTTTGCCAATCGCCGCCCTTGCCACAATTGCTGACATTGTTTCTCTCACAGGAGAAAACAGAAACATCGTGAAGAGGGGGCTACATTCATTTGAAAAGTTGCCATTTGGGCTCAAAACGCTTCTCAAAGAAAACAAAGTTTCAATTTCAAATCCAACTGCAACCGATATTGCATTTAAAATTGCACCAAAAATTAACTCTTCTGGAAGAATGGGAGATGCTGCGGATAGCTTGATGCTTTATATGAGTGAAGATCCTGTTGTTGTGAGAAAGTATATTGACAAAGTGAAAAGACATAATGCAAAAAGGCAAGAACTTTCTGCTGGAATCATGGAAGATTGTGAAAAGGCAATCAAAAAAATGGATCTTGCAAACACGAGAGTCATTTGTCTTGCTTCAAAAAAATGGGATCAAGGAATTTTGGGTATTGCCTGTGCAAGACTTGTTGAGGAGTATAACCGACCAGTGTTTTTGTTTGCACAGGTTGGAGATGAATTGCACGGAAGCGGAAGATCAATTGACGACATCAACATTCACGAATTGTTGTCTTCAATGCAGGATATTTTGGATACATTTGGTGGGCATACAATGGCCGCTGGGTTGACACTGAAAAGAAACAATTATGAAAATTTTTGTAACAGAGTCAATGCTTTTGTGTTTGAGCATGTTGACGACAAAGTGTTTATGCCAATAAAATACTATGATATTGATTTGAAGCAAGAGGAAATCACCGAAAGATTTTTGGAAGAACTCAAACTTTTGGAACCTGTTGGATGCGGAAATCCAAGGCCAAAATTTAGGATCAGTGCAGAGAGCATTGAAATCAAACCTATGAAATATAGTCCAACGCATTGTGAGGTCAAAATTGGCGATTTAAACCTTGTTTATTTCAATTTTGTAAAATCTTACGAACAAATGCGTCTTGCCCGCTATAAGTCCTTTATTTTTGAATTTCAAGGGGAAGGAAAGAATGGTGTGGTTGATGACTTTGACTCTGGGGCATTTATTGTTGATAATGCACATATTTACACATATCCAATTCAGTATGAGCAGTTGCAGTGTGACGACAACAAAGAATCAAAATTCGCTTACTATCCACAAAGTGAGTTGTTAAATTTTGTTGCCGGAACGCAAAGTCATGTGTTTGGCACAGCCTTTGTTGCATACTCGGCTTATGACTTTGTGAATTTTTCAAAAAATTATTCAAGAGACAATATTTATCACTTTGGCATTGCAAATGATGAGTGTGTTGGCTACAACAGCTTGTTGCTTTCACCAATCGGCACAGCATGGGCAAAAAATTTCAGCAAAATTGTCTTTTTGTCGCCAGTTTTGGATGATGGGTTTATTGCCAAACTTAACGAAACCACAAAGGCAGAAATTTTCGTGCCAATGTCGAAAGAATTTGATAAGCAAAGATTCTCAACACTTGATTTATCACGAGAGACTTTTGGCAAAATTTTTAAAGGTCTGACCAACAAAAATTACACAAAATATTATTCCGTGTTTGAATTATATCAAAACAAGTTTAAAGGTGTTGTTGGTTTTGACACTTTTTATGTGGCATATTTGGTATTTAAAGAATTGGGGCATATATCTGTTGATGTTGATACAATGATGGTTGTTTCAGAAAATAAAAATCAGAAAAAATTGTTGACAGAATCAACGCTTTATAATAAACTAAACTTATTGAAAAACATGATGGGAGCAAAATGAGCGAACAAGAACAAAAACAAACAATCTTAAAAAAGATTTATGATAACTTCACTCTGTCAGAAAAAGACAAAGTTTTGATTGATAAATGTGTTGTTGACACAATCAATTTGCCAAGACTTGATGCCGTTCTTGACACGATGATTGAATATAAAATGCAGACAGAAGTTTTGGTTGCATATGTTCTTTTTCAAGCATACAAAACCCAACCAGAAGAGACAAATGCTTTGGCAGAGAAGTATTTTTCGGAGGGAGAGAAAAAGCTCTACGAAACCTTTATCATTGTCAAAGATGTCAGAGCGTTCAGCAAGAGTGATGAGGCTGAAAATTTCAGAAAACTTTTTGTTGCTATCTGCCAAGATATTCGTATTGTGATTGTGAAATTTGCCACAATTCTTTTTGATATGCACTTGATTCACAATCCAATGAGTGACGCAGACAGGGATTATATCAAAGTTGTCAGTGAGGTGTTTGCACCACTCGCTGAAAGACTTGGTCTTTCGAAATTTAAATATGCGTTTGAAGATTATTGTTTTGAACTTTTGGAACCAAAAGTTTTTGAAGAACTCAAAAACAGCGTTTTGCTTCAAGCTGATGAAAATCAAAAACAAATTGACATCACAAAGCAAAGATTGCAAGCAATTTTGGATGAACTCAAAATCAAAGGAGAAATTCAATATCGTCAAAAACATTTTTCCAGCATCTACAAAAAAATCAAAGATAAAAAAATTGGACTTGATGGCATTTATGACTTGATTGCCATGAGAGTTCTGGTTGATTCTGTTGACAATTGTTATAGTGTTCTTGGAAAAGTTCACGCAATTTACAAACCACTTTCTTTCCGTGTGAAAGATTATATTGCACAACCAAAACCAAATGGTTATCAAAGTTTGCACACAACAATTATTGCAGAGAACAACAGGCCACTTGAAATTCAAATCAGAACATTTGATATGCATAAATTTGCTGAATACGGAATTGCAGCACACTGGATTTACAAAGAGAAACGTGGGCAAAACAAATTTGATGAAAAGATGACATGGTTCAGACAAATCATGGAAAATGCAGAGGACCTTTCGCCAGAAGAATTTGCAGAAACATTGAAGGTAAATTTGTATGCGGAATCAATTTTTGTGCAAACTCCAAAGGGAAAAGTGCTTGAATTTCCACAAGATGCTTCTGTTATTGACTTTGCTTATGCAATTCACACAGGAGTTGGAAACACTTGTGTTGGTGCAAAAATCAATGGAAAAATTGTGCCTATCACAACAACACTTTCAAATGGTGATGTTGTTGAAATTTTGACAAACCCAAACAGCAAAGGGCCTTCAAGAGATTGGCTCAATCATGTCAAAACTGGTGGAGCAAGACAAAGAATCAAAGCCTTCTTCAAAACCGAGCTCAAAGATGATAACATCAGAAACGGAAAGAATATTGTTGAACAAGGATTGAGAGCACGCAATATTGTTTTGACAAAAGCAGAAAAAGAAAGATATCTTGGCACAATTGCAAAGATGCTCATGTTTGAAAATGTGGATGGACTTTATGCAGAGATCGGTGCTGGGAGTCAATCTTCCGGCAGTGTCATTGGAAGAATTGTTGGACTTTACAACAAAGAGAGAATGACAGCAAACAAAAATGAAATCATCAAGGTCAAGAAAAACAAGGATGGTGTTTTGGTTGATGGTGACAGCGGACTTTTGATCAGGTTTGCTGGTTGTTGCAGTCCTATCAACGGAGATAAAATCATTGGATACATTTCAAGGGGACTTGGTGTGACAATTCACAAGGCTGATTGTCCAAATTTGAAGTATCTTGAAAAAGAAAGATTTATTGATGCCGAGTGGGAAGGTGGCAACGTTGCAAGTTGTACGGCTGTGATAAAAATTCACACCGATATCACAGGATCAGTGTTTAACACACTAAACAAAATTGCCGGAGATCTCAAAAACAAACTCAAAGGTTTTGCATTTAAAGAAATCAAAGGGGAATATGTTTTTGATGTTGCTGTTTTGATTGCAAACACAGCAGAGCTCAATGACATTATCAAAAGCTTTGAGAGAGTCAAAGAAGTTAGACGAGTTTACAGGAGTGAGTAGTGAAAATATCTTGCCAGACAGAAGATTTGGAAAAGGATATGCAAGATTTGGTCAATCTCTTTTATGAAGATTGCCCATACTCTATCACACACAATTTTTCAACAGACAAAAATGTTGTGACGAGCATCATAAAAATTGAAAACGAAAGCGATTTTGTGAAAACTTTTCAGCTTCCACAAGATGCAGATGCTTTGCAAGTGAAAAGTTTGATGAAGCGTCATTTCAAAAATCAATTGTATGAAATTTTGAGTGCGAAAACAAAAAAATCACTGCCTTGGGGTTCTCTTACTGGTGTCAGACCGACAAAATTTGCCAGAGATTTGGTTGAGAAAGGAGAGGTAAAATCTCACCTTTTGACAGAAACGTTGGTGAAAAACTATTATGTTTCAAGAGAAAAGGCAAAGCTCGCTGTGCAGATTTTGGCAAACCAAAAAGGAATCATCAGAAATGACAAATTGATTGATTTGTTTGTCAATATTCCAATTTGTCCAACAAGGTGCAATTATTGTTCGTTTATTTCAAACGAACTTTGGACGGTTAAAGACAAAGTTGAAACATATCTTGATTGTGTGATTAAAGAACTTGAAGCAATGAAACACGTGATTGCTGAAAAATCGTATATTGTGAGGACAATTTACATAGGCGGAGGCACACCGAGTGTGCTTTCAGCAAAACAACTTGAAAGATTGTTGTCAAGCATAGGATACAGCACACCAGAATTCACGGTTGAGTGTGGCAGAGCAGACACAATCACCAGAGAAAAATTGGAAGTGCTCAAAAAATATGGTGTGACGAGAATTTGCATCAACCCACAAACATTTTGTGAAAGCACATTGAAACGTATTGGAAGAAAGACAACAAACAAGCAGGTGCTTGATGCATATATGCTTGCAATGGAATATGATTTTGTTGTCAACATGGATATTATTGCTGGTCTGACTGGGGAGAGACTTGGAATTTTCAAAAGAACAATAAACACACTTTTGGAGCTTTATCCACAGAACATAACCGTCCACACTTTATCAATCAAAAATGCTGCACAAATTCGTGGCGAAGAACAAAAATTTGCATCCGAAGTGCCAAAAATGGTGGAATATGCACAAAAAACACTTCTTGCAAATGGGTATAAACCATATTATCTTTACAGACAGAAACATCAACTTGGTGGACTTGAAAATGTTGGATACTTCCGTGACAACACACAATGTATGTTCAACATTGACAGCATGGAAGATGTGTCATCAGTGATTGCAATTGGAGCTGGGGCAATTTCAAAAAGAGTGTTCAATTTGGAAAACAGAATTGAGAGAGAACCAAACTGCAAATTTATTCCAGATTACATTGACCGCATTGATGAAATGATTGAAAAGAAAGTGAAGTTTTTCTCGTAAAATTCTTTACAAAAATGTATCAGTATGCTATACTTACAAAGTCGATGAAACTTTGTCGCAGTTTTGGGAGACCTTTGACCCATCACTTCGATAAAGCAGTAAACAAAAAAATGGAGGGAAATATGACAAAAGCTGAAATCATTGCCAAATATCAACAAAGCGAAAAAGACACAGGTTCAGTTCAAGTTCAAGTTGCACTTTTGACAGAAAGAATCAATCACTTGACAGAACACTTGAAGTCACACAAAAATGACAATCATTCAAGACGTGGACTTTTGAAGATGGTTGGTAAGAGAAAAGGTTTCTTGCAATATCTGAAAGATCAAGACATTGAAGCTTACAGAAAACTTGTTGCAGAACTTGGCATTAGAGAAACGAAATAGTTTAGGGGGGAGCTGTTTTTTTGCTCCCTTTATTTTTAGAACGAGGAGAAAATTATGGAAGACAAAAAATATGTGATTAACATTGCCGGGAAAGAAGTTACATTTGAAACAGGCAAATACTGCATGCAATCAAACGGAACATGTATGGTAAGGTGTGGTGACACGGTTGTTATGGTCAACGTGACAATGTCAGATGCACCAAAACCAGGAATCGATTTCTTCCCACTTTCAGTTGAATACCAAGAAAAGATGTATTCAGTTGGAAAAATCCCAGGTGGATTCAAAAAACGTGAAGGAAAACCAAGCGACAAAGCAATTTTGGTGTCAAGATTGATTGACAGACCACTTCGTCCACTTTTCCCAAAAGGATTTTTCAATGATGTTGTTGTTGTGGCAACAGCACTTTCAATCGATCCAGATGTAAGTCCAGAACCACTTGCAATGCTTGGTTCATCATTTGCATTGTCAATTTCAGACATTCCATTCCTTGGACCAACGGGAGCAGTTGCTGTTGGACTTGTTGACGGAAAGTTTGTTATTAACCCAGATGCAGAACAAAGAGACAGAAGTGAGCTTTATCTCACGGTTAGTGGAACAGATGAAGCTGTGCTCATGATTGAAGGTGGGGCAAACGAAGTTCCAGAAGCACAATTCTTGGATGCAATTATGTTTGCACATGAAGAAATCAAGAAAATTGTGAAAGAACTCAAAAAAATCAAGGCAGAAATTGGCAAGCCTGTGAATCCAAAGGTAACTTACTACACAATCCCAGAAGATTTGGAGAAAGAAGTAAGAGCTTATGCTGACAAGAAATATGACTATGTTTTGGAAGCATTTGACAGACATGAAAGAGAAGCAAGAGAAGAAGTTGCAAAAGCTGAAATTATGGAACATTTTGCAGAAATCTATCCAGAACAAGCAAGAGAAATTGGTGATGTTCTTTACAAAGTGAAGAAGGAAAAAGTTCGTGGAAAGATTTTGAACAAGGGAATTCGTCCAGACGGAAGAAAACTTGAAGAAATCAGACCTATTTGGTGTGAAGTTGGCGTTTTGCCAAGAGTTCATGGCTCGGCCGTGTTCACAAGAGGAGAAACACAAGTTCTCTCTGCACTCACACTTGGAACGGTTTCAGATGTTCAAAAGCTTGAAGGACTTGATGATGAAGAAGTAAACAGATATGTTCATCACTACAATATGCCACCATACGCAACCGGTGAAGCAATGATGATCAAGAGCACAGGTCGTCGTGAAATTGGTCACGGAGCTTTGGCAGAAAGAGCTTTGGAGCCTGTTGTTCCAAAAGAAGATGTTTTCCCATACGCATTGCGTATTGTGAGTGAAGTTCTTTCATCAAATGGATCTTCATCAATGGCAAGTGTTTGTGGTTCAACTTTGGCACTTATGGATGGTGGTATTCCTATCACAGCTCCTGTTGCTGGAATTGCTATGGGACTTATCAAAGATCCAGATTCAGGAAAAGTTGCAGTTCTTTCAGATATTCAAGGACTTGAAGACTTCCTTGGTGATATGGACTTTAAGGTTACAGGAACAGCAAAGGGTGTGACAGCAATTCAAATGGACATCAAAATCAAGGGCATTGACAAGGCAATCTTGACAGAAGCACTTGAAAGAGCAAGAATTGGCAGAATGTATATCATGGAAAAACTTCTTGCATGCATCAGCGAACCAAGAAAAGAACTTTCAAAATATGCTCCAAAGATTATCACATTTGCAATTAACCCAGAAAAAATCAAAGATGTTATCGGTTCTGGTGGAAAGACAATCAACAAGATTATCGAACAAACAGGCGTTAAGATTGACATTGAAGATGATGGAACGGTTTATGTTGCTTCTTGTGATGCAGAGATGAACGAAAAGGCAAAGAAAATCATTCTTTCAATTGCAGAAGATGTTGAAGTTGGTGACGTTTATGATGCAAAAGTTGTTAGAATTATGAACTTTGGTGCATTTGTTGATCTTGGTGGCGGAAAAGAAGGAATGGTTCACATTTCAAAACTTTCAAACAAGAGAGTTGAAAAGGTTGAAGACGTTGTCAAAATTGGAGATGAAATCGAAGTTGAAGTCATCAAAATTGATGAGAAAGGAAGAATCGATTTGAGAAGAATTGTTCCAAAACAAGACAAAGAAGAAAAATAGGCCGAAATGGCTTATTTTTTTTATTTTTGAAAATTCATGAAAAATGCTAAAATACGTGCAGAAAAATATTTTTGTTTATTTTTGTAATTGTTTTTTATTTTGTGATTTTTGTTGTATAATTATTTTGAGGTGGAAGGTATGGAAAAGGATATTTACAGCAGTAAAAATTATTTGGAAAAATTAGACAAATATTGGAGAGCAGCAAATTATCTTTCTGTTGCTCAACTTTATCTGATGAAGAATCCATTACTTCGTGATCATGATCTGTGCAGAGAAGATTTGAAACCTCGTTTTGTTGGACACTGGGGAACGGTTCCAACACAAAATTTTGTTTATGCACATTGTGACAGAGTGATTTCAAAATATGACCTTGACATGCTTTTGCTTTCTGGACCTGGACATGGTGGAAACTTTTTGACAGCAAATTCATATCTTGAAGGTGTTTACAGCGAAGTTTATCCAGAAATTGCACAAAACAAAGAGGGGATGACAAAACTCTGCAAACAATTTTCATTTCCTGGCGGGATAGGCTCACATTGTGTGCCAGAAACACCTGGTTCAATCCATGAGGGTGGAGAACTTGGTTACAGCCTTTCTCACGCTTTTGGAGCAGTGCTTGACAATCCAAATCTGATTGCCGTTCCAATCATTGGAGATGGTGAAGCAGAAACAGGGCCTCTTGCAACATCATGGAATGGTGTGAAATTTCTCAATCCAGCAGGTGATGGTGCTGTTTTGCCAGTGATAAATATCAATGGCTATAAAATTGCAAATCCAACCGTTTTGGGAAGACTTTCAGATTTTGAACTCAAAAGTTTGTTTAGAGGTTATGGATACGAAGCACATATCGTTGCAGGAAACCAACCTGAAAAAATGCACAAAGAAATGGCAAGAGTGATGGATTTGTGTGTTGAAAAAATCAAAAAAATCCAAGCAAATGCCAGAGCAGGCAAAAAACAAGACATTATTTGGCCGCTTATTGCTCTCAAAACTCCAAAAGGTTGGACTTGTCCAAAAATTGTCAATGGAAAGGTTGTTGAAGGCACTTTCAGAGCTCACCAAATTCCTGTTTTTATTGACAGACCAGAAGATGACAAAGACAATTTGCATTTGATTGAAAAATGGCTCAAAAGCTATAAGCCAGAGGAGCTGTTTGATGAAAACTATAAGTTGAAGAAAGAAATTGCAGATATTTTGCCCGTTGGAAAAAAGCGCCTTTCTGCAACACCTTATGCAAATGGTGGATTGCTTTTGAAAGAACTGAAAACTCCAAAACTTTCAAAATTTGAACTTAAATTCAAAGAGAGAGGCTCTGTGAAGGCCCAAGACATGATTGAGCTTGGAGCATATATTGCAGAACTTTTTAAACTTAATGCAAACAACAAGAATTATCGTATTTTCAGCCCAGATGAAGCTATGAGCAATCGTCTGAACAAGGCATTTGAAGTTGAAAATCGTGTGTTTAACGGCACGAGATATGATTATGATGAAAAGCTTGCCACAAACGGCAGAATTATGGATAGTTATTTGTCTGAACATATGTGCGAAGGTCTACTTGAAGGCTATGTGCTGACAGGCAGGCACGGAATGTTTGACAGCTATGAATCGTTTATTAGGGTTGTTGACAGCATGGTAGTTCAGCACGTAAAATGGCTGAAAGTATGCAACGAAGTTGATTGGAGAAAGCCAATTTCGTCACTCAACCTCATTTTGACAAGTGATGTATGGCAACAAGACCACAACGGCTATACACATCAGGATCCAGGATTTGTTGGGACCGTGCTTGAAAAGAAACCATATGTATGCAAAGTCTTTTTCCCAGTTGACGCAAACAGCTTGCTTGCTTGTTATGACGTTTGTGCAAAGAGCAAAAATCTTGTCAACACAATTGTTGCATCAAAACAACCAAGTTTCCAATGGCTTTCAATGAAGGAAGCCCAAGAACAACTCGAAACTGGTGTGAATGAATGGGAATGGGCTGGAATGAACAACACAAAGAAGCCGGATGTTGTTCTTGCTTGTGCTGGACATGCTCAAACAACAGAAGCTCTTGCGGCTGTGACAATTTTGAAAGAATATTTGCCAAAACTGAATTTAAAATTTGTCAATGTGTTTGAATTGCACAAGCTTGACAGAGAAAAAGAAGATCCTTATGGACTTACCGATGCAGAATTTGACAAATTGTTCACAAAAGACAAACCGGTCGTGTTCAACTTCCATGGCTATGTAAAACTGATCAAAGGGCTTGTGTTTGACAGACACAACAAAAATTTCACTATTGAAGGATACAATGAAGAGGGCAACATCACTACTTCATTTGATATGAAATTGCGCAACAGCACAGACAGATTCCATTTGGTGCTTGATGTGTTGAAAGTTGTTGAAGCCCCAGCAGATGTCAAAACAAAACTCAAAAAATTGATGGAAGAAAAAATCAAAAAACATACAGAATACATCAATGAATATGGTGTTGACATGCCAGAGATTCGTGAGTGGAAGTGGAAATAAGACAATAAAAAAACCATACAAATCGTATGGTTTTTCTTTTTTATTTAATTACATTTCTTCAAGAATTTTTGCCTTTTTGGCATTATATTCTTCTTCGGTGATGAGTTTTTTGTCATACAAAT
>Ga0265300_10004581_pt1 | contig 10966 bp, 7 predicted proteins | sample AusTroGonzalo_MG_FD_193482 | JGI IMG/M metagenome (GOLD analysis project Ga0265300, IMG submission 193482) | Bovine rumen microbial communities from tropical cattle in Woodstock, Queensland, Australia - Gonzalo_03 | ecosystem: Host-associated > Mammals > Digestive system > Stomach > Rumen ... | reverse complement strand
GTGGGCGGCGCTCACCCAGTGGATGGTGCCCTTCACGGCGCGGTATTCGGTAGAAGGATCGTAGGTGCACTTGAGTTCCACCACCTGGCCGTTCCCGTCCTTGATGACCTCGTTGCACTTGACGATGTAGGTGTACTTGAGGCGCACCTCGCCGTCCGGCTTGAGGCGGAAGAACTTCTTGGGAGCGTCTTCCATGAAGTCGGCCCGGTCGATGAGGAGTTCACCGGTGAAGGGGACCTTGCGCTTGACGCCTTCCGGATCGGCCGGATTGAGGGGGCAGTCGAACCACTCCACCTTGCCGGGTTCCCAGTTGGTGATGGTGAGCTTGATGGGATCCTGGACCACCATGTAGCGGTTGGAACGCTCATTGAGGTCCTGACGCACGCACCACTCCAGCAGCTGGATGTCCATGAGCTGGTCACGCTTGGAAACGCCGATCTTGTCGCAGAACATACGCAGGGCCTCGGCCGTATAGCCACGGCGGCGGACACCGCAGAGCGTAGGCATGCGGGGATCGTCCCAACCGCTAACGAGGCCCTTCTGCACCAGTTCCAGCAGCTTGCGCTTGGACATCAGCGTGTAGGTGAGGTTCAGGCGGGCAAACTCGTACTGATGGGAAGGATAGATGCCCAGGGTCTGGATGAACCAGTCGTACAGGGGGCGGTGGACGTCAAACTCCAGCGTGCAGATGGAGTGCGTGATATGTTCGATGGAGTCGCACTGGCCATGGGTGTAGTCGTACATCGGGTAGATGCACCACTTGTCTCCGGTGCGGTGATGGTGGGCGAACTTGATACGGTACAGGAGCGGGTCGCGGAACATCATGTTCGGGTGGGCCATGTCGATCTTGGCACGCAGCACCTTCTCGCCCTCGGCGTACTTGCCTGCCTTCATTTCACGGAAGAGCTTGAGGTTTTCCTCCACGGAGCGGTCTCTCCAGGGGCTGGGGATACCGGGCTTGTCCACAGTGCCGCGGTTTACGCGGATTTCCTCCTGGGTCTGGTCGTCAACGTAGGCCAGGCCGCGCTTGATGAGGTCTTCGGCCCATTCGTAGAGCTGGTCGAAGTAGTCGGAGGCATACAGCTCCTTCTCCCACTGGAAGCCCAGCCACTTGATGTCCTCCTTGATGGAGTCCACGTACTCGGTGTCTTCTTTGGTGGGGTTGGTATCGTCGTAGCGGAGGTTGGTCTTTCCGCCGTATTTCTGTGCGAGGCCGAAATTCAGGCAAATACTTTTTGCGTGTCCCAGGTGGAGGTAGCCGTTAGGCTCCGGGGGGAAACGCGTCATGATGCTTTCTACCTTACCTTCTGCGAGGTCTTTCTCGATAATCTCTTCAATAAAATTGAGTTTTCGCTCTTCCATATAGTTTATCAAATATAGGTGTCAAAGTTACGAAAAAAACGCTAAATTTGTGAAGTCTATAGGAGAAATTGCTATGATTGTTAAGTCTTTTGTCCTCAAACAGCAGTCGGTCGGCAAGATTGCCAGCCTGATTGACGCCCAGACCGTGGCCGTCGTGCGCCCTCAGCGCAAGATCGAGGCCCTGTTCCGCGAAGCTATCCGCAAGACCCTGCAGGAAAAGAAGCAGGCCGATGACGAGCTCGCCCAGATCCAGGCGTATTTCCTGGACATGGCCGATGTCCCCGCATACCAGAGCGAGGTCCAGCAGACCGTGGAAGCCGTCGCCACCTACCTCCGCGAAGGCATGTACGTGCAGACGTCCCCCTTCGCCGTAGAAGACTACGTCATGGCGAAATGCGCCCGTCTGTGCGCCGAGGCCGTCAACGCCAAGGTCGGCGCATCGGCCACCTTCATCGACGGCACAGAGATCATGCTCTGCCGCACGGACGCGCACGGAGACCAGCACTTCGACTGGCAGACCAGCCGCAAGGAGATCAAGCTCCGCTGCGAATCGGCCCCCTGGCCCATCATCATCTCCGGAGGATACGGTCGCCTGGACACCGGCTACATCGTCCGCGTGGGCAAGGACGGATCCCACCTGATGGCCACCCTCATCGCAGAGGTCCTGAAAGCCACCTCCATCGAGTTCCACATCGAGGACCGCGGCGTGAACGGCATCTCCGCCATGACCTACGAGGAAGCCGCGCACTACTGCGCATCGGCCAAGGCGCCCTTCTCTTCGTCGGCCATCTGGCCCGCCAAGAACGCCGGCATCCCCATCCTCGTCAAGGATATTGCCGATGACAGCTTCCCCGGCACCCTCATCAGCACCGGATCGGCCCATCAGACGGCCGTCCTCTCCGACAAGGACCTTTCCCTGATCACCGTGTACGGCACGGGCCTGCTGGGCCGCGTGGGCATGTCCGGCGCCATCTTCTCCTGCCTGGCCAAGGCCGGCATCAACGTGCGCTTCATCGCCCAGACTTCCTCCGAATACAGCATTTCCTTCGCCGTCAAGGCCGAGGACCAGTACAACGCCCAGGACGCCATCCGCGGCCTGTTCAAGGACAATCCCCTGCTGCCCCTGGACGACGTCGTCGTCGCCAACCAGGCCGTGGGCATCATCACGGTGTTCGGCAGCAAGATGCGCAACACGCCCGGCACCTCCGCCGCCGTTTACGGCAAGATGGGCCAGGCCGGCATCAACATCATCGCCAGCGCCCAGGGCGGCGAAGAACTGAGCATTTCCCTGGTCGTTGCCGCCGAAGACGTTGACAAGGCCGAAGAACTACTGAAATAACAAAACTATTTGATAGCAGATAAGACTAAAAATTCCCGGGAGCAAAAGAGATGGCCGATGCTCCCGGGAATTTTTAGTCTTATCTGTTTACTTACCGTTTACTTTCTTTTGGGTTCAATGTAGCGGACGAAACCGAACTGGATGCCCAGGATGTCCGTGTTGCGGGAAGCATTGAACTGGTGCAGGAAGGACTTGCTGGTCGTGGTATGAGGTTCGGTTTTAATCACATTACCGGATCCATCCGTCACATCCACCATTTCAATCGTCGTCTTCGTCTGGTTGGTTCCGCTCCAGCTGACGCCGAAGATAGGAATGCTCACGGTGATGGCGCTGCCGTCACGCAGTTTCACAGCCAGACCCGCCGCCAGCTTGGCGCCGATGCCGATACCGTCAGAGATTTTCTCACGACGGAAGGCCTTCTCCGTGTTCCGGGGCATGGACGAAGAATAGAAGTAGTTACCGAACAGACGGCCTTCCCCGAAGACGGCGAAAGTCCTGCTGCCGAAGAAGGACATGTACTTGCGGGCCACGAAGGAAGCACCCAGCGAATTGCGCAGGATGTTCCGGTTGGAGATGGTCACGTTCAAATCCGGAGAGGTCGTACTCAGGATTTCGCGGAAGTCCAGGTTCAGGTCCGTATCCAGACGATATCCGTCATAATCCAGGCTCACGCCCAGGGACAGGTCATTGGCCGGGAACCAGGAGAAACTGGGAGTAACGCTCCAGGTCTGGAAGCGTCCGTCGCCGATATTGATCAACGAGAAAAGGGCATAGCCGGCGTTGGCGTCGGCGTCACCCTGGGCATTGAAGCTGCGGTAGCCGCCGCTGATGCCAAAGGCGTGATGCCCCTTCTCGATAAATACGACATTTCCCTTTTCGGGATCTTTGAACCGGTCCAGGATGCCTTGGGCATAGCCGGACACAGATGCCAGAAGGATGGCAAGCGTAAGAAGCCTTTTCATAGTTATGTGGTTTTAATTGGTTATTCAGTTGCTTGGCTTGCTTACTTGATGATCCCTTCTTCCTTGAAGACCTTGGTGAGGGCCTCGACAGCGCGGTCCACCTGTTCACGCGTGTGGGTCGCCATCAGGGAGAAGCGGATGAGCGTATCCTGCGGGGCGCATGCCGGCGGAATCACGCTGTTGATGAACACTCCCTCGTCAAAGGCACGCTTGGTCACGATGAAGGTCTTCTCCAGGTCGCGGACGTAGAGCGGGATAATCGGGCTCTCCGTGTCGCCGATCTCGAAACCGGCCTCCTTGAAGCGGCGCAGGGCGTAGTTGGTCACATCCCAGAGCTTGGTGATGCGCTCGGGCTCCTTCTGGATGATGTGAAGGGCCTCCAGGGCCGATGCCGTAGCAGCGGGCGTATCCGAAGCCTGGAAGATGTACGTACGGGCCGTATGGCGAAGGTAATTGATGATGACCTTGTCGGCGGCGATGAAACCGCCGATGGCAGCGAGGCTCTTGGAGAAAGTACCCATGATGAGGTCGATCTCGTCGGTGAGGCCGAAGTGGTTGCACACGCCGCGGCCTTCCTTGCCGAAGACACCCAGGCCGTGGGCCTCGTCCACCATAATATATACGTTCTTGTACTTGTGCTTCAGCTCAACAATCTCGGGGAGCTTTGCGAGGTCTCCCTCCATGGAGAACACACCGTCCACCACGATGAGCTTCACGCTCAGGGGCGGGCAGCGGCGAAGGCAACGCTCCAGGTCCTTCATGTCATTGTGCTTGTAGTGCAGGCCCTTGGCGAAGGAAAGGCGGCGGCCGTCCACGATGGAAGCGTGGTCGCGGTCATCGCAGATGATGAAGTCGTCCTTGGTGAGCAGCTGCGGGATAACGCCGCTGTTCACGGTGAAACCGGTGCTGAACACGAGGGCTTCGTCCTTGCCGACGAACTCGGCGAGTTCCTTTTCGAGCTGTACGTGGATATCCAGGGTACCGTTCAGGAAGCGGGAGCCGGCGCAGCCGGAGCCGTATTTCTTGAGGGCCTCGATGCCGGCGTTGATTACGCGCTCGTCACCGGTAAGACCGGTGTAGGCGTTCGAGCCGAACATCATGATTTTGTGACCGTCCATGGTCACTTCGGTTCCCTGTTTGCTGGTTATCTGGCGGAAATAAGGGTAGATACCCTTCTCCATCATTTTCTGAGGAAGGTCATATTTGGCCAATCTGGCATGTAATAGTCCCATTTTAAATTAAGGTTTTAGTAGTTTAATCAAGCTACAAATGTAAGAAAAATAATTAAAATACTATTCTTCCTCCTTGCCGGACTGCTGATCGAGGATGCCGTACGGAGAATTGAGACTCTTGAATTCAGGGACCAAATCTTTCATGCGACCCACTATACGCATGGAATCGAAAGTATAGCTGGCGTTGATGAGACCGTTGATATCTTCGGAAATGTCGCCAAAGTCGTATTCGCGAACGTTGGCAATCATGATCTTGTCGTGGCTGGTGGGCTTGGTATTCTCCTTGGTGGCCAGCAGCTCCTCGTAGAGCTTTTCTCCGTGGCGCAGGCCGGTGAATTCCACCTTGATGTCCGGGCGGCCGCTCAGGCGGATCATCTTCTTGGCAAGGTCCAGGATCTTTACGGGCTGGCCCATGTCGAAGATGAAGATCTCCCCTCCCTTACCCATGGAGCCGGCTTCCAGCACCAGCTGGCAGGCTTCCGGGATGGTCATGAAGTAACGGATGATGTCCGGATGGGTCACCGTAATAGGGCCGCCGCGCTCGATCTGCTGGCGGAACAGCGGAATCACGGAGCCATTGGAACCCAGCACGTTGCCGAAGCGGGTGGTGATGAACTGGGTAGGCGCGCTGCCATCCTTCTGGATCTTCCTGGCCAGGGCCTGCACGTAGATTTCGCAGATGCGCTTGGAGCAGCCCATCACGTTGGACGGGTTCACGGCCTTGTCGGTAGAAATCATCACAAAGCGTTCCACGCCGTATTTGACGGCCAGATCGGCCAGGATTTTCGTGCCTTTCACGTTGTTCTGGATGGCCTCGGAGACGTTGTCCTCCATCATCGGCACGTGCTTGTAGGCGGCGGCATGGAAGACATACTGAGGCTTGTATTCCTTAAAAATCTCCTCCATGCGCTGCTGGTTGGTTATATCGGCCACGATGGTAGGGGCTTCCAGGTAGCTCCACTTGGCGTGGAGTTCCAGGCGGATGTCGTGGAGGGGCGTCTCGGCCTGGTCCACCAGGATAAGCTGGTAGGGGTTGAAGACAGCCACCTGACGCATGATTTCCGAGCCGATGGAGCCCGCGGCGCCCGTGATGAGCACGCGCTTGCCCTCCAGGTGGGAGCCGATCTTCTGCATGTTGATATGGATGGGCTCTCGGCCCAGAAGGTCTTCGATCTGCACCTGGCGGATCTGACGGGCGTTCTGGACACCCTGCCAGTCGTCGGTGAGTTCCGGAGCCAGATAGATGGTGACATTCTCGGCCAGGAGACGGTCGGCCAGGTCGGTGTGCTTGAGGCGGTCTGCCTTGGAGGGCGACACGATGATGGCCTCTACGTTGTTCTCGCGAATGCGCTCGATGAGGCGATCGTCGTTCAGATAGATGTTCACGCCCATCGTCACCTTGCCGCGCAGGGCCGTGTCATCGGCAATGAATCCCTTCAGGTGGAAACGGTTGGGGCGGGCGCTGCGGATAGCCTTGGCGATGTTCACGCCGGCCTGCTGCGTACCATAGATAAACGTATTATACGTCTGGGCGCGGTCCTCGTTCAGGGCATCGTAGAGCGTCTTGATGGTCATGCGCATGAGGGTCATGAACACGAACATCACGATGAAGGAGATGACCAGAACGCCGTTATCTACCAGCACGAACTGGGCACCGTACCGGCCAATCATGTCTACCAGCAAGGTAGAGATGAAAGACACGGCCAGCGCGGCGCTGATGTGCAGCACATCCATGAAGGACGACAGACGCAGCACGTTGGAGTAGGTCTTGAACGCACGGAAATACACCAGGTTGAAGATCAGGATGACACCAACGGCCATCAGCAGTTCGGGGCCTCTGACGTCCATTTCCTGCGGTGAATATCGCAGCATGAAGGCGACAAACACCGAGAAAACAGTTAAACCGGCATCACACAAAAGGATAATCCACGACGGGAGTATCCTCGATGAGAAGATTCTTCGTAGAAAGTTCATAGTTAAACTTCCATGTAAGTTTTCAGGCGCACTGGACCAGAACCTTAGTAGTTCTGGGCCAGTACCTGGAAGTAACTCTGGGGATGGTTGCACACGGGGCAAACCTCAGGGGCATCCTTGCCGATGACGATGTGGCCGCAGTTGGAGCACTGCCAGATAACGTCACCGTCCTTGGAGAAGACCACCTTGTCCTCGATGTTCTTAAGAAGTTTGCGGTAGCGTTCCTCGTGGTGCTTTTCGATAGCGCCCACCATCTCGAACTTGGCAGCGATTTCGTCGAAGCCCTCTTCGCGGGCCTCCTTGGCCATGCGGTCGTACATATCCGTCCACTCGTAGTTCTCACCGGCAGCGGCGTCCTTCAGGTTTTCTTCCGTTCCGGGCACGGCGCCGCCATGCAGGTATTTGAACCAGATCTTGGCGTGTTCTTTTTCGTTATTGGCGGTTTCCTCGAAGAGAGCGGCGATTTGGACAAATCCGTCCTTCTTGGCTTTGGATGCGTAATAAGTGTATTTGTTTCGGGCCTGGGATTCGCCGGAGAAGGCTTCCATCAGGTTCTTTTCGGTTTTTGAGCCTTTGAGGTCCATAGTGTAGTTAGTTTAAAGTTTACATAAGTGCCATAAAGGTACGAAAACTTTTTTACAAAATCCAAACTACAGCACGCGAACCTTTAACTTAGCGTAGGCTTTCTCTACCTTTTCTAAAGCCAGTTCCACCGTATCGGCCTTGGCCAGGATGACGCCCATGCGGCGGTGTCCCTTGATGAACGGCTTGCCGAAGAGGCGGATCTGGACATCCGGTTCGGAGAGGACTTCCTCCAGGTTCTCGAACTCTACCATGGTGGTATCCCCTTCTACGACAATGGCCTTGGAGGCGCTGGGGCCGTAGAAATTCACCTTGGGAATGGGCAGGCCGAGGACGGCGCGGGCGTGCAGGGCGAACTCGCTCAGGTCCTGGGAAATCATGGTCACCATGCCGGTGTCGTGCGGACGGGGGCTCACCTCGCTGAAGAGGACCTCGTCTCCGCAGATGAACATCTCCACGCCGAAGATGCCGTAACCGCCGAGGGCGTCGGTGATCTTCTTGGCAATGTCCTGCGCCTGTGCGAGGGCTTTCCCGCTCATCGGCTGAGCCTGCCATGACTCGCGGTAGTCGCCGTCCACCTGGTGATGGCCGATGGGATTGAGGAAGGTGGTGCCGGCGCTGTGGCGCACGGTGAGGAGGGTGATCTCATAATCGAACTTCACGAAGCCTTCCACGATGACCTCGCCGGCGCCGGCGCGACCGCCTTCCTGGGCGATCTGCCAGCACTTGTCGGCATCGGCGGGCGTCTTGCAGACGCTCTGGCCGTGGCCGGAGGAACTCATGATAGGCTTCACCACGCAGGGCGTGCCGACAGCCTTGACGGCAGCGTCGAACTCCTCGCGGGTAGCGGCAAAACGGTAAGGGGAAGTAGGCAGGCCGAGCGTTTCGTGGGCCAGCTGACGGATGCCCTTGCGGTTCATCGTCAGGAAGGCGGCGTTGGCGGTAGGGATCACGTTGTAGCCTTCCTTCTCCAGTTCCACGAGGGTCGGGGTAGCGATGGCCTCCACTTCGGGGATGATCAGGTCCGGTTTCTCCTGCTCGATGATTTCGCGAAGACGGGCGCCGTCCAGCATGGAAAGAACGTAACTGCGATGGGCCACCTGCATGGCGGGAGCGTTCTCGTAACGGTCGAGGGCGATGACCTCTACGCCATAACGCTGCAGCTCGATTGCAACTTCTTTACCCAGTTCACCTGAACCGCACAGCAGGGCCTTCTTGGCCACCTTCGTGAGCGGAGTACCGATTTTTACCATAATGCCAATTAATTAAGAGGTTTAAGAATACGGGCACGAAGGTACGAAATATTTCCCAAAAACAAAACGGCCCTGCAAGGGCCTGGAAATAGAATTCATCATTCAGTGGGTCAATTTGTTACGAAAATATTTGGCATTTTATTTTTTTCAGTTTATTTTTGCGCTTTAATTTGCTTAACTAACTATGAGCAAGCCTGTTAAATCGACTATTCTTCTCCTGGCGCTATTATCGCTGCTGACAGCGTGCGCCACATCCCGGGATGTCCTCTATCTGCAGGACATCGACAAGGTGCAGCTGCACGACCTCGCCACCCGTTACGAGGCCGTCATCAAGAAGGATGACGAGCTCAAAATCATCATCACCAGCGCGGACAAGACCGTCACGGATCCGTACAACTTCACCATCGGAGAAGTGTCCAGCGGATTCACCACCCAGTCAGACCCCGAGACGCCCATCATGTCCTGCATCGTGGACGCCCGCGGAGACATCAGCTTCCCCATCCTGGGCAGGATCCACGTAGAAGGGATGACGCGCACCCAGCTCATCGACTACCTCAAGGAGAGAATATCGGCCGATGTCAAGGACCCCATCATCTACGTCTCCTTCAAGAACTACAAGTTCACCGTCCTCGGTGAGGTCCGCAAGCCCGGAACCTACACCTACGGCACCGAGAAGCTCACCATCCTGCAGGCGCTGGGCTATGCGGGGGACCTCGGCCCGGCGGCCCGAAGGGACGGGATCATCCTCATCCGCGAGGTGGACGGCCGCCTGGAGCATGTCAAGATCGACCTGCGCGCGAGCGCCTTCCTGGATACGGAATACTACTTCCTTCAACAGAACGATATACTATATGTACCGCCGAGTGCGCCGCGCCTGATGGCGTCCAACATCTGGAGCACCTTGGGAACCATATTATCCGGCATGTCCGTAACAATCGCTTTACTTTCGCTGATTCTGTAAGATGGATGACAATTATCATATAATGGAAGAGGGAGGAGACCTCTCCATCCCGGACATCATCAATTATTTCTGGAGGCTCAAGTGGTGGATCCTCCTCACCCTGGTCCTGGCCCTCGTCGGCGCCTACGGCTACCTCAAGTCGCAGACCCGTTATTATGAGCGTACCTCCTGGATCAAGCTGAACAAGAACGAGAACAGCGTGAACTCCCAGTTCTCCACGCTGTTCGGAGTGGACCTCTCCGGCAACAAGGCCCTGGACGACGAAGTCTTCATCCTCCAGAGTCCTTCCCTCATGCAGAAGGTCGTGGAGAACCTGGGCCTGAACAGACGGTATTACCACTTTACCAATCCGTTTGTCAGCCGGTACGACTTCCTCACCTTCAAGCAGACGGAGTACTACGGGAACTGTCCGTTCCGCATTTCGCTCACGCCGGACCCGCTCTACCCGGAATCCATGCAGCCCAACGACGTGCGCCTGGAGTTCGTGCACAACGGGGACAGCACCTACAGCGTCCAGCACCTCACGGTGAACGGCGTTCCGCGGAAGCTCACGCAGACGCGACTCCCCTATGATCGGCCCATCCTCCTCAACGGCCTCCGCCTGTCGCTGAGCCTGGATTACGAGGACGAGATGGCCGAGGGAGACCGCTACGTCGCCACCTGGACGGAGCCCTTCACCGCCGCCCGAGGCTTTCTGAAGGGACTTTCCGTCGCCATCCAGGGAGCCAAGGCCAACCGGACGGACATCGTCCTGATGACCTACCGCGACTCCTCCCCCGACCGTGCGTCCGACATCCTCAACATGCTGGCCGTCGTCGCCAACCAGGAGGCGCGCAAATACGAGAACTTCTCCTCCCAGGAGGCGCTCAACTTTATCAGCGCCCGCCTGGACGAGATCGCCGACCAGCTGAACATCGCCGAGGAAGGCTACAAGGACTACCAGGCCTCGCGGGCTATCGTCAACAGCGACGCGCAGACGCAGCTCACGCTGGAAAGCGACAGCCAGTACAAGGACCAGCTCACGGAAATCCTCCTCCAGCTGGAAGTCCTGCGCATGGTCTATGACTTCATGAACGAGACGCCCGACGGGGTCTATCGGCTCATTCCTTCCTACATCGTCGTGGCCGACGCGGGCCTCAACACCATGATCTCCCAGTACAACGACAAGGTGGTCGCCCGCGACCGCATGGTCTTCAACTCCTCCGAAAAGAACCCCAAGGTGCTTTCCATCAACACGGAACTGAGCGCCAGCAAGCGGGGCATCGAGCTGTCGCTGGAGAACCTCATCAAGGTGTACTCCC
>Ga0265300_10004579_pt1 | contig 10968 bp, 10 predicted proteins | sample AusTroGonzalo_MG_FD_193482 | JGI IMG/M metagenome (GOLD analysis project Ga0265300, IMG submission 193482) | Bovine rumen microbial communities from tropical cattle in Woodstock, Queensland, Australia - Gonzalo_03 | ecosystem: Host-associated > Mammals > Digestive system > Stomach > Rumen ... | reverse complement strand
AGACGGCGCGGTAGTAGAATTTCGCCGGGCAGGCGAGGTAATCCTGCAGGGCGGAAGCCGACAGATTCTTGTTCCGCAGGATCTCGAGGTGCTCCGCCGTCTTGGGAATTTCCGTCGCTTCCGGCTGTCCGCCGGAAATGTCCGCGCGCAGCGTGTAGCGCCGGATGCGGGCGCCGAAGTGCAGTTCCAGCTGCTTGATGTAGCGGCTCTCCTCGCCGCCCCGGACGCCTTCCGTGCGGGAGTCGAAGAGCAGCCAGACCTGCCCGGCGCGCTGGATCATGCGATAGAAATAGTACGCCCAGACGGCGTCCTGGTATTCATAGGTGGGCAGGCCGAAGCCCTTGCGGAGCTCCGCCGGCACGAAGGAGGAGGCGACGCTGCGGCGCGGAAACATGCCCTCGTTGCAGCTCAGCACGATCAGTTTCTCGAAATCAAGGGCGCGCGTCTCCAGCGGGCCCATGATCTGCAGGCCCTTGAGCGGCTCGCCGCGGAACGGCACCGTCGTCGTGCCGAGCAATTTGCCGAGCAGGCGGAAATAGGTGGCCGGGAGCACGGCGAGCTTACAGTTGCGCAGGCGGCCGACGGCGAGGTAGTACTCGCGGGCGAAGTCCTGCTCGAGCGACATGCCGGGCACGTCCCGGAGCCGGGCGCCCAGCTCGCCCAGCAGCTCCTGCTGATAGTCCTCCAGTGCTTCGACGACTTCTTTTCCGGCCTCGCCGGGATCCCGGACGACCGGGCGGAAGATCAGGTCGAAGAGGGGCAGGCCGTTCAACTCGGACTGCGGGATATAGTAGCGGGCGTCCTTGCGCACGGCGGCGGCTTTCTCGCTGCCGGCGTCGCCCGTCACGGTCTTGAAAAGGCTGTTGGAGAAGATGCTCCAGACCTGCCTGTGGTAGAAATACCACTGCCCGTCCTTCTCGCGCAGGTGCATCTGCAGGGCGGCCACGTCGTCCATCAGCGCGCTCAGGGCGCTGCCCGACATCGGGTAGCCCATGGTCACGTTGATCTCGTCGATCCGCTCCGGCAGGGAGTTCAGCACGGGAATCAGCAGGCTCTCGTCGGGCAGGACGATGGCCGTCTCAATGCCGCCGGCGCCCAGCCGGTCCAGCAGGGCGGGAATCTGCTTGGCCTGCCCCACGCCCGAGGGGACGCTGAGCACGTTGATCTCCGGCGTGCCGAGGCCCTCCGGATCGGGGGTGAAGGCCTGGGGGAAATCGCTGACGTTCTCCGTCAGGAACTTCGCGGATTTGTTATGCGGGTCGCGGATCCATTCGCTGCTGAAGTCCCAGCAGAATTCCGCGAGCCGCGCCTTGTGCAGGCGCCGCATCAGCAGCTTTTCGCATTCATTGAGGGCGTTCAGCCCGACAAAGACGAATTTCCGCACGCCCGGGAAGCGCTCCGCCATCAGGTCCGCCGCGGACGTGTCCTGCAGGCGCTCGGCCAGCGCGCGGTACACCTGGCCCTCGGTGGCCAAGCCCTTTTCGCGCAGGCGGGCGTGGAAATCCCGGTAGAGCGGCAGCAGCAGGTTCCAGATGCGCCGGAACGCGTCCTTGTATTCGCCGCCCGTATGGAAATGCTTCAGGAACTGGCGGAGAGCCGCCTCCTGGGTCTCGTCCAGGTATTCGAAGCTGTCCTGGATGTTCCGGAAATCGGCGATGTTCGTGAACAGCTTCTCCGGATCGACGAGGTATTTGTCCACGTCGGCGAAGTCCGACAGCAGCACGCCGCCCCAGAAGATAAAGTCGTCCAGCGACTCGGCCTTCGGGCCTCCGTCGCGCTCGTAGAGCGGTTTGTAGCAGTCGTAGAGTTCCAGCAGCAGGTGCACCTGGTCCGTCTGCCGGGCGCCGGCGAGGTGGTAGAAGAAGTCGTTCATCGTGTACAGGGCCGGCACGCGCATCGCCTGTCCGCGCCGGGCCACGCACGCGCCCAGGTACTTGCGGAAGAAGGCCTGGGCACGCCGGTTCGGGAAGATGAAGCACAGGTCTTCAACTTCGCCTGCGGCGAAATAATGCCGCGCCACCTGCTCGAGGAACGGAGTCATTATTCTTCTCCGAGGAACATCGGATCCCAGGCGGGAAGGAGGATGGGCTTCTGGTCGAGCATCTTCATCACGTCGGCGGGGACGAACTGCTTCTCCACCACGAGGCGGAACATGTATTCATTGAACCACTCGTCGGTCATGATGATGTTGCCCTGGTAGCCGGAGGAGGCGCCCCAGCTGTTCTCCACCATCCATTTCTGCGGCTTGCCGTCTTTCAGGTCCACCGCGATGAGCGTCATCGCGTGGGAAGAGCCGCTGGCGTGCGTCATCACGCGCTCGCGCTTGTTCATGGACAGATCGACACCCAGCAGGGACTCGTAGTCGAAGTTGTTGAGGTCGGCCACGCCCTTGCTGCGGTCGAGGAACTTGTTCACGTCGCAGGAGAAGTACATGGCCTTGTTCGCCTTGATCGAGGCGATGGCCATCTCCTTGATGCGCTCGATGGGAAGATTGACATAGAGCCAGTTCTGCCCGTCATAGAGGTGGCGGTCGTACTGGATCTCATAGACTTTGCCGTATTCGCGGCAGGGGTCGTTCATCAGCATCACGTAGTTGTGCTCCAGGTCGTAGCCGAGCAGTTCCTGGTAGAAGCTCTGCGGGGTGTAGGTCTTGCCCTTCCATTCGAACTCCGTCGGGGGCACGCCCAGGCACAGGGCCAGGACGTGATAGACATCCTTGAGCATCTCGGTCTTCTGCCGCTCCAGCCAGGCCGGGAGATCCTTGGCCTTGACGCCGGTGGGCGTCTCGCGCAGCTTCAGGCCGTCGCGGCGCAGCAGGGTCTTGAGCTGGGTGGCCATGGCGGAGGTGTTATTCGCCGAGAGGCTCTCCGGCATCACGTTCGCGGGCACGACGCCGTATTTCATCACCAGGTTGGCCACGCCCGTGAAGGTGCCGCCGTCGCTGATCGGGTTGCTGAACAGCCAGTCCACCTCGCGGTCGTCAAAGCTCTTGTCGCGGGTGTCGATGACCGCCTGCAGGAAGAGGTTCGCCTTCTCCAGCTGGTCGTAGAAGAAGTTGTAGTTCTGCGAGAAACGGAAGTCGCCCAGGCCGTGCTTGTCCGCGGCCGCGGCACGCAGCACGTTCAGGCCCGTGAACAGCCAGCAGCGGCCGGAGGATTTCTGGTCGGTGATGCCCCAGGTCTTGACGCGGTCGGAGAACTCCGTGTCGATCATGGCCGCATTTTCCGCATTTGCGGACAGGACCGTGATGGCCGTGGTATTCAGGGCGTTGCGGATGGCCTTGTCGGCGGACGTCCCTTCGTAGCCCTTGCGGATTTCGGAGAGCATCTGCGGGGTGATGGCGCCTTTCGGCTGTGCGGCGGCACCGACGCAGAGGAGCGCCAGTGCGAGCAGGGTAAGAGTCTTCTTCATATTGAGTTATTAATTATTTGCGGAGTATGATGCGCTCGATGCGGCGGGGCACCGAGGTCAGGATCTCGTACGGGATGGTCCCGAGGATCTGCGCGAGTTCCCCGACGGTCGGGTCTTCGCCGAAGATGGTCACGGTGTCGCCGACCTGCACGTCCGGGATGCCCGTGACGTCGATCATGCACATGTCCATGCAGATATTGCCGATGGTGGGGGCACGGTGGCCGCGGATGCTGAACGAGGCGGCGCCGCAGCCGAAGTGGCGGTCCAGGCCGTCTGCATAGCCCACCGGGATGGTGGCGATGACGCTGCCCGTGGGGGCGACGTGGCCGTGACGGCCGTAGCCGATGGTGCCGTCCTCGGGGCCGAGGGTCTTGACCTGCAGGACCTTGACCTTCAGCGAAGCCACGGGTGCGAGCTGTACGCCGGGCAGGGCGCTGATGCCGTAAATGCCGATGCCCAGGCGCACCATGTCGTGCTGGTGCTCTGCGAAGCGCTCGATGCCGGCGGAGTTGAGCACGTGCCACATCGGCTTGTACCCGAGGGCGTCCGTGACCGTCTGCGCGTTCCGCTCGAACATCGCGATCTGTCCGCGGGTGAAGTCGTCCTCGGCGGGGTCTTCCGCCGCGGCGAGGTGCGAGTACACGGATTGCACGCGCACTTCGTCGTGCGCAGCGAGGAAGTCCAGCAGGGCGGGCAGCTCCGCGGTCATGAAGCCGAGCCGGTGCATGCCGGTGTCGAGCTTGATATGGATAGGGAACTGCCGGATGCCGCGGCTGCGCAGCTCGGCGCAGAGGGCCTCCAGCGTGTAGAGGTTGGGGATGCCCGGCTCCAGATGGTTCTCGATGATTTCGGGGAAGAAGTCCGTCCCGGCGGTGAGCACCAGGATGGGCAGGGAGATACCGTTGCGGCGCAGCTCCACGCCCTCGACGGGCAGGGCGACCGCCAGGTAATCGGCGCCTTCCTGCTGCATCATCGAGGCGAATTCCACCGCGCCGTGGCCGTAGGCGTTGGCCTTGACGAGCACGAGCAGCTTCGTCGCCGGCCTGAGCAGGCCGCGAAAGTAGCGATAGTTGCTCCTGCAGGCGGGCAGGCGCAGCTCCAGGCGTGAAAAATCGTTTTCCCCTTTTTGCATATCATGCAAAGATACTACTTTTTCTTTTCTGTCCCCCTTCTCAATAGGAACAATCCCATCGAAGAAATGAAAGATATCCAGAACGATTCCGCTTGCTTGCCCGCGTTCGAGAACTAAGCGCCCCTTTATTGTTCGTTCAGGTCGAAAAAGCTAACAAAAGCAGGGTCTTCTGTTACTTTTCGCAACAAGCTAATAATAAGCAAGATAAAAGATCATTTGGCTCAAATAAGAGCGGTGTGTTAGAAACGCCAAATCTAACACTTATTTCCATTGCCCTCCCAACATAATGAAAAACAACCAATTGCCGTCAATATTTCGGGCGGGCACCTGTTAGATAATAAAAGGGTCTTTTCTTGTAGGAAGGGTTGACAGTTGCTATCTTGCATTCGCTAATCATCCACACCAACAACGAGAATAATCGTCCTTCTCAGACTCAAGTGCGAAATGCATTTTTAGTCTTTCGCCGAGTTACTTAAAATAGTAGTGTTTTTTGTTATGCATCGAACCTGTTTTCTTATCGCATTCAGTCTTCTTGTAATCGTTTTTTCCGGGTGCGGGAAAAGGAAGATGTATGGTCAGTTGAGAGAATTGCTTGATAGTACAATCATACTTCCAGAGAGAGTCATTGGCGTGTATGATGGAAGGGCCTTTATAATGCCGGACTCACTCAGGTGTAAGACCAAATTCATTCTATTTGTGGATTCGACTGAGTGTAGTCGATGCCGAATCTCGCGTTTTGCCAAATATATTGATTTATTTCGCCTTTCGGACGAAATACAAGGTTTTGTTCCTATACTACTCGTTTCTACTCCCAGACTGGAACAGGCAGAAATAATTGAGCATCTTTTACTGATTGAACTTCCATTTCCTGTTTATCTTGATGTTGATCATTCCTTTGTGCGAGATAACCCTTTGGTGATGTTGGATGACAAGTTCTCTGCCATAACTGTCGGTGGGGATGGAGCAATTTTGCTGGTAGGAGACCCTGCGGGGAGTGATGAGAATATGTTAGCGTATCGCCAGAAAATCGAAAATGGGTTTTCCCAATAATTATCATTTTATTATTTTAAATTTTACCATTATGAAAAAGAAAGTCTTTGCTGTTGCCTGTGGTCTTGTGGTAGTTCTTGCCATGTCCGCAATCCTGGTTCCTTTTGCGGCTTCCGCTCATCCTGGTGATTTGGCCACATTCATTATTGACGATGAGGACGGAAAGAACGACGGCGCACTGTATACAGATGACAACGGACATATGTGTTGTGCTAAAGGGAATGTCAGGGATTGTGATAATCCGGATTACGTGAAATGCGAGTAAGTTTATTAACTGCTTTTATTTGTTTCAGCCTGATTCTTTCCGCTTGTTCGCGGGGTGAAGCTGAGAAGGTTATATCCCTCAAGCATCATGTGGTGGATTCTTTGGATCTGTCCCGGGTGCTGAGGGTTACTCAGGTCGTTCCGTTGGATAATTCTGTTCCACTCGGGAGTATTACCCGGGTGGAACGGAATCAGGCTGGTATCTTTGTCTGGAGCGGGAACCGGGTCTATATTTTCTCTGATGAAGGAAAAATACTTGGCCAGGTCGGGCGATCGGGGCGCGGTCCGGGAGAGTATGTTTCCATCTCGAACTTCTCGTTATCAGACCATGAAGTGCTTATCCTTGACGGCTATACGAGACTGCTGATTTACGACCTGTCCGGTGACTTCCTTCGCGGGATAGATATCCCGTATTATGCATCTGCGGGCAAGATTTTCGGTGATCGTATCTACTTGGACTCGGGATACCAGAATGGAAATGAGAAGAAATTCCATGTCTATTCGCTGGAGACCCTGGAAGAGGAGAATTCGTATCAGGAAATAAATGATGCAGAACGTACTTACCGGCACTTCATGCGGGCAGAGCATTATTATGTCTCCGAGGATAACCTTCTGCTGTATCATGAAGGTTTGAACAACCGAATTTATCAACTATATCCTGATCGTGCGGAGGTTGTGTGTTCTTTTGATTTCTGGGGGAATACTCCGCCGGATTCTTTTTTTGAGCATAAGTATGAGAATGTCAGGGAAGTTTACCACTCCCTGTTTGAAGGCGGGTATGTGAGTGGCGTCCAGAAGTTTGCTTCCGGACGTGGGAAGTTCTTCTTGAGATATGACAAAGCGCCGGAAACGAAAACATCGGCATTTGAAGCATGTTTCGCTTTCCTTGACTCGACAGACGGCAGTTCCTGCCAGTCTGAACGTGTCTATTTCCCGGGCATTACGCGCGCGCTGTCGAGCGAGGAGATCACGGTATCGCTAACTTCGTCAAAGGATATATCATTTGCGTTTCCTGCTGATGCATTGTTGGATGGGACCAAATCCGAGGGGGATAACCCACAGCTGTTATTTGCAAAAATCCTGTAAGTAGTCCGGACGTGACGAGATTGGCTATATATTGATGTTCCTCGGAGAAGAGTAAACCACACCTGCACAGTTCGGGGAAGCGAACTGCTGCCAGGTCCTGTCGAACGGACAATTGGCCAGAGCACGTCCTCATTATGGCCTTGTTTTGAGGACGGGAAGCAGAAAAAAGGCTTTCCATCCTCACCAGAGGCCGTTTTTTAGGATAGCCCAGGAAAAGAAGAAAAAACGCCAGCCCGAGGGGTTGGCGTTTTTCTTTCCGACAAGGGACTGGATACTACCAGCGATCCTCGGAAGAGACGGTGAGCTTCTTGCGGCCGTGGGCGCGGCGGGACGCGAGGACCCGGCGGCCATTCGGCGTGCTCATACGCTCGCGGAAGCCGTGCTTGTTGACACGCTTGCGGTTGGAGGGTTGAAAAGTCCTTTTCATATCTTCTATTTTTTAGTTTTCAGATTTTGGGAGGGCAAAGGTAATCTTTTCCGATTTCAATTACAAATTTTTCTGCAAAATATTCATCTTTCAGCCATTCATCGACCCGCCAAGTCCGGATTTTCCCGGGTTCGACCCGACATTTCCGGCTCAGTTCGGAGATCTCGGCGTTGATGTCTCCCCCCTTGAGATAGAGGATGCTGCGGCGGAATTTGCCCTTTACCCAGGGGTAGAAATTGTCCAGCGAGGTCACGGCGCGGGACACCACCCAGTCGAAGGGTCCGGCCAGACTCTCGGCGCGGGCGTTGACGCACTGGACGTTCTGCAGGCCGAGGCCGTCGGCGACCGCCTGCGCCACCCGGACCTTCTTGCCGATGGAGTCGCAGAGGGTGAAGTGTGCAGAGGGGAATTCGGTCGCGAGGGGAATGCCCGGGAAGCCGCCTCCCGTCCCGAGATCCAGGATCTCGGCACCGTCGAAGGCGCCCGGGTAGAAGCGGTTGACGTATTCGGCGATGGCCAGCGAATGGAGGATATGGTGCTCGTAGAGCATGTCGATGTCCTTGCGGGACACGACGTTGATCCGCTCGTTCCATTCGCGGTACAGCGCAATCATCGGGGCATATTCAGCGGCGGCTTTCACGCTGCAAAGTTAAGAAAAACTCGTATATTTGTAGTCTATGATGTCATCTATCCTTCAAGCAGTTCCCATTAACCCCGACGAAATCGTCGAGCGGGCGGATTCCGCCAAGGCGGCCGTGAGCCAGTTCAAAGAAATGCTGACCTCCGATCCCGGCACGGCGCTGCAGAAGCTTGGCCAGGACGCCCTGCAGTTCGGCATCAAGGTCATCCTGGCCCTCATCCTGTATTTCATCGGCGCCTGGCTGATCAAACGGATCAAGCACGCGCTGCAGCGTTATTTCAAGCGAAAGCAGACCGACCGGGCGATGGCCTCGTTCATCTCCAGTTTCGTGTCCGTGACCCTGACCGTCCTGCTGATCATCGTGCTCGTGGGCACACTGGGCGTCAACACCACGTCCCTCGCCGCCCTGCTTGCAGCGGGCGGCATGGCCCTCGGCATGGCGCTGAGCGGCACGGTGCAGAATTTCGCCGGCGGCCTGATGCTGATGGTCTTCAAGCCCTTCAAGGCAGGTGACTACATCGAGGCCCAGGGTTATGCCGGCGTCGTGACCGAGGTCACCATCGTGGGCACGCACCTGACCACCGTGGACAACCGCCGGGTGGTCCTGCCCAACGGCGCGCTGTCCAACGGCAACATCGTCAACTACAGCAGCTTCCCGCTGCGCCGCATTGACCTTCCCGTGAGCGTGGAATATGGCACCGACGCCGCGGCGTGCAAAGAGAAGCTCCTCGCGATCGTCCGCGAAGATCCGCGTGTCCTGGACGCGCAGACGCCGGGCGCAGCCGACCCGTTCGTGGCCGTACAGAAACTCTCGGACAGCGCCGTCAATTTCATCGTCCGCGCCTGGGTGGCGGGGGCGGATTACTGGCCCGCCCAGTTCGACCTCAACGAACGCATCTATACGGAACTCCCGCAGGCCGGGATCAAGTTCCCCTTCCCGCAGCTGGACGTCCACGTACACAACGCATGAAAAGACTGCTCGACCTCTACCGCGACTGGGCCGGCGTAGAAGCGGCCTCGTCCGAGCTGCTGCCCCTGTCGGGCAGCGCCCGCAAATATTATCGGATGTGCGGCGAGGGCGGCACCGTAATCGGCTGCATCGGCACCAACCCGGCGGAGAACCGCGCCTTCCTCGCGCTGGACGCGCAGTTCTGCGCGCACGGACTCCACGCGCCCGCCGTGTACGGCGTGTCGCCGGACGGCATGGCCTACCTGCAGGAAGACCTGGGCGACGGCCAGCTCTTCGAGCTCCTCAAGCCCGCCCTCGCGGACGGCTCCTTCACGCAGGAGCAGCTGGACTGGCTGCACGACACCGTGGCCCTGCTGCCCGCCGTGCAGTTCAAGGTCGGCGAGGGGATGGACTGGAGCGTCTGCTTTCCCGACCGGGCTTTCAACGCCCGGATGGTGGACTTCGACCTGAATTATTTCAAATACGATTTCCTCAAGCTCACCGGCCTGGAATTCAACGAGATCCGCCTGCAGGACGACTTCGACCGCCTGCGCGCGGACGCGCTCGACTTCGAAGGGGACACCTTCCTGTACCGCGACTTCCAGGCGCGCAACATCATCATTCGGAACGGTGAGCCCTGCTTCATCGACTTCCAGGGCGGCCGCCGCGGGCCGGTCGAGTACGACCTCGCGTCCTTCCTCTGGAACGCGGGTACGCATTTCTCCGCCGCGCTGCGGCGCGAGCTGGAGCAGGAATATCTGCGCGCGCTGGACGCCTTCCGCCCGGTGGACGAGAAGGACTTTTACCGCCGCTACCGCCTGCTCACGCTCGTGCGTTTGCTGCAGGAGACGGGGGCCTACGGCTTCCGCGGCCTGATCGAGCGCAAGCAGCTCTTCCTCGACTGCATCCCGACGGTGCTGGGCTGCTACCGGGAACTGACCGCCGAGCCCTTCGCGCGTTATCCGTACCTGACGGAAACGCTGCAGCGGCTCGCGAACGACTGGGACGGCAGAACCATCCTGCCCGGCATGGAGGTAGCCTTATGAAAGCGATGATCTTCGCCGCCGGGCTCGGGACCCGGCTCCGCCCGCTGACGGACACGATGCCCAAGGCGCTCGTTCCCGTGCAGGGGGTGCCGATGCTGGGGCGCGTGCTGAGCAAGCTGCGCGCCGCCGGGATTGACTCGTTCGTGGTGAACGTGCACCATTTCGCGGAGCAGATCGAACGCTACCTGGCGAAACACGATTTCGGGGCACCCGTGGCCCTTTCGCGCGAGCCGGGCGAGCCGCTGGAGACCGGCGGCGGCATCAAGCACGCCGCGCCGCTGCTCCACGCGGACGAAGGGCGCTTCCTGGTTCATAACGTAGACATTCTCAGCAACCTGGACGTGCGCTGGTTCCTCGCGCAGGACGCGCCGGAGAACCTCGCCACCCTGCTGCTCATCGACGCCCCCGCCGACCGCTGCCTGCTCTTCGATGACGACATGCGGCTCGTGGGCTGGATGCGCACCAGCACGGGCGAAGTCAAGAGCCCGTTCCTGCCGGATTTCGATCCGGCGAAGTACCACCGTTACTCCTTCTGCGGCATCCACATCGTCTCCGAGGCGGTGTTCGCGAAGATGGCCGCCTGGCCGGACCGCTTCTCCATCATCGATTTCTACCTGGCGGAATGCGCCGCCGGCACCATCCGCGGCGTGGTGGCCCCGGACCTGAAGCTCATCGACATCGGCAGCCCGGAGAAGCTGGAGGAGGCGCAGCACTTCCCGTTTTTATAATCCGTTCAGAATTTGCAATTTACAATTTTACTTGCGGGTGTTTTCCCGCAAGTAAAATTGTATTCCGTTCACTATAAGCCAAATACAAAAACGGCCCAATTGTCGGGTTTTTTCTGTATCTTTGTAGGTTGTGAACCTGTTGTCACGCATAGCGTTCCCTGTGGCCGTGACGGCTTTTGCCGCCACCGGCGTATTGGGGCTCGGGCATGAGATTCGCCGGCCGGTGCCGGCGAAT
>Ga0265300_10004575_pt1 | contig 10979 bp, 3 predicted proteins | sample AusTroGonzalo_MG_FD_193482 | JGI IMG/M metagenome (GOLD analysis project Ga0265300, IMG submission 193482) | Bovine rumen microbial communities from tropical cattle in Woodstock, Queensland, Australia - Gonzalo_03 | ecosystem: Host-associated > Mammals > Digestive system > Stomach > Rumen ... | reverse complement strand
GTGATACCCCTTGACCGCCGAGACGAAGGCGAGACCGACGCCCGTGTTGCCGCTCGTGGGTTCGATGATCAGCGCGCCGGGTTTCAGGACGCCCGCCTGCTCCGCCGCTTCGATCATCGCGAACGCGATGCGGTCCTTCACGGAGCCGCCCGGATTGAACGACTCGACCTTGGCGACGACCTCCGCGCCGCCCGCGTTGAGTTTGTTGATCCTGACCAGCGGGGTGCCGCCGATCCTGTCCAGAATGGTGCTGGCAATACTCATGATTCTCTTCTCCTTTATGTTTTTCGGGTCGCCAAAAGACTATTGATTTGGTTGCGTATTCTTAACATAACATGATTTTCACCCGATGTCAAGCAAAAAATCTAAAATCTACTATTTTTGTAATCTTTTTTTCGACAACCGGTATTCGAACGCAATCTGCGACATACCCCGAGCATGCGTCGGCCCGCAGCCGGAGGCGGCGCGCGGAGGAATGACGCATCGGCAACCGGAAACAGCTGGAAAAAGCGGAATGAATATGGTATATTATCCGGGTATTTAGGATTTGCGACAGTCTTTCACCTTGAAAGGGTACACTGATGAAAAACCTCTCTGAACTCCCCGCACATGACGATCATGCTCCCGTCTGCCCCATCGTCGAGGAAGCGTCCGCTGCAGGCGCGAACGCCCTGACCATCACGGTCGGGACCGAAGAGGAGGCCGACGGCTCCCCGTCCGCCATCGATGCGATAATTAAGGAATACAGCCGTAAGAACCCCGGGGTATTCAGCGTCGGCGGGACCTTCGGCATCGACACCACGGCATTCAGGCTCGAGGTCGACACCGTCTTCGTGTCGGTCACGGGCCTCAAAGACAAATCGGGGCAAAGCAGCGGCAAACTGCTGACGATCCAAGGGATGGCGTACTTCCAAATCGCCAAGCTCTTCAAGGCCTCCGCCGCGGTGATCGGCGAATACGACACCGATGTTCTGAGCGACCCGCTGGAACTTTTCAACAAGGATATGGACGACGACGAAAAGCGCGAGGCGGTTCGCTACCGGAATACCTTCGGGAATCTGGTCGGCGACACGATCATGAAGTACGATCTCGTCGACGACGGATCCAAATACAACGGTCTGTATTTTCTCTTCGACGGCAGCAACCGCCTGACGGAGAAGCAATACGTCTTCACGGCGACCGGGCTGATGGATCTTTTGTGGGTGGAAAAGATCGGCGTCAACTGCGCACTGAAACTCGGGGTCATCGGAGCTTACAACTCCTTCGAAAAATCCTGGGAGGTCGGCTTGGGGGTGAAAGTCACCATCCCCATCGGGAAAGACTGGATGGTGGTCGGGCGCGTGGGCTTCAAGAGCGGTCAGATCAACACGATCGCCTTCGAAGTCAGGGGCGAGATTCCGATCGGCCCGGTGGTCTTCACGCAGATCAAGATGGGCGTCTCGGGGATGGCGGATTCGGTACAGTCCTACTCGCCCGGACTCGGCGTCGCCTTCGGACCGGAGGTCAATTTCAAGGCGCTGGTCTCGCCGGTGGCCAAGGTGCTGGGGCTGAAGGTCGGAAGTTTCCGGGTGGCGGAGGTCGGAGTCTCGGGAGAAGTTTCCAGCGATTTCAACGACGTCAACCTCACCGTCGAAGGCAAACTCTTCGGTCTGGTGGAGATCAAGGGCGGCTGGAAGCGCAAGAACGGCAACTATAACGAGATCAGCCTCTCGGTTGGAACGAAGAACTCCTCGACCTTCAATTTTCTGATCTCGGGTTCGGTCGGCTGGGCCAACGATCAGCTGACGATCAACGGCTCACTGAACGGGTCGTTCAAGTGGGATTTCACCGCGCTGGGCGTCAACTGGGTCGGCGTCAACGTCGCCGGCGGCCTCAACGTCGTATACAATCAGATCAACACGCGGAAAACGCTCTCGATCACGGCCTTCGGACGGGCCAAGGTCAAGGTCGCCTTCGTCAAGGTCGGCGTCAACGTCGGCAAGAGCTGGTTCGTGGATCTCTCCGGCAGCCGCACCTACAGCTGCGAAAACGCCAGACTTTCGACCGGCGGACGATCCGCTTCCACCGGCGGCACCGAAGACGCCGCGGGCGACGACGGCGCGGAAAAGATCGCAAGTTACACATGGAGCACCACCGAGCTCGCGACCTCGGGCCGGATGTACGTCACGCTCGCCGTTCAGAATTCGCTGACGGACATGAAGTGGGTGATGTACGGCGCGGACGGCAGCGTATACACCTCGGACGATCCGGGTGCGGTGACGGTGAAGCAAGTCAGCTATTCCCAGTTCGAACTCACCGTGGACAACCCGGCGGAGGGAGACTGGACCCTCGAAGCCTACGGCAGCAAAAACCGGAACGGCGAAGTCTGTATTTTCGCCGAAGCGGGCGACCCCATCGAGACCGGACTCCGGATCGTCTCGTCGGACAGGGAATTCGTCACGGTGGAGTACATGGCGCACGCGACGGGCGAAAACACTCTCGTCGCATTGTACATGCAGCGGGCGGACCGTCCCGACGACGAATACGAGGGGACGATCCTCCGCTATTTCACGCCCACGGACGAAAACGAGTACCGCCGAGTCGACGTCGCGTTGCCCGAGGACATTCAGGGCGGCGAGTACAAACTGTATCTGATGGCCCAGAGTACCAACTGCGCGGAGATCGCCTACAGCGCCAAAACGGAAGCTCTCGAAATCGTCCGCCGCGCCGCGGATCTGTGCGTGACCGATTACCGGGTGGAATTCAGCGCCGCCGATCCGCAGAAAGCGACGGTTCTGTTCACCGTATCCAATCCGGGCAGCATGGACGCCGACGATTTTCTGGTCGAGATCCTGCTCGGCGACAGCAAACTCAACACCGACGACGACGAGGTCGTCGCCTGGACGCGGATCAGCCTCGCCGCCGGAGCGAGCCGACAGCTCGAGCTGGAGGCCGAGATACCTCCGGAGTACCTCGGTAAACTCGCGGTGATGTCGATCCGGCTCGACAGCGAGCAGAAGATCGCCGAGGGGATCTTCGAGGAAAACAACACCGAGATGAAGACGCTCTCCTTTTCCGCCAAAGAGCCGAACTCCGCCCAGGCGGTGCAGTGGACCGCCGTCGAGGGTGCGGTCAGCTACGACCTCGCATACGCCGCGGAAGGCGAATGGAACGACAGCGCCTGTCTGCGCGGCATCACGCAAACCTCGGCCGTGTTGGCGCCGGGAAACTACAGTTTCCATCTGACCCCGTACGACGCGGCGGGCGAAGTGATCGTACCCGGCATCCGGGAGTGGGACGACTGCGTGCTCTTTTCCTCCGATTTCGGGATGACGGTCGCCGACGGCGCCGCCGTTTCGGAAAAGTTCGCGCTGATGGACGGTTTCTACGACTGGCGCGCCGTCGATCTGGGAAACTTCACCGGCAAAGTGACGCTGTACCAGGTGGACGCAGTGCGCAGGGGCAAGGACGCCAAGGTGATGGCCCTCAACGTGTCCGCCGGCAAGGTGAAAAAACTTGCCAATGCGACCGATATGCTGTTGGACAACGGGCTGTACTACTTCACCGCAGCCGCCGGATCTTCGAAGATCGCCAGCGACATATCTTTCTCACTCACGGGCGACATCTTCCCCAATCTGGACGTGCAGCGCGGGATCGTCTCGCTGCCGGACTGCGTGAACGCCGAAGGCGTCTACACGGAAACCCTGAGCGGCTGGGTAGGCGCCTTCGACGGGGAAGACACATGGGAGTATCTGCTGGAAAACGCGGGCGAGTTGTCTATCTCCGTCAACGATCCCGGCACACTCACCGGGGCTCTGCGCGTGGAACTCTATGTCCAGAAAGGAAACAGCGGGCGGTACAGCAAGGTCCATTCTTGCACGGTCGACTCCGCCGCGCCCTCCGCGGTGCTGCTGGAGGATTTTGCGGTCACGAACAACTTCTATGTGCAGGTATCCGCCCTCGATAGCGGCAAGGGGAAACACAACTCCGACTACACTCTTGACCTGAAATTCGCCGCATTCGACAGCACCCCGCTCGCCCCCGACGAATGGACGCTGTGCGCCGGTGAAGAGGAGATCCGGGTCGACGGCTGGGTCGGCTACCGCAAGGAATCCGACACCTACCTGCTGACTGTGAACAGCGGCTCCGCGGGAAAATACAGCTTCAAACTCGCCGGAGACGCCGCCGAGGCGACGCTGAAGGTACGCTCCATCTCGGGCAAGCTCATCAAGTCCGCGAAGCTCGACAAACAGGACAACGCCGCAATTTCCTCACTTGCCCTCTACACGGGCGACTATCTGGTGGAGATCGACTCCGTGAACAAGTCCAAAAACATCAACAACACCGACTATGCGCTGACCGTCAGCCAAGACGAGGCCTTCACGGTGATATCCGTGGCGGATCCCGCCGAAGTGGCGCGGGCGGAAAAAAAGGAAAAGCTCTTCTACGAGCTCGACATCGACGGGACCGGCATGTACGATGTGAGCGAGCTTGTGGACGCGGGGCTAAAAGTCGGCTTCCAAAAAGCGGACGGCTCGGGTTCCCTCAAGAGCATCAAGCTCAGTTCCGGACAAGTCGAACTCGAAGACGGCATCGCCTACTACATGACCGTATCCAACAACCGCGAGGCGTGGGGTGAGGTAGCGATCGAACTGGACCCCGAGAGACGCAAGCTCAAGCTGACCCCCATGGTCGCCGTCGGCAACTGACGCAGGTCTTCACAAAAGTCGGAGGCGGAATGCCCGTCTCCGACGGAAATCGGATACACAATTCTGCGGATGGGTCCTCTACCTCCGCGATTCCGTCATTTCGAAAACGGGGGGAGAAGACTCAAGCCCCGATGAGCATGCGGGAGTATTTACCGGTAAGAACCTTTAACGACCAGCTTAAAACAAACAGGTAAACAAATGTCAGGAAAGTCCGCATGAAGCAGATGATGACGAATGAAGAAATTCCCAAAATCCGCATGTCACCGGTTATTGATATTGCCAAATGCTGAACGAACAACATATGCAAAAAGTACAGAGTGAACGATAAATTGGCAATCATAATCAACACATTGTATTTCCGGTCTTCGATATACGAGAGGAGGACGATGACGACGGGAATGGTGAAGAGTTTGTGCAGCGCGGTCAGACTTTTCAAATAGCCGTAGTTGAACAGGCAGCACGAACAAATCAGCGAAGCGGCGAGAAAATACCAGAAGTGAGCCTTGAAGAAGTTGAAAAGTTTTTCCCGCTCAAGAGCGTAATACATGCCGAAAAGAAACGCCGGTACGAAACAAAGAAAACCTTCCGCCGACATCATCACCGCCGGTCGGTTGACGGCGATGATGCACGCAAAGGCGGGAATGAGAATCGCATAAAATATCCGGTGCGGCAACAGAAGCAGCAGAGGAACAAAAAGAAACACACATAAAATATAGGGGATGTACCAGAATTGCCCCTGCACGGTTCCATTGATGATCCGCAACGGAAGCTGCGACCAGGTTATCGAGCTCCCGACCAACCCGGAAGTGTTTCCGGTGGCAATCATATACGCCGTCGCTAAGATTGAGACGATGACATACGGCAGCAAAACATTGGTGATTTTTTTTCGATAGAAGACCGGCAATTTGAATTTTCCGGATTCCTTGATACATTTCAAACCTTCCCAGCGAACGGTGAAGCGGTCGGTGAGATAGTAAAACAAATACCCGGAAATAAACAGAAAATAAATGGAATCATCGGCAAAAAAGGCGACTACAAACCGTTTCATCCAAGATGGGAACGGGGTCGGATACCAAAGCAAAACGATCAAATAATGTCCCAGCACGATCGAAAGGATGGCAAAAGCGCGAAAATAGACCATCGTCATATCCATTTTCAACTTTTTCCTGACCGGCTGGTTGTCGGGATTTTTTTTCGCCTCCAGCTTTTTTTGAACATATTCGCCCAAATGGCATAAGGTGAAAAACAGCAGGAAAAATATTACCACCCACTTGCCGCCGGGCAGTTTGTTTTCCTCGTCATAAAACGGGTACACCACAAAAAAACATCCGACAAAGACGGGAACCGCCCAATACCACTGAAAGGGCTTGATCCATTTTTGATACCACTTGGCGATCGGATCCCAACAAAAGACGAGAAAAACGGCTAGATACCAGAGCAAGGCATATTTCAGAAAAACCCATAAACGCTGTACACTGAAATGGGACGAGCGCAGCACTTGGGTGAGTTTCCCGGCATCTGGCAACACAAACGGATCCGGCGGCGCGGTTTCAACGTGCAGCCACCCATTTTTGGCGAGCGCCCATGACACATACTTGTTGGGGGCATAGCAGTCGCGGATCAACGCTGGTGACAGCTCGGCTTCCCAGAAAAAATTGCGCGACACCTTGATCCCGGTTATATCCAAAATCATGCGTTTGTCACCCAAATCCAAACGCGAGCGGGCAAAGACCGCATCGCCGGGCAATACGAAGCTGATCTCGTTTTTTGCATACATCCCGGAACAGATACGCTCTTCGGAATAATCGTTATCGCTTTCACGCTGATAGTAGACATAGCATTTGGAACTAAGAATGCCGGAGTAAAACAACCGCATTACCGTCGGAGCCGTTCTGACACGAATAAATGCAAACAGCAGCGGCGTCAACAGCGCCGCGACAAAAAGCAAATGACGAATTTTTTTTCGAACAGCTTCCCAGCCAGATGTTTTTTGGGCAATCATAAAATCATTTCCGAATGTTGATGTTTACGAATGAACAACAGCTCAAAGGCATAAAATATCCGCATGTTACGCTTTTTTCGTTTTTTTGCGTGTCGGACGGATTTTGCCGATTATATTGTTGACTGAAGAATAACAACGATATGCCTTGGTCGCATGAATCTGTTCCAGTTTCTCAGTCAGCTCTCGAAGCACCGTCTGCTGATCGGCGATCAACTTACCGCGCTCTTCAAGTTCGGCGCTTTTCTGAGCGATGACCGCCTGCTGGTCGGCGATCAGTTTGCCGCGTTCTTCGAGTTCGGCGCTCTTTTGCGCGATGACCGCCTGCTGATCGGCGATCAGTTTCCCGCGCTTTGCGAGTTCGGCGGTCCTCTGCGCGATGACCGCCTGCTGATCGGCGATCTTTTTATCCTGTTTTTCGAGTTCGGCGCTTTTCTGCACGATGACCGCTTGCTGATCGGCGATCAGTTTCCCGCGCTTTGCGAGTTCGGCGGTCCTCTGTGCGATGACCGCCTGCTGATCGGCAATCAGCTTACCGCGCTCTTTAAGCTCGGCGCCATTTTGCGTGATGACCGCCTGCTGATCGGCAATCAGCTTACCGCGCTCTTTAAGCTCGGCGCCATTTTGCGTGATGACCGCCTGCTGATCGGCGATCAGTTTCCCTCGCTCTTCGAGTTCCCGCTTCTGACTCTCCAACACCGACACGTTTTGCAAACAGGCATTGATGAAAGCGGTATTGCTTGCATAACGCATATCCAGCGATATGGCGCAAATTGCCGAAGGGTCGACCTCCTTCGGCAAGCGAATATGGATCTGCGGATCGTCGGATAGCGTGGTGTGGGTGTAAAAGCCGTCCCCTTTCTCGAGAGAACAGCCGACGGCATCGAAGAGCTTGGAGTTTTTCTGCAGTGAAAGAACCGTTGCACGTTTGCTGTCCAACAGTTTGATATCATTTATTTGGATCACATCCCCGGGGTTGCCGAAATCAAGTCGCCAATATCTTTCCTGGGGCAGAACTTTCAGATCACCGATTTCGAACGAGAAATTGGCGGAATCGGTTTCAACCAATTTTTGCAGCGAACGCTCCTGGGAAAAACCGCCCGGATTTTCAGCGACAAAAAGTTCGAACCCGCAACTGGACAGATTGATAAGGGAGGAAATTTGATCTTCGTAAATATGAAAGGATTCGACCAGAAGGTCTTGCGGAACAACATACGAAAAGGTGAACCCGGCGGCACCGGCAATATACGGCAAAGCCCGTTCCAGCCCGTGAGCCATGGTGTGAGCCACCGGCAGGGGTTCCTTGGGAAAGATATCGGGAGTAATTTTCGCCCGGAAAAGTTTTTGCAATGCCTTGGGGCGATACCAAAACATGGTCCCGACGGGGAATATCGAAATATCCTCCTTGCATTTCAGAGGAACGCGCAGCATTTTCAACCATTTGTCGCGAAAGTCGATATCCTCGTAACAGGCATGCGGGCTCATCAGCTTGACCAGCGGCGGATAAACGGAGAACATCATCCCCAATTTTTCGTCTTCCGCGAACGCGTTCAGTATCTGCTCCACATAATCTGGAGAGCCCAGCAGAGATTCCATCAGGAAATGATGCCACATGAAGCCGAAAGCTTCCGCCTGATAACTGCTTTTCTTGGCATGGATTTTCAGACACAAATCATATTGATCGTAAATATCCCGGAATGCCGTAAGCCACGGATAGACATCGCGACCATGGTTTTTGACGATCCTAACGATCACGTCGCCGCCGAAATTTTCCCGTTTCAGGCGCTCCTGAATCGCTTTCTTGTCGGCACTGGTCGTAGTGGTGATGAGCAGATCAAACGGTACCGCGGTGATATTTCTCAAATAGGGGAGGATCTCGTCAAGAATGTCGGCATAGAAAACATGGGTTATAACCCCGAGTTTCAAGCGCGGCGGAGTGCTGTGCCGCGCAGAGATACGAGGAAAAACTCTCATCCTTTCAGGCAAATTCTTTTGGGCCGAAAGCGGCATCGTCCGATTCAAATACCGGGTAATCAGCTCCCGGGGATAACGACTGCCGGAGGAATCCAGCGCGTGAAAGATTTGTCCGCCGACGTTGAAGGGAAGATAGTTGTCGTGTTTGAACGCCTTGATTTTCAGGAACGGCAACCGGTATTTGAGAATGAGATAATCCGCGGCATAAAGCGAAAAAGCCTCTTTGAAACCTATTCTCAACGCGGGACGGCGGTTTTCCATATCCGCGATCGTCCGATAACGGAACCCCGCTTCGGCAAGTTCCAGGGACAGGCGCCGCTCGCCTTCGAAAACGGCATCCCAGAAATCGGCATAACAATAAACCTTGTCCCAAAAATTCCAAAAGGCTTTCGAGCGGACCACCCGGGAAGAAAAACAGACGAAGTAACTGTGGAGATGATCCGGCGCATCCGGGTGCCCCTCGCAGGAGGTCAAGCCCCAATAATCCGCATCGGCTTTTTCCATTTTATCGAAACTTTCGGCAAGCGGAAACAGCGGACCGAAGCAGGAATTGTTCAGGAGAAGTAATTTATCGACCTCCAAGACTCTCTTCTTCTCGGCAAAAAGAACGTCCTTCCAAGCCGCGAAATCGAATCCCGAGTTATCACGGAAAAACGTTCTCGAAACATAATCGGGGATTCTCTTCTTTTGCACATCATCCAGCTTTGAGTTGGTTGAAAAAATGATTTCGAAACCGAACCCATGGAACGCATCAAGTGTATACAGGACAAAATCGTCTATGATATTGTCCACGTCCCAGTGATGATATAAAAGCAGATTTGCCATGCCGATGCTCCAGAAACATTAAGATAACAAATGTGTTTTCACCAAGAATTTGAACACAGGAAGATTCTTTATGCGGGTCAATTCGGCAAGCAGAGCGTCAGCCTCGGCATTCGTTTTCGACAATTCCCTTTCGGCAGTGGCGAGCGCCTCGCGGGTACGGAGATTTTCCTGTTCCGATTTCTCCAGCCTACCGCGCAGAACCGAAATTCGTTCTTCGCGCTTTTCCATTTCCGTATCAAGAGAGGCTATATGCTTCTGGCACTTTTCTATGTACGCAATATGCTCGTCGCGTTCAGACAGCAGAAAACTTTTATCGGCGTCGAGCTCCCTGACGTGCGCCTGATATTCGGCGAGCGCGTCAAGATGTTCCAAACGCTCCGTAATCAGCGATTCGCGCTCGCCATCGAGTTTCATGACATGCGACAGATATTTGGTGAGCGCAGCGATATGCTCCTGACGTTCCGTAATGAGTGCCTTGCGCTCAACGTCGAGTTCTTTGACATGCGACTGATATTTCGCAAGCTCGTCAAGGTGCTCCTGACGTTCCGTAATGAGTGCCTTGCGCTCAACGTCGAGTTCTTTGACATGCGACTGATATTTCGCAAGCTCGTCAAGGTGCGCCTGACGCTCCTTTATCAAAGACGTACGCTCTTTTATCAGCGACGCTCGCTCGCCGTCAAGCTCCTTGATATGCGTCTGACATTTGGCGAGTGCGGCAAGATGCTCCTCGCGCTCTTTGATCAGCGACGCGCGCTCACCGTCAAGTTCCTTGATATGCGACTGATATTTGGCGAGCTCGTCAAGGTGCGCCTGACGCTCCTTTATCAAAGACGCGCGCTCTCTGATCAGCGACTCGCGCTCTCCGTCAAGTTCCTTGACATGCGACTGATATTTGGCGAGCTCGTCAAGGTGCGCCTGACGCTCCTTTATCAAAGACGTACGCTCTTTGATCAGCGACGCGCGCTCGCCATCCAGCTCCTTGATATGCGTCTGGCATTTGTCGAGTACGGCAAGATGCTCCTCTCGCTCCTTGACCAGCGTCGTCCGCTCGGCGTCCAGTTCTTTGACATGCGTTTGATATTTGGCGAGCTCGTCAAGGTGCGCTTGACGCTCCTTTATCAAAGACGTACGCTCTTTGATCAGCGACTCGCGCTCGCCGTCAAGCTCCTTGATATGCGACTGACATTTGTCAAGCGCGACAAGATGCTCCTGACGTTCTTTGACCAAAGACGTACGCTCGGCGTCCAGTTTCTTGACATGCGACTGATATTTGGCGAGCTCGTCAAGGTGCGCCTGACGCTCCTTTATCAAAGACGTACGCTCTTTGATCAGCGACGCGCGCTCGCCATCCAGCTCCTTGATATGCGTCTGGCATTTGTCGAGTACGGCAAGATGCTCCTGACGTTCTTTGACCAAAGACGTACGCTCGGCGTCCAGTTCTTTGACATGCGTTTGATATTTGGCGAGCTCGTCAAGGTGCGCTTGACGCTCCT